>Ga0209099_1001002_pt1 | contig 30883 bp, 22 predicted proteins | sample AD_JPNHW2_MetaG_FD_184430 | JGI IMG/M metagenome (GOLD analysis project Ga0209099, IMG submission 184430) | Active sludge microbial communities of municipal wastewater-treating anaerobic digesters from Japan - AD_JPNHW2_MetaG (SPAdes) (version 2) | ecosystem: Engineered > Bioreactor > Anaerobic... | reverse complement strand
TAAGAGTTCTCAGGATAGCGGCCGCTCTCTGATAGGCAGCCGGTTTAAAATCTACTCCTTCCATCTCTAAAAAAACGCCGAGATGGTGAAATATTTTAGCGATCTCCTCATTCACTTCAAATTGTTCTGCAACCATAGCCTAGCTTAAATTTAGCTGATACTACTGCCATTAAGGGCTAACTTGTCAGGAGTCAAAAGTATCGCTTCCCCATTTTCACCGTGAGCAGCCAAAAGCATTCCTTGGCTCTCTAGCCCCATGAGCATGCGGGGCTGCAAATTGGCAATCACAATGATTTGTTTTCCAATTAGCCCCTCTGGTTCATATTGTTTTCCTATACCTGCTACTAGTTGTCTGGTTTCTTCTCCCAAATCAATAGATAATTTGATGAGCTTATCAGAGCCCGAAACTCTTTCGGCTGTTCTTATGGTCGCTACTCTGAAATCCATTTTTTTAAAATCATCGATAGATATGACATCCATATATTTATAGATTATTGAATTAATCTTTTAATTATTGAGCCACAGTTCCCGTTATTAACCGAGCTTCCTTGTATAGTTGGTCTATGCTGGTTTGAGTAAGGTGTTGTCCCCTAGCCAACTGCTGAGGGTTGATATTTAAGAGGTCTTTTACCATGAGAATATTTTTATTCTTGAGCACTTCCGCCACATACCCTTTAAAGGACGGCAAAATTGTAATGGGATATAATTTATTAGATTCTATAATATATTCAAGGCCCACATCTTTAGGATAACGCCAGCCAATCATATTCAAGCCCATGCACTCGCCATAAGCGATTGATTCGCTAGTTAATTTATTATTAGTAATCACCAAGGGATGAATATGTTTGTCTTTATTAGCCAAACCGATGTCATAGAAATACGCCCAAGAGGCCATTAAATCATGAAGGTCAAGCCTGCCTCCAGGTTGTACTCTGTATTTACACTCTATAAGTTCTGTATCTTTACCCTTGCTAGCCTCAACATCCACTTCGTGAGGAACGCACTTGCCTTGCCACATCACGCCGGTTTTGGTGTTATATTTGTAGAACCTCCATAAGCTAGCAACATATTTCTCAAAAGGAAAGCCGGTAGGACCAAGCGATTGAATGGCTTTTTTCAAATTCAACCTCATGCCTACGAGAGGAGACTCTTTTCTGACAACACTCAAAATTATATTATAGATATCCTGGGTAGACATCCCCGTTGTCACTTGCGCTGAAGTAGCTTCCACTGCTTCCTGGGCTTGCTGTGGGGAGGCGCCAGCTCGTCTAGCGCTGCGCCATACTTTTTTGGGTGAAAAAACTTCGTTTTCCCCCTGAGAGTTTACAATAAGAATTCGCGCCATGAAAATTTAGTATATATTTAGCCTTATTATATACAGTAGACTCAAGTTCATCAAGCTATCAAGCATGTAAAGTGAAAAGTTCATAAAGTTTTTAAAGCACAATTCCTACTTGAATACTACTTGATAAACTTTATAACTTTATAAACTCGGCTAGTTGCCAGCAGCTCTTTTTTGCCTCACTCTGTCTAGTTTGGAGAGATATTTCTTGCGTAAACGCAAAGATAAAGGGGTTACTTCCAAAAGTTCATCATCTTCTATAAAGTCTAAGGCCTGCTCTAAAGACATTTGTACTGGCGGAGTCAAAATTATAGCTACATCAGAATGTTCTGTATGCATATTAGTCAGTTGTTTGGCCTTACATACATTTACCTCTATATCAGCTTCCCGATTGTTGGCGCCCACAATCATGCCTTCATATACTTGAGTACCAGAATCTATAAACATAGGACCATGATTTTGGGCAATATTTATACCGTAAGAGCAAGCTCGTCCTGTTTCGCTAGAAATGAGCACTCCATTGCGCAACTCTGGCAAAGTTTCTGACTTGGGAAAATAATCCAAAAATTGGCTAGCAATAATAGCTGTGCCACGAGTAGCCAAAAAGGCTGTATTTCTAAATCCTAAGAAATTACGACTGGAAATTTTATAGATAAAACGGGTAAGGCCATTAGTTTCTGTATGCATATCTTCCAGCTCCGCTCGACGTTTGGCCATTTCTTGATTAATGATACCAACATAATCAGCTCCCACTTCTATTACCACTTCTTCAAAAGGCTCGAATTCTTTACCATTAATCACCTTAAAAATAACTTCTGGTTTAGAAATTTCTAATTCAAATCCTTCCCTCCTTAAAGTTTCTATAAACACAGCTAAATGTAATTCCCCTCTACCAGCAATCACGAAACCGCTGCCAGCATCATTATTATCAATTTCTAGACCGACAGTAGTTTGTTTCTCTCGTTCCAGACGGTCATTAATTTGCATAGCAGTAAAAAACTTCCCTTCTTTCCCAGAAAAAGGACTGCTATTGGGCCTTACCACAACTTTCAATGTAGGTTTGCCAATTTCAATGGCAGGCAAGGCTTCCTCTACCGAAACATCCGCTAGGGTTTGACCTATTTTTACATCAGGAATGCCGGTTAAAGCTACTATTTCCCCTGCCAAGGCCTCGTCAGTCTCTATCCGCTTCAAACCCTCGCTAATATATACATTTTCTACTTTGCCGGTGCCTATTTTCCCTTCTTTATCAAGAATATTAACAGTCTCTCCTTTTTTAATTTTCCCATGGAAGATTTTGCCAATAGCATATTTTCCTTTATAAGAGTCGAAATCTAAGGAATTCACCATCATTTTAAAAGGCTTATCAGGGTCCACGGTGGGAGCCGGTATATATTTTACAATGGCATCAAATAAGGGTGTTAAGTCGGCAGGTCCATTGAGTTCCTCTGCTGTAGGCAAGTGGTCATAGGCCTTTCCCTCTTTGCCAATCGTATAAATGATAGGAAAATTAAGTTGGTTATCATTTTTAGCTAATTCTAAGAAAAGTTCCTCTGTTTGTTTGAGAATTTCTTCGGGAATAGCATCCTTTCTGTCAATTTTGTTGATTACCAAAATAACTTTGAGATTATTTTCAAAAGCTTTTCTTAAAACGAATTTAGTTTGGGGCAATGGTCCCTCAGCGGCATCAACCAATAGAATAGCCCCCTCTACCATGTTAATAGTCCTCTCTACCTCGCCTGAAAAATCAGCATGACCAGGGGTATCAACAATATTAATTTTGATGCCCTTATAATTGACGGCTGTATTTTTCGCTAAAATAGTAATGCCTTTTTCTTTTTCTAGGTCGCCACTGTCCATAATCAGAGTTTCCCCCATCTCGGTTTGATTATCCCTAAAAGTATGAGTCTGCTTTAAAAGACCATCAACGAGAGTGGTTTTTCCGTGATCAACGTGAGCAATAATGGCAACGTTTCTTATATCCATAATGACAAAATTAAAAGATGGCTGGGGGCCATCCTTAAAAAACAGTTAGGCTCTTCCTCGAAAAGCCTTATTTTAATACCGCTAGAAACGGGAGAAAAACAAGGTTCTGCATAGCAGTTCTCCGATTATACCAAAACAATGAGCTTTTGACAAGGTTAAGCAAAAGGATTTTCCTTGGTAAAATCTGGATTTAAATAGGTAGCCGCGTCTTCTTCTATCGGTTGATACCAGCCGTTAACAAAATTTAATTTGTTCATTTCCTTAATAACTGCTTTGGCCTCATTTTGGGTAATAACCCTCTTAAGATTTTCGTCTTGAGTGGCTTTAAAAGCCGGATTATACTGAGTCATTAAGCTTAAATGGATATTGGGAGAAAACTTCCTGATAATTCCCAATGCCTTAAGAGAATTATCGATATGGCCAGGCAAAATAAGGTGACGAACCAATACCCCTTTAGTCGCTATTCCGCCCGTGTCCAAAGTTAAATCTCCTACTTGCGCAAGCATCTCTTTTATAGCAGCAGCGGCTTCCTGAGCATAATTAGAAACCCCGGAAAGCCCTAAAGCCGAATCATCGTCAGCATACTTAAAATCTGGTAGATAAATATCTATCAATCCTTTAAATTGTTTTAGGATACCCACATTATCATAAGCATTCGTATTATAAACCACAGGAATATTCAATCCCTTTTCCTTGGCAATTTTTAGTCCGGTAATAATTTCTTTTGACCAAATTGTTGGCGAAACTAAATTAATGTTATGCGCCTTGCGTTCTTCTAGGTCCAACATCAGAAGCGCTAATTGTTCTGGAGTATAAATATTCTTACCAACCCCTAATTGAGAAATCTGATAATTTTGGCAAAAAATACAATGCAAATTACAGCCGCTAAAAAATATAGCCCCTGAGCCACGGGTACCAGAAATGGGCGGTTCTTCTCCGAAATGTTTTCCAGACCAAGCTATAAACATATTAGAGTTTAGAATTTAAAGTCTTTTTGACACGATCTATAAGACCTTTAAGCTGTGACCAACTCTTAGCTTCCGTCTGATTAAAACCGTTAACACCATCCATATGCTCAATAATTTTACTGCTTTGTTGACTCAGACCAGTAAAACTCTTATCCAACTGTTTTACATAATTTAAACGAGTACGACGAATCTTGTCCGAAACATAAAAAACAGAAGCAGACAAAACAATAATAATGGCAGCCAATAAAGTTATAATTTTCAAATAAGCAGTAATGGTGTTTTGTAATTGCTTGGTAGCAGAAGGAGTTACTCGCAAAACCGCTGGTACACTTGGCAAACTAGAAGCTTGATTGTCCAAAAGAACTGTAGCCCTCACTAAATAGCTGCCCTCCGAAACCGCTCTTAATAAATTAACTTTCAAAATACCTTCTTTATCTGTTGCTAAAGTCGTTGAGGAAATACCATCACCATTTAAAGGTTGAAAATCTATTTTTACATTAGCAAAAGGATAAGCCGTATCTACTTCGAAAGCCAAAACGCTATCTGCATTAATTTCTAACGGCAAATCTTTTATAACTGGAGTCTTGAGAGCCTCAATAATAAACTTTCGGGAATCAAACAATGCATAATTATTAGCATAGATAGCCCTAACACTAATTGTGTGACTGCCGGGAGATAGAGCTTTCGTTTCGTAACGGCTACCTTTGCTAGTAGGCCAAATTTCCTTTGTCCCATCATCTATTATTACTTCATAATAATCGGGCTCATCAGCCCCTTGTAATTTAAATAGAAAAGCAACTATAGGAATAGTGTTTTGTTTGACTAGAGATTCTATACTTAAGCGAGGAGGATTTTTGGTTCCAGCCACTACACCAGTCTCTTTAGTAGTATCCGCTATTGGTTGAATATTAATAGCAACAGTTGTGTCAGCTAAATTAGTTAATATATTAGTAGCTTGGCCATCATTTGCCATAATAAATCCGCTAGGCATAACGATACTGGCTAAGCCCGTTTGTCGACACCTAAATCTAATATCCAAAACATTGCCACTGTTGCCCTGGTAGCCTGGATTAAAAATGACGCCCTCAAAAGAAATGGTACCAGAAACATTATTATATTGCGGTTCCTGAACCCAAAATTGAATTAAGGAATTATTTTTCTCTAAGCCCACAACCGCTAGTGTGTCCACGGGAAAACTGACTGCTCCTGAGACTGCATTGGCGGCGATATCCAAACTTTTCAAACGAACGCTCACTACCACACTGGCACCAACCGAACAAGTACTAGCGCTGGTTGATAAAACATAATTAGCAGATTGAGCTCTAACAAATCGAGCTAGACTTAAACTAGTGAAAACCGCAACAATTAAAGCAAAATTTTTAAAGCCGTTCTTCATGCCTGTTTTTCTTAATCTTTTTAAGCAAAAAGGTGGCTATGGCTATACTCGCTAATATAATAATAGCATAAAACAAATTAATCGGCTTTGCTTTTGCTTGGCTTTCTGATGGGTAAAGGTTCACAATAGCCATTTGGCTATTACCAGACTTGTCCACGGCTTTAACAGCAAGAAATTTATCAGTAGCAAGAGGCTTAAAAAGCGCTGGACTAGTAACTCTCTGCCAGTTACTCTGACTAGCATACAATTGGGACTCCAAGGGAGCTGCAGTCATTTCGTAATAATCTATGCCAGACAGATTGTCTCGCGTATCAAAAGTAACCAACCAATCAGTGACGCTTACCGGATTATTTTTAGTAATAATAATGTCGAAAGGATCTGGTGGTGTAGTATCAACAACGGCAGTAGTCTGATTATTCGGCACTGGGTTTAATAATTGATATGTTTGCTTAGCAAAAACTTGCTCTGTTGTTTGAGCATTATTTAAAAATACATGACTTAAATGATCTTTATCATTCAATAAATCAAAGTGAATTTGACCGGCTAAGGTTAACGGTTGATAAACTAAAGTTAAAACCTTTCCGTTACCAGTATAACCAGCCGGTACAATACCTGAAAAATGAATGATATTAGAATCTTTTAGAGTCGGAGTGGCTAGCCAAAAATTTACCAATGAATCGCCGGTTAAAATTTTAATTATTTTAATTTCTGACGAAGAATATTTGAGATAAGCCTCTAGGGCATTAATGTTATCTCCCTGAGTATCTAGATTAAGGTTAGTGGTATACAAATGATCACCATCTTCTACTAAATGTGGAGAGGAAAAATTAAGTTCAGCAGCGTATGTGGGTAACACACTAATAAACACTAATATAAAACTAAACACCACTAATAACTGAATTTTCAATTTATAATTTACAATTTTCATTGAATTTACAATTTGGTATTTTTGCTAGTATAAAAATATTCTTTTAACATCCTTTTTAGCAAACGACTACCTTGACTTGTTTTAAGATATTTTTCTCGCCTTTTGGCATCTGTTTCATTAAGATATGCTTCGTAATGAATCACTTGCCATGGTCTTTTACTCTTTGTTGAAAAGTTTAATCCATGATTATGTTCTAACAATCTCTTTTTTAAATCACTTGTATATCCTACGTATAAATCTCCTGCTAAATCACTTTGTAGAACATAGACATAATAAAACATAATTTTAGTATAGTAGAGATTGAAATTTGTTTTTCATTCCATAAGCAGTGAAAGTTCGATTGTGCAAAATACCCGGTCCACCGGGTAGTGAAAGTTCGATTTGCCTACGGCAATTTGGCGCCAAAGGCGCCTATCGAACTTCTACTACCCGGTCCAATAATAAGCCATGATACTAAAATCTCTTAAATCAATTTTTCCATCAGCATACAAATTTTTTTCTATAGTAGCAATCTGTGAAGCCGAGGCCACTCTTCCCCACCAATAAGACAGAATGGAAAAATCGACTAGATTAACTCGGCAATCGTTATTAATATCTCCCTTAGTTGGACAATTACCACTACCGAAAGAGGGAGAAGGTTTAGTTTGGTTCATCTCTCCGACCGTAAATGTCAAACTATTACTATACGTAGACAGTAACTCCTCCCCAGGAACATAAACCATAGTTTTAACTTCATGATCACCTTTCTCTAATAAGCTGGAAGCTAATAGATATCGGTAAAGTCCAGTTTTATCAGCCACCACTTTATCAGTAATTTCTTTTCTGGAGTTAACAGTGATAGTAACTACAGCGTTTGGCACTGTTTGACCAAAAATAGTAACCATATCCCCTTGTTTTACTTCTATTTTATCTACCTCAATGGTGGGCGGCAAAAGAATCCCGCTAATATCGGTTGTAGCACCAGAAGTAATATAAACCGAGAAGCTATGGAGCAATGATTTTATTTTATGGCTATCTTCTGACCACACACTAAAAGTGTAGTCTCCATCGTTAATATCATCTAATTTTACAGAAAATTTAGCGTCAGCTCCCGCAATTGTCTGAACTACTAAAATACCATTTTTTAATATATATACTTTATTATAAGGGTAAGCTAGCCCAGCAAAGGTTACTTTGGCATTACCTTTATGTTGACCATTATTACCACCTCCTCCACCGCCTCCACCACCGTTATTGGGATTGGTGGTAGTTGTTTGACCTTTAACTTTCACCCTAACAGTAGTTTGTAAATTATTGGCTGTAATTCTAGAAGTTCCCAATATCCAAAAGCTGCCACTAACTAAAAGTATAAGTGGCAGCAACTTTCTTATAATTGAGGGACAATTTTTATTCAAAGGCTTCACTAATTAATTTTTTATAATCGCCTGCGAGTGTGTGTTCCAACAGCAACAACAATTATACCAATAACCAAAAGACAGGAAGAGAAAACAATCAGTTTAGTAATATTAGATGTTTTTTGCCAGAGATTATAATTGCTAATATCTTTCTCCATCACACTCAAATCCAAAGTGCCCCTATACACAACACTTTGATTTTTGAACAATTGATATTCAACACTATAACTGCCCGCAGCTAGATCTACGGGAAGATTAGCAGAAATCCATTCTATGCCAAAGGGTTCTATCTTAGTTAAATGAGTAGTACTTACTGTTTTGTAAACAGTACTTTGTCCAGGACGACTAATATTTAAAAGTAATTTAGTAGGAGCAGAAGAATAATTACCTTTATTTTCTATCTGCATATTGACTAGCACTTTAGCGGGTACAGTAAAGCCTAACCAATCTTTAAAAGAAGCTGAAGCATCTTCTAAGTTAATATTATGCAATGCAAAATCAAAAATTTTGGCCCGAGAAACTCTTAAATTAACATCAATCTGGGCACCCAAAGCAATTGAAACCACTCCTTGTTCAGGAGTAGCTACAGGCATAGTTCGTATGTGAATACTGCCCTTATAATTACCATAGGCAGCATCTTGGGGGACCCTCACAGAAACAATTATAGGCACCTGGGTAACTCCAGTAGGTAAAATAAAGTTATTGCCCTTGTCGATGGTAATCCAGCCATTAGCATCGGGCACGTCTATAGCAAGAGTAGCGTTCCAATCTTCTGTAGGATCACCACGAACCAAAACGATTTTCTGCTCATAGTAAGAACCACGGCTCAGATTATCGTTATTGACATAAGGAGGCGAAATCCCAAAACCAGCTAAAGCTGGTTTTGGATTTAAAGAAACCATTACTGACAGAACTAATATTATTAATAACGAAACTAGATTTTTGTGCTTTAACATAAATTTATATCATTGCCCATATTAGCAATCAATACTAATCTCTAATTTCCTGTAACGCCTTCTATAGTGTTTGTACCGCTATAAGTACCAACTGGTTGAGGATCAGGTACTTGCAAAACCCAATAAGTAGTTTTGGATTCGGGGGTGCCAGTAATGGTAGTCTTAGGAACATTTAATTCAAATCTTGTTGCCACACCCGTTAAAGCTGTTCCCGTCCAGCCACCGCCTGAAGTTGCTTTGTATTTTTGTTGACCAACAGCTATGGTATCACTGCCGGAAGTTAAAGCTCCTCCAGAGAGGTTTTCATCTAGACCAACATTACCAGTAGCTGACATTGCTATAGTTTGGTCAGCTGAAGCGGCACCAGGATCCATAGCGCCATAATTTATAGTAGTTTTATCTAATGTGTAATCTGCAAATTGGTCTAATTCATTTCCCGTGGTAGCCGTTACAGAACCAGTACTGGCGGAATTATCGTCAGTAGCGGTCACATCGGCTACCCAATTTTCACTAGCATATGTTCCTAAGTCAGTAGGGTCAGCATGATATTGAAGCGGAAAAGTACATGTCCATTCAATAGTGTCATCACTCGAGCCACCGCAAGTTCCTGTTTGTGTGCAAGATGGATTCCATGAAGCATCGGCGTCTGGATAACAATTATTGGCATTATAATCCCCTGACGCAGCACAACTACCCTTGGCTATACCTGAACGTCTAACATTAATAAGCGCTGAGGCTATTTCATTTCCAGAAGAGGCATTAAGACAACTATTTTTATCTGTTACCGTAAAAGTAACCTTAAATCCCGTAGTCTCTGCGCCGGATGTTTTAAGCACTAAATCATCTGCACCATCTGTGTCTACAAGAGCTATGGTAGAAGCTGAAATGGTTGGCGCTACATTATTAACAGTTAAAACAGAATCAGTCCCTTGTTTACTACCGCCACCAACAGAAGCTTGGGTACCACGAGAGTCAACTATATAACCATAGGCTTCCCAGTTTTTATCTTGCATAACAGAATCAAGGGTCTTATCGCAAGTTGGGTTAGAAGCCGAAGCTGAACTATGGCACCATTCTCCACCTGCACATGTCGACCCATTGAAAGACGCCGTCTTACAAACATATAAAGTTACTTGGTCACCATCAGCATCAGAGGCAGTACTTGTCCATGTTATCTTAGAACCTGGGTCTTTGCCTGAGCCGGCATCATCAGCAAAAGCAGTAAAGGTAGGAATAGTATTTACATAGAAAGGTGAAACGCCGGGTTCGCCAGAACCTTGGCTATAACTAGAGCAAAGAGCTCCAGTTGCCAGTTTATCGCAAACAAAAGCGTACCAAGCCTTGGAAGGGGCATCACCGCTGGCAACAGGATAAGTACAAGAAGTAGAAGTACCAGCTGCTACATCAGTAGAAGTTACACAAAAAGTACCACCATTACACGTAGGAGCCGCGTTTGCTCCTGGAGTAGGTGCCGTACTAGTTTGACAAACAGCTAAATAATAATGGTCACTATTTTTATCCCCTGCTGTAGCAGTAAAAGTCACATTAGACCCTACATTAATAGGGGTACTAGAGCCTGAGTCATCTGCAGGTCCTGTAGTAAAATAAGGGGCTTTATTATTAACACCAGCAGAAGTGGAAGCATTGCCTGCAAAAACAGCTGTTATGTGATATAGACCGACTCCTTGAGCAAATAGCAAAAAACACAAAAGCCAAGGAATGAATTTATTTTTGTAAATAAGTTGCATAAATAAAAATATGAGTCGGTTACGCCACTAGCTCCCTTTAAACCAGGCGTCCAAGTGCAGTTTAAAGTTCTTCGCTTCTCTTCGATTAAAATTATAAAAGATTAATTATTGGATTATAAAAACTTAATTATTAAATTAGAAAAGATTAATTACTAATTATTTTTAATAAATAAAAAATTACTATGCTAATTACCCCTCAATCATCCTTTTAGTATAACATAAAATATTTTGTCAACACAAGGATTTTAAAGCCAAATGGTCCACATCGTCTGCTGAAATCCATTTACATTTTTTGCCTTTAAACATAAATTTTCTCATTAATTAATAAAAACTAATTCCACTATTAATTTTCACACCAATCCCCAGAAGTTGACCACGCATTTTTAACAGCCGAAAAAGTATTGGATCCACTATAAGTCCCTCCTGGTTGAGGATCTGGGATAGCTATTCCCCACCAAATATTTTTGGTTTGGTTAGTGGTAGAAGTATTTTTACAAATATTAGTATCAGCATTAGCGCCTGGATTCACTAAGAGAGAAACACCCGAGGCATAAGCAGTACCCGAACTTAAAGAATATCTTTGTTGACTCACGGTTATACTATCACCGCCGGAAGTCATATTCGTTCCATAAATATTAACATCTAAAGAAACATTGCCAGTAGAAGTAACTATGGTTTGTTTATCAAGAGTTGTCGAAGAACTTCCTGGATCAAAATTACCATAATTTATAGTTGAAGTAACCGTAAGAGCTAAAAGAGAATTAACATCGGGAGAGCCATCCGTATTATAAGCATTGCCAGTATTAGAATCTGCATCAGTGGCTTGTATCCATACTTTCCAATATTCACTTGACCATGGAGTTCCTGTATCGGTTGGGTCAGTATAATATTGCATATTAATAGTGCAAGTATAAGTAGCATCGGTACCAGAACAAGAATTTTGAGTACAAGAAGCTACGGTATAACAATTATTTGCATCAGCCGTGCAATCTTTACCGTTAGTAACGCCCGAGCGATAAATTTTAGCCGTAACATTTGAAAGGGTACTGCAACCTTGCGGGTCAGAAATATTGGCTGTAGCAGAAATTGGAGTTGTAGTGCTTTCTGTTAAATTAATAGCATTTTGACCGTTTAATTGTACATTAGATACAACAGGATTTGGCGGATTGGCAGCTGTAGTTACTTCTGGGTAAACAGTATAAGTATTTAAAGGAGACCCATTGTCTTTTACTATTTGGAAACAATAGGTTGTATTGCTAGGAGCGCCATGATCATATAAAGCAAAATCCCATTTACCATCCTGACTAGCTTCTATAGAACCTACAGCATTAGTAAAATTATTACTTTCGACATAAGTTTGATCTATAACTGTGTCAGTTCCATGGGTAGGGTCATTACTATTAAAAGTCAATACTTCCTCATCGTTAGGAGTAGTGTTATCTTTAAAAGAAATTACTGAAGAACTTGTAACATCGGTAAATGTTTCGTCATCTCCGCATGAACTTCCTACTTTTTGAGCAAACAATAATTTTAATGGTTGAGAATTTTTAGAAAAAACTGATGACCCTATATGAACAAGCATTCTTAAGCGAAAATCTTTTCCTGCAAAAGCTAAAGTTATAGGAGTATTTTGGGCAGCGAGAGCTGTTCCAACATCTGTAGTATCTGTATTATTAAACAAACGATAGGCCGACTGATTAAAGGTAGTAGGATTAAGCCACGCTACATAGCGATAATTGCTAGAACCAGAAGTATTGGTTTCTGCAGCCGTGCCGGTAACAGAAAAACCATTGGAAATTAAAGCAGTAATAGCATTGGTAATATTACCAGTATTTAAGAAGGGCAAAGCACCATCGCCAGAAACACTACTAGTTCTAGTGACTCCTTGGGTAGCCCCCGTAGCTTTAATCCATAAATTATCGGGTTGAAAACCAACAGAAGTAATATTATTGGTACCCGCATTGCCAGAATAAGTACCGGCAACAAAATTAGCACTTTCCTTAAAACCAAAATAGAAATAAAGAGTACCGGCGTAGTTCACACTTCTGGAACCAGTACCGACCTGAAAACCATCGCTATTCAAAGCTTGAATATAATTGGTAGTTTCGGCTGCAGCAGAAAAAAAGCCACTATTAGCTGCTGCCATTTCTGAAGACTTCCATACGCCAGCATAAGCACCACTACTGTTTTTAGTTACCACTAAATCTGCTTGATAAGGCAAGCCAGTAATATTTCTATCATCAATCCCGTTACCGTAATAAGCACCAATATAAAAATCAGCAGCACCAGAATTGGTTCTAGGATTCCAGGCATTACCGTAAGCCGTCCAATAATAAGTAGCGCTAGAGGTATTAACCACTGCGCTCGTACCGATAGTAAAACCATCGCCAGTGATGGCAACAATACCACCGGCAAAATTACCTAAAGGCGCATCCAAATATGCCGTAGAATCTCCTCCCATACTGGTAGTCCTAAACGCACCATACTGAGCAGTATCACCTTTGACAATTATCAAATCAGGTTTAAAACCAAGACCTCCAACATTAATATAATTGCCGGTGCCTGTATAAGTACCTTTGGCCATGGTAAAAGTTCCGCTACCAGGCGAAGGAGCTTCTTCCCCACCAAACGCAGCATAATACAAAGTAGCGCCACTACCATTAGCTGTTGTGCTAGTACCAACATCAAACCCAGTAGAAGTTAAACCAGTGATAGCAGCCGTCAGATTAGCTGTATCAGAAAAATAACTAGAATAATTTCCATAGGATTCGTTCACGTTGTAAACGGCACCTACAGCTGCATTGCTTTTAACAAAAACAAAATCAGGAGCAAAAGTAGCACTAGTAATACTTTGGGCGCCAGAAAGACCAGCATAAGTGCCGACATGAACTTTATCTGTAGTATTTTTGAAAGCAACATAATAATAAATACCGGTGCTAGCACTATTGGTTGCGCCTACGCTAAAACCGGTTGCGTCTAAAGTAGTAAAAAGTGCCCCTGCAGTATTCTCGGCAGTCGCAGCAAAATACTCGCCATAATTAGTAGGCATGGCCGAGGAACGCCAATTACCGCTTTCGGAAGTAGACCTTTTTACCCAAACTAAATCCGGTTGAAAACCGGTATTAATCGATTGGGCGCTACCAGTACCGGTGTATTGACCAACACAAAATGTTCCATTAACGGTGCAATCAGACCCAGCAAATGCAATCCAAGTATGACGGACATTAACAGTGTTAGAATCGACTCCCAAAACATCGAAACCATCGGTATTAAATTGTACAGAGCCTGTAGTTAAATCAGCTGTGGCTATAAAATGCGCAGTGTTGTTCTGAAGCATATTGGTGGTTTTAAATAGAGCGCCAGAACCAGCAGCCGTATCAGGTTTAATAATTACCAATTGGGGTTTAAAGCCTAAACCAGTAATAGAAATACTATTACCATCACCAACGTAGTAGCCGGTTTTCATTTGGAAAACAAACGGAGCATCAGAAGCAATTTGCCATTGTCGAATTTCTTTAAAATTATCAATTTTAAGCGGTCCTAAAAGATAAATATAAGGACTAATTTCTGGAGCCTTAAAATTATAAGACAAACTGTAAGTTTCTCCTGCATGCCAGTCTACTTGCCAAATAATTTGTTTTAAACCATTTTTTTCTTTTATTTGGTTTTCATTGGCATTGGTAATAATAAAAGAATCTGGAACTGATTCTATTATTTTCCCTTTATAATCTTGATTAGTTTTGATATTTAAAAACACTTTATAAGTTGCTGGAGGATAAATTCTGGTAGGCCCGATTCTTTCTATATCAAAAGGTACGGATTCACGAACTTCAAAAGTACTCGTGATATTATAACCATTATCTAAATTGGTTAATATGATTTTATATTTACCAATTTCTTGCACCAAATATGAAGAAAAATAATCTGGTTTATCAGTGACATTGTCTGGTCCGCAAAATTCAGATTTAGATACTATTGGTGATACTTTAACATTAGTGGGAGAAACTATTTCTAATTTAAGATTAGAGTTACACAATGTATGCCCGTCATCTTTCAAAGAGCCCATTTGTAAATTCACTGTTTCCCCTACTAAATAAATTGATTTATTAGTATTAACCGTTAAAACACCCCAATTAAAATCTTGAATTATGGTTTGTCCCCCTTTCTTTACTTTTAATTTATAGTGACCTGGTTTAAATCCGACTTCTTTATTTTTTGTTATTTTGATTTTTTGCCCAGTAATAATAATTCCTTCTTTGGTTTCTTTGCCATCGGGAGTATCAAGAGTTGCATCCAAAGAACTCTCCCCTGTTAGATTATCTAGAAGCTGTTTAAATTCATTATTATCCGTAAAATCAAACTCTGGGTCTTCATCATTATTCCAATTGTCTTTGTTTTCCACTATCGTATCATAATCCAATTCTATCCAAGCAGAATCTAAAGATACTTTTTGAATATTAGTACCAGATATTTGAAATTTAACTTTGAAATTTTGAAATTCTTGAAAACTTTCAAAAATAGGTAAAGCGTAAAGAAAATAACCGCCATTATTGTGATTAGATATCTCCTGGGTTAAATCGATTTCTCCTAAATTTTGCCATTCATTATGATAAAAATAGCTAATAACTATTTTCCCATCCGTTTGTTTCTCTCCAGCTAAAGAAAACCTCAATTGAACGTTTTGAGAAACCATTTGATTAAAAACGTCCTCTCCCAAATCAAAACCAGATAAAATTAATGCAGAGGAATTTAACCCTTCTTTTTTATCAATCTTGGTCTCTGGTACTGTTGAGGTTGAAGTCTTTAAATCAGTAGAATTTGTGGTCTCTAAAACTGTCTCGTCAGTATTTTTCTCTGACAGTGTAGAAGTAGGTGTAGTAATACCTTCTTCTATTACTGCGGGCTCAGTGGTAGTTTTTGTAACAGTTGTTTCAGGAGAATCTATTGCTGCAACAGGAAGGGTAAAGGTAGTAGAAGCAATTGTAGTTGTGGTTGTAGTCGCAGTGATTGTTGTTGTGGTATCAATAGTAGTAGTTTCCTCTACAATAGTTGTTGTTTCTTCTGCTTTGACCCAAGGGACAAAAAAAGAAAAAATATTCCCAAGAAAAGATATTGGTGAAGTAGTGCTAGTAGTTGACTCGATATTATTTACTGCTGGAGTAGTGATTGTCGTCGTCGGTTCGATGTTGTCTACTACCGGAATCGTACTTGTCGTCGTTGTCGTCGTTGTTGCCGTTGTCGTAGTCGTAGTTGTAGTTGGTACGGTATTATTCAAGATTGTTGTTGCTGTTTCTTCTAGTGTCGTAGCACTTGAGCTATCTAGGGTCGGAATATATGTTGACCCTTGGATAAAGGCAGAATTATTGTCATTAAAATCTCCTATAGATGCATCCTCTGATAAATCTTGATTAAAAACATTTTGAGGATTCTGCCAAGTAACATCACCAATGGATTCTATAGAATAGTTAGAGGGTAAAATTTTTATTTGCTCATCAGCTTTTACAAATTTTTTTAAACACGAGCCTAAAAAAACCAGACCGCAAAGACCTGATGCGATGATACCAAAGGTAATTAAAAATTTTCTGTCTACGTGCATCAAAAATGGAAACCTAAAGATTTGTGAGATAACTAATTATTATAACTCAGTGGTCCGGGTTTCTCAAATAAAAAAATGTCAATCTGAAAGATTACGACCCGCCAATTGCCCGCAAGCTCCACTAATATCTCTTCCAAAACTTACCCTGCGCGTCCAATTGATTTTATTTTTTGAAAGAATATCTTCAAATATTTTTAAAGTATTAGCATCGGGAGTTTTAAAGGTATCCCAATGACCATAATTATCTTTTGTGGCATTATAAACGATCAAGTTTACCATACTGAGCCGCGAAATATTTTTATATTTACCAATAAGTTCAACCAATGTCTCTGCTTGTTTTGGGCTATCGTTAAGTCCTCCCAAAAGCAAGTATTCTATCATTAACTTTCTGTTGGTTTTTAGTACGTAATCATCTAGAACGGGCATTAATTGCGCCAAAGGATAGGTTTTATTTATAGGCATAATTTTTGAACGCAAATCATTGGTAGGCGCATGCAGAGAAATAGCCAAATTAACTTGCCAAGTTTCTTTGGTAAAAGTTTCAATTCCAGGAACAATTCCGCTAGTGGAGACCGAGATATGTCTTTGTCCTAAATTAAAACCGTCTTTATCGTTTAAGAGTAAAATGGCTTTTTTGACATTATCATAATTCAAAAAAGGCTCCCCCATTCCCATAAAGACTACATTAGTAACCCTCTCTCCTTGAGATTTAAGATAGCGAGCAAAAGACAAAACCTGCTCGAAAATTTCATATTGAGTTAGAACCCTTTTGAAGCCCAAGTGGCCAGTAGCGCAAAAAGAACAATTAATTTGGCAACCGGCTTCGGTAGAAACGCAAACAGTTCTGCGCCCGTCTTCATGTTTAATGAGGACACTCTCAATAGCAAGTCCATCAGCCGTAAGAAACAAGCGTTTAATAGCGCCATCAGCCGCCTTTCGTTCTGTTTTCAGAGTCAGTTCATTAAACGGAATAAGTTTAGCTAAACTCTCTCTTAGCCCTTGCGGTATATTATCAATAAAATTAAAGCCGTCTTTCAGGTCTCTATAAATAGCTAATTTAATCTGCTGCAACCGATAGGCAGGCTCTCCTAATTCTTCTAAGATTTTTTGCAGTTTGTCCCAATCCATAAAAATGAGTATAACATAGACGCTACAGAAAAATTCAGTTTATAAAGTTCTTAGAGTTCTTGGAGTTTATAAAGTAAGATATCTTAAAAGTCCAAAGTCCAAAGCTCAAAATTTAAATGCTAAAGGAAAGTTTCTCTTGTCAAAAAGGCCTGAAACAGCTAAGATAAATTTATTCTGTTTTTATCGGCTTAAATGAATTTCTCTCTTATTTTACCAATATATAACGAAGAAAGGAATATCGATTCGGCTGTTTCCCTCCTTTTGCAAAATTTTCCAGAAACGGAGCTTATTTTAGTTAATGACGGCAGCACAGACGCGACTGCTTCAATTTTAGAAAAATATGCTAAGACCGCCAAGGTTATAAACTACGCTCGTAATATGGGCAAGGGCTATGCTATCAAACAAGGCGTCCTGGCGGCTACGACAGACTATATAATCTTTTGTGATGCCGATATTCCTTTTGGTATTAATGGTATAAAACAATTAGTGGAAAAGTTAGAAATTAATCCTGGCTTAGACATCGTAATTACAGAAAAAATTAAACCTACCGAAAGCTTTGTTTATCATTTGGCAAAGCAAATTGTGAGAAAAATAATTTTTCTCCTCACCGGCTTAAAATTTAATGATACCCAAGCAGGGCTGAAAGGTTTTAAAAAAGAAGTCGCCAAAAAGATATTCTCCCACAGCTTTATTAATCGCTTTGCCATAGATATTGAAATCCTTTATTTAGCTAAAAAATTCCAGTACTCAGTCGGCACCATATCTATGCCAGTCACGGAGAACTACATGCGTTCCAGCAAATTTACAATGAAGGAAGGTTGGTATCTATTTAAAGACATATTTAAAATTTATTTTCACCATTACAATGTTTAAACAATTGCTAAGCAAAGCAACCCGTGCCAACGGCCCAAAAGACAAAAGAAAAATAAATGAAATACTTTTAACCATTTTTGTCTTTGCTTTCATTTATATTTTTATCTTCACCGCCATTCCCGCTAAATATCTATTTACCAATACCGATTTGGCCGGAGGTGATACTGGTTCTCATATCTACATCCCCTGGTATGCTAAAGAGATATTTCCTAAAATAAAATGGTGGTCACCAGATTGGTACAGCGGTTTCCCCTTTCTATATTTTTATCCCCCGCTGCTTTATACTGCCACTGTCATGCTTGGTTTTGCGCTCCCATTGGCAATAAGCTTCAAATGGATAACTTTCCTGTCCATTGCCGTTTTTCCTATAGCTGCTTATCTTTGTTTGAAATTTCTTAAGGTTGATTTCCCCGGACCACAAGCAGGAGCAGCTTTCATTACTCTTTTAATGTTCTTTGAAGGTTTTAATACTTATGGCGGAAACTGGCCCAGTACTTTAGCTGGTCAATTTTCCCATACCTTCAGTATTGCCATATTTTTTGTATTCATTGGATTGATGTATAAGGGCATTAAAGAGAAGCGTTACTTGGTTGCCAACGCTATTTTAGGCGCAGCGGTTATTTTATCCCACCCCATTTCGGGACTTTTTCTTATTGCCCTAGCGCCATTCTTTCTTTTGATTAATGGCAATTTTAAAGAAAAGCTAAAATATATCTTCTTCACCTATGTAGGCATTTTCCTCTTGTCAGCTTTTTGGACTTTAAGCATGGTCTGGTACAAGGGCTATTCAGGAACCATGAGTTGGACCAACGAAGTAAAGTGGAGCTTGATTGCCCCCAAACTCTGGTTAGGATGGATTATATTAGCTTCACTGGGAATTATATGGCTTTTTATTAAAAAGGATGATCGGATGAGAATTATGTTACCAGTAGCCATTGGTTCAATGCTTCTCTATCTCTTCTTAAATCACACCACCGTTTGGAATACTCGTTTTCTTCCTTATTACCTGTTTAGTCTTCTTTTAATGGCTGCCTATGGTTTTAGTCTGATAGGACGAATCAAGCTCTTCAAAAAGAACTTGTGGCTCCTCGATATTATTCTTATTCTGACTTTAGTCATTACCCTAAATTACACTAAGAAGGAAACTTCTTATACTGCCTCGTGGTTCAAATGGAACTATGAAGGCTATCAGGTTAAAGAGAATTATCAGGACTTAGACAGCTTATATTATTTCCTAAGAAGCTTGCCGCCCGGACGAGTGATGTGGGAATACAGACCAGAATATGATAAGTATGGCACCCCGCGCGTTTTAGAAACCATTCCTATGCACACTGGCCACCCCACTTTTGAGGGATTGCTCATAGAATCCGGTTTAACTGGTCCCTTTCACTTCATTAACCAAGCCGAAACTACCAAAAACCCCACCACCGCTATTGCCGGTTTTGAATATCCACCATTTGATTTCACAAAAGGCATAAAACATTTGCAAGCCTCAGGCGCAGAATATTTTGTTGCCTATACAGAGGAGATTAAAAAGTTAGCCAATGATAATCAAAACCTTACTTTCCTGCAAAATACCGGCGCTTTTAATATCTACAAGGTAGCTAACGCGCCTCTGGTAGAACCGATTAATAATTTTACCATCAAAACCAAAGCTAAAGACTGGTTAAAAGAGGATGCCGTTCCTTGGTATAAAAATGGCGATTTAAAAACACCAATTATTTTCACCAGCTCGCAAGAGGAAAATAATATGTGGCAACAATTGCTTTCTTCGGCTAGACCCCAAGGACAAGCAGCTACTAAGATAGTTGCTACTAATGACTCTTTGAGTTTTGACGCGCCAGTAATAGGTATTCCCTATGTGGTCAAAATATCCTATTTTCCCACCTGGAAGGTTAGCGGTGCCAGGGGCCCCTATTTAGTCTCGCCCGCTTATATGGCAGTGATACCCACTCAAGAGCATGTTACTCTAAAATTTGGTTATGGCCCCATTGATTACATTGGCTATGGCCTTACCCTCCTAGGCGTTCCTTATATATTATTTGCTATTAAAAAAGGCAAAAAGAAAGATAATTAAGGAAGCCGAGGAGAAAACAAAAAAAGAAGGGTTTGAACCCTTCTTTTTAATATTTATAGAGATATGAAAAGAAAACAAAAAGGACCCTTGCGGGACCTAATTGTTACTTGGCAGCTCTTGCGAACTACTAAGCTATTATGAGTTTAGCAAATTAGAGGGTTTTGTCAAGCAGGCCTAAAGGAGATTGCCTGATTGTTACTAAATGGCGTCAAAGCCCATGGATACTGATTTAAAGACCAGCGGCTGCAAGTAATGGAAAAAGTTATCCACAGTCAGCGTTATTTTAAACCAAAACATTATTATTATTTTCATTTTTGCCCTTCTCTAACTCTTGGCTTAAGGATTTAAAAGTATTCTCCGCTTTGGCAATTTGTTCTCGGCAAAATTTAATAATCTCAATGCCTTCTTTAAATTTGTCTAAGCCTATCTCCAAGTCAATATTGGGGCTGTTCAATTCGGAAGTTAAAGCATCTAATTTAGCGAGCGCCTCCCTAAGGGTTATTTCTTTTTTCTCTGTTTTCATAAAATATATAATATTAAATAATTTATTATCTTTAATAATTTAAAAGTCAGCTTTAATTTTTTCTATTCTAGATTCTGCCGAGCCGTCTTTTACTTTGAGCTTCACTATTTCCCCTATCTTTAAATCATTCGCGCTTTTTACCAAATGATTGGCCTCATTATAAATCAAACTATAGCCTCGCTGTAATGGCTTTTCTGGATTCATCTCGGCAAAAATTCTAGCTTTTAAACTTAATTCTTGCTTCGACAGCTCTAAAACATTTGTCACCTTGCTAGATAAAACTTTTTCTGCCTGAGACAGCTGGCTGTAAAACTCTTGAATTTTAAACCGATAACTATTCAAAACATTCGCGAAAGCGCTTTCTTTTAAACGCCAACTTCCGAAAATATTAGTTAGGCCAGTTTTAAGGGTAACGGTTTTGTGGTCAAGCAATAGACTCTTGCTATAAAGATTATTTTCTAAGCTTTGTTTCAGCGCAAATTCGCTTTCCGCCAAAGTCTGCAGAATTTCTTCGTATTGGTTTCTGAAGTAGGCGGCTACAGCTGTAGGAGTAGAAAGACTTTTATCTGCCACCATATCAGCGATACTTAAATCTTTTTCGTGACCGATACCGGTAACTATAGGAATACGAGAATTAAAAATAGCTTCAGCTATTTTTTCGGAATTAAAAACTTTAAGATTCTCGACGCCACCACCACCTCTAATTAATACTATGGCATCAAGATTGCCCTTCAGATTAAGCGTATGCAAAGCTTTAATTATTTCCCCTTCCGCTAAATCACCCTCTACATGAGTATCTATTTGCCAAATAGTGATACCCCAATCACCTAAATTTTTTTTAAAATCAGTAATAGCTGCTCCCGTTTCCGAGGTAATCAGACCAATTTCTCGTACCGGCATCGGTATAGGCCTTTTTCTCTCCGGAGAAAAATAACCCAGTTTTTCTAACTTGACTTTTAATAATTCTAAAGCCTTTTGCCAAGCCCCTTGTCCAACCGGTTCTATCTTCTCCAATCTCAGGTTAAAACGACCTGTTTGGTAAAGACTGGGGCGGCCAGTCACAATTACCTCTAAACCGTTTTCCAATAAATAACTATAATTTTCAAACTCCTGAAACCCCAAAAAGCAATTAATAACGTAATTATTAAAATTGGAATCTTTAAGGTCAAAATAAGCCTTATCTCCTTTAAGACTCAAACCGCCAATCTCGCCCTTGACCGCCACTACCCCCAAACCCCCTAAGGCTTTATTGGCTAGGCTCATAAATTCAGCAACAGTAAGAACCAAAGATTTAGCTCCCGCGCTTGCTGGCTCGGAAATGGCATTCTTTTCCCAAACATTGCCGGTATCGCTAGAAGAAATTAGCGCTAGATATTCTTGGCCGTAAGCGGCTATTTTCTTTTGCCCCCAACCTTTAATATTTTTTAGTTCTTCTAGATTGGTAGGTCGCGAAGCCGCGGTGCGTTCCAGGGTATCATTACTAAAAACATAAAAAAGAGCTTTGCCTTCCCGGCGAGCTATTTCCTCTCTTTTTCTTTTAAATAAATCTAATAATTGTCTATCATCCATATGCTAATTTTTAATGTCCAAAAGGACTGGACAATGGTCAGAGCCTTTAATATCGTTCAATATTCGGCAATCTTTAACATCTTTAATGCAATCATTATTAACAAAAAAATAATCTAAGCGCCAGCCAACATTTCTCTCTCGGGCAGCGGTTCTGTAGGCCCACCAACTATATTTAATTTCCTGAGGGTGCAAGTAACGAAAAACATCAATGAAACCGCCTGCTAAAAACCTGTCCAGCCAATGTCTTTCTATCGGTAAGAAGCCTGTATGTTTTTCGTTATCCTTGGGCCGAGCCAAATCTATTTCCTTGTGAGCGGTATTAAAATCGCCGGCTAAAATTATTTTCTCTTGGCGCGCTAGCATAGGTTGTAAATAGGCCGCCAATCTGTCAGAAAAATCCAATTTGTAATCAACACGGCTCAGGTCTCTTTTGCCATTAGGGATGTAAACAGAGAAGATATTGCAGTGGTCAATCTTTATTTGGGTAATTCTTCCCTCCTTCTTAAACTCTTCGTCAGTTATCGGTATAACGCTAGCTTTAATATTATTTTTGTATAAGATAGCTGTTCCGCTATAGCCAGCTTTGATGGCAGAATTCCAAGCTATTTTATAGTCCTTGAATTCTTGGTCTAATTGCCCCATTTCTTTATCCCCGATTTTAATCTCTTGCAAACAAATGATGTCGGGGTCATAAGTCTCTATCAAGGGCAACCAATGATGACGCAAAACCGCCCTTAAACCATTTACATTCCAGGTAATAATTATCATATAATTAGGGATGGGTATCCAGTACTTCTTTAATAACTTGAAAATCTTTTTTTAGGTCATCAAACATGTGACTATTGTAAACCGCTACTGCAGGATGATAAAGAGGCACCACCGTATAACTTTTGCCAGTTTGCTTGCTTTTCACTGCAAATTTCTTTCCTCTTAGTTGGCTAATACCCAATTGGCTTTCCGCCACACCGAATTGCTCAAGGATAAAATGAGTCGCATAATTGCCTAAAGTGCCTATTACTGTTGGCTCTATAATATCTATTTGCCTTAAAAGGTAAGGAGTACAGGCTAGAATTTCATCTACAGCTGGCTGGCGATTTTGAGGAGGACGGTCTTTCAAGATATTAGCAATATAAACGTTATCTCTTCTGATGGCCACCGAGGTCAAAAGAAGGTTTAGCACTTGGCCAGAACGTCCACAAAACGGCACGCCAGTTTTATCTTCATTAGCGCCAGGGGCCTCCCCAATAAACATGATTTGGGCGTTATGATTGCCCTGACCGATGACTGGTAGGGTACGGGTTTTATACAACTCGCATTTTTTGCAATTAATTACTTCCTCTTTAATGGCTAATAGTAAATTGTCTTTTGGGTCCATAATTATCCACCAAAACTTTTCTGATAAACTAAAGCTTATTAATTTTCACTGTATACACAAATTGGTCTCCTTCTAGTGAAGCAAGCACATAAGTGTCACCATTTTTTAAAATGGCTTCCGGCGGAGGGGCAAAAACTAATCGGCTCTGGTCATTGTGGGTTAAAGTCAGCTCTTTGGCTAGGACTTGCTCACCTGCAGGCATATATAAGAGAATAAGATGTTTTCCGGAATCGAGGCTAACTTGTATTTTGGGATTGCTTAGAGAACATGATATAAATCCTGTATTGAATGCCCCTCGTCCTAAGATTTTATCTATAGCACCCGTTTTTAATAATACAAAAGTTAACTCCAAAAGGCTAATCATGACAAAACCAATCAAAATCGTTTCCCAATAAAGGGACAAAAAATCTCTGAGGCCGATCGGCAAAGAACTTTTGGGAAGAGGGGTAGTGGTAACAGTTGCGTTGCTGGACTTAGAACTGGGGTCATTTATTAGAGCAGAACTCGCGCTCTCCAGGGTACTGGTCGTCTGAGGAAGAGAAGTTGTCGACGTTTCGTCGATAATTATAGTAGAGCTGGCTTTAGTCTCTGTGGTTGAAACAGCTAAAGTAGTAGCAGTGGTAGAAGTAGAGGTAGTAGCTGCAGCCGTAGAAACAGTAGGAACAGTTATATTTACAGATATGGGTTGCGCCTTGGTTGTGCTGGTAGATAACAATGTAACTGCAGTCGTGGGCATTATCTTTGTTGTTTGAGTGGTAGCCTGAATCTCAGCCATAGTCGTTATAGTTGTTGTGGCTTGAGATATTGTAGAGGTAACTATTACTGGCATAGTGGTAGAAGAAGTTGTTGTCTTGGCTGATTGTAAAGAGGTATCAGCAACGGTTATAGGAACGGTAGCAGTGGGTAGGGTGATAGTCGCTAGAGGCTGTCTTGTTACCCTTAAACTGTACATTCTTAAGTCGCCATTTTGGGCTCTGACTGAAATAGTTTTCAATTGATTAAGGTTTAAACTGGTACCGCTGAGGGGCTCAATTTCAGAATAAGGGTCTGATTCCGCCATAATCGTTACATTAGTTAAGTCGGCTTTGAGGGGAAGAGTTAAATTAACCACATTTATTTGATTATCAATAATTGTAGCGCTCTCATATTCTTTAACCCTGAAACTCAATAAAGTATTCAGGGAGCTTTTGGGGGCCTCGACGACTGTAACTGTGTAAGTAGTGGTAGATCCATTTTCGGCCATGACTGTATAAATAACCGGCTGGGAATAATCTCTTGCCTGCTCTGGCTGGGGTGCTAAAGAAGCCTTAGACGAGATACTGATAGTAGGTTTTAAATTCTTAAGGTCTACCCCATTGGGTACCTGTATTTTTATGGTATGGTTTTGCTGGTCAATCGTGCCTACGCTATTAAAATCTGGAAGAGTAAAGGTAATTATTGCTTTCTCAGAGCTTTTTATTAACGAATGATTTAAAATTTTTACCTTGCCCAAATTTGTTAATATTTTAACAAGAAAATTAGGTGCCTTAGTCGTTGAAGGAACGTCGAAATTATCATTAGAATTGTTAATCAAAGTAGTAGTACTTTTTAAGTGACCGGCTAAAGGTTTTTTAAATAAAGAGAATAACCGCGCTAAGCGTATATTAAAAGTTTGCCACCAGGATTGAAAAGTTGTCATCTTCTCTCCTAAAGTCGTGGTTACTGCTAAAGTAGTTATGGGGATACTTACCGTGGTAGGCGCTACTATAGTAGTATTGGTAGTCGCAGGCTCTCCTGGTAGTGTAGTAGAAGGAATAATTACAGCTTTGGTAGTCGCAGTGGTTGCAGTGGTTGCAGACAATGTCAAATTTTTTATCCAATCAAGCCGCGCTTCTCCACTATGCGCATTCAAACCGATTCTGGCATTGTAATCAAAAAAATAGTTCTCTTCTTCTAGCGTATGGTCAACTAGTTGATTCAAGCGTGCCACTGCTCGTTTCGTGAGGCGACCATAAAAACCAGTCACTAGTCCTTCTGGGTAAATAATCGGATTTTGCTTTAGAAGCAATTGCAAACATTCTACTCGCGTATTGAAATAACCAGGATAAAGATTGCTCAGAAAATTTAAGTTGCTGCAACTCGGCAATAACTGCTCTTCCTCTGCCGGGGTAAGAACGGTGGGAACATTTGAAATAGCAAAACTAATAGACGTTGGCATTAAAGTTGCCAAAAATAAAATACAAAAAACGCCTTTAGTTATTTTTATAAGATTACGCCCACTCATGTATGTATGCCTAAAAACTGTTAGCAAAGAATATTCAAATTAAAAACTTTTTATGCTATATTGACCCTATGCTTTGCGGGATCGTCTAACGGTAGGACATGGGCCTCTGGAGCCTAGTATCTTGGTTCGAATCCAAGTCCCGCAGCCTTTTGAGTTCATGGCTTCAAGCGAATCAAGCAAAAGAGAAAAATTAAGCGCTTTTTTCTTGAGGATTGATACCAACGCTATCGATAATAGCTAATTCTAAAGGCAGGGTAGCTAACCCTGCTTTTTTGGTTCGGGATAATTGGTCCATCAATGCTTTAATAAAAGATTCTATTTGGTCTGCAGTTGCTCTTGCAGCCTGTTTCTTTAAAGTATCCAGCTCCTCATCGGTAGTTTCTCTGCTAATCAATTGTTCCGTTGCAGGAGAAACTTTTATCAATAATAACCACCTAAAATAATCTAACAAGGCGCGGCTCAATTCATCAAGATTATAACCTTTCTCATTTAAATCATTGACCATTTGAATTGCCTTGCCAATATCTTTATCGAGAATAGTGGCCGAGAATTTACTTAAAGATGAGAAATTTATAGAACCTAAAATTTTTTGCAGAGCATCCAAGGTAATCTTATCCTTTCCGAACATAGAGGCCACCTGCCCCAACACTGATTCCGCATCTCTCATTCCCCCATTGGCATTGCTAGCAATCAATCTTAAAGCATCGTCTTCTATCTGCAAGCCTTCCTTCTTGGCTACCATTTGGAGTTCGTGAATAATATCTTCAAGGGCAATGCGTTTAAAGTCGTAACGCTGCACTCGAGATAATATAGTGGGCAAAAACTTCTCTGGCTCTGTACTGGCCAAAATAAAAACTGCATAAGAAGGCGGCTCCTCCAAGGTTTTGAGCAAGGCATTAAAAGCGGATTTACTTAACTGGTGGGCTTCATCAATAATAAAAACTTTGTATTTAAATTTAACCGGAGGAAATTTGATGTTTTCTATAAGCTCCCTGATATCGTCTACCCCTGTATGAGAAGCGGCATCAATTTCTATGATATCCAAATTAGTGCCATTTTCCGCTGCCAGACAAGACTCGCATTCATTGCAGGGTTCAAAACTGCCAGCTTTTCTATTTTGACAATTAAGCGCTTTAGCCAAAAGCCTGGCCGTAGTAGTTTTACCTGTCCCCCGCGGACCAGCAAAAAGATAAGCATGAGAAATCTGCCCTTCTTTAATAGCCTTTGTTAAAACCTTAACCGTAATTTCTTGGCCAGTTATTTCCTTAAATAAACGGGGGCGGTATTTGCGATAAAAAACTAAAGACATGACATAAGTTTAAATTAATTCATACGCATACGGTCTGACATCTGCAAATCTATTTCTGTTCTGGGTCGCCCATATTTAAGAGCTGAGAGTTCTTTCATTAGGTTTGCCAGGGTCAAATTTCCTGGCTTTGGTTTAAAGGTTTTATTCAGACTAAAGGGCTCCGTAGTGGCATTATTAACCATGAGGCGAGCATAAGCTTTAAAGTTGTCCAAGTTGACTAAATCATAAGCGTTGACCACGGGACCAAACTCCTTGAGAAGAACTTCTGTATCCATAGGGCCGACTCTGTAGGTAATTAAGCTGCCTACATTGCCAAAAACAGCATTGCGAATATTTTCCGTTAATTGCCCTATATATTGATGGGCAATAGTTAAATTGAGATGATATTTCCGAGCCTCAGACAAGATGGTGGCAACGCTATCGGTGGTAATATTTTGAAATTCATCTAAATAAAGATTGAAATCCTGCCTTTGTGATTCTTCCATATCGGCTCTGGCAAAGGCAGCCATCAGAATACGACTCACTATAATCATACCTAAAATCTGGCTGTTAATATCTCCTATTAGTCCTTTGGACAATTTAACGATAAAGATTTTACGATTATCCATAATATCCCTGAAATCTATTGTCGAGTGTGATTGTCCCACAATATATTTTATTAATTCGTTCGAGAGAAAGGGACTCAGTTTAGAATTAATATATGGAGCCATATTGGCTAGGGAAAAATCTCCACCGGCTTTTTCAGCTTCCTTGATCCAAAATTCTTTGACTAAGGGGTCATTGCATTTCAAAAGAAGATAATGTCTAAAGTCAGGATTAGTTAACACTCTCACCACTTCCATTAGTGTATAACCAGCTTCGGGGTCGCTTAAAAGCAGAAGAAGGATGTTTCTAAAATATTGTTCAAACATAGGCCCGCCCGTGGTTTTAAGATCGTAAATCTTTCCAATAATACTTAAAAGCTCGTTAATGACAAAATTTTTCTCCTCTGGCCGATTAGAATTAATTTCTAAAAAATTCAAACCAATAGGATGTTCGCCGTCAGCTGGATTAAAGACAATTACATCTTGAGCTCGTTCTTTAGGAATATGGGCCAAAATATCTTCTGCATCATCACCGTGTGGGTCAATATAACAAACACCTTTCCCCTGCTCAATGTCTTGGATGATCATCTGCTTGAGTAGCGTAGTTTTACCTACGCCGGTTTGTCCAATAACATAAACATGTCTGCCCCTATCCTTATCAAGCAAATGTACTGGAGTAACCGCTCCCCGATAGACATTCTCTCCGAGAATAATCCCCCCTTCTTTAATTAAATTATTTGGGGCCATAATAGCTTTGGCCTTAAGCCATTTTATACTTGGAGTGTCAGTACAAGGTAAAGGAAAATGCCAAAGACCGGCTAATTCTGCAGAGTTAAGAATTATTGCCTGTTTTTCGTCTGGCAACCTAAAAGCAAAATTATAAACTAATCCCTTTAAAGCTCTCTCACGATTTTTCCATTTAGTGATGTTGAAACTATTGCTATTAGCTGACATAAATTGAGAAAAGCCCGCTGCTAAACTATCAACAATATCTTCAGCCCTGAGAGAGGTTTCTGCTGAAGCTAAAATTCTTATATTGGCAGTCAATAGCGGCCGATTTAGTTTTTTCTGGACTGTTTCTATAAGACCTTGATCGATAACTTTATTCTTTTCTTTTTCTTGTTTATCTTTTTCTATTTGTTCTGCGCTCCGGTTATCCAAAATGGACTTAGCCAAAATTTGACCGACGCTTTCTCCTTTAGCATCTTTGAGAGTTTTTCCCTCTCTTAATAATTGTAAGACGCTTTGCACATACTTTGACGAAGCAGCACTTGCCGGACTAGTTACCAATTGGATAGCGGCTCCCTCTTTACCAAGAGCCACTCTTTCCAAAGCGTTACTGAGAGAGTTCAATGGGTCATTTTCTAATTCTTGATATGACCGCAAAGGGATAGCGTAGTCCTCGCGCAAAGTTAAAACCGCGCCTACTGTTATACCGTTCTCTTGAAAAATTGTGTAATCTTTAGATACCTCTATCTCTGCGTCTGGGAAGAAACCGTTAATTTGCTTTATTATTAAATCGGCATCCTTTTGGGGCACAGCCACATAAAAAGCAATTTGATCAGAATCGGTAGGTACTGCCATTTCCCAAAACAAGGGCTTTTTATAGTTGGCCAAACTCCCAAGTAGCTGGTCAAAAAGACTAATAAACTCAGCTGGTTTCTTTTTAGCGGCCTCCTCAGGAGAAGCTTTGGGCATCAAAACTTGCAACAATCTATACTCCATAGCGCCTGCTAATGAGCGTTTTTTTCTCCATTGCAAAAACAAAATCAGAAAAATGATTAATCCGATTGCAGCAAAAGAAACAAAATACAGATTAAGAATATTCATACTATTTAGAGTCTGTGACTATGCGTTTAATGCAACAAATTTTTGTCACCCTTGGCTATTTCCACGGCGCCATCATGTAGAGCATCTAGTGAATAAAAATCCCCGTTGCGTCGCAACTCTTGGGCGCCCTCATAGACTAATTTATAAAATGTTGGCATATCATCAGTCGCCTTAGCCCGCCATTCCTTAATATTCTGCAGAATCTCTTCTAACCTTTGATTTCTGTTTTCGAATTCTACGGGCAAAATATTTTCAGCTGCAGCTAAGGTTTTTTGCGAAGAAGACACTATTTCCTCTTGATTCCCCGGTAAATCATTAATAGCGTCGGCGATAGCACGCGAAGCCATTTCTTCCGGAGAGAATTTCAAACTTTCTGGCTCGATAGCCCCCGTTTCTATTGGCAAAGGCTTGGTAGTCTCCGGAGAAGAATAAACGTCCTTAGATAGGTTATTTAATTGGGAATTTAACATAGAAGGCATATAAAAATCATACCCTATTCACGGTTTAAAAACAACTGTATTAACGACGGAAAAACCCGTCGGGTATATAATAAATTTTAGGATAGAAGCAAAAATTCATGCTAGCCAACCCCTGCCATTGAGGGTTATTTTTAGTCTGAATTTGCAACTCTTTTACTACTTGCAGGATTTCACTCGCGTCATCGCTAGGTTTAAAAGTAAAATGAAAGCCCAAATTAGTCGTAGCGGAAAAGCACTCTAGGGAACTTTCATCTAATGATATTTCCCGATAACTAAGAATAGTTCCCTGGCATTGGTGGAACCAAGACCGAAGATTATTAATAATCTCTGGCGGCACAATAGAGGAACCCACTGTGATTGGTTGGGAAGTTTCTTTAAATTGCCCTTTCAGCAAAAAATAATCAGCATAAACAGGGTCCTGTAAAAGGGTCTGCTTGTCATTTATAGCCAAGTCTTTAAAATAAAGGCCATTTTCGTCTATGAACCCGCATTTACTGTCATTGCACCAAAGAGCTGTAACCACTCTTTTACTTAAAGAAAGATTAAGGGTTTGCCGCCA
>Ga0209099_1000999_pt1 | contig 30961 bp, 30 predicted proteins | sample AD_JPNHW2_MetaG_FD_184430 | JGI IMG/M metagenome (GOLD analysis project Ga0209099, IMG submission 184430) | Active sludge microbial communities of municipal wastewater-treating anaerobic digesters from Japan - AD_JPNHW2_MetaG (SPAdes) (version 2) | ecosystem: Engineered > Bioreactor > Anaerobic... | reverse complement strand
GAGCTTCCCGAGGGCGAAGATGCCCCGGACGACCTCGAGGCGCCTTTCCTCGAGGTTCTTGTAGCTCTCGAAGAGGTGGGCCGAGTCCCGCACCTGGACCTCGTCGAGGCTGCCGGTGCGTTCCTTGCGGTAGCGGCTGATGAAGGGGATGGTGCAACCCTCCCCGATGAGGCTGATGACGGCGGACACCTGGGGCGTCCTGATCGTGAGCTCCCTGGCGATGCGGTCCATGATCTGGACCTCGTCCACCTTGAGCCCGTCGATGAAGGCTTGGGTCAATTCCATGGGCGCTACGGTACGGGAAGAAGGGGCAAATTTCAAGCCTTCCGGCAGCCTTCGAGGCTCCCCCTTATGGCGACTCAACCCCGCGCCTGTAGAAGCATCAGGGCGATATCCAGGAGGTAAAAACCTTCATTTGCTTCTGGCGCCGCCCCCAAGGGCGTGCTACGATATCCATGTCGTGATTGTGGAGTAAGATCAGGGGCTTTGACATTATAGACATTTTTGCTATAATGCACATTCATAAGGCCAGGAACAGACATGTCCAAGAGCGTCAAGAAGGTTCGGATTTTCTCGGCCCTGGAAGTGGCAAACCTCTGCGGAGTCGTGAATCAGACCGCGATCAACTGGATCAGGAATGGCTACCTCAAGGCCTTCACGACTCCAGGTGGCCAGTACCGCATCTACGCGGAAGACCTCGTCGCCTTCCTCGAAAAGCGGGGGATGCGCGTCCCGCCCGAGCTCGAGGCCCAGTGCAAGGACGATGTGGACTGGAACAGCCTCGTGGTCGTCGACGACGACGAGGAACTCAACGACATCATCAAGCGCTACTTCGAGAAGCACCTCGACTGGCTCCACATTTCCCAGGCCCATGACGGCTTCGAGGCGGGGCGCCTCATCTCCGACAAGCGCCCGGGCTTCGTGGTCCTCGACATCAATCTCCCCGGCCTCGACGGCTATGCGGTCTGCCGCAAGATCAAGGAAGATCCCGTCTTCGGTAAGCCCTTCGTCATCGCCATCACGGGCCTCGACCGTCCCGAGGTCCGCGAGGAGATCCTCTCCGAAGGCGCCGACGCCTTCTTCCCCAAGCCCCTCGATTTCGATCGCCTCATGGGCACCGTCACCGACCTCGCTGGAAAGGTGAAGGAGCGGCATGCCGAGTAAGGGACTCATCCTCGTCGTCGAGGACGAGGACGCCATCCGCCTCACGCTGCGGGACTACCTGCGCAAGAAGGGCTACGACGTCCTCGTGGCCTCCGATGGCGTCGGGGCGATCAAGCAGCTCCTCGATTACGAGGTCGATATCATCGTCACGGACTACCGCATGGACGTCCTCGGCGGCGATTACTGGGTCAAGTTCCTCAAGAAATACTGTCCCGACAAGAAGGTCATCATCACCTCGGGCTTCCTCAGGCCCGACTTCCACATCCCCTTCGAGGTCATCTACAAGCCCTTCGACTACTCCGCCCTCGAGCAGCGCGTGGCGGAGCTCATCGAGTCGATGCATGGCGGCCAGGCGAGCTGATCCCCCTCCGGCCCCTGGCCCCGACGCAGGCAAACAGCCCGCCGCCAGGGTCGCGGCCTTCAATGCCACAGTCATAGGTCGCGTCCAGGGCGTCGGCTTCCGCTACTGCGCCTGCCGCGAGGCCGACCGCCTCGGACTCTCGGGCTGGGTCCGCAACACCGACGAGGGCGATGTCGAAGTCCATGCCGAGGGCCCTCCCGAAGCCCTCGCGACCTTCGCCCACTGGCTCCATTCCGGCCCCCCCGGCGCCCGCGTCGAATCCGTCCAGCTCCAGCCCTGCACCCCCTACAACTGCTACACGACCTTTTCCGTCGAGTTCTGAAGCCCGCTCGATCCCTAGGGCTCCCGTCGGCGCCTATGGAAAAGAAAAAGCCCCGCTTGCGCAGGGCCACATGTTGGGGCGGACAGGCATCCGACTTCCCACAGACCTGGCCTATCACGCAAAGCAACCGCGTCCGGAAGGATGTCTTCGTTGGCTGAATCCCGTAGCGCTTTTCTTATCGACCCGTAACGCGGCGGGTGGCAAAGGAAAGCGCAGGGACTGAGCGCAGCGAAGCTCATTGTGCTTTCCATTGCCAGGCCCCGCGCCATAGAGTCATGAAAAGGTTCGAGGGAGCTTATAAATGATGAAGCCCGTCCTTTCGAACGGGCTTGAGCAGCGACCGACGGGAGTCGCCCTACGCGGCTCAACGTCCTGTTTAACGCTTCGCTAGACTTCGTTCGCCGCTCCGGGCCGCGCCCATGCGCTGGCGGCGGACATCCTGTCCGCCTTCCCTCGCTCCGCTCGGCGCGCATGGACGTTCGACTCCCGTCGGCGCTCATTACAAAAAAGGAAAGGCCCAGCATGTAGCCGAGCCTCAAACTCACCTTCAGTTCGGGAGTCGCCCTCCAGCCCTCAACGTCCTGTCTCGGGCTTCCGGGCCGGGGAAAGCGCTCTCGGCTGCTTCGCGCGCTCGCCAGCTCGCGCGCTTCCATGCAGCCTCGACCGCGCAAAGCCCTCATATGATCGGGCTTTGTGCGGAGCGCTTTCCCTTCGACTCCCGTCGGCGCTCATTACAAAAAAGGAAAGGCCCAGCGCTAGCCGGGCCTTTCCTTTTTTGTAGCGACCGACGGGAGTCGAACCCGCTTCACGAGCTTGGGAAGCTCGGGTAATACCGGTATACGACGGTCGCGATAGTCGTGCGTCGCTTCCGCGACGCGGTTTTATAGGTAACCGTCGTTTGCCGACGGCGCCCCATTATGTAATGCGCCGTCGGCATACGACGGTCGCGATTATCGTGTGCTGCTTGCGCAGCACGTTCTTATAGGTTGACGTCGTGTATCGACGCTCGCCTTTTGTTTCGCTCGCGTCGATGTACGACGGTCGCGATAGTCGTGCGTCGCTTCCGCGACGCGGTATATATCATGCCGTCGATCACCGACAGCTCATCAGGTATCAGGCGATGCCGGAACCCGGCGGTCGCGGGGCAGATAGATAATAACGGAAAATGCCTGCCTAATGTTCGCAGTATATTCAGGCGGGAAGCCCGTAGTCAAGGGAGCGGGCGAATCCCTCAATCGGAAAGGCATCTCCAGTGCCTTATTGTATAGATCATTACGTGCTTGGCGGCATTGGCCTTCCCCGCACAGGGAAACCGTGGCGCGCTTGCCCAACTGAAGACGATTGAATACTATTGAAGCAAGGAGCGGATATGGCAAAGACGATCACTGTCCGCGTGGATGACGCCGTGTACGAGATGATACGAAGGGCGGCGGAAGGGCAGAAGAGGACGATTTCCAATTACATCGAGTATGCGACGATCAACTACACCGTAGACGAAGCGATCGTCGACGATGAGGAGATGAACGAGATCCTCAAGATCGGCAAGGACCTGAAAAAGGGCCTGGCCGACGTCAAGGCCGGAAGGTACAAGGTCATTGGCTAGCTTCAAGATCGCGGAGACCGAGACCTTCTCCAAGAAAATAACGACGCGGGCATACAGTTCTCTTTATGGAAAGATCAGGGACTATGTCTATCCCATCCTTCGGGAGAATCCCTTCTATGGCCCCAACATCAAGAAGCTGAAGGGCGAGTACAGGGAAATCTACCGGTTCAGGATCGGGAATCACCGGCTGTTCTACAAGGTCTCCGAGGAGACGGTCATAGTTTTCATCCTCGATATCGCGGCGAGAAAAGATTCTTATAAATAGCATCACCACGAAAGACCTGGCCGTTTTCGATTCCGTTTTATTCGATCTCTCTCTTCCCAACCCCGTGGACAAAAGCTATCCTCGAACCGTACTTGGGAGGATCCATGCCAGAGAGCACACCAAGCGCCTTCCTCGAAGCGAGGAGGCCTTTACTGAGGCTCATCGTCGAGCGCCTGTCGAAGAGGTACGACTACCTGTCCATCCTCGGGACCGACGACTCGGGAATCGCCTACAGGACCATGCGCGGAGAGACCTGGGCCGGAGAGCCCATGTGGGTCCAGCGCGGCTTCGTCGTCCGGGCCCAGAGGGACGGCCACATCGTCGAATATGCCTTCAACGAGCTCGAGGGGTCAGACCCCACCGCTGCCGCGGCAAGCGCGATCGCGGACCGTATTGCGGAACGCCTCGACGCCCTCTTCGCCGCCGCGAAGGACGCGACGCGTTATCCGACCCTGCCAGACGAGCCGGCCAGGGCCGAGCATCGCGGCAAGGTCGCCGTCGACGCCTTTGCCGTCGATCCGGAACGCTGCCTCTCCCGCCTCGCCGCGGTCAGGGACAAGCTCCTCGAGGCGCCGGGCATCGTCTCGGCCACGACGAGGGCCGACTTCGTCCGCGTCTCGCGCTGCTTCGTGTCGCCCCATCGCGACCTCTTCCAGACCTTCGACTGGTCCCAGGCCTACGTTTTCGGGGTTTCGCGCCGGGGCGAGGTGGCCAAGACCTCCTACCGCGCCGCCTCGGGACTCCTCGGCCTCGAGGTCCTCGACCGGCTCGAGGCCCAGGTCCCCGAGCTCGCCACCGAGCTCACCGCCCTCCTCGACGCGGTCCGCATCGAGCCCGGCGAGTACGAGGTCATCATGATGCCCGACATGTCGGGCACCCTCGCCCACGAGGCCTTCGGCCACGGCGTCGAGCTCGACATGTTCGTGAAGAAGCGCGCCAAGGCGGCCGAGTACTTCGGCAAGCAGGTCGCGAGCCCCATGGTCACGATGTACGACGGCGCCGCCGGCGTCGAGCAGACGGGCTCCTTCCTCTTCGACGACGAGGGCAACCTCGGCACCACGACCACCGTCATCAAGGACGGCATCCTCGTGGCGGGCTTCTCGGACGCCCTCTCGGCCCTTTCGCTCAGGATGCCCGCGACCGGCAATGGCCGCAGGCAGGCCTACGACCACAAGGCCTACGCGCGCATGACCAACACCTACTTCGCGTCCGGCACCTCGACCCTCGAGGAGATGGTAGCCTCGACGAAGAAGGGCTGGCTCCTCGACCGCCTCAACTCGGGCATGGAGGATCCCCGCAACTGGGGCATCCAGCTCATCGCCCTCGTGGGCAAGGAGATCGTGGATGGCAAGCTCACGGGCCGCGTGGCCTCGCCGGTCTACTGCTCCGGCTACGTGCCCGACGTGCTCTGCGCGATCGATATGCTCTCGAAGGACTTCGAGTTGGGCGGCTCGGGCGCCTGCGGCAAGGGCTACAAGGAGTTCGCCAAGGTCTCCTCGGGCGGACCCTGCGTCAAGACAAGGATGAGGCTCGGATGATGATAGATACGATTATCGCGGCCCTGGCCGCACGGCATGAGATCTCCGACTGGCGCATCACGGAACGCTCCCGCCACGGCGAGGAGGCCTTCTTCATCGGCCGGAAGCTCGACATGAGGCGCGAGGTCGCGAAGCGCGGCTACGACCTCGTCGTCTACGTCGACGGCAAGGCCGAGGACGGCTCGAAGACCCGCGGCGAGGCCACGGTCACCGTCCATCCCACCATGGACGAGGCGGAGGTCCGGAAGCTCGTCGAGCGCGCGGCCTTCGCGGCAGCCCGCTCGCGCAACCCCTGGTACGAGCTCCCCGGCAAGGCTGAGGCGCGCATCGCGCCGGCGCCCGACGCCTTCGCAGGCCGTCCGATATCGGCCACGATGGGCGAACTCGCCACGGCCCTCTACGCGGGCGAGGCCAAGGTGAAGGGCGCCAACGTCAACTCCCTCGAGCTCTTCCTCGCGAGGGAGGAGACCCGCATCGTCAACTCGCGCGGCGTCGACGCCCGCTTCGAGGGCTGGAAGGGCTACGTCGAGTTCACGGTCGAGGCCGGCTCGAAGGAAGGCCCCGTGGAGCTCACGGACTTCTTCTCCTTCGCGGCCGCCACGCCCGGGCGCTTCACCGAGGAGCTGGCCACCCGCCTCCGCTTCGTGGCCGACCGCGCCGTCGCCGTGCCAACGCCCACGGTCGAGGGCCTTCCCCTCATCCTCACGGGTGCCAACGCCGAGGAGCTCCTTGGCTGGTTCCACGCGAACCTCAACGCCTACGCGGTCTACGGCAAATCCTCGCCCTTCGAGCTTGGCGCCTCCGTCCACGGCCCCGAAGCCGCGGCCGGCGCCGACGGCGCCTACGATTCCGTCACCCTCTACGCCGAGGCCCGCCTCGAGGGCGCCGCTGCCTCCGCCCCCTTCGACCCCGAGGGCATCCCCCTGGACCGTGTCCTCCTCTGCGACCGCGGCGTCGCGAAGAAGCTCTACGGTCCCTCGCGTTATGCGGCCTTCCTCGGCCTCCAGCCCGAAGGCAATTACCCCCTCTTTTCCATCGAAGGCGGCACGAAGAGCGTCGCCGACTTCCGGGCCCAACCTCACATCGAGGCGGCCTTCTTCTCGGACTTCACCGTGGACGAGGACTCGGGCGACTTCGGCGGCGAGATCCGCCTCGCCTACATCTTCGACGGCAAGGAGCGTCACCCCGTGACGGGCGGTTCGATCACGGGCAGCCTCTTCGACAACCGCGGCTCCATCCGTCTCTCGAAGGAGCGCGCCCTCGTCGAGAACATGCTCGGCCCCGAGGCCGTCCTCCTCCCCAAGGTCTCGATCACCGGCCTCTCCTGACCCGCGCGCCCGGCGGCCGCGCCTCGGCGCCCGGGAGTAACCGTTATGCGAAAGAGGCACCGCTCCCCGCGGTGCCTCTTTTCTTTTCCCGCATGCAATCGCGCGCAGCGCCGATTGCCCCCTCTTCTCTCTCCCTCTTCCACTGCGCGCCCCCTGGCGCGGCAATCGCGCGAAGCGCCGATTGCCCCTCCCTCTCCTCTCTCCCTCTTCCCCTGCGCGCCTCCTGCGCGGCAATCGCGCGAAGCGCCAATTGCCCCCAACGGCCTTCTCCAAAGCGCCGCCCGCAAGAACCGCTGCCCACCGCGATCCCATGAGCGCCCGCCAGCCCATACGCCAACCCCGCGGCCGCCCTCCTTGGCAGTCACGTTGGTTGAACCAGTCCCACACGCTTTATGAATTCGCGGAGCCGCGGGTGGCAGGCGAAAAAAAAACCGCGCGCAGCGCCGATTGCTTTTTCGCCTGCCAGGCCCCGCTCCACCAAGTCCATAAAACGGTTCGAACCCGGCCCAAAAAAACGAGGCCGCCCCACTAGGACGGCCCCGGCTCTAGACGTATTGGCTGACGGTCAGGCTACATAGGCCTCGAGGAGCTCCGAGCGGTTCTGCTGCGTGAGGCGCTTGAGCGCGTTCTTCTCGATCTGGCGGATCCTCTCCTTGGTCAGGCTGAAGCGGTCTCCGATCTCCTTGAGGCTCATGGCGCGGCGGCCGTTGAGGCCGAAGCGGTACTCGATGACCTCGCGCTCCTTGTCGGTGAGGGTCGAGAGGACAGCGTTGATGTCCTCCTTGAGGCCCTCGCCCACCACGTAATCCTCGGGCGAGACATAGTTCTCGTTCTCGACGAAGTCGCCGAGTACGGAGGAATCGCGCTCCTCGAAGACGGGGCTCTCGAGGGAGACGAGGTCGCGGCTGACGGCGACGAGGTCGGCCACGTGGTCGGCGTCCATGTCGAGGAGGCGGGCGATCTCGCGGATCTCCTCGTCCTCGGAGCGGGCGCCCTCGAGGGTCTTCCGCGCCTTCTCGATCTGGACGAGCTCGTTGGCCCTGTTGAGGGGGAGGCGGATCATCCTCGACTTCTCGCAGATTGCCTTGAGGATGGCCTGGCGGATCCACCAGACCGCGTAGCTGATGAAGTGGTAGCCCTTGTCGACGTCGTAGCGCTCGATGGCGTTCATGAGGCCGATGTTGCCCTCGGAGATGAGATCCGAGAGGGGCATGCCCTGGTTCTGGTACTTCTTGGCGACGTTGACCACGAAGCGAAGGTTGGACTTCACGAGCATGTCGCGCGCATGCTGGTCGCCTTTCGCGGCGAGGCGCGCGTACTTATCTTCATCCTCTCTGCTGAGGAGGGGGATGCGGTTGATTTCCTTGAGGTACATGGAAAGGACGTTCTCGTCGCAGCTCGCGCTCTCGTTCAGGCATGCATTCTTGTGGGCCATGACAACCTCCATAGGCGCTAATATCTATGCAGGGATCATGCCAACCATCGAGGGAATCGGAGAAATTTTGCAGCCCGGACGGAACACTGCGCGCCAACGAATGTTATCTTGTTTTCGTATATCGATTTAACATCATGCCACAATATGTATAGCCAGCGACATGAAGGCGCGACTCTCGTCGCCAGAGCTGCGGATCCGCGCCGAGAGGAGGGCACAAAACGCCATCCATGGGAACAAAAGAAACACGCTCCGCGAAAGCCCCGGAAATATGTTTCCTTTCGAAACACTATTCGGTATCGGCAGCGATTCTGTCACCAAATGGTACACATTGCGGAAAAAGGCAGAATATTCAGGAAGGATGAATGAGAACTAGCCCCTACAGGCCGAGGAATCGAGACGACCGCAGCACAGCCTGTAGGGCAGACCGCTGCCGCAGGAGCAGCTGTCATCGGGCCTTATCACCCGGGCCCTCCGGAAATCGACCGTGATGGAAAACGACGCGCTCGAAATGGAAGCGCGCCCCCCCTCCTCCACGATGAAGTCGGGAAAAACATTCCTTTGCGCGCGGAATAGGTCGAGCTTTTCCCCGGCGCCGAGGCCGGTCAGCTTTCCGCCCTTCTTCAGCCCCTGCCAGGCGAGGGCCGCGAGACGGGTCACCGCGTCCTTCTCTTCCTCCGAGGAGAAACGCCCGCCCCGCTTCCTAGAGAGGAAGCCGCAGACCTGGATCGAATAGAAGGCATAGAAGTCGTCGAGGTCGGGGCTCGCCCGCCTCGGCATGCCATAATCGTTGGCCCGGAGGAGGTAGGCCCTGCGGGCGATGCCCCTCGGCCTCAGCTTCTGGGCCGAGGCCAGGCTCTTCAGCGCCAGTTCGACCTGGTCCAGCTGGAGGAGGGCCATGGCGAGCCAGTAGAGCCGTTTCTCGAGCTCTGCGGGACGCGAGGCAGGACAAACCTCCACCGAGGACCGGAACAGCCTGAGAGCCCTGTCCGGCCTGTGGGCAGAGAGCTCGCGCAGTCCCTTCCTGAGGTCGCGCTCGCCCTGTTCGTCTTGCCGCATGGTCATACAGGAAAAATACCTACGAAAGCCCCTGCAGGCAAGTCCGGCAGCATATGGCCACACAATTCGTAAATCGTATAGGGCCGCAGAGTCGCAGAACGAAGTCTAGCGAAGCGTTAGACGCAGAGTGGAAAAGGGGGAAATAAAAATGAATCAGGGATTCTATCAGGAGGTTCTATATCTTCATACTTGTTATTATTATCGTCTCGAACCCCTTCTTCACCGCCTTCCTCTGCGTCTCAGCGCCTCTGCGGCTGCCTTCCTCTGGCTCTCCTACCTGCGCGACATGAGGAGGACCATGGACCGCCCCGCCATGGGATAGGAGGTCTGGGGCACCAGGGCTTCCTCTCCCCCCTCGGGCAGGAAGTCCCGCGGAGGTTCGGCCGCCGTGTCGAGGACCCGGAACCAGTGCCGCTTGAGGGGCGCGGGCGCCACCTTGAACACGCAGGGATCCGCCGAGGCATTGCACATGACATAGAAGTCGCTGTCGTCCCGGTCGGAAAGGGTGTCCGCGCGGGAGCCGTCGATGCGCCAGGCTATGCGCTTCTCCACGCGGGCCCAGTCGGGGTTGCGGCCCTCCTCGTCGAACCAGGTTATGTCCGGTATGGCGTTGTAGTCGGCATCCTTGCCCGTGAAGAACTCGGGACGCCTGAAGGCCGGGTGACGCAGCCTGAAGGCCGTGAGCTCGCGCGCGAGGCGCTCGATGTCGGCATGCTCGAGGGAGAGGCGGAAGTTGTACCAACTGGTCGCATTGTCCTGGCAGTAGGCGTTGTTGTTGCCGCCCTGGCTCCGCCGGAACTCGTCGCCCCCGAGGATCATCGGTGTGCCTATCGAGAGGAGAAGGGTCGAGACGAAGTTCTTCACCTGCCGGTTCCTCGCGGCCTTGATCGCGGGATTGGTCGAATGCCCCTCGTAGCCGTAGTTGAAGGAGAAGTTCGAGTCGTTGCCGTCGCGGTTGCCCTCGCCGTTCTCCTCGTTGTGCTTGCCGTTGTAGGAGACGAGGTCGTTGAGGGTGAAGCCGTCGTGGCAGGTCACGTAGTTGATCGAGTGGAAGGGCTTCCGGCCATCGCGGAGGTAGAGGTCGCTCGAGCCCGTCACCCTTGTCGCGAATGCCTGCACCGCCCTTTCGTCGCCGCGCCAGAAACGCCGTACATCGTCCCTGAAGCGGTCGTTCCACTCGGCCCAGCGCCCGCCGGGGAACCAGCCTACCTGGTAGGCGCCGCCCGCATCCCAGGCCTCGGCGATGATCTTCGTGTTCCTGAGGAGGGGGTCCTCGGCGATCTGCTCGATGACCGGCGGATTCTCGAGGAGCTTCCCGTTCTGGTCCCGCCCAAGGATGGAGCCGAGGTCGAAACGGAAGCCGTCCACGTGCATGTCGGCGACCCAGTAGTGGAGGCAGTCCATGATGAGGCTCCGCACCACGGGATGGTTGCAGTTCAGGGTGTTCCCGCAGCCCGAGAAATTCCGGTAGCGCCGCCTGTCCTCGTCGAGGATGTAGTAGATCTGGTTGTCGAGGCCCCGGAAGGAGAGCGAGGGCCCGAGCTCGTTCCCCTCGGCCGTATGGTTGAAGACGATGTCGAGGATGACCTCGAGGCCTGCCGCGTGGAGCTCGCGGACCATGTACTTGAACTCCGCCACCTGCTCGCCGTTCGAGCCAGCCGAAGAATAGCTGCCGTTAGGCGCGAAGAAGGCCACGGTCGAGTAGCCCCAGTAGTTGCTGAGCCGCTCGCCGGTCCGCGGATTCGAGCGTTGATTCTCCGCCTCGTTGTACTCCTGCACGGGCAGGAACTCGAGGCTCGTGACGCCGAGGCGCTTCAGGTAGGGAATGGATTCGACGACGCCCCGGAAGGTTCCGGGATGGACGACGCCCGAGCTCTCGTCGCGGGAGAGGCCCTTCACATGAGTCTCGTAGATGACGCAGTGCCGCAAGGGATAGTTGAGGGGCCGGTCGCCCTTCCAGTCGAAGTCGTCAGCCACGACGACGCACTTGGGCATGGAGGCCGCATCGCAGGTGGACGAAAAGGAGAGATCGAGCTCGGGCGAGGCGCTGTCGTAGGCCCGGGCCGCCTCGAAGTCCCAGGCCGGATCGCCCGACACGGCCCTCGCGTAGGGATCGATGAGGAGCTTGTTGGGATTGAAGCGTAGCCCCTTGTTGGGCAGGTAGGGGCCGTTGGCCCTCCACAGGAAAAAGGCCCCGGGCCCAAGGCCCTTCACGAAGATGTGCCAGATGTCCCCGGTACGGTTCACGCGGGGGTCGAGCCAGTACTCGAAGGCCGGCTCGGCGTCGTGCGGGTTCGCGAAGATGAGGAGATCCATCTCCGTCGCGTTTCTCGAGAAGAGGGAGAAATTCACACCCTCGGGGAGACAGCGCGGCCCGAGGGGAAGGGCCGTACCGGGCGACGCTTCATACGGGGCTGGCATCGTCATCGAAGTATAACGCCCACGCCCGCCTCATGCGAGGCCCGCGGCCCCATACTGGCACCGTAAGTAGATGGATATCGAGGCACACGGAGTCACAAAGCCACAGAGGGATCAGGAAAGGGGAATCTCAAATTCCCCTCTTTCTTCTCCCCCTCTTCTCTGTGCCTCCGTGTCTCTGTGTGATCCCTCGTAAGACAGTCGCGCCGCCCGGGCCTATAGCCCCTTGAAGACGACCACGGCATTCTGCCCGCCAAAGCCCATGGACTCCTTGATTGCCACCTTGACCGGCATGTTTATGCCCTTGTTCGGCACATAGTCGAGGTCGCACTCGGGGTCGGCCTCGTCCAGGTTGATCGTCGGCGGGATGAAGCCCTCCTTGATCGTGAGGACGGTGGCGACCGACTCGAGGGCGCCGGCCGCTCCCATGGCGTGGCCGATCATGGACTTGATCGAGGAGATCTTGAGCTTCTTCGCGTGCTCGCCGAAGGCGTGCTTGAGGGCCTTGGTCTCGATGGGATCGTTCATCGGCGTGGCCGTTCCGTGGGCGCTGACGTAGTCGACGCTCTCCATCGGGAGGCCGGCGTCCTTGAGGGCGAGGGTGATGGCCTTGGCCACGCCCTTGCCCTCCGGATCGGGGGCGGTGAGGTGGTGGGCGTCGCAGGTATTGGCGAAGCCGACGACCTCGCAGTAGATCCTCGCGCCGCGGGCCTTGGCGTGCTCGTACTCCTCGAGGACGAGGATGCCCGCGCCTTCGGCCATGACGAAGCCGTCGCGGTCCTTGTCGAAGGGTCGGCTCGCCTTGGCCGGGTCGTCGTTGCGCTTGGTGGAGAGGGCCTGGATCATGACGAAGCTCGCGAGGCCGAGGCGCGCGATGCTCGCCTCCGAACCGCCCGCAAAGACGAGGTCGGCGTGGTCGTCGGCTATCCAGCGGTAGGCCGTGCCGATGGCGTCGGTGCCCGCGGCGCAGGCCGTGACGATGCATTGCGAAGGCCCCGTGGCGCCCAGGTATATGGCGAGGTTGGCCGCGCCCAGGTTGGCGAGGACCTTTACGGCGGTGAGGGGCGGAACCCTGCCGGGGCCGCGCTCGTAGAGCCGCGCAGCTCCCTCCTCGATGCTGATGGCGCCGCCCTGGCCGGTACCGAGGCAGACGCCCGTCCGGTCCGCGTCGAGCCTGTCCTTCGAGAGGCCGGCATCGCCGATAGCTTCGAGTCCGGCGTAGACCGCGTACTGGGAGAAGAGGTCCATCTTCCGGGCTTCCTTGCCGTCCATGCGCTGCGAAGGATCGAAGCCCTTCACTTCACCCGCGACCTTGGAGGCAATGTCGCTCACGTCTACCTTGGTGACCGCCGTTATGCCGGAACGGCCTTCCTTGAGGCCAGCCCAGAATTCGGGCACGCTGTTTCCGAGGGGGCTCACGCAGCCGAGGCCGGTGACAACGACTCTTCTCTTGTTTCCCATCACATCCCCATTCCGCCGTCGATCTTGATGACTTCGCCGGTAATATACGACGAAGCGTCACCGGCTAGGAAGAGGGCGGTCTGGGCCACGTCCTCGGGCTTGCCCGTCCTGCCGAGGGGGATGCCGCCGAGGAGCTTCTCCTTCGCCTCGGCAGGGATCTTGTCGGTCATCGAGGTTTCGATGAAGCCCGGGGCGAGGGCGTTCACGCGGACGCCGCGGCTCGCCACCTCGCGTGCGAGGCTCTTCGTGAAGCCGATGACGCCGGCCTTGGAAGCCGCGTAGTTGGTCTGGCCGCCGTTCCCCATGATGCCCACGACGGAGGAGACATTGATGATGGAGCCCGAGCGCTTCTTGATCATGTGGCGGGCCACGGTCCTCGACACGAGGAAGGCGCTCGTCAGGTTTGTCCTGATCACCGCCTCCCAGTCCTCGAGGCTCATGCGGAAGACGAGTCCGTCGCGGGTGATGCCGGCGTTGTTCACGACCACGTCGATGGAGCCGGCCGCCTTGATCACGGCGTCGATGGCGGCCTCGACGGCCTCCTCCGAGGAAACGTCGCAGGCTATGCGCTCCACGGAGCCGCCGCCTTCCTTCGCCGCGGCGGCGAGCGCCTCGGCCTTCTCGGCCTCGCTGCGGGAGAAGTAGTAGACGCGGCCGCCCTCGCGGGCGAAAAGCTCGACGATGGCCTGCCCGATTCCCCTCGAGCCGCCCGTCACGATGCAGGTCTTTCCGGCAAGTGTTCCAGCCATGTATTCCTCCGGTCCTAGAGGGAGATCGCCGCTATCTGGTCGAGGGTCCCCGCGGCAAGGCAGGGAGCGGCTCCCTCCACGGACTTCCACAGCCCCGCAAGCACCGTGCCGGGCCCCGTCTCCAGGATATGGTCGAAGCCCTCGGCCTTGATCGTCGCCTCCTCCTCGATCCAGCGGACGGGGCTCACGATCTGCTCGACCGCATAACGCTTGGCCTCGGCGCCCGATTCGAGGCGCTTGCCGGTCACATTGGAAAAGAAGGCTATCTTCGGGTCATGGAAGGTCACGTCCTGGACGCGCTCGGCAAAACCGTCCCGCGCGTAGGCCATGATGGGCGAGTGGAAGGCGCCAGAAACCTTGAGCCGCACGACGCGCTTCGCGCCCGCTGCCTTGATGGCCTCCTCGGCCCTGGCGACGTCGGCCTCGGTGCCGGAGATGACTGACTGGGTCGGGCTGTTGTAGTTCGCCACCCAGACCTGCTTGAGGCCGGCCGACTTGATGGCCGCCTCGATGGCCTCGGGCGAAAGGAAGAGGACGGCGCTCATCGTGGAGCCGCCCGAACGCCTGCCCGCCTCGTCCATGAGGCGGCCTCGCTCGCCCACGAGCCTGAACATGTCCTCGGGCGTAACGATGCCCGCCTCGAGGAGGGCCGGCCATTCGCCGACCGAGAAGCCCGCGGCGCCGTCGGGCCTGATGCCGTGCTCGCGGGCATTGCAGGCTGCCGCCGCCCCTACGAGGGCCACCGCGACCTGGGTATTCTGCGTCTGCTTGAGTTCTTCCTCGCTGCCCTCGAAAAGGAGGCGCTTCAGATCCAGCTTCGTCGCATCGGAGGCAAGCTCGAAAAGCTCGCGGACCGCCGAGCTCGTTTCGTAGAAATCGCGCCCCATTCCGGGGTACTGGGCTCCCTGGCCCGGGAAAAGGAAACAGGTCTTCATGTCAGTCTCCTGCCAATGGGCTTAAAGGGGGCCCGCTCGGGCCCGCATCGCCATCCATCATTTACAAAAAACTGAATTTTGTAAAGGTCCGGCCCGGCTACCCTGTTTCCATCAAATCTTCGTGACACTTATACTGGGACCATGGCCACCGAAATCACCCTCAGGCTCGAAGCCCTCATCAAATCCATACCGCGGGGCAAGGTCGCAAGCTACAGCTCCATCGCCAGGGCGGCAGGCATCCCCAACGGGGCCCGCCAGGTAGCCCGCCTCCTCCACTCGCGCGCGGAGAGCCAGGATCTTCCCTGGTTCCGCGTCCTGAAGAAGGACGGCAGCATAGCCCTGCCCAAGGGTGGGGGCTTCGAAGTCCAGAAGAAGCTTCTCGCCGCCGAAGGCATCACCGTCTCTCCTTCGGGCAAGGTCGACCTCGAACGCTATGGCTGCGACTGGGACTGACCCTGTGCCTCCGACTCTCATACGTGCCTGATCGCGGCCCGCATGTGACGCGCCGCCCAGCTTATGAACGGAAAAACCCCTTGGTCCCATAGGGAGTCAGGCCCGAAGCCTCGAGCACATTCGAGAACTCCCGGGGCAAGAAAGCCGACTCGAGGAGGATCAGGTCCATGCCCTCGGCGCGGAAGGAAGAGACCAGGGTCGAGACCAGGGTCCGGCCAAAACCGGAGCGCCGGAAATCGGGATTGACGTAGACGAAGAAGATGGAGCCAAGACTCCTGCCCTCGCCATGGATCCGTCTGGCCGCCGCTCCAGCTATCGCCCCGCCCTCGCCGTCATCGATCCAGGCCCCGATCCAGTCCTCGCCCTCCAGGGCTTCCTCGAGGAGGGCACCCTCGTACTCGGCCAGGACCTCGGGCAGTAGTTCGAGAGCCTCGTCCGTCGCCGCCTGGCAGAGGTCGAAGATGAAGGCGCGGGCCTCGGAAGCAGGCGCCTGCCTGATCCCGAGCTCGCCTTCGATGAGCTCCTCGTTCTCCTCGGGCTCGGAACCGAGCCGCTCGAGGCCCTTGGCCTCGCGGAGATCGTCATACCAATCCCTGATGGCCGAACGCATGACCCGGGTCTTGTGGTCGTGGAAGGCGCGCTCGACCTCGGGGTATTCGGCCAGGGCAGCCTTGAAGGCCTTGAAGACGCCCCGGCCGCGGTTGAGCGCTGCCGCGAGCTCATGCCGTGCGCCGGGACTCCGTATCGTCCTGACGAATTCTTCCATGAGGTGGTAGCCCTCGCGCGACGACCACGGTGGCGGAGGGGAGCAATCGGCAAGCCCGGAGGCCTCTTCCTGGGACAGCACCTTCCCGCTCTCGAGGTCGATCACCCGCCTGCAGTCCTGGTCTTCCATCGCAAAGACGATGGCGTCTATCGTGGCATCATCCAGCTCGAACAAGGTCTCCTCCGGAAACCATACTGCTGGCCCTTTCCTCGCCGGTCAAGGCGAATTCGCGGCTCATTCCGACCGGCGGCCTTCCGGCCGGCCGGCCGGCCGGGCTATACTTCGTCTGCCCGGACCTGCGCCTCGGGGCCCGCCCCAGGATTGCGCGCGGCAAGGAGAAACCATGGCCCACTGCGTCGTTCCCGCTGCCGAGGAGATCCTCGACAAGAGCTATCCCGTCCTCGACAAGGGCTTCGTCCGCCTCGTCGACTACATGGGCGGGGACGCCCGCATCGTCCAGGCTGCCCGCGTTTCCTACGGGGCCGGTACCAAGAGCTATCGCGAGGACGCCGCCCTCATCGACCACCTCCTCAGGAACGAACACACCTCTCCCTTCGAACAGGTCATCCTTACCTACCATGTGAAACTTCCGATCTTCGTGGCCCGCCAGTGGGTCCGTCACCGCACCGCCAGGCTCAACGAGATCTCGGGCCGCTACTCGGTCATGAAGGACGATTTCTACGTGCCGGAACCCGAGGACATCGCCCTCCAATCGGAGGACAACAAGCAGGGCCGAGCGCCCGAACCGGTCGCGCCCGAGATGGCCAAGGACGTCATCCAGCGCCTCGAGGCCGGCCAGCGCTCGGCCTACTCCGACTACTCGGGCCTCGTCGAGGAAGGCCTCGCCCGCGAACTCGCCAGGATCAACCTCCCCCTCTCCCTCTATACCGAGTGGTATTGGCAGATCGACCTCCATAACCTCTTCCGCTTCCTGTCGCTCCGCCTCGACCCCCATGCACAGAAGGAGATCCGCGCCTACGCCGCAGTCCTCTTCGACATAGCCAAGGCCGTTGCGCCCGCCGCCTGCGCGAGCTTCGAGAACCATGAGCTCAAAGGCTTGCGCTTTTCCGGCGAGGAACTGGCCGAGCTGAGGCGCCGCCTGGCGGCCGCCGAGGCCGGCAGCATCGGCGGAGAAAAGAACGAGGCTCCCGCCCTCTCGGGCAAGAGCCTCGAACGCTTCGAGGAGAAGCTGAAGACAGGCCGGCAGCTCTAGGGCAGGAGCGTCAAGCGCGGAGGAATTTCTCCTCGCCAGCCCCAAACAGCGTCGACGCGTCGATCTTCTCCCCCGTCCCGTTCCTGATGACCCCGCGGAAGGACCCGAAGGGCCCGTGGTAGTCGCAGGCGGTGACGACCAGGTTGTACCTGATGTCGTTCATCGCCTCGGGTTCGAAGACGAGGTCGACAAGGCCCTCGGTGTCCTGGATGACCCAGGGGCCGCGATAGCCCTCGGGCCGGGTGACCTTCACGGGCGGCAGCGAGTAGATCCTGTTGTTGATCCAGAGGCAGTTCTCGTTGTATCTGGCCTGGTCCTTGACCTGGTTGTCGGTGAGGTTGAAGCCCACGCGGCGGCCCTTCGAGTCCACGCCGAAGCCCGAGACCCAGTCGTAGCGCAGGTTGTAGGGATAGTAGCCCTTGTGGTCGTCGAGGACGCCCATGGCTGTCGGCGCCTCGAAGCGATGTTCCTCGCCTCCGCAGCGGAAGCTGCCCTCCATGGGCATGAGGACCTTGGTCGAGTACATGGCCCGGTTGAGGCCGAGGGGCAGGCAGACCGAGATGGGAGCCGCCGACTGCTGGCCCATGGCAAAGCTGAAGTGGCCGGAGATCGAGCGCCCGGCCTTCCTCTGCCTGTCCTCGACATCGAGCTCGATGCGCCCCTCTTCCGAGCGGCACTCGATCATGAAATGGCGGTTGCGCCGACGGTAGGCTATGCGCGAATCGGCGAGGCTCTCCGAGAAGCGGTAGGGCCTTCCGATGAAGCCCTTGCGGAAGCCGTACTGTTTCTTCGCCTCGCGGTCGTAGGCCACGAAGATGGCGAGGTTGACGGGCTTCGAGCTGTAAAGGGCCGTGAAGAAGAACCAGCGCTCGTTCCCGAACTGGAAGGCCTGCCACTCCTTGAGGCGGAAGGCCTTGAAGGCCTCCGGCACCGCGTAGTGGTAGGGCCGCGCCACGTCGAGCATGTTCACCCGCGGTATGGGCGCGGAGAACCTGCCGTAGTTGAACTCGCCGTTCGCGACCGCGGACTCGGGCGGAGCCTCGAGCTGGGCCACCGTCATTGACTCGACCTCGTCGTCAGCCCCTTCTCGTAGAGGCTGTAGAGGATCTGGGTTCCCTTTTCGCCGAGGCCCTCGCGCTTGATGGTCTGGTAGAGCCTCTCTGCCAGGGTGAGGAGGGGAAGGTCGAGCTTCATCTCCTTCGCGGACTCGAGGGCTATGCCGAGGTCCTTGAGGAAGTGCTTCGAATAGAAGCCGGGGGCAAAGTCGCCCGCGAGCATCTTGGGCCCGAGGTTGTTGAGCTGCCAGGAGCCGGCCGAGCCCGCGCCGATGCTCGAGAGGACGGTGATCGGGTCGAGGCCGGCTGTGCGGGCGTAGGTCAGGGCCTCGACGGTTCCCGCGAGGGAGCCGGCGATGGCTATCTGGTTGGCCATCTTGGTGTGCTGGCCTGCGCCAGGGCCGCCCTGGAGGACGATGGTCTTTCCCATCACCTCGAGGAGGGGCTTCACCGCCTTGAAGGCATCCTTGTCGCCACCGACCATGATGGTCAGGCTGGCGTTCTTCGCGCCGAGGTCACCGCCCGAGACCGGCGCGTCGAGGGCATGGAGACCCTTGGCCGTGGCCGCCTCGGCGATGCGGCGGGCGAGCTCGGGTTTCGAGGTCGTCGTGTCGACGAGGTAGGTGCCGGGCCTCGCGTTCTCGATGATGCCCGCGGGACCGAAGTAGATCTCCTCGACGTCGGCGGGATAGCCCACCATGGTGAAGACCACGCTCGAGGCGTTGGCCACCGTCGCAGGCGTGTCGCACCAGATGGCGCCCTTGTCGATGAGCTCCCTCGCCTTCTCCTTGGTGCGCGTATAGATCCTGAGCTTGTAGCCTGCTGCGATGAGATGGCCGGCCATGCTCTTGCCCATCACGCCGATGCCGATGAATCCCACTGTTTCCTTGGCCTTGTTCATGGATCTACCTCTTCTCTCCTGTAGTTTTTCCGGCTCTGGCTTCCACGACAAACTCGCGGAATTCGCCGTTCCTCATGTACTTCTTGATCTTCCCGCCATAGCCCCGGGCCTTCATGCGCTTCATCATGTCGTAGAAGTGGATCCCGTGGCCCACGACGATGCAGTCCTCGCCCCTTTCCTCGATCATGTCGAGGAAGGCGTCGATCTTGCGTTGGGTTTCCTTCCTGGTCTCCCGTTGCCGCGACGAGCCTGCATGCCATTGCAGGGTGGCCATGACGTTCCAGAGCCAGGTGGGAAGGTGGCGCTCGCTGTCCTTGAAGGAGCGGATCGGCACCTCGTCGAGGAGACTCGTCACCTCGATGTCCTTATCCCCGACCAGGAAGGCCGCGGTGGCCGCGCTCCTCGGCAGGGTGCTCACGTAGACCTTGCGGATGGCCATGTCGATGGGCGGCAGGGGCTCGACGGGAGCCCTGTCGTAGTTCGCGTTCTCGTCGTCGTAGCCGCTCGAGCTGTAGCGCTTCTTCCAGTCGACGAGGACGCGGGCATGCCGCAGGAGTACGACTCGCATCAATACCGGCCTACCCGAACTTGTAGCCGAAGCGCCTGAGGAGGGCCTTGCGCTCGCCCTTCTCCTTGTCGCCCTCGACACCGAGGGGACTTCCGCCATCGATCACGCCGAGGATGCCCGAGCCGAGCTCGTCCCTCGCCACCACGAGCTCGAGGGGATTGCCCGTGGCCGCGAAGATGGTCGCCACCTCGGGGCAGGCCTTGATCCTGTCGAGGACGTTGATGGGAAAGCAGCCCTGGCCGAGGACGAGGAAGAAGCTGTGCCCCGAGGCCGCCGCCTTGGCGCAGCCGACCGCGTCGGCTATAAGAGCCGCATCGTTGCCCTCTGTCCTGATGAGGCGAGGCGGCGAGGCCTCGTTGAAGGCCAGGCCCCACTTCGCGCCGGGCACCGAGGAAGCCATGATCTCGGAGATATCCTCGACGGTCTTGATGAAATGGGACTGCCCTACGACGATGTTGCAGCCCTCGCTCCAGACAAGACGCACTGTTTCGATGGTCATGGCTCCTCCCCAACATGATTAAAAAGAATCGGACCACAGAGGCGCTGAGACGCAGAGGAGATGGTAAAAAACGAATCAGGACAGGAAGTGAGCGAATGCCGCGGAGCCTTGCTTCGACTCCTTTCCTATCTTGACTCAGCGTCTCAGCGCCTCTGCGGCCTGATCCTGATAATCAGTCCTTCAAGTCTACCCTTGCCGCGCAAGAAGCGGCAAGCCATTGGCAGCTACTTGTAACTACGCGCAGTAGCGACGGCCTTGTCCCAGTTCGCAAGGAGGCGCTCCCGCTTCTCCTCCCCCATCTCGGGCGTGAACTCGCGCTTCTTCCTCCAGTTGAGCTCCACCTCCTTGAGGTTCTCCCAGTAGCCGACCTTGAGGCCAGCGAGGTAGGCGGCGCCGAGTGCCGTGGTCTCGCCCACCTCAGGCAGGATGACCGAGCTGTCGAGGAGGTCAGCCTGGAACTGCATGAGGAAGCTGTTGAGGGAGGCTCCGCCATCGGCCTTGATGCAGGAGATCTTCCTGCCGAAGTCCTTCTCCATGGCCACGAGGAGGTCGCGGGACTGGTAGGCAATGGACTCGACGGCTGCCCTCACGAAATGGGCCCTCGTCGTGCCGCGGGTGATGCCGACCACCGTGCCCCTCGCCTCGGAATCCCAGTAGGGAGCGCCCATGCCCACGAAGGCCGGCACGAGGTAGACCTCGCCCGAGTCCTCCACCGAGCGCGCGAGCTTCTCGCTCTCCGCGGAATCCGCGAGGAGGCCCATCTGGTCGCGTAGCCACTGGATGACCGCCCCGCCGATGAAGACCGAGCCCTCGAGGGCGTAGGTATAGCCCTTGGGAGAGCCCCCGACGCCGCCCAGGTCCCAGGCTACCGTCGTGAGGAGGTTGTGCTTCGAGGCCACGGGGGAGAAACCCGTATTCATGAGGGTGAAGCAGCCGGTGCCGTAGGTGTTCTTGGCCATGCCGGGCTCGAAGCAGGCGTGGCCGAAGAGGGCGGCCTGCTGGTCTCCGGCGCAGCCCGTGACGGGTATCTCGACGCCGAGGAGCTCCTTGCGGCTCGTGCCGAAGAAGGAGGAGGAGGGCTGGACCTCGGGCAGGATGGACTCGGGTATGTTGAAGGTTTTGAGGAGTTCCGAGTCCCACCTCCCCTCGTGGATGTTGAAGAGGAGGGTGCGGCTTGCGTTCGTGGGGTCGGTCTTGTGCTCGCCGGTCAGGCGGTAGATGAGCCAGGAGTCGACGGTGCCGAACATGAGCTCGCCGCGCTCGGCCCTGGCCCGGAGGCCTGGCACTTCGTTGAAGAGCCACATGAGCTTCGTGCCGGAGAAGTAGGGATCGAGGAGGAGGCCCGTCTTCTCATGCACCGTGTCGGAAAGGCCCATGGCCTTGAGCTCCTGGCAGATGTCGGCCGAGCGCCTGCACTGCCAGACCACGGCGTTGTAGACCGGCTTGCCCGTGGCCTTCTCCCAGAGGAGGGTCGTCTCGCGCTGGTTCGTGATGCCGATGGCGGCTATCTGCGAAGGCTCGATCTGGGCCGCGTCGATGGCGCCGCGGACCGCGTCGAGCTGGCTCTTCCAGATCTCCTCGGGGTCATGCTCGACCCAGCCCGGCTTGGGGAAAATCTGGTTGAAGGGGATCTGCTTGACCCCGATGACGACGCCCGACTTGTTGAAGAGTATTGCCCTGGACGAGGTGGTTCCCTGGTCGAGGGCAAGCACGTAGCCTTCCTTCGCGGACATGCGTTCCTCCTGAAGGTGTATGTTGAGGTGGCATTATAGAACGCCTTCGCGGGGTTGGACAGCCGATTCGCTTCCTAGAAGCTCCAGCGCATCCCTATGCCCGCTCCCGCGCGGAGCTGGGCATCGAGATCCTTGCTGCCCGATTGGCTCACGTAGCGGTCGTAGACTACTTCCGTATACATGTAGAAGTCCTGGCCGGCTATCCTGAAGGAGACAGGCTTCCAGATCGCCCCCATCGTCGCGAGGAAACCACCTTGGGCCTCGAAGGCCGTCGTCGTCCCGTCCGCAGCCAGGTTCGGGCTGCCAAGCGTTAATGCCGGGCCAGCAAAGAAGGAGAGCTTGCGATCCAGGGAAAGCGAGAGGACGAGGGGCAGCCTGACCACGCCGAGCCCTGAATCCCAGGAGGGCCTCACGGCGAGGCCTGCCTCGAGGCCGAGGATGCGATACGTGGCGCGAAGGTCGAGGGCCATCCCCCTGAAGACGGGGTCCATGCCGACTGCAGGCCCCATCGCCGCGGACACCGCGATCCCGAGGTATTCGGCCGGCGGGATGATCCTGCCGCAACCCGCGTAATGCTTCGACCAATAGGACTCCGAGAGCGAGGACTCGATGACCCCGGTGTCGGGCCCGTCCGAGGCGGCATGGATGAAGATGCCCTCACCCTCGAAAATGCCCACATGGGAGAGCTTCCCCGTCGTATCGAAGAAGACAAGGTCGCCGGGCTGGAGATCCTTTTTCTCGAGGGGCTCCACGAAGGCAAAGAGATCGCGGGCAGTCCTCGGCATGGAAGAAAGGGGCGCAACGCCAAAGGTGTCGATGTAGACCCTGTAGACCAGGCCCGAGCAGTCCATGCCCTTGGCCGAAGAACCACCGTAGAGGTAGGGCGTCCCGAGGTAGAGCCTCGCCTTCTCCACGAGGCTGGCCCTCGCCTTCTTTGGCGCGGACACCAGGACCGGCGCCTCAGCGAAGGCAGCCGCCCCGAAGCCCAAGGCCAACGCCAGCATCGCAAGAGCCGGCAAGCGCCTGACTGCTGGCCGCTTCGTGACTTCCCTCAACCTATTCATGGGAGGACAGTATATCACGGGGTCAGACCCCGCCCCCGGCCCCAGCCCCTTGCCAAGTTTTCCCCGTTTCGCGATATTTCTAGTCGCAGGGCTTTCGGCGTCGCCGGAACCTGCACCGCCGTTTTGTTCCCTATTGCGGGCGGTCAAGAAATACACGCTAAAAAGGAGGCCCTCCAGTGGTTCGCCGCATCCCGCGCCGCACGCGGTCCTGCACCGAAACAGAAGAGACCAGCCTCCGCCCCTTCCGGAATACCGGAAGGTCGAGCCGTCGGCTGGCGCATTTCCGGCCGACTGCCGCGCGCTATCGAAAGCGCAAGGAGCCCATATGACCGGCAAGAAAAAGCTCTTCACCTCGGAGTCCGTAGGCGAAGGCCACCCCGACAAGCTCTGCGACCAGGTATCGGACGCAGTCCTCGACGCCTGCCTCGCCGACGACCCGAAAAGCCATGTCGCCTGCGAGTGCTATGCCACGACGGGCATGATCCTCGTCGGCGGCGAGATCACCACCAGGACCTACGTCGACATCCAGCAGCTCGCCCGCGACGTGGTGAAGGACATCGGCTACACCAACCCCGACTACGGCATGGACTTCGAGTCGATGGCAGTCCTCAACACCATCCACGCCCAGTCGCCCGACATCGACCAGGGCGTCTCGGGTCACGGCCTCAAGGAGTTCGAGGGAAGGCAGGGCGCCGGCGACCAGGGCATGATGTTCGGCTTCGCCTGCCAGGAAACCCCTGAACTCATGCCCGCGCCCATCATGCTGGCCCACAAGATCCTCATGCGCGCCGCGGAGCTCCGCAAGTCGGGACGCATCAAGTGGCTCAGGCCCGACGCCAAGAGCCAGGTCACCCTCGAATACGAAGACCACAGGCCTGTCCGCATCGATACCATCGTCGTCTCGCACCAGCACGACCCCGACATCGCCTACGCCGACATCCGCGAGGCGGTGATCGAGGAGATCGTGAAGCCCGTCATCGAGCCCTCGGGCCTCGAGATGAAGGACATCACCTACTTCGTGAACCCCACCGGCCGCTTCGTCATCGGAGGGCCCATGGGCGACACAGGCCTCACCGGCCGCAAGATCATCGTCGACACCTACGGTGGCATGGGCCGCCACGGCGGTGGCGCCTTCTCGGGCAAGGATCCCTCCAAGGTCGACCGCTCGGCAGCCTACATGGCGAGGTACGTGGCGAAGAACATCGTGGCCTCGGGCTTCGCCGAGCGCTGCGAAGTCCAGCTCGCCTACGCCATAGGCGTCCCCGACCCCGTCTCGGTCATGGTCGAGAGCTACGGCACCGCCTCCGTCCCCGAGGAGCAGATCTCCGAGGCCGTGCGCAAGGTCTTCCAGCTCGACCCCGCCGGCATCATCAAGAGCCTCGACCTCAAGAAGCCCATCTACCGCCACACCGCGGCCTATGGACACTTCGGCAGGGACTCCTTCTCCTGGGAAAAGACCGACAAGGTCGACGCGCTCAGGAAAGCCATCAGGGGCTGATCCGCCATGACGACTGCCCGCGATGCGGCCCTCGGCTTCCTGGACGCGGTCCAGGGAGCGCCAGCCGTCATCGCGCAGTCCCGCCTCCTCAACACCGCTGACCGCGACCTCGCCGCCCTCCTCTTCCATCTCGAGGAGGGCGAGCGGGACCTGGTCTACCGCATCGTGGGCAGGGCCAAGGCGGAGCGCCTCCGGAGCGAGCTCGTCCGAATGCGCCACGTGAAGCTCGGCCCCGAGACGGTTTCGCGCATCGCGTCACATCTCGAGGCCCACCTCAAGGGCGAGCGCCCGCCTCGCGCTACTTCCGCCCCCGCAAGCCCGCGGCCGACTAGCCCGCGGCACTATCGGTGATTGTCGCTATCGGGACCTTCTTTTCCCCACATCTCCCTATATTTCCCTGACTCGTACGATTCTCCCTCTCTTCTCTCTCTTCTTTCCCTTCTCTCTTCCCTCTGTGTCTCTGTGCCTCTGTGTGACGTTCTCTTGTCTGCCTCCTTCTTCAAGCGGCCCCGATCTTCGGCAGTCCGGCGGTGCAGGCGAGTGACCTCTCTATGACCTCGGGAGGCAGCGCATAGTTCTCGAGGTCCCCCGCGAAGTAGCTCGCATAGCCTGCGAGGTCGAGGAGGCCGTGGCCCGAGAGGCCGAAGAGGATGACCTTCTCCTTCCCTTCCTCCTTCGCCTTCTTCGCCTCCTTGATCACCTGGGCGATCGCGTGGCTCGACTCGGGCGCGGGAATGATGCCCTCGGTCCGCGCAAAGAGGACACCCGCCTCGAAGCAGTCGAGCTGGGCCACGCTCCTCGGGCTGAAGAGACCCTGCCTCACTCCCGCCGAGACCAGGGGCGACATGCCGTGGTAGCGGAGCCCGCCCGCATGGATGGTCGGCGGCATGAAATCGTGGCCGAGGGAGTACATCGCGAGGAGGGGCGTCATCTTCGCCACGTCGCCGAAGTCGTAGAGAAAGGAGCCCTTCGTAAGCGAGGGACAGGACTCGGGCTCGACGGGAAGGATCTCGATCTTCGCGCCTGCGATCTTGTCGGGAGCGTAGGGAAAGGCGAGGCCCGCGAAGTTTGAGCCGCCGCCCACGCAGGCTATTACCTGGTCGGGCAGGCCCTCGCCCGCGAGGGCAAGCTGCTTCTTCGCCTCGAGGCCGATGATGGTCTGGTGGAGCATCACATTGTTCAGCACCGAGCCGAGGGCATAGCGGGTCTTGCCCTCGGGGTCGCTCACCGCCTCCTCGACAGCCTCCGATATGGCGATGCCGAGGCTGCCCGGGCAGGCGGGATCCCGCGCGAGGACGGCGCGGCCCGAGGCGGTCTCGGCGCTCGGACTCGCCACGCAGCGCGCGCCCCAGGTCTGCATCATCATCTTGCGATAGGGCTTCTGCTCGTAGCTCGACTTCACCATGTATACTTTACAATCCAGTCCGAACAAGGCTGACGCATAGGCCAGGGAGGAGCCCCACTGGCCCGCTCCGGTCTCGGTGGTAAGCTTCTTAACTCCGGCCTTCTTGTTGTAGTAGGCCTGGGCCACCGCCGTATTCGGCTTGTGGCTGCCTGCGGGCGAGACGCTCTCGTTCTTGTAGTAGATCCTGGCAGGCGTACCCAGGGCGGCCTCCAGGGCACGCGCCCTGTGGAGGGGACTCGGCCTCCAGCGCGACAGGATGGCAAGGACTTCTTCAGGTATGTCGATCCAGCGTTCGGAGCTCATCTCCTGCTCGATGATGTCGGGCGGGAAGATGGCCGCGAGCTGCTCGGGCTTCACAGGCTGACCATCGGGGCCGAGGGGCGGAAGGAGGCTTCCGCCGATATCTGCCGCGATGTTGTACCACTGGCGCGGAAGGTCTTCTTGCTGAAGGAAAATCCTGTCGTTCACGAAAGCTCTCCTTGTTTCTTTTGAAAGTATCATTCTTATAACAAGGCACCTTCGCTTCTGTCAATAGATACACACCTCGTTCGCGACTTTTTCTCGAGGCCCGGTCAGAAGTCTGCCCCTGAGTGCAATGCTCGGAAACCAAACAAAGCTTCGTGACACCTGTCTTGTTCTGACAGGGTAATGGAGCTAAGGTCGATCCAGCATGGACCTCCTCAAGCCAGCCGACCTGCCCGAGAACTTCACGCGCTCCCTCTACAAGATCGCGCCCTACCGGGGCTGCGGTCATGGCTGCAGGTACTGCGATGGCAGGGCCGAGCGCTACTATGTCGAGGGCGACTTCGAAAAGGACATAGTAATAAGGAAGGACATTCCAGCGCGGCTCGAACATGACCTGCCCCTGGTCCGAGAACGGGGCATGGTGGCCTTCGGTTCGGGAACCACCGACCCCTACCAGCCCCTCGAGGCACAGGAGAGGATCACGGGACGCTGCGCAGAGCTCCTTGTCTCGGCGACGACGCCCGGCATTCCCCTGCCCGCCATGGTGATGACCAAGTCGGCCCTGGCCCTCCGCGACCTCGGGTTCTGGAGCAGGGTCAACGAGAAGGCGGGCTTCGTCCTCATGGTTTCCATCACGACCCTGGACGAGGACCTCCGCTCCCACATGGAGCCCGGCGCTTCCAGCTTTGCAGAGCGCCTCGCCCTCCTCAAGGCCTTCAAGGCCGCAGGCTGCGCCACGGGCATCCTCGCCATGCCCTTCCTGCCCGGCCTGAGCGATGGAGAGGCTTCGATCCGCGCCCTCTATGCCGCCGCCCTCGAGGCCAAGGTCGACTTCATCATGCCCGGGGGTCTGACCCTTCGCCCTAGAAGGCAGAAGGATCTCTACCTTGCGACGCTTGCCGACTACCGGCCCGACCTCCTTGAATCGACGCGCCTCATCTTCAGGGACGAACGCCCTTCAGGCTGGCCCGGCGCGGAGGCAACCCGAGCCCTAACCAGCCGAATCGCCCCCATCCAGAAAGACTCGGGCCTTCCCTGGCTCCTACCGCATGCTGTCTACGCAAGGATACTTCCTCAACATGACGCGCTGAGGATCCTCTTCCTCGACATGCTGGAGCTCTACAAGGATAGAGGCGTACCAACGGGGCCCCTCAAGCGTAGTGCCATGGCCTATGACGCCTGGCTCCTGGCAAAGCGCAGGGACTTCCGTCGCAAGCGGAGCCTCCCGCCCTCATGGCTGGAAGGGATTCTGCCCGAAGCCGTCCAATCAGGCGAGCTCGGGCCTGTCCTGGACAACAAGAAGCTTCTCTGCTTTGTCCAAGCCGTCGTCTTGGAAGGAGCAAGGCTCGATTACAGAACCCTGAAGCTTGAATAGAGTGTCCTTGGGCCTGCGGCAATCCGACTCGCCAAATCCGCCAGGACAACCCGGCTATCGGACATCAAAGCTTCGTGACACTGCTTCATGTTTCACGTGAAACAAAAAGGCCACCCGGTGCTTTACCGAGTGGCCTCTGTTTCACGTGAAACAATTCTTATTCGGAGTCGTCCTCGTCGGCGCCCGGCTTGGGCTCCGTCGAATCATCCTCGTCCTCTCGGGGCTCATCCGAAGGTTCGGCCAGGGGATGGGCTTCGCTCGCTGCGTCGATCGCGCCGCTGGCAGAGGAATCCACGCCTTCGCTGGCTTCGGTACCAGCCGCTCCTGCGCCTTCGGCCTCTTCGACGGCTTCCTCTTCGCGGGCAACCCGGTCAAGGGCGATGACGAAGTCAGGCCTGTCGATGTTGACGATGCGCACGCCCCGGGCAGCCTTGCCAAGAACGTTCACGGTCTCGGACGCGATCTTGAGGGTCTTGCCCTGGGAGGTGATGACCACGACATCGTCGTCGTCGCGGACCGTGATGGCTCCCACGAGCTCACCGGTCTTCTCCTCGGGACAGTAGATCATCTGGCCGCCCGTGCCACGGCCATGGGCATTGAAATTGTCGAAGTCCGTGCGCTTGCCATAGCCGTATTCGGAGAGGAGGAGGATCCTCTCGCCCTCGGAGACCCTGAGCATGGCCGCAAGCTCGTCTTCCTTGTCGAGCCTGATGCCGGTCACGCCGCGGGAAGCGCGGCCCATGACCCTGACCGTCTCCTCGGAGATGCGGAGGGCCTGGCCCTTCCTCGTGATGAGGATGGCCTCGTCCTTGCCGTTCGTGAGGCAGGCCGAAACCAGTCGGTCTCCCTCGTCCAGCTTGAGGCCGATGATGCCGCGGGTCTTGGCATTGACGAATTCGTTCGTCGCCACCTTCTTCACGACGCCGCGGAGGGTGCCCATGAGGATGTATTCGGTTTCGGAGAAATCCTTGAAGTCGACGACCGTCGTGATCTCCTCGTTCGGGGAGATGGCGAGGAGGCCCTTGATGTGGGCGCCGCGGGCCTGGCGGGTCGCCTCGGGGATTTCGTGGGCCTTGAGCCAGTAGGCCTTGCCTTCGCTCGAGATGAAGAGGAGGTAGTCATGGGTGTTGGCCACGAAGAGCTGCTCGACGTAGTCCTCTTCCATGAGGTAGGCGGAGTTCGAGCCCTTGCCGCCCCGGCCCTGGCTCTTGTAGGCGCTCGTCGGGACGCGCTTCACGAAGCCCTTGTTGGAGATGAGGATGACCATCTCCTCTTTCTTGATGAGGTCCTCGATGTTGATGTGCTCGATCTCGTCGGCGACGATCTCGGTCCGCCTCTTGTCGCCGTAGCGCTTGGCGATGTCGAGGGTCTCGTCCTTGACCACGCCGAGGATCTTTGCATCCGAGGAGAGGAGGTCCTTGAGGTAGGCTATCCTCGCCTCGACTTCCTTGAGCTCTGCCTCGAGCTTCTCGGTCTCGAGGGAGGTGAGGCGTGCGAGGCGCATGTCGAGGATGGCCTGGGACTGTATCTCGTCGAGGGAGAAGCGCTCGCAGAGACGCTTCTTGGCCAGTTCGGTGTCCTTGGAGGCCTTGATGATGGCCACCACCTCGTCGATGTTCTGGAGGGCGATGACGAGGCCGCGGAGGATGTGGGCCTTCTCTTCCGCTTTGCGGAGGTCGTAGCGGGAGCGCCGGGTCACGACGTCCACGCGGTGCTTCACGAAGCAGGCAATGAGGTCCTTGAGGCCGAGGCACTGGGGCTTCCCGTCCACGATCACCATGTTGTTGATGCCGAAGGTGGACTGGAGGGGCGTATGGGTGAAGAGCCTGTTGAGGACGAGCTTGGGGATGGCGCCCTTCTTGAGGTCGAGGACGATGCGGAGGCCCTCGCGGTCCGACTCGTCCCTTAAGTCGGAGATGCCGTCGAGTTCCTTTTCCCTGATGAGTTCGGCAATGCGCTGGACGAGGACTACCTTGTTGACCGCGTAGGGGATCTCGGTGAAGACGATGGATTCGCGGCCCGTCTTGGTCGTCTCGATCTGGAACTTGCCGCGGACGACGACACGGCCCTTGCCGTTGGTGTAGGCGTCCTTGATGCCCCTGCGGCCGAAGACTATGCCGCCCGTGGGGAAGTCGGGACCCTTCACATGCTTCATGAGGCCTTCGACGCTGACCTCCGGATCATCGATGTAGGCGGCCACGGCTTCGGAAACCTCTACCAGGTTGTGGGGGGCCATGTTGGTGGCCATGCCGACTGCGATGCCGCTCGAGCCGTTGACGATGAGGTTGGGGAAGGCCGAGGGGAGGACGAGGGGCTCCTTGAGCGACTCGTCGTAGTTCGGCACGAAGTCCACCGTCTCCTTGTCGAGATCGGCGAGCATCTCCTCGCCGAGCCTCGAAAGCTTGGCCTCGGTGTAACGCGAGGCTGCGGCAGGGTCGCCGTCGATGGAGCCGAAGTTGCCCTGGCCCTGGACGAGGGGATAGCGGAGGGAGAAGTCCTGGGCCATGCGGACAAGGGCGTCGTAGAGGGAGAAGTCGCCATGGGGGTGGTACTTTCCCATCGTGTCGCCCGTGATGCGGGCGCTCTTCTTGGTCGGCGCGTTGTACTTGAGGCCCAGCTCGGACATGGAGAAAAGAAGCCGCCTGTGTACGGGCTTGAGTCCATCCCTCACGTCGGGCAGGGCGCGCGCCGTGATGACGGACATGGCGTAGTTGAGGTAGGAGGTCCTGACCTCGTCCTCGATAGCAACAGGAATGATCTTGCCAACAAGCTCTGCCATGAGGTGGAGCTCCTTATCTTAAAAGGAAATAGCTTACTTATATATCCAGGTTCGAAACGTAGACCGCGTTTTCCTCGATGAACTGGCGCCGCGGCTCCACCTGCTCGCCCATGAGGGTCGTGAAGATGTGGTCGGCCTGGACCGCGTCGTCCAGGGTGATGCGTCCCATGTTGCGGCTCGCGGGATTCATGGTGGTCTCCCAGAGCTGGTCCGGGTTCATCTCGCCCAAGCCCTTGTAACGCTGGATGGCGACCTTGTCGGGATCCTTGCCCGAGGAGGCGAGGATCTTGTCCTTCTCCGCGTCGTCGTAGGCGTAGAAGACCTGCTTGTCGTAGGAGATCTTGTAGAGGGGCGGCATCGCGAAGTAGACATGGCCCTTCTCGATGATCTCCGGCATATAGCGGAAGAAGAAGGTGAGAAGGAGGGTCCTGATGTGGGAACCGTCGACATCGGCATCGGCCATGAGGATGATCTTGTGGTAGCGGAGCTTCGCGATGTCGAACTCCGAGCCGACGCCCGTGCCGAGGCTGGCGATGATGGGCTGGAGCTTCT
>Ga0209099_1000998_pt1 | contig 30963 bp, 25 predicted proteins | sample AD_JPNHW2_MetaG_FD_184430 | JGI IMG/M metagenome (GOLD analysis project Ga0209099, IMG submission 184430) | Active sludge microbial communities of municipal wastewater-treating anaerobic digesters from Japan - AD_JPNHW2_MetaG (SPAdes) (version 2) | ecosystem: Engineered > Bioreactor > Anaerobic... | reverse complement strand
ACTACAAAACAGATGCTTTTCTCTTTTGGGTTTAGCCCTTACAGCAGGTATTTACGAACATGTGATTGTTAAAAGTCATTGCTAAATTTTTACCGGAGTATTGAGATATCTAATTTCATATTTTTACGTTTTTAATAAAAAACCAACGTCGGAAGATGTAAGTTTTTTGTCGTTTAATGTGCGTCTGGTTGAATTCGTTTTAGACCAGGAGCATATTACCATGGCAGGATAAACATCTTATGAATACATTTTTCGGATAACCCCAGTTAGTTTTGGAAAATACATCAGTACCTCATTGCCCGCCAGGCACAGGGAGGAGACAGGTACCTAAAAACGCCGGATGGCACGTACACTGAAAGACTCCCACTTGGTATAATAGCCTTGATATCCGTTTGTGAAGGCCTGATACCATGCCTGGGCCTCATTAAATTTATATTCCGTCGAACTCCAATAGTCTTCACCAGTAAATCCACCCACGAGATTTTTTTGCTCATACAAAAGGTTCAGCTCATATTTTGAAGGCAGATACCAGTCTCCGTAAGTGACTCCGCTCATGGTCGCAGTATATTCGTTGCAGATCCTGGCAGCATAAAGCCACCCTTCTAGAAGCCCCACCCTTGATATTATAATGGCTGTGTTTTGTTCACCCCCGCCCATTCCGTCGGCAAATGCCATGGTATAGAACGGATCGACAATCCCGCCGATCCATGGCATAGGGGAACCCTGGTCGGCAGTAGCCGAGATCAGGCCGTGTTGTCCGCCGTCGTAAACGAAAAATACAATGCCGCCGCCATAGCTCTCACCTACGTAATGAACGTTATTCGGTGGAAGAGCTGCCGTCGTCTGAATGGTATGGTCGGGGAATTGAATGCCGCCCCATGTAGCATGGATGATCCCTTCAACAGTGAGCCTCTGATCGGGAGTAACCGTCCCGATGCCGACATTGCCTCCCATAATGGAGGTCCTTCCCAGGGCATATATCAGCAGGTTATCATCCAGGTCTTCCGAAAGAGAGACATAGTCCCCGTCGCCGAAATTCAGTGTCGAAGATATTCCGAGAAACCCGGGTCCAATCAGCCGCAGGGTATTTGCCCCGCCGGAAATCGTCAGTTTATGGGTGGGAAAATAGGTGCCGATCCCGATATTTGTTCCGTCGTTGTAAAGGACATTATTGGCAATCCAGTCGTTTCCGTCACTCCGTAAAGTCTGGCCGTTTGTTCCCGCCGGAAGCCGTAAGGAGATCCATCTGGTGCCGTTCCAGTAATAATATCCGGGAACCACGTCATTCGGAACGACGCCGGAAACCGCAATGTTCCAGACCAGGAGGCCGGTGGCTGGTGAAGTGACCGGAGCCGCTGAACTGGCCGACTGGAGGGCAACACGGGGAGGAAGGAACCCTTTATCGGCCGATTTTACTTCGAGCATTGCCGAAGGATCCGGCGAACTGTTATCGGTGTTGATGCCCACCTGGGCGATCATCTGGACCGGGGTCAGTAGTACCACAGTGACCAGGAAGAGGATAGTTTTTTTCATAAAAGGAATATTTTTCGATATACATCAAAGATATTCCGTTATGAAGGTCAGGTCAACTGAATGAATATCTTGTTTGCCGGGATGTTAAAACTTCACGAGCCGTTCTTTCATAGCTTTAATCACCGCTTCTGATTTGGAGTTGACATGAAGTTTCCGGTAGATGTGATTTATATGGAACCGGACCGTTCCAATGGAAATGCAGCACTTGTCGGCGATCATTTTATAACTGTCGCCTTCCAGCAGGCACCTGAGGATATCGATTTCCCTGGTTGATAACTCGTATTCGCCGGGTCTGCCCGGATCGGGAGAACCGAAGAAATCGATGACCTTCCGGGCGATTTCACCGGTCATTGGGGAGCCGCCCCGGTGGAGATCCTCGATGGCTTCGAGAATCTCTACGGCCGAGCTTTTCTTCAACAGATAACCGGTGGCGCCTGCGCAAAGGGCATCGAAGACTTTGGTTTTGTCCTCGAAAATAGTCAGGATCAGAATATTAATATCCGGGAACCTGGATTTGATCATTGCCGTAGCCTCGATCCCTGAGATGCCGGGCATATCGATATCCATCAGGATGACGTCGGGCCGGGTTGAAGCACAGTTGTCAATCACCGAGGAACAATCGGGCCATGCTCCGGCGAGTTCCAGTTTGTCTGATCCCATGATCAGAAAAGACAAGCTTTCGCGCAGGGGTTCATTGTCTTCGAATATGGCGACGCGAATGATCATTTTCACGAAACAAAGAGTGGCAGAAGGACAAACTTACATTACTTTGATAAAGTCTGCAACTGTATTTTTATATGGTTTTCAACCTCAGGGCAATCCTTGTCCCCTGCGACGGTCCTGTGTCGATCTCCAGCTCCCCTTTGATCTGGGAGGCACGCATTTTCATATTACGGATCCCGTTGCGGCTGGTCGGCCGATCAGCGTTAAATCCTTTTCCCTCATCGGTGACGGTCAGTTGAAGTCCGGAATGGAACATAGTAACCGAAACAGCGATAAAAGGGCTTCCTGAGTATTTCACTGCGTTGGTGATCGCCTCCTTGGCGATAAGCCAGATATTTCTCCGGATCTCCATCGGGAGTATACGTTCGTTCAATGCCGGGTCAAACCGGATATCGAAACGAATGCCGGCCGACTCAAAGAGGGGGATCGCGAATTCACGAAGCCGGAGCGCAAGGTTCTGGAATTTATCGTTGGTCGGGTTCACCGTCCAGATAATGTCGTCGAGCTTTTCGAGCATGGCATGTGCATTGCGGCCGATGGTGCCGACCATTTTTCCCAGGCCGGGATGATCCGGCTGTTTTTGCAAGATGTCGCTGATGATTGAAATGCTGCTCAGGGTGGAACCGATGTCGTCGTGGAGATCGCCGGCGATACGAATACGCAACCGCTCGAGTCGCAGAAGCTGCTGAAGCCGGTAACGGTAAGCCAGGAATCCGAATGTGACCAGGATGATCAGAGAGGCGGTCAGAAACCACCAGGTTTTCCAGAACACCTGCCGGATCACAAAGGTCAGGCGCCCCTGTTCGTTACGCCAAATCCCTCTTTCCGAGACCATGAACCTGAAAGTGTATCTGGCTGGAGGAAGGTTGGTGTACCTTGCTTCGCGACCCTGGCCGGCATAGATCCAGCCGGTATCGTATCCTTCGAGCCGGTACCTGAACCTTAGCTGACCGGCGTTGTCGTAACAGATAGCTGTATACCTGAAAATAATGTTTTTCTGATCCGTGCCGAGATCAAGCGGCATGATCCCCTCCTTCCCCATTTCAAGAGGACAGTTCCTGTCGTTGATATCAACCGACTCGAGGATTGGCTTCACTTCGGGGATGACAAGGTCGATATCAGCGGTGTTTTTCGTTTCAAAATGATTTGCAAAAGCCAGGTAGATATTACCTTCCGGGTCGGTACAGATGTTTTCATCGACGCCGATCCTTCGACGCAAACCATTGTGTTCAGTGATCATATAGACGGTCTCATCGTAGGGATTCAACCGGAGAAGACCCCAGCTGACCAGCCATAGAATGCCGTCAGGATCGACGGCCATCCTGCCGATGTGCGATTCAGTCAATCCGCTTTCGGGGCCATAGGCCTTAAAGCGAAAGGATCCCTCTCCAAACCGGTCTACCCGCAACAGACCCTCTCCGTCAATGCCCAGCCATATCCGGCCAAGAGTATCCCTGACCATACTGTTGATCCATCTCTTGGTGATCCCGGCAGCACTCAAAGAATCCATGAGTGCATTCAGGAAATGACCGGAAGAAAGATCAAAGAGACAAGCCCCGTCATCTCCCCCGATCCAGACCCTTTGATAACGGTCCTCGCAGAAAGAACGGAATCTTCCCCCCTTGATCAGGCTGTTTATATCGTCCTCCCGGTGAATGTAATGAGTGGCCCCGATCCGGTCGGGATCCAGAACAAAGATCCCTTCGCTCCTGGTCCCGACCCACAGGTTTCCTTTAGAATCTTCCATCAACCCGTATATCCAGGGATCGCTCAGCGGTAAAGACTTTCCGAGGCGATCCGTGAATTGCCGGAGGGTTTTTCTGCCCGGATCGTACCGGTATAAGTTGTCCCGGGTGCCGGCCCAAATCTTTCCCCTGGAATCTTTCAGCAAGGAATGGATCGTGAAGCCGTATTTACCCGGAGGACGGCCGGGTCGGATAACATGCCACCTGCCGGTTTCACGGTTGAGTATGTAAAGGCCTTCTCCGTCGACCGCCCCGACCAGGAGTTGATTTCTATCCTCGTCTAAAAGGAAAGCAGTGAGGTGATAACTTTGAAAAGGTACATCCACCTGGTCGAAAAGCAATCCTCCCGGCTTCAGGATCGTTATGCCATCGGTCGAGACAACTGCAATGTTTTTCCCCTGGTTGATATATCTGACGCTGATTACGGAACCGTTAACCGACGACTGTCCTTCCTGTTGCTCAAAGGGCGGGTAGGAAAAGCAATGGTGTTTCTTGTCGAAAAGGGCCAGGCCGTGATCGATCACTGCGACCCAGAGGTATCGTTCGTCGATGGGAGTGATGCCGGTTACACTCCAGGGCCTGACCGGATCCCCCGGAAATTCATTCCAGGTCTTCCGTTTCAGATCCAGGCAGTTCAGTCCGATCCCCCAGCCGCCGCACCATAATATGGAATCACCATCTGTAAAAAAATCGATGATACCGTAACCATTGTTGATGATTTTCCGGTAATCAGCCGCAACGACTTTTTGTTGTTTGTCAAACACAAGAACACCCCCCAGCGTCGCTAACAGCAGGTGGTCATTATTACGGGGATCGGCAATGATCTTTGAAATGAAATTAAAATTATACTCACGGGAGGAGGGATCATTGTTCCCCCTGATCGATATCCTTTCAAATCGCAGGGGATTTCCTGTCGCATGGACCAGACCGTCTTCAGTGCCTACCCACATGCTGTGATCCCTGTCCTCATAAAAGCAGGTCACCGACTTTACAGGGAAATGCCTTTCTTTTTGGTTATAAAACGAATAACTGGTAAAACAGGAAGCGAACGGATTATAAACGGAAATACCGTCGATGCCTCCGATCCACAAAAGTGAATCGGATGTCACGGTCAGGGGTTTAACAAGATTGTCGACCAGTGAGGCAGAGTTGCCCGCGACATGATGGAACACGGTGATGTTTTGCCCGTCAAAACGTGCCAACCCATAAGCCGTGGTGATCCAGAGATAACCCCGGAAGTCCTGAATCACATTGTAAACCTTGTTGGAAGGCAACCCGTTGTCGTGGCTGATCCGGCCGACAAGGTGCAGCCTGTGAATGCCTGTTCCCAGGGGATCGTCTGCGGGTCCGGGATGAGCAACCAGTGGTGAAAAAAAGGCTGCAAGGATGACAGGTAAAACGATCAGCAAGGAAGCGCAAAATTTCAAGAAAGGAAATCTTCTGCAGGATTTTCCCGGTTGAAGGGCCATCGCAGTGACTGGTTTCGCCGTAAACGATGCATTTCCGGCAGGTCTTAAAGTAAGATGCCTTCTCACGGTTCCGGATGATTTGTTAAGCTGATTCTGCCATAAAGATACGGGAAAATCAATGTAAAATTTCTGCCCGGAACCCTGTTACCGATGAAGTACAGGCACAGGGTGTCTGTAAACGTTACAGACTGGGATCAAAGCCCGATGTAGCCCTTCAGCGCCTCCACGTACTTCTCGAATGCTTCTACACCTTTGGCGGTCTTCCGGCACACAGTCCGGGGCATCTTGCCCCTGAAGGTTTTGGTCACTTCAATGTATCCGGCCTCCCTGAGTTTGTCGATCTGGATACTCAGGTTACCTGCAGTGGCCCCGGTTTTTTCCCGGATGAATACAAAGTCTGCCTCATCGGCGCCGATCAGTATCGACATAACGGCCAGCCTCAACTGCGAGTGCAGCACCGGATCAAGCTCCTTATACATGGCTGGTCTCCTTTAAACGAAGCAGATGCCCGGGAAAAATGTACCCGGCCAATACTGATACGATCAGGGCGATCAGCTGTATTTCAAGGATGTAATCACTGCGGATCAGAAGGAAGATCAGGAATGACATCCCCCAACACACGAATGAACCGGTAACCATTGGTATGAACCTGTATGCGCGGCCGGAAATGAATAATGCAAATCCATACAAGATGAGCATGACCGGGATCAGGAATGTCCAGTGAATCCATTCGAGAACACTAAATAAGCTTTCAGTCTCATGAAGTGCGGGTATCGACGCCATTATCATGCTGATGATAATGGTAAAGACCGAAATGCTGAATGCAATCCAGACGTAATCCAGCACCTGTTCGGTATATGTTTTAACCCCCCCTTCAAGATTGATCTTTTTGACCAGCCGGTAATGATAGATCAGTCCCATTGGCATGATGCACCAGATGCAGTAGGAGAGATAGCGGTCCTCACCGGGTATCATGATCAACAAAATAAGGTTTACAATACTCACCGCAACGATCAGGTACCCCCATAACAGAAATATCCTGCCGGTACCTTTTTGAAGGTTGTTCTTGGCCGAACTGATCATTTTCGATATCAGCTCAAGGCTTTCTTTTTCAGATAAAGATGGTTCCATGGTTGAAAAATTTAATTACTTTGCAAATATAAACAAGTTTATAAAATAAACTTAATTTTCGATAAATTATTTCAGAAGCAGATATAAAAAATATCCGGATCAAAAGAAAATTAGTCTCCCGATGCCGTGCCGGTCATATATTATGTAAGTTTGTCGATAAAAGTTATTGGAATATGAGACGATTTCTGGTACTTGCATTGGTATTCCTTATAATAATGCAGGGATTAAAAGCCCAGGTCGCACGGCCAAATTGCGATTCATTGCGGGGCTTGTTATCGGACTCAAAGACCGAGGATACAAATAAAGTCAGAATTCTCTTGGAGTATTTCCGTTGTTTTTTCCCGGCAGATAAAGATTCGGCAATCATCCTTAGCCGGCAGATCATCGCGTTGTCGAAGAAGTTACAGTACCTTCCCGGTATCATCAGGGGAATGAATGGAAAAGCATTGTGTGAGTGGTACGGGAACGATCCGCAACAAGCTGTTCCTACATTCCGGGAAGTTTATGGGATCGTTATGAACCACAACAATGCTGATCTTCAGGCTTTGGTTACCAACAATATGGGGGTTTATTACATGCAAATGGGGCAGTCGGACACGGCAGAAAAGTACCTCCAACTTGCACTGAAAATATCAAAACCTTTACCCGATCAGGCGCGGTATGCCAAGACTGCCGGCGATCTGAGCATGATTTATCTGAACAAGGGCAACTATATCGAATCCATTACCCTCCTCCTCGAGTCGCTTGAATATTATGAACGCATCAATAAACAATACGACATCATCGTCAACCGGCTCAGGCTTGGAATGATTTATCACGATATCGGCGATTTTGAAAGGGCCTCGAAAGCTTTAAAAGAAGCTCACCAGGTTAACAGCAGCTTCGGCGATAAAAAACTTGAAACCACCCTGTTTCTGAATTCGGGGGTACTTTATTATCAGGTTAAAAAGGATCCCGATTCTGCCGCGATATTCCTGAACAAGGCGAAAGAGATGGCTGCACACCTCCCGGGGCAGGAACTGATGTTGCTCATGGCTACAGTCAACCTCGGCAATGTTGCCATCATGAAAAAGGATTACCACAAGGCATTGGATTACTACACCGGAGTTATCGAATCCCCTTTGCTTCAAAGCCGGAACCATGAACGCAGCGCGGTACTCGTGAATCTTGGCGAGATATACCAACACCTGGGACAATACGATAAAGCCGAAAAATATGCCCGGGAAGGCGTGGCCTTGGCCCATGCAAACAGTTTCCTGAAATATGAAAAAACTGGTTATGATGTTCTGGCCGCGATCGCCGTCCGGAAAAAGAATTTTCAGGAGGCTTACCGATATAAGATTACCAGTGATTCGCTCCAGGAGTGCATCTGGAATGAGGACATCAAGAAAAAGGTTACTGAAGCAACTTTTTCTTTAGCGCTTAAGCAAAAAGACAACGAGAATTCCTTACTTCAAAAGGAAAATGAGATCAAAGCCAAGACAATTTTCCATCAGAGGTTCTTAATAGGAGGAACCGTGATGATCCTTCTGTTGGTCATCATTCTGACCATGGTAATTTCCCGGAACCATCGTCATCAGCAACAATTGAATCAGGAGCTGGATCTGAAGAACAAACAACTGGCCGAATCCAATCAGACCAAGGATAAATTCCTGTCGATTATTGCCCACGACCTGAAGAGTCCTTTCAACGCCCTTCTGGGACTGTTGTCGGAACTGGATGAACATTATACCGATTTTGATGAAGCGACCCGGCGGGAGATCATCCACAAGCTCCGGATCAGCAGCCGCAACACCTTCAACCTGTTAGAAAACCTGCTCGACTGGACCCAGTCTCAGCGCGGAAAGATCGAATGTGTCCCATCAGAGTTCCGGGTTGCCGAAGTGATCACTGAGGTTCTTGCGGTGCTGGGGAGCAGGGCGGAGGCCAAGAAACAGCGCTTTGCCATGACCGCCGACGCTGAATTGTCGATCCATTCTGATCCCAGGCTCCTGAAGGCCATCCTGATCAACCTGGTCAACAATTCCATCAAGTTCTCCCCCGAGAATAAAGAGATCCGCGTAATTGCAACACGGGATGCGGATACCGTTAAAATCACCGTCTCGGATCAAGGCATCGGGATTCCTGCTGATCAGATAACAAGGCTCTTCCGGATTGATTCGCCCTTCAAGCGAAAGGGGACGAATAATGAGCCGGGCACGGGTTTAGGACTGATCATGTGCCAGGAGTATGTCACTTTATTGGGTGGCAGTATCCGCGCCGAAAGTACCGAAGGAACAGGAAGCAGCTTTGTAATTAATCTTCCGTTATAATATCGTCAAAATACCATTGTTTAACGAATTTTTTTCACCGGTAGATTTCTGCATATTATCTTAGCCTGTTCATCTGAACTTTTCTTTTTTTCACCGGAAATATGCCGAAATGGCATATTCCCGATTTTTTCAAATCAAAAAGTACCCAACCATGAAAGGTAGATTTTTATTTTTTGTTCTTCTGACCGGATTGTTTTTAATCGCAGGTTGTAAGAGTGGTTCACATTCAGGAAAAAAGCCCGATGCGCTTGCCATGCATATTGATTCGACGATCAACCCCGGGGATGATTTTTTCCTCTTTGCCAATGGTAAGTGGTTTAAGGAAAATCCGATCCCGCCTACAGAGCAGAACAACGGCCTCTGGCAACTTATCCGCGATACCATTAACGCGCAGATCCGCAACATTTGTGAAACCTCGGCCGGGTTGAAGGATGAACCCAAGGGGAGCAACAAGCAAAAGATCGGTGATTTCTTTTTTTCCGGGATGGACAGTGTGACCCTCAATAAAAAAGGGATTTCGGAACTGAAAGAATATCTCGACCGTATCGACGCCGTTAACACTAAGGAAGGTCTTGCCACTGAAGTCGCCCGTGTGCACACGATCTCGGCCTCCCCGATGATCTCCTTTTACATTGCCCAGGACGACCGGATCAGCAGCAAATATGCCGTCGTAATTAACCAGGGAGGACTGGGCCTGCCGGAACGGAGTTATTATTTCGACAATGATCCCCAGGCGAAAGAGGTACGCGGAAAATTTATTCAGTACCTGCAGAATATGTACGGAATTTTGGGATACGCGGAAAAGGATGCAAAAATTGCCGCGGAAAAAACCATGAAGATTGAAACAGAAATCGCGCGTTATTCCCGTAAAATAGAGGATACCCGCGATCCCCAGAAAAATTATAACAAGGTGGCCCTGGTGCAGTTAAAGGCTATGACACCCGGTTTCAACTGGGACGGGTTCCTTGGAACTACTGGTCTGGCAAAGGTTGATACGGTGATCGTCGGACAGCCTGAATTCCTGACCGGGATAAACGGGCTGTTGAAATCGGTTCCGCTGGCCGACTGGAAAAATTACCTGAAAATCCACCTTATCCGGGGACTGGCATCGTACATGGATGATAAGACCTACCGGACCAATTTTGATTTTTATGCGACAACACTCCGGGGAGTGAAAGAGCCCAGGCCACGCTGGAAACGGGTCGTCAGTGAAACCGATGGTTCACTCGGAGCGCTGATCGGACAGGTGTATGTCGACGAATACCTTCCCAAGGGGACCAAGGAAAAACTTCAGGAGATCGGAAAGAATATCAAGGAAGCGTATGCCGAACGAATCAAGGCGCTCGACTGGATGAGCGATGCCACCAAGAGCAAAGCGCTGCAGAAACTCGACGGGATCATCATGAAAGTGGGTTATCCCGATCAGTGGAAAGACATGAGCAAACTGCAGATAAACCGCTCCTCCTATCTGCAAAACGTAATTGAAGCGAACAAATGGTGGTTCGGCTATAATATTTCGAAGTATGGGAAGCCCGTCGACCGCACAGAGTGGCACATGGATCCGCAGACCTACAATGCTTACTACAATCCGTCGAATAACGAGATCTGTGTTCCCGGATGCAACATTATTGTCCCGGGCTATGAGCGGGTCATGGCCGACGATGCCATTCTTTACGCCATTATCGGAGGATCAACTTTCGGTCATGAGATGACCCACGGGTTTGATGACCAGGGCAGCAAATATGACCAATACGGAAATCTCAATACCTGGTGGAGTCGCGACGACAGCATCCGGTTCTTCGGGAAAACAGGAATGATCGTGCAACAATTCGACGGGTATTATGTGACCGACAGTCTGCATGTGAATGGATCGGCAACCCAGGGGGAAAACATTGCTGATCTGGCCGGCGTTGTTTTGGGATATCAGGCTTTTCAAAAGACACAGCAGTATAAAAACAAAGAGCTGATTGCGGGATTGACGCCTGATCAAAGGTATTTTTTGGGGTATGCCTATGCCTGGATGATCAACGACCGCCCGGAAGCAATCGCGAACCAGGTGCGGAGTGATGTACATTCACCCGCGAAATTCAGGGTCAACGGGCCCCTTGCTGATATCCCTGAATTCTATACCGCGTTCAACGTGAAGCAGGGCGACAAACTCTGGCGGCCCGACTCCCTGCGGGTAAGGATCTGGTGATCCGGTGGGATCATCAGGTAAGAATATCCTTTTTCCGGTAAATGAATCCTGCTCCCGCGATCAGCAAGGCTATTGTCCCCAGGAAGGCGGCAGTTCTCCATCCCTCAAGTCCGTAGCCCGGCTGCGATACACTGACATCAACCCATTTATAAGGGCTGATATAACCGAAAGTGCCGTCAACACCCGACATCCTTGAGATCGTATGAAGAAAATAAAGTACCATAACCAGGGCGATGCAAAACGAGGTCACTGGCCGGGCCCGTTTCATTAAAACTGAAATCAGTACCCCCAGAGAACCGAAGAGAAGGTTCAGAAACAGTGTGTATAGTGAAATCACAAAGAACGGATAAAAATCACATTCAGTATTTTTAAATATATGAATGGATATAAAGCCGACAAGAGTCGCAATTACGTTTAAAATGAAAACGTTCAGAAATGCAACGAAAAGCTTGGTGTAAAAGATATCGTTCCGGGTAATGGGTCGCGACATAAGGTATTCCGCAGTCTTACCGTATTCCTCCTTCAGCAGGATGTTTGATGAAAGCATGATGGCATAAATACTTCCAAGCAGCATCATGTAGATGAGGTTGTTGGCGGTGTAAAATCCCATAATGGAGAAGATGTCGTTGATATTGGAGAATCCGCGCATTTTGACAGCAACAGCCGGAACGATCTGAATCATGCCGGCAATCTGCTGCTGATAAAGCAGCACGGTACGGAAAAACGACATGGTGAAGAAGATCAGAGCACTGATGATCAGTGTCCACATGATCAGGCTCCTGGCATTCCTGCGTAATTCCATCCTGAAAAGAATCCCGTTCATTGCTGGTTTTCTTATTTATAATAATGAAGAAATATCTCCTCGAGTGACGGCTCCTCGATGGAGAGGTTTTCAATTTGCTGCGATGCAAGTTTTCCAATGAGATCATTGATACTGCCCGAGAACATGAATACCAGTTTTCTTCCCCGGTCTGATTCTGCCTGCCCGATCCCTTGGATCCCGAGATCCCTGATATTCCTTGATTCAGGAAAATGGATCTGAATCTTTTTCAATTGTTTCTTCCGCAGCGTAGCGATCTCCTCGACAGCGACAATCTTACCCTCTTTAATAATGGCAACGGTCTTGCAGAATGATTGTACTTCGCTCAGTGTATGCGATGAGAAAAAAATGGTGGTCCCCTGCCGGTTCTCTTCGTGAAGGAGGTCAAAGAATCTTGACTGGATCAATGGATCGAGCCCGGAAGTAGGCTCATCGAGAATCAGCAGCTCGGGTCTGTGGATCATGGCCTGAATGATCGACACTTTCTTTTTATTTCCCATTGATAATTCTGCGATTTTCCGGCCGGGATCGAGGTCAAAAACCTCAAGCAGGCGATCAATCCGCTCCTGAATGTTGTCAACTCTGTAAAAGGAAGTGACGTACTTCAGGAAATCCATTACTTTCATTCGGTCATATATGCTGGCGTCGGAAGGGACATAACCGGTCCTGCTCCTGATCTTTTTCGAATCCCTCACCACGTCCAGCCCGAAGATTCGGGCGCTCCCGGATGTCGGGAAAATGAGATTAAGAAGAATGCGGATAGTAGTCGATTTCCCGGCGCCATTGGGACCGATGAAACCAAAAATGTCGCCCGCTGCAACCGACAGATTCAGGTCGTCAATACCCAGCGAGCCTCCGTAGAATTTACAAAGATGATTGATTTCGAGGAGATTCATGAAAAAATTCCAATTCCGGAAGCGAAGCGAAAGTTAATGGAAACTTAGAAATAATCTTGTCTGAATTTGCAGAAAATGCGAAAATTTACACTGCTCCCGCCAATTCAGGCAAAAATTCCCAATGGATTACCCCATTCCGGTTTAAAGAAGGAAAATTTCCCAATGATGCCGGATGGCGTTTGAAAGGCCGTTTTACTACGGCATTCTTTCAGTATAATTTTACGATCCCGTGCTCTGATTTGATAAAAAAAATACTGACAAGTCGGAAGCCGGGTGAACCAACAAAATCAAATCAACACGTAAACCACAACCAATGAAAACCAGAGCTTTTTTCAGTTTCCACAAGTTCCCATCAACTTTAATGTTAATAATGCTGATCATGGGACTGAACAGTTGCATGTATTATTTTAAGACCCGGAAAGTTGAAGTAACAGACCGCGAATCGTCGCAGCGTGTACGGCAGGGTGGAAAATATATCATCGTCCACCAGGGTGATTCAGCGCTGAACCTCACTTCCTGTATCGAGGATGACTCCAGTCTTTACGGAACTCTTAATCCTGTCTCTGAGGATCACATGAAATACCTGACTACTTCGCCCAATCCCCCAAAAGGCAACCGCTATCGGAAAAACGCGGGCCATAACGAATCGGCTTTACTCGATGAGATTCATATTTATTTGAAACCAGGAACCCTGACGGACTTTTCTTGCTGGAAAAGTGTCAGCATCCCGTACACATCCATTGTAAATGTTGAACTATATGTAAAAGACCGGGCACGCACAAACCTGTCATGGCTTGTCCCGGGCATTGGAGGTGGTTTGATCGGTGGCAGTATAGTGATTGTGACCGCAGTAGGATTATACCAGTTGTCGCACATGCATTTAAACATTGGACTTTGATCCGGTTCCTGAATGCAACCCGGAAAAATCACCATGCTGGTTCCCCCCGAACAAATACAAACGATTTGCATTTCACGTTTTTTTTTCGTATTATTGAGGATTAAACCACGGAGGCCCCCCAGGCTACTCCTTCTCATTTGTGCTGTCAATTGTTCTATCCCGCTCATTGACGGCCTTCACGGGTTAAACAGTCATTATTGGATTGTCTAAAGAAAATGATTTCTAAAAATTATTCATTATGAAGACATTTTTTAGAATCCCGATGGTCGTTATAGCCTTAACGGTCTTGGTTCCTGATTTGTTCGCACAGGTGGAAATTAAAGGTGCAGGTTCGACAAGCGCTACAGTTACATTTCTCACCAAGAACAGTAACAGCGACACTTCGCTTCTGGTCCGCGATGACGGGCGTATTGGTATCGGCACTTCCAGTCCGACGACAAAACTTGATGTTAACGGCTTGGTTTACGCCCGAAACGGAATTCAATTTCCTGACGGGACCATCCAGCTTTCGGGTTTCCCGGGCACGACGATGATCCCAAGGGTGTTCACCGTGGCGGCTTCCGGGGCCAACTTTACCACCATTACGGCCGCCATCAATGCATGTTCTTCGCCAACTCCGACCAACCAGTTTCAGGTGTGGGTACTTCCCGGGGTATATGTCGAAACAGTCAACTGTAAAAAGTATGTGCACCTGAAAGGATGTGGTAAATATTCAACAACCATTAATGGAACCGTGAATGGGGCCGACAGTTGCGTGATCGAGGATTTTTACATTACGAAGGGAGTGGTTTGCAACGGCACCTCACCGACCATCCTGCACAATATCATTACGAACCAGAGCAACGATCTCAAGGATGGAATCAAAGTTTACAACACAGGCGATCCATGGATAAAGGAAAACGAGATCCTCGATTGCAAGGGGTGGGGAATTACAATCATCCACTTCGGTACCGATCCCTGGGTAATTGCCAACAAGATCCTGAGAAATACAGGAGGCGGCATCCGTTGCGAACACTCTTCACCCACCATCAGCAACAACATCATTGATCACAATTCCAATTTCGGGATCTACATGATCGGAGCAATAGGTTCTCCCACGGAACCGACCATCGATGATAACGTGATCGGGCATACCGATTACAGTACTTCCGGGATCGGAATTTATATGATTGGTTATGCCGAACCGCGGATCATAGCCAACGACATTTACCTGAACAGTTGCGGGATTGCCATCTATGCATCGACCCAACCGTCAATAATCGGTAACAATATCAATTACAACAACCAGGCAGGCATCCGCTGTTTTTCACATGGTGCATCCAAGCGCGTGGTCATCACAGGGAACCATATCCACAGCAGTGCGCACCAGGGCACTTCGATGATCGCGGGGATTTGGGTCAGCAATTGCAATCCGATCATCTCCTTTAACAACATCACGCAGAATGACAATTCGCAACCGCCGGTACTTCCGGATATTGATTATTCCTCCTGTGTTTTGCCCATAACCAATTTCCCGACCATCAACGCCAATGTTTACGATATCATTAACCGTTCAGCGGCAGGTAATGCCCAGGGAAATTTCAATACCAACAGTAACGGACTGGTGATCGGACCATAATGAAACCTGGATCAGACAACGGGGTCCATCCCCAAACCGGGATCTGATATAAAGAAACCCCCTTCCCAATTCGGGAAAGGGGTTTCACATTGTTATGCCCATCCTTTCGTGATCAGGATCAAAGGGGTTTCACCTGGACACAAATGTCAACCTTGATTTTTTCACCCCGCCTGGGCTCTTCGGAATAAACTTCATAGCAAGGTCCATCATCGGGCTGGTAACCGCTCTGCGGGAGCCAGGTTCCATACATCCAACCCCAGGCTTCCGTGAATTCGTTATTTTCTACTTCAAAACGGCCAATGGCGTAAGTCCCTCCCGGTACCTCCATTTTCCCGACCTTCCCATCAACTTTCGTATTTTCAGGAACCTTGATTGCTACACTGATCCGCAGTTTATCCTGTTCCGTCATCTTTGGATCGTCGTGATATAAAATGATGATCCCCATGTCGTTCTGTTGAAGCAAACCACGTGGTCCTGCCCAGGTGCAGAGTTCACCGATCAGTTTGCCAAATAACTGGCTGTTGCCCTGGTATGGCCCGGTATGCCGTATATAAGCCACAGTCATTTTCGGAAGTTCTTTAACCTCCATGCTTTTGTTCAGTTTCATAGTTGCCCTCCATTTTAAGGTTTTTGTTTCCCGACAAAAGTACATGGAGAGGTCCTCTTGGGATGTTCTTTGGTTGCCCTTGATTTGTCGCTGGTTGCTTTCTGATATTCCAAGGTTGCTCCGGGAATACTTTCCCGGTTCGGGAACCTGATAAGCTATTGAACCGGATTTACAGGGTCCCGTTTCTTTGTGACCTGAAAAGTCTGGCTGATTCTCGTTTTTACTTCTCCAGACACTCGGTGAAACTCCGAAATACTGGCGAAAAGTCCTTGAAAACAAGGCCGGAGTCGAAAAACCGCACTGATATGCTATTTCAGAGATGGTAAGGTTGTTATTGTAGGCTAACAGGGCAGCTCCTTTTGCCACGCGGATCCGGGTAAGGAACTGGAAAGGTGTTTCGCCGGTCATGGCCTGAAAGATACGGTGGAAATGATATTTCGAAAATAACGCCACATTGGCCAGTTCTTCGAGTGTATGGGTCTCGCCCAGGTTTGCCTCAATGTAATCCATTACCCGGTTGATCCGGGCCTGGTATTCGTTCTGAAGATAGGAATTGTCCATCGGATAAAATTCTTCTGCAAAAATATGGAAACAGGTCTGAATTACAGAATTACCGCATCAGATCCTTTTTGCAGATCATCATCTGTTTTGACCGTTTTATCTGATCTTTTAATCAGGATGCAGATTTTTTTTCATTTTGGGAAAATCCAGCTTTATTTTAGCGGCTCCTTGATGCGGTATCCTTGCATTTTAAATAACACATTTCTGGTATGAAAAAGATCTATAGCGTCATTGGGTTTTGTCTTTTCTATTGTTTGATAGGCAATCCGAAAAGTCAGGGGCAGATCCCTCCCGGCCCTTACCTGGGGCAGAATCCCCCGGGCGAAGTTCCCGAGGTCTTTGCCTCCGGGATCATTCCTGCTATTACCCCTTCCATTGTTTTTACATCAGACGGATTGGAATGCTTTTACACCTATTTTCCTCCTACAGCCATATTTTTTCTTATGACTGCGAATGGATACAGCGGAGCCTGGACCGACTTTGATACGGCATCTTTCTCCGTGGGATATGACCAGAGTCCCTGCTTCTCGCCCGATGACTCCAGGCTGTTTTTTATATCCCAACGGCCGGTTCCGGGAATGCCTTTCCTTGGTTTGCATGTATGGTTCACCGACCGTCTGAGCACAAGCTGGTCTGATCCGGTACCATTGGATTCTCCGGTCAGAGATTACCAAATCATAAAGGCCTCGGTTGCCGCTAACGGGAACCTTTATCTTTCAGTAGTGGATAATGATAGTATCGAAATCCATGTTTCGAAACTGGTCAATGGTTTCTATCAGGAACTGGTGAAAATGAGCGACAGTATTCATTATTTACCCCGACCGATGCGTCCATATATCGCTCCTGATGAAAGTTACATGCTTTTTGATGCCTCTGAGACTCTGGACCCTTTTTCCCAGAGGGATCTGTTCATCACGCACCGGAACCCTGACGGAACCTGGACAAAGGCCGCTCCCCTGAGCAACGCCATCAATACGGAAACAGATGAGACCACTCCGTATGTATCGGGTGACGGTAAATACCTGTTTTTTAACCGCGACGGAGTTACATACTGGATGCTTGCAGATAACGTGGTTTCCGTTAAAGGTGATCATGTCCCCGTACAATCTGAGGTGCAACTGTTTCAGAACGCTCCTGACCCATGCCGTGATATCACAGCCATCAGGTATTTCCTGCCTCGTCAGGGCCATGTAAAAATACTTGTTCGTAACCTGCTTGGGAACGTGGCGGCATTGCCTGTCGATGAAGAGAAACCGGCGGGGAACCATGAAATCTATTTCAACACCGCGGACCTGACGGGTGGCATGTACTTTTATACCATGTACTATGAAAGGTCACGCATCACGCGGAAAATGATAATTCAAAAGTAGCATTACCAGAGTGATGCTGTTCGTATATATTTCGTCATGCAGGCATTCTCCCTGATAGGTTTCGGGTTGGTCATCCTGTTCCTGATCCTCAACCTGATCAGGCGGGATAAGGATCGGTCGACTCTGTTCCTGCTGGCGTTCTTTTTTCTTGTCGGATGTGAACTGATGTACCGGTATATGCTGACAACCGGCATGAAAGCCGGATCAGGATTCCTGATCGGATCCGACCTGGCCTACTGGATTCTTCTGGGTCCCGCCATATACGAATACTCCCGTTCACTGCTTTTCCCCGATCAAAAACTAACCTGGAGATCTGCGATCCATCTGGTTCCGTTGGGCATCGTCATGATACCCTATACCGACTACCTTCTGTCGGGAACCGGGAGCGATTCGTTTTTCACCTTTGCATTTATGGATAATATCATTTACAGGATGATCATTCAGGTTTTCTGGGAATACCTGGTCCTGGTTTACCTCGTGGCCACCATGATCATGATTATTTAAAACCGCAACATCCTCGATTGTTTCTTTTCAAGCCGGCGGAGAAAGAATTTAAACTGGCTGATATATCTTAACGCCGGATTCACCGCACATATCGTAATTGCCTCCGTAATCTTCCTGTTGGCAGATTATGGAATCATTGACCAGACCCTGATTCTTAGAGAGATCTCCATGATCATTCTTGTTGTCTACCTTCTCGGTATCGGTGTGTTTGGTTACCGGCAGGAAGGAATTTTTTCTGCAATCCGGCTCACAGATATTTCCAATGCCAGGATTTCCGGAAAAATATCCCCTGAAATCGAGAGAGAATTCAAGTACCGGAAATCCGGCCTGCAGGATCAAGAAATAACAATGCTGTTGTCAGAACTGAACAGGATCATGAAAAGCGGACAACCATGGGTTAACTGTGACCTGAACATCCAGGACCTGGCAAAACAGCTGAATACTTCTGTGCATAAACTATCCCGGGTGATCAATGAGCACTTTGGAAAGAATTTTTTTGACTATATCAACTCCTATCGGCTGGCAGCAGTAAAAAAAATGTTAGGGAATCCGGTAAATAATGACCAGAAAATCATGGCCATTGCCTATGATTGTGGTTTTAATTCCAAATCGGCGTTTTATGCCATTTTCAGGAAAAATACCGGAATGAGCCCTATTGAATTCCGCATGAAAAACCAGCCGGAACGGTCGACCGTGTTTTCTAACTGATTTAACCTCTTTTTTATATCCTGCCCGATAAATCAGGACTCCATCCCACCTTGGCCGCGATATATTTGTCTTTGATTCAACAACAATTTTATCACACCCGAAAACCATCCTTCTCTCATGAAGAGGGATGAAAAATCGGGTTGCTGCATTTGAATTTATAACATTTCAATATAGGAGGAAAGATCATGAAAAAATTGTATTCATTATTACTGATCATGGCTGGATTGTCGGGATCATTCCCTGCTACCTCACAGGTATTGCTGCAGGAACATGTGATCATGAACGACTTTTACGGCGCCACATGCATCTCAAGCGCCGATTTCAATGGCGATGGTTTTGTCGATTTCGTGGTAACGGGAAATTCCGGCGATATCATCGGCTGGTTTGAAAATGACGGGAATCAGAATTTTACAGAACATACCGTGGCGACCGGATTTACCCAGGCAAAGGGGATTGTGGCTGCAAAAATTGATGCGAATGATTCCTGGGATTTTGTTGCAACCTCAAAGACCCCCGGGAAATTTTCCTGGTTTGCAAATGATGGATCGGGAAATTTCACGGAGCACGTGATCACCGATTCTACCTGGACCAGCGCCGATTTCGTGGATGCCGCCGACATCGACCGCGATGGGGACCGGGACCTCATCCTGGTGGCGTGCGATAACAATAAGATCGCCTGGGCCGAAAATGACGGTACGGGTGCATTTACCATAAGAATGCTGAAAGAAAACTGGATCAAAGCCAACTGGGGGACTGCCGCCGACCTTGATCAGGACGGAGACATCGATATCATTGCAACAGCTAAAGCCGGCCAGATCATCTGGTTCAAAAATGACGGCCAGCAGAATTTTTCCCAGGATACACTGTATGATCATCTTGACGGGGCCAATTCTGTGAGGGTTGCCGATCTGGATGGTGACGGGGATCTGGATCTGGCCGGAACGGCCTGCGGAAACTCCGACCAGGTGGCATGGTACGAAAACGATGGCAACTTTCATTTTACAATGCACCTTCTCAGGAATAATTACAATGGATCCAGGGCCTGTGAATTATGTGACCTGGATAAGGATGGCGATATGGATTTCCTGTCGATCGCCTGGCAGGGTTCCCAGATATCATTATGGGAAAACGACGGGAAAGGTCATTTTACAGAACAGATTATTTGCAACACTGCGTACGACATGATCAGGATCCATGTGGTGGACCTTGACCTTGACAACGATCCCGACATACTGGGAGCATGTTACGGCGACCAGGAGATACGCTGGTGGGAAAACATTTTTACTTTTACCAAGCCCGATTTTACAGCCGACAGCCTATCGGGCCACCATGTTCTTCAAGTAAACTTTCATAACCTAACGGTGAGCCGTCCGGGAATTCATACATGGCGTTGGGATTTCGATAATGACGGGATCACCGACTCACAGGAACAGCATCCGGTGTGGGTGTACAATAAACCGGGATCATACACAGTAAAGCTTGTTGCGATCAGCGATTCACTTACCGACAGCATTGTAAAACAGGATTACATCAGGGTATTTGACAGGGAAAGCTCCCTTGAATTCAACGGCAGTTCGGGCAGTATGATGTGCACCCAGGGCTCCATTCCTGATATTACCGGATCTTTTACCCTGGAGACATGGATAAAACCAACCAAATTCGGCATAAACAGTTCAGGGAAAATTTTCGACAAAACAGTCATTTCCCTGTTTACTTACCTTTCGGGAGCTCTTGTTCCACCCGATTCCTGCCTTACCCTGATAATGGTTCATGCCAGCGGGATCGTGAGTGTCGTTGCCACCCCATCAGGGTCTGTCAGACTCGACGAATGGCAGCATATAGCGGTCTCCTATAATGATTCTTCAAGCACGGTGAAAATTTACATTAATGCAGAGGAACAGCCACTGGAAACAGTGACTCCGCCTGACGGCCCCCTTTCCGGGAACGGGGTAAAACCCATCGTGATTGGTAACGCTCGCAATGGCAACCAGGGCTTTCAGGGTTGCATCGATGAAGTCAGACTCTGGGAAGGAGCGAGAACCCGGGAAGAGATTGAAGAGTTGATGGGGTATGACCTTCCGCCGGATCAGAAAGGAATGTATGGCTACTGGAAAATGAATGAAGGAGCCGGCGATACCGCTTTTGACCGATCGGAAAACGGGCAAAAAGGAATCCTGAAGAATACAAGGTGGGCTCAGGGCGTACACCTTATTCCTTTATCCATTGACGAAAAATGGCACGGTCAGGAATCCGGTTTCCTGAAAGTCGGCATCTATCCCAACCCGGTTCATTCAGCGGCCAGGATTGAGGTTGAAAGCCATGAAACGGGGATTTGCAGTGCCGCTATTTTCAATTCAGCCGGAGTCATGATCAGGCAGTTCCCTGATTTTTTATGTCCTGCGGGGGAAAAATATCCATTTATATGGAATGGTAAAGATGACCAGAATGAACCGGCCCGTCCGGGTTTATATCTTCTGAAAATCAGCCTGAATAACCAGACGGTCACAAAAAAGCTTGTGTTTCTCAACTTTTAATCTCAATCCGGGCGATGATTACTTTATTAACTTCCGAAACCTCGATGTTTATTTCAGGAAGTTCCGCAATCATTTCTCCAAAGATCCTGCCAACCGCATAGGTACTCTCAAAGGTCCCGGTTACGTGTTTTTTACCAGGGAGCAGGCGGACTAAATTTGAAAAGTTATCTGATAATCTCCAGATGCCGCAACACATCCATGGTTATCATTTTACGGGCCAGCGCGAAGTCGCTGACCTGCTGCTGGTCTTTGGGCTCAACCAGGGTGGCAAAATAAAACACCCTTCCTTTGGTTTCGATCCAGCCAACGAACCAGCCGTAGTTGTTGCCATTTCGGATCGCCCAGCCGGTTTTACCCCGGAGAATATAGGTCTCTGTCTTCTCGTTCACCATAATATCCTTCATAATGGCCAGCACGGATGGGGTAACGGACAATTTCCCTTCGTAGAGCCGTTGCAGGAATTCGACCTGCTGTCGCGGGGTGATGCGCGATTTTCCTTCAAGCCAGAACAGATCGATGTTTTCGGGATGAACATCCATACTGCCATAGTTAAAACGCCCAAGATATTCTATCATCTGTTGCGGTCCGATCTTGCTGGCCAGTTCCTGGTAACAGGGCACGCAGGAAACAGCAAAGGCCTGCTTCAGGTTCAGGTCCCTGTCCCATTGCGCCATTCTTCGCTTCTTCCCATCCCATTTGAAAATGTAACTCGTGTCGATGACACCGGTTTCCAGCCCGATGAGGCTGTTGGGGATCTTGAAAGTGGAGGCGGGGAGATATCCAACCTCCCATCGGGCCGGGTTGTATCCCATGAATTCATTCTTTTGCGGATCAAAAAGGATGATGGTTCCGACCATCTCGGCTTTGTCGAAGATTGCTTTCAATTCAAGCGACTGCTCGGGATTTTTCATCCCGGCTTTCAGGTACTTTAGATAGAGTGAATCGGTTTCCCATTTGGTTTTCACCACCGGTTTCATCAGGGAGTTGGGAATGGCAGCCGAAAGCACGTATTGTTCTATTTTCCATACCCCTTCCTGCATCTGCAATACTCCCGAGCCCCGGCAGATCCCCATGTGGGTGTCGAGTATTTCATCGAACCATGCGATTTGACTATCCTTGCTTACCGACAGGTTCCGGCTGACCGGCCTGAAATTCCAGGTTTTCCCTTTCGCAAAATGGGGTTTACAAAAGTTCCGGAATTCATCGGTGGTCCAGCGTTCGGAAGGATCGGTGCCGATATAGACTCCGTTGGGACTCATCGCACCGATAAAGGCATCGAGCTTGCCATCTGCCGCGTCGCGGTGCCACTTATCCAGGATTTCGTTCAGGTCGGTTTTGAGTCGGGAAAGTTGTTCTCCGGTTTGAGCATGGGCAACACGAAAACCGAAAAACAACAGGAAGACTATTAAAACAGGTCTTATATGATTCATTCTGGTCATTTCACATTTTATTTGGTTTGTCAAATCATGCATGACAGGTTTATTTTTGACTTATTGAGAATTTTAACCTTATTTATGCACAAACATAATTATTTTAACTCCATCTTTGTTAATAGCTTAGAATTTTTTACACAGCGGACTACAGAGAAATACACGGAGCGTTGCAGAGAGAAAACAGATGATTTTTCCAGGTTACACAAACAAATGAACTGATCCGGCGAAGATATTCGGCATCACTCACTTTACCCAAATCGTAAATCATATTCAATCGAAAATTCATTCGAATGTTATATCTTTGAATCCTATATTTAACAATTATGGCAATTCCAACTTCACGAACCAAAGAACCCGGGATCATATCGGTAGATCCTGAAAAATGTAAGGGTTGCGGCAAATGCGTGGCCGTTTGCAGCGACCTGGACCTGGAATTAAATGAAGGTAAAGCAAGGCCAACCGGACAGGGCGTCTTCGGATGCATTGGATGCGGGCAGTGCATGATGGTATGTACGGAAGATGCCATCCGGATCACCGGAAGGTTTATTTCGCCGGAAGAGCTGTTCCCGCTTCCCGCGAAAGAACAAACGGCCGGTTATCAGTCGTTGCTGAACCTGATGATCCGGAGAAGGAGCATCCGGAAATTCAAAAGTACCACCGTGGATAAAGCCGTGATCGATCAGGTTGTGGAGGCTGCGATGACCGCACCGATGGGACTGCCTCCCTCGGATGTCAACCTCCTCGTTTTTGATTCCAGAGACAAGGTCCGGTCATTTACTGAGGACTTTTGCAAATACTTGGAAAAAATCCGCTGGATCTCCTCTTCATGGTTCCTGACGTTGATGAAACCCTTTTGGGGAAAGGAGACCGACGAGCTCTTCCGCAATTTCATGCGACCGCTTGTCGACAAATACATCGATTCGATGAAACAGGGGGAAAACTGGGTAACTTACGATGCCCCGGCGATGATCTATTTCTACGGTTCTCCTTACTGCGATCCGGCCGACCCGCTGATTGCCGCCACCTATGCCATGTTGGCCGCCGAATCGCTGGGATTGGGTACCTGTATGTTGGGAGCCATTCATCCCATGATCCAGAGCGGCAGCGGCGCCCGCAGGTTCCGCGAAGCGCATGGTATCCGTTACAAAAGCCGCGAAGGGATCTTCCTCATCATGGGTTATCCGAAAGCCGAATACCTCAAAGGTATTCGCAGATCGTTCGCCTCCTTGAACTATTCTGCATCTTAATGAACGTGCAAAGCATTTTTCTTCTGGATGCAGTTATACCGTGAAGAACGGAATTTCATTTTCTGCAAATCTTTTCCTGCTCGGTATAAATGGCTTTTCCGGTATTGACCAGTCTCAGTATGGCATAATTATTACCCTGACATCATTCAGTATTTTACAACTGAATAACATCCTGAATAACAAAATGAAAACAATCGGTTCAGTCTTGCAGCTTCAGAAGTTTTTTTACCAGGAGCTGATTCCCTGTACGGAGTTTAAGGGTGTAGATGCCACAGGGAAGATGGGTCATGTCGACAGATTTTTCGTAGGATCCTGCCGCCAGATAACCATCCTGCAACAGCATGATCTCCCTCCCGGTAAAGTCAGAGACCGACAGCCGGATATCCTGGCTGACTAGGGTAGAATATTTTATCGTCGTAACAGCAGATACCGGATTCGGCATAGCATGGATCACGATCTTAGCCGCAGCAGAAAGATCTCCCATACCGTGCGGGGAGGAATGCACGGTATCGTTTGCTTTTCTTGCAATGAGTGAATAAGTGGCATTACGTACCGACCATATACTGTAAAAGCAGATGGTTCCGGAATCCAGACCGGATTGAATGAATTCAGAAAGCTTTCCCTTAAAAAGCACCTTACCTCCATGGATAATCGAATCTCCCGGATTGTAGTTCCCCACAGGTGGGCCGAACTTGTTTACTGTGTTGAAAGCAAGCAGTACCGAATCATGTGTTTCATTCGGTTCCCATTGTAGATTCACCGTTCCGGCGCCTCCCGCGGCAGCCGAAAAGGCAACGACCGGTTTCGGAATGGCAGGATTCTTATAACCCCGGGTCAGAATTAACGCCTTATACGCATTCAACCTTCCCGTCCCGATCATCCCTTCGTACCCGGGATTAAGGCTGCTGATATCATCGGTGGAGTTCAAAAGAATATCCTTCAGATCCACCGGGTTCAGCAATCCTTTCGCAAATGAGACGACCAGGGCTGCTACACCAGAGACATGCGGACAGGCCATCGAAGTTCCCATCAGGTAACCGTAACCTCCGCCCGGGACCGTGCTCAGGATATCCTCTTCGTTGAATGGATAGTAATTCCCGCCCGGGGCGCTGATGGAAACCCATGGGCCATAATTGGAAAAAAAGGAACGGATGTCCTGGTGAGAGGTAGCTGCCACTGCAATACAGGGAGCATAGCATGCAGGATAAGAGATTTCATTGGTGTCGGCATTGCCGGCCGAACAGATCAGTATCCCGCCGTTCATCGCGGATCCTCCTCCGTTGGCTATGAAATAATCGATGGCTTCGAACAGCGAAGGCGAAGCCAACGGAAAATTCCAGCTGTTTTGCGAGATAGCCGCTCCGCGGTCGGCGGCCCATATAAAAGCATTTGGAATATTGGCCTCGATCACCTGGTTTTCGGACGAAATGATCTGGCATGACATGATACGTACACCATCTCCCGATCCTCCGCCACCTGCAATGCCACTTACCCCGATCCCGTTGTTCGTGTTTGCAGCAATCGTACCAGCTACGTGCGTTCCATGAAGACACTTCTCTACCACTGTCGTGTCGGCATAGAAATTATACCCGATCCCGGGCCACATGTTTGCCACCAGGTCCGGATGGTCGAACTCGACGCCCTGATCCATGATGGCCACAATGACGCCGGTATCACCCTTTTCAAGATCCCACGCTTCGGGCAGGTCGATGTCGCAATCCGGAGTACCCCCCGTCTGGCCGGTGTTGTGATAGTGCCACTGTAACGAAAAAAGAGAATCATCGGGCAGCCATTCGTTTATTATCCCGCTGCCGGCCGATGCAAATCTGGCTTTAACCAGTAACTCAACATCAGCAACCTCGCTGAGGTCGGAATAAAGCCCTGCCAGCCGTCGCAAATCCTGATCTGCTCCGACAGTAAGATCATACCAGAGGTGGAGCCCCCATTGCCGGTGACGCGCTTCATAGGTTTTATCGCGAAGGGCGATGGAAAAGGTTTGTTTTGCCCGTTTAACACCCACTGCCTTGTTTAAGTCATCGATGGCAGGGATCCCGAATGGTGTATAACCGTCAAAACCTCCCGAAACATCCATGAATGGCAGGATGTCGGAATAATCATCCACCATTCGGATCCTGATGATGCCGGGAAGGATGACGGAATCCGCCACCCCCGAATAATCCGGTACCGGTCGTTCGCCCCGGACCACCGTTCGTCCGATTGGGCTGACTTGTTGAGCTGGAACATTATTTTGCCCCTTGACAGCACATGAAAAAAAGAAACCCGTAATAATCAGTAGCGTCCAATTTTTCCTGATAAGACCATGCATGGCAGAAAGTTTTTAAGATAAAGCTGATTTTTTGTTCCCAGATCAGAAAGGGAAAGACAAAATAACAAAAAATAGAGCTCAGTCTTGTACTTTCAGGGTTTTTTTCACCAGGAACTGGCTACCTGCACGGAGTTGAAGGGTGTAAAAGCCACAGGGAAGATCATACATATCGATGGATTTTTTGTGGGATCCTGCCACCATGTATTCATCTTGCAGCAGCATGACCTCCCGCTCGGTAAAGTCGGAGACCGACAACCGGTCGTTAAAGATCTGTTTGGTCCACAGGGTATCGCCGAGGGCATTGGTCCTGACCAGAATGTCAAGCATTTTTAAAAAATATGACGCATTCTGAAATTTTTCTTGACTTTTCATTTTTCAGTATTATCTTTGCTGTGTATTAATACATTAATACACTAACACACTAAATATACGGATCATGATCACCATTCGCAATCTTGATTTCTGGTATCGAAGGAAGGAAGCGTTGTTTAGGGACCTTAACCTTGAACTGCAACAAGGTCATATTTACGGACTCCTTGGAAGGAACGGAGCAGGGAAGACCACCTTGCTGAAAATCTTGTCGGGACTCTCTTTTCCGAAGAGTGGGGAGGTCGGCCTTGACCATTGGGTCCCTTCAAAGCGCGATCCGTTCTTTTTACAGGAGATTTTCTTTTTGCCTGAGGAGATTTGGTTCCCGAATGTAAGGCCGGAGGGACTGGTCAGGATCTATGGATCATTTTATCCCGAATTTGATAACAAACAGTTTGAGGATAGTCTTGAAAGATTCGAGGTGGATCGTGGGATATCACTGGGCCGGTTATCATTCGGGCAAAGAAAGAAAGCCCTCCTTGCCTTCGCTCTTGCCTGCAACACCCGTTACCTTTTTTTAGACGAACCCACCAACGGTCTCGATATCCCATCGAAGGCGGCTTTCAGAAGCCTCCTGGCAGCAGCTTGTTCCGAAAGCCGCATCATTATTCTATCGACCCATCAGGTAAGGGATCTGCAGAGCCTGATCGACCATGTGCTAATCCTTTCGGAACACCGAATACTGGTCAATGAATCGCTGGATATGATCGCATCGCGACTTTCATTTCACCACTCCTCCCTGCCACCCGACCAACCCGGTATCCTCTTTACCTGGAAAACGGAGATGGGGTACTCCTATATTCTTACCAATCCTGACTGCGAACTGGGAACAGTCGACATAGAGACATTATTCACTGCATCACTTCAAAATCAGGAGTTATCTGCAATGTTATCGAAACGTGTTGAACAAAGGCAGTTCCAAAAGCATTGAAATAACCATGATGAACCCGATACAAATCGTAAATTATAGCAATGACCAATCAATTTCAAATTCATAGATTCGCCGGACTGATCAGGCTTCAGTTTGCCGGGAACAGTATCCCGTACCTGATTTCATATGGAGTGCTCCTGATTCTGATAATCTACCTCTCGCTGGTAGGCGGGCTACAACTTGTTCTGGGATTTTTCCCGTTTGCTCTGTGTGCTGCCGGATGCCTGCTCACATCCGATCTGTTCGGTAAGTGGAGCGATACGGGCCACGCTGCCACCGTATTGATGATGCCGGCTTCGGTGACGGAAAAGTATCTGGTCGGAATAATCTTCGGATTATTCCTTTTTGTTCCGGTTTTTTTCGCCGTCTATTTTTTGTCGGCCTATGTGATGCTCAATATCTTCCATCCACCTGTATCATTTGCTGATGTTTTCCAGGGAGGGAAGCATGCCCCGGAGGATCCTGCTGTTTATTTCCTGAATACATTTCTGGTCTACCTGCTGTTGCAATCCCTAGCACTTTTTACTGCTGTGCGGTTCAGGAAGTTCCAATTCCTTTACCTGGTATTGATAATTGTCACGGTATTCGTAGCATACTTCTATACCCAGTATTTGATGATGATGAACATGACTCATTTGCTGTCATTCAACTACAATTATTTCGTTGTTGAGGGGAAGCTCAGTTATTTTTCCTTACGACACGGAGGCACCTACCCCGAGATCATCCTGAAACCATGGATAAGCTATTTAAATAAAGGGATGTGGTTGATATTCGCAGCGGGGATGTACGTGGCTGCTTACCTACGGTTAAAAGAAAGGGAGATTTAGCGCCATGACGATGGAGTTCAATGAACGGCAGTCCATTTACCTGCAAATTGTAGGATACGTGGAGGAACATATCCTGGAGGAGGCATGGAAACCGGAGGAAAAGATCCCATCGGTACGGGAATTAGCGGCCGACTTGCAGGTAAATCCGAACACCGTTATGCGGGCCTATGAACAGTTACAGCAGCGGGGGGTCCTCCAGAACCGCAGGGGAGTAGGGCACTATGTAACACCCGGGGCTGCCGGTATGATCAGAGAACACCGAAAGGAGTCTTTTACCAGGCAGGAACTTCCACAGCTTTTCAGGAAGATGACACTGATGGAAATTAACTTTGAAGAGCTGAAAGCCTGTTATGAACAATACATAAATGAGAGAAAATCATCCAGAAATCGCCAAACCAATGAAGAAGAGTAACATCCTTCTGATCATCCTTGCCGGGACCATCACCGCCTGGTTCGTGATATTCCAATACCTCTGCGCCCGGGCAGTGGTTGACATTTCCAACGGCAAACCCTCAGGAACCGCCTTTCGGTATCAATACAAAAAGACGCCACTATTGATCGTAAAACGATCCGGAATAACGCTGGGGTATTTTAATGACCTTGAGATCATAGGAAAAGGAAAGGTCAGCATCACTATAATCAGGGGAGAAAACCATGCAATTTCGGTTGATACGGTACATTTCGGACCGGTAAAATGGCGGTTCGACAAGAAGCGGATGGTGTTGCAACTGGAAGGAAATGATAAGAAGAAAAGTCAAGAAGTAAGGATCACGGTTCCCAACCTGAAGCGTTTATCTTGTTATTACTTAGAAGATCTTTACATTGATGGATTGGACCAACAAAAGCTTGAAATGATAACCTCCGATGTTCGATATCTCATCCTCAGAGACAATAAGTTTAAATCATTATTCCTCACTTGCCATGATAACGGTCGTGAAATGAATCTCTCGATGGATAAGTCCAATGTTCTTGACTCACTGTTTCTGAACATCGGGGGAACAGGCGCCGCTGATATCGGATGTACCGGATTAAAGTACAGTGTTGCTTCCCTTTCCGACTCGATTAAGTTGACCGCTGATGTCGGAATATTAAAAAATCTTATCCGGCGGTAATTTTTGCCAGCCTTCGCATCCAGATCCAGTGTACGGCGAAAAGGATTACGCTGATCACCAGGATCAGCCCCGAAACTACGATCGTCCGGTTCGTGTTGTGCTTTGCAGCGGTGATACGGTCATCCAGCGCGGCCTGGTACATGGCGCGCAGCGTCTGATCATCGGGAATGTAACCAGCTTCGGATTTCTCTCCTTCTTTTACGTTCGATTTCAGAATATCCATTTTATAGTTTTCGAAGGAGGCGAGGCTGGGGGCAGTTGCCGGGATAAACATGTTCCCTGAGTGCATGGGATCACCCAAATCCATAATTGCCGGAATGAGATTGGCCAGACAGATCAGGAAGGTGATCACGGCGACCAGACAGGTGGTGTACCCGTAAATCTGGGCCATTCGATGTGGTTTTTCCATGGTTTTTTTATCAAAGGTACGAAATCACGATAGGTAAGTCAATCTCCATATAATCGGCCTGATAGGCAGATAATGTTTAACTTGCATCCCGAAACCGGCCGCATGCCGGGCAATCAGAAATCAATCGTAAATCGTAAATTCAATGATCGATCTCAGAAGCGACACCGTTACCCGTCCCACGAAACCGATGCTCGAAGCCATGATGGCTGCCAGGGTTGGCGACGATGTGTTGGGCGATGATCCCACCGTGAATGCCCTGGAAGAAAAGGCTGCCGCGATGTTTGGCAAGGAGGCGGCTTTATTTTGCCCCTCGGGCACGATGACCAATCAGATTGCTATCAATGTGCATACCCGGCCCGGCGACGAGGTGATATGCCATCGTTTCTCGCATGTTTATTATTATGAGGGAGGGGGAATGATGCGCAATTCGGGGGTTTCGGTATGCCTGCTCGATGGCCCGCGCGGACTGATCACAGCCCGTGAAGTGGAGGATCATATCAATCCCGCCTCTGATCCGCATCGGCCGCTGACCACTTTGGTTGAGGTGGAAAACACCATGAATAAAGGGGGTGGTGCCTGTTATGATTTCGGGGAGTTGGAGCGGATTTCAGAGGTTTGCCGGAAACAGGGCCTGAAATTCCACCTCGACGGCGCACGTTTATTCAATGCTTTGACTGCAGCGG
>Ga0209099_1000995_pt1 | contig 31026 bp, 23 predicted proteins | sample AD_JPNHW2_MetaG_FD_184430 | JGI IMG/M metagenome (GOLD analysis project Ga0209099, IMG submission 184430) | Active sludge microbial communities of municipal wastewater-treating anaerobic digesters from Japan - AD_JPNHW2_MetaG (SPAdes) (version 2) | ecosystem: Engineered > Bioreactor > Anaerobic... | reverse complement strand
CTGCAGCCTTATCAGCCGCCATCACCGCCCAGACCAACGTATTATGTTTTGGTAACGCCACCGGTTCCGCCACGGTCACCGCATCAAACGGCACCCCGGGCTATACCTACTCCTGGAGCACCAACCCTTCGCAAGTAACACCTACTGCCATAGGCCTGCCAGTAGGATCTTATATTGTTACCGTGACAGATAACAACGGTTGCTCGGTTACAACAGGAACCACCATCACCCAACCGCTTGCACCTTTGGCTGCTTCAATAACTGCCCAAACCAATGTTTTATGCTTTGGAAATTCAACGGGTTCTGCAACCATTACGGCTACCGGCGGCACACCAGGTTATACATATTCATGGAGCACTATACCTCCACAAACTTCAATAATGGCTACAGGCATGCCGGCAGGTAATTATACAGTTACAGTTACTGATAATAATGGATGCTCGTTAACCAACTTAGTAGTTATTTTCCAACCCGCTATATTAACCGCAACTGTTTCGGCAATGCCTGGTGCTCTCTGCGGTTATGACTCTGTTGGAATCGTTTCAGTTGTTGCAGCAGGGGGTGTTGCTCCTTATTCATACAATTGGTCAACTGGATCAAATTTATCTATAATTAACGGTTTGTCAGCAGGAACTTATTCGGTTACTGTTACCGATAATAATGGATGTAGTGAAACTGCCTCCGGAACCATAAATCTTATACCAACTGTTACTCCTGATTTTCCTGCACTACCATCCATCTGTTACGGAAAATCGGCACCTATGTTAGGTCCTATTTCGCCCAATGGCATTATGGGTACATGGACCCCCTCATATGTTAGCAATACTGCGAGTGGAACATATACTTTTACACCTAATCCAGGACAATGCGCAAATCCTCAAACTCTGATGGTAAATGTTTTTCCGTATACACCGGTAAATTTCACTGCCGAACCTAGGGAAGGTTGTGTTCCATTACATGTTGATTTCGATTATATCAATAATGGAGCTATTGATACAAATTCGCTTCATTGGAATTTTGGAAACCCAATGACCACCACGGATGTTTCTGATTTACTCTCACCGGATTATACCTATACAGACGATGGGGCCTTTGTGGTAAGCCTTACTGGGGTTTCCTATAATGGCTGTCAGGTTACAGGCTATGACACCATACATGTATGGCCAACACCTTTTGCTGATTTTACCACGCATCCTGAACCTGCAGAAACTGATAATCCCAAGGTTGAATTTTACGATCAATCCATTGGTGCTGATAGCTGGAATTGGAATTTTGGAGATGTTGCATCCGGAAGCAATAATTACTCTGTTCTTCAGTATCCAACACATATTTATTCAGATAGTGGATATTTTACTGTTCGGCTGATCGTTGCAAATAATCATAATTGTCTGGATACCGCAGTTAAGGTAGTACAAATTATCGAATCATTTGTGTTTTTCACACCTAATGCCTTTACACCTGAAGGGGATGGAAATAATGAAGGATTTAGCGGAAAAGGCGTTGGTATTGATGAAGATGATTTTGTGATGTATATATACGACCGCTGGGGAAAATTGATGTTCAAGACATATGATTTAAATGCAAAATGGGATGGTACCGATGAAAGAACCGGAAAAGATTGTGAACTTGGTGTTTATGTATGGTTAATAAGTTTAAGGGACAAAACCGGATTACAACATACCCTTAAGGGAGTTGTCACATTAATACGATAGTGGCAAGCTATTAATTCTGCTTTTATTATCATTTCTTAACTCCATCATTTTTGGTGGAGTTTCTCTTTTTAGCGAAATCAAGGTTTTTTTAATTTGGATTGATTTTTGATATTTTCGCGAAAATTTTTGTTTTTATTAATATCATTGTGATTATAAAACGTATCTGTGTTTTTTATAAATTTGCAATGAATTATGACTGATTTAACGAGTAGGTATTTTGCATCCACCTTTATCGGGCAAAATTAAAACGAAAAAGCTATGAAAAAGTTCATTTTAATTTTAATGAGTTTGTTTTTATTCACTGTCGTAAATGCTCAGGATATTATTTTTAAGAAAAACGGTGATGAAATTAGTGCAAAAGTGGAAGAAGTGGGTGTTTATGAAGTGAAGTATAAAAAGTTTGATAATCAGGATGGACCCATATATACCCTTTTAAAGACCGAAATTTTCATGATAAAATTTGCTAACGGGACTAAAGAGGTTTTTAATACAGAAAGTAACAGCAACGTACCTGTTAAGGCAGAAGTTGTTGCCGAACCTGCTGTATTAGACCAGGCAACGGTAATAATATACAGGAAAAACTCTCCTACAGGTTTTACCGTTGTTTATGATGTTTATGCAGATTCTAAATACATCACAAAAATACAGAATAACACATATTTTGTTGCAAAAGTCAATCCGGGCCTTGTTACATTTTCAGCCCAGACAGAACCCCCCAAAGTTACAACTTCAATGAACCTTGAACCAGGGAAGACCTATTACCTGAGGTGTGCTGTAAGCACTGGGATGTGGATTGGAAGGCCTTCTCTGGAGTTTGTTTCGGAGTCAGTAGGAATGTCTGAAACCGCTAAAATGAAAAAGTAAAATTATTTCAATTATCAATATTAAAAGCTGTCCTGAAAGGGGTGGCTTTTTTTATTCTTTGTATTCGTTGTTTTTCCAATCTCCACATACTTTTTTCCCGGAAGTATAGGTAAAACAACCCGCTCCGTCAAATTTATTTTGCTTAAACTGACCTTCATATTTTGAGCCATCAGGTAATATCAGGACACCCTCGCCATCTTTCATATTGTCTTTTACCTGGCCTGTATATTTTTTTCCGTTTTCGCAGGTAAAAGTACCTTGTCCGTTCATTTTGCTGTTTTTCCAGTCGCCCACATAAGTACACTGCTTGTATTCTCCCGATGCATAGGTAAAAGAGCCTTTACCCTCACATTTGTTATTAAGCCAATCACCTGTGTAAACATCACCGTTAGCATAAGTATAAGTCCCGGTACCATTTAATTTGTTTTTATCAAAATGACCTTCATATTGGTCGCCGCTTGCGTATTTAAAAACACCCGATCCGCACATGGCATTATCTTTCCATTGTCCGGTATATTCACCACCTTTCCATGTCCCTGCTGCAAATGTATAAGTGCCGGAGCCATTAAGTTTATAATTTTTGAATTCGCCCACATATTTATCACCGTTTGGGTAGGCAAAGGTTCCGGTTCCGTCCTTACAATTTCCTTCAATACACCCGAATTTTTGAGCGTACATATTTAATTGCAAAATGGATAAAACTATTAAAAAAAATCCGGGTTTCATAAACAACTTTTTTTTAATAAAAAAAGTCATCTATAGAGGGCAGATGACTTTTTTTCTGGTGTCAAATTATATTATTTAACAGGTGTTCCCTGTTCTTCGCCGGTGTTTTCTGTAGGGGCATCAGGGCCGGGTTGTTGCAGGGGCACATATTTCATAAGCATTTCCCTGTATTTTTTGCTCTCATCCTTTTGTCCGTATTTTTCTGAATACGACATCAATGCCTGAAGCACCTGAAGCCCTTGTTGGACATCTTCACCTAAAAATCCTGCAGACTGCTGCATTCCGTTAAGAGAGAAGAATACATTCTTTTCAAAAGTTTTTGGGTCAACGCTTTGATAGAACTCAAGATTCTGGTCGTAAATATCGCCGACAATGCTGAATATTTCTTTCGCTTTCTGAGGTGCTCCGGCAATAAAATATAGTTCGCCATAGCCTATCATATATAAATCGTAAGGCACCGCCCTGTCAGGCATTAATTCAATACCTTTATCAAGAATTTTTATGGCTTTGTCTTTTTTACCTTCAGCTATTAATGCCTGAGCAAGCCGGGCAAAATTGTTTCTTAAGTACATCCCCATTCCGTAGCTTTCTTTATCAACATATACCTTTGGGTCGTTCAGATTGCCGTATGCAAATTTGGTCATGTAGCTATCGTAAGTCTCATCAGTCAATACACCACCGCTGCGGTTATCACCCCTGACGGGTAAAAATCTGTAAACACAACCTTCCAAAAAACAATAATCGGAAACATTGATAAAATCATCTACACTGGAGGGGCTTGCAAAGTATATCGGCCGATTCCAGTTGTTGGTTGCTATAAGATCAAGAAGCATCAAATCGTTTTTATACAAAGTGCTTTTATTGACCTTCCAGGTTATAGCTTTTACAACCTTGTCTGCAAGGTATCTAGGAACGGTACCGTTGTTACAAACCTTGGCAGAATCCACTCTCAGGGACAAGTTTTTTGTAGGGAAATAAGCCACTTTACGCTTATCCTGAAGCTGTACCATTGCATCTTCATTACCGCTGTTGATAAAATTGATGAGCTTTTTCAGATCCCATACATTGTTTGGGTCTTTTTCATAATAGGGAACAAAGTCATTGGTTCCGGCTGTATATTTATCTGCGGGAATTGTAAAAGGTAACGGGTCTGATTCGTAAATCTTATTAAACAACTGGTGTATGTACCAGTCTCCTGAAGCAAGCGTGAAATTTACCACCCTGACATCGGTTCTGAAACCTTCAACCTCCTGAACATACCATAAAGGAAATGTGTCGTTATCGCCGTTGGTGATCAGAATTGCATTGGGGGCGCAGGAAGCAAGATAGTTTTTAGCAAAGTCGCGGCAGGCAAATTTATCAGAACGGTCGTGGTCATCCCAGTTTTGTTTAGCCATGATGGTCGGAACCAAAAGTAAGCAAACCACCGTTGCAATAAGTGCGCTTGCCAATTGCGGAATCTTTTTTGACAGCAAATGATAGAGTGCTACAACGCCAATACCTATCCAAATGGCAAACGCATAAAATGAACCGGCATACGCATAATCACGTTCACGTGGCTGATAAGGCGTGGGATTCAGGTAAATAATAATGGCAAACCCGGTAAGCACAAAGAGCAAACTAACTACAAAAGCGTCTTTCTTATTTTTCCAAAAATGGTAGATAAGTCCAGCAAGTCCGAGTAAAAATGGCAGAAAATAATAGGTGTTTCTGCCTTTATTTGACATCATTTTATCTGTCAGTTTGTCCTGGTTTCCTAACCGTGAAGCATCCAGAAATTTAACGCCACTGATCCAGTTGCCATTCAGGATATCTTTATTGCCGGCTTCATCGATTCCAAAACCTTGTATGTCGTTCTGCCTGCCAACAAAATTCCACATGAAATAACGCAAATATTGATTTCCTATTTGATTTTTAAAGAAAAACGCAAGGTTCTCGCCAAAAGTGGGCTTACGGTTGGCTTTGGTTCCTGTCCATGCTTTATATGCCCTGATATGTTTTTCCTGATCGCTCCACATACGGGGAAACAGTCCGCAACCTTTAGGGTCATATTTATAGGATGTTTTTCGTGTTGTTGGAATGTATTTATCTTTTCCTTTAATGTAGTTATAAGCACCTTCTTTAGCGTCGATCACTTTTGCATTGTAATACTGACCGTATAATACGGGCCAGTCACCATATTGATCGCGGTTCAGATATGTAAGCAGTGTCAGGGCATCTTTTGGAGCGTTCTCATTAATGGGAGGATTTGCATTGGCGCGTACCACAAGCATTAAAAATGAGGAATATCCGATAATGATAAAGGTAAAACACCAGATAACCGTGTTCAATATTGTTTTTCCGCGTTTCTTTGAAAATAATAACCCAAAAACGATCAGGCCAATAAGCAGTATAAAGTAGATGATGGTGCCTGAATTAAAAGGCATCCCGGCCGTGTTAACAAAGAATAATTCAAAGTAACCTGCTAATTTTACGGTCCAGGGAATAATACCTGATTGCACAACGCCCAGAATAACTACGGACAGAATGAGAACCAGGATAAAATTCTTTTTGGATTGTTTCCCTTTTCTGAAATAATAAAGCACTGTCATTGCAGGGATGCAGAGTAAATTCAGCAAGTGAACGCCAATTGACAGCCCCATCATGAATGCAATAAAAACAATCCATCTGTTAGCGTGAGGTTCGTCGGCTACAACATCCCACTTTAATATCGCCCAAAATACTACAGCTGTGAAGAATGCCGATGTGGCATAAACTTCGCCTTCCACAGCAGAGAACCAGAATGAATCGGTAAAGGTATAAGCTAAAGCACCAACCAAACCAGCTCCCAGGATGATGAATATTTGCGGTGTTGTAAGCTCGTAACTGTTGCTTTTTACGAATATTTTTTTTGAGATAGCCGTGATTGACCAGAAAAGGAATAAAATAGCGAATGCGCTTAATATGGCCGACATACTATTAACCATCATGGCCACCTTGCTCACATCACCACCGGCAAATAAAGAGAAAAACCGGCCCATCATCTGAAACAACGGTGCTCCTGGAGGATGTCCAACTTCAAGTTTAAATGCAGTTGAAATATATTCACCGCAATCCCACCAGCTGGCTGTCGGTTCAATCGTCAGAAGATATACGGTTGCAGCGACGATAAAAACCATCCATCCCAGGATGTTATTCATTATTTTGAAATTTTTCAGGATCTTCATTGTTGGTTGTATTTTTTGAATTAGCTCACGAAATTAGTAAAATGACATTATATAACCGTGTTTTTCAGAAAAAAATTACTTTTACATCAGAAAAAATTGATGATATGTTATGAATAACGCTTTCCGCATCAGGGAATTCATCAGGTATAAATTAAAGGCTCAATCGGAATATAAAATTCATTCTCCTTTTGCCTATGATTTTTATACTAAAGTAGTTATTTCAAAGCAGAAATTGCCGGAATGCCTGCTGGAGGTGGAAAAAATTCGTAAAGAATGTTTAAGGTTACCTGAAAAAATTGCTGTTACTGATCTTGGTACCGGCGCAGGAATAAAGCCTGCGGAACGAAAAATCCAGGATATAATGAGGCGGTACTCCAATTCAAAAAAGGATGCTTTTTTACTTTATCGGATGGTAAAATACCTGAAACCATCACAAATCCTTGAGTTGGGAACATCTCTGGGCATAAGTACCATGTATTTGTCAATGGCAGACAAACAAATTCCGGTAACCACCATCGAAGCTTGTACGCAAACAGCCGAACTAGCACGCAAGAATTTTGAGAAACTTTCTCTACCTGTCAACCTCATACTTGGCGATTTAAATCAAATTTTAATTCCAACATTAAAAAAAACCGGTGTGCCGGAACTTGTTTTCTTTGATGGAAACCACACCAAAGAAGCTACCCTGCAATATTTTGATGCCTGCCTTCAATTTATTAATGAAAGATCCGTTTTTGTTTTTGATGATATTTACTGGTCTCCCGGCATGAAGGAAGCCTGGGAAATCATTATCTCACATCCTGAAGTTAAAACAAGTATTGATTTATATCGTTTAGGAATTGTATTTTTTGATAAAAAAATTGCCAAACAACATTTTGTTTTAAAGTATTGAATTACCTTTGTTTTAAGAATCCTGTTATATGAAGCAAGAGATTATCCGCCTGAAAAGCATTACGAAACATTACAAAGTAGGAACTCATATTGTTAAAGCGTTGCAGGATATTTCCCTGACGATATTTAAAAACGAATATGTAGCGCTTATGGGCCCATCCGGCTCCGGAAAATCCACGTTGATGAATATTTTGGGATGTCTTGATACTGCGACAAGTGGAGAGTATGTATTAAATGGGAGGGATGTCAGCAAAATGGATGATAACGACCTTGCCGAAATCCGTAATAAAGAAATAGGGTTTGTGTTTCAAACCTTCAACCTGCTTCCCAGGTCCACAGCCATTGATAATGTTACCCTTCCACTGGTTTATGCCGGGTTCAGCAAGCAAAAACGGCTGGAACGTGCCGGCGAAGTGTTGGAACAGGTTCAGCTGGGCGACCGCATTACTCATAAGCCCAATGAACTTTCTGGCGGGCAGCGGCAACGTGTGGCTATTGCCCGTGCCCTGGTCAACAAACCTTCTATTATTCTTGCCGATGAGCCGACCGGGAACCTCGATTCGAAGACTTCCATTGAAATTATGGGTTTGTTCGAAGAGATTCACGATCTTGGAAATACCATCATCCTCGTCACACATGAAGAGGACATTGCACGCCATGCACACCGTATCATCCGGCTTAAAGACGGCCTTATTGATACCGATGCCGCCAACGATAATATCCGGAAAATAGAATATTATAAAAATGAAATAATTTCGGAAGAAGAAGAATGACGCAACAAAAAAACCATATTTATACAAAAAGCGGAGACGCAGGCCAGACCTCACTTATAGGAGGCAGCCGGGTCAGCAAATCCGATTTGCGTCTGGATGCTTTTGGCACTCTTGATGAATTAAATTCATTTGTGGGCCTGGTTCGGGATTTTGCAATTGAGCCGGATGTAAAAAAAACATTGTTTACCATTCAGACACATATTTTTGTTACGGAATCAATCCTGGCCACAGACGCCACTAAGACACTTGACTCATTACCGGGACTGAGTGAAAATGATATACAAATGCTGGAACATGAAATCGACCGCATGAGCCAACATTTACCGTTACAGCAATCCTTTATTATACCTGGCGGACATCCTGTGGTATCGTATTGCCACATTGCCAGGACCATTTGCCGGCGTGCCGAACGCGCTATGGCAAAATTAAAACTGGATGAGCCGAAACAATTGCTGACATTGAAGTACATCAACCGGTTATCGGATTATTTTTTTATTTTGGCCCGTTTTGTTGCAAAAGAACTTGGAGTCGAAGAAAATTATTGGGATCCTCAAAAATAATTTTTTTGGTTTACTCAATATTTTTTACCTGGCAGTCGTTATGCTACGTAAATGCGACTTTTATTGATAATTAAAACCATTTATTATAGTTATAATTAAAAAAAAATAAATGTTTGCAAATTTTGCTTGACTTTTATAGAATAATTATTATATTTTTGCAAAAAATTTAAAACGGGAACTATGTATTGGACATTAGAATTAGCTTCAAAATTGGAAGATGCACCCTGGCCGGCAACTAAGGACGAGTTGATTGACTATGCATTACGCACTGGCCTGCCTTCTGAAGTTGTTGAAAATCTCAAAGAAATTGAAGATGAAGGTGAAATTTATGAAACTATTGAGGATATCTGGCCCGATTATCCTACCAAAGATGACTTTTTCTTTCATGAAGATGAATATTAAACATTATGTTATATCCATAGAAGAAAGCTTCCGGAAGGGGGCTTTTTTTTTGAGATGAGATTAATGAGGTGCTTCCTGACTTACTTCTTTTTGTTTCTCCTGCGAAATCAAAAGTTCAAGCTGCTCAATACTCAACGCATCTGCTAATGTTATAGTTCCGATAGCTTCACGGCGCAGCGAGGCAAGATAGGCGCCATTATCAAGCGATTCGCCAAAATCACGGACCAGTGACCTGATATAAGTGCCCTTACTGCACTCCACTACAAACTCAACAACAGGTAATTCAACATTGGTAATCTCAAAGCGCTTAATGTTGATTCTTTTAGGTTCTATGATACATTCCTGGTTATTTCGTGCCATTTCATAAGCCCGTTTCCCGTTTATTTTTATCGCTGAAAATACTGGAGGAACCTGGTTCTGAATACCGAGGAATTTTTTGGAATTCTCAATAATATCTTCAGCGGTTAAACCGGAAATATCAAACGTTTGATTGACTTCAGTTTCCAGGTCATATGAAGGTGTCACGGCGCCAAGTACCATGCTGCCCGAATACACCTTGTCGAGGTTTAAAAATCCTTCAATTTTTTTGGTAGCCTTGCCGGTGCAGATGATCATTAGCCCTGTTGCAAGGGGATCAAGGGTTCCGCTATGGCCTACTTTGATTTTTTTTATGCCCAGGATGTGTTTCAGCATGAACCTGATTTTGCCGACCACATCAAAAGAGGTCCATTTGTAAGGTTTGTTTACATAAAGTATTTCACCTTCGGGAAAGTTGAAAAACATGCTTAGATTATTTTGAGATCAATACCGGCCAACAACAAAATGATTAGCAATAATCCAAGGCCAATTCTGTAATACCCGAATAATTTAAAGCCGTGTTTTGTCAGAAACGTGATCAGGAATTTAATAGCGATCATCGCCACCACGAAGGCCACAATATTACCTATCAACAGGAGCGAAATGTTTTGTGTGTTTACACTCTGGTCGGCGTTAAAAAAGAGTACTTTGTAATTCGAAAGCAGCTTGTATCCTGTGGCGGCAAGCATAGTAGGTACCGCGAGAAAGAAAGAAAATTCGGCAGCATTTTTCCGTGTAAGTTTTTGTGACATTCCGCCGATGATGGTCGCAGCCGATCGTGAAACGCCTGGAATCATGGCGATGCATTGGAACAACCCGATTTTAAATGCTGTAGGGTATGATAGTTCCTGATTTTCCTTAGGTTTATTAAACCAGTTATCCACAAATAATAAGATAATGCCGCCGAGAAAAAGTGAAATGGCCACTACTAATACATTATCCAGAAGGGAATCAATAAAATCGCCGAAGATAAATCCTATTACAGCTGCAGGTATGAAAGCAACAAAAAGTTTGTAATAAAATTTCAGGCTTTGAAAAAAACGTTTCCAGTACAAAACCAGAACCGATAAAATAGCGCCAAATTGTATATTGACAATAAACGCCTTGGTAAATTCCGAACTCTCTATACCAATAAGCTTTTCGGTTATGATCATGTGCCCTGTAGAGGAAATGGGCAGAAATTCGGTTATTCCTTCAACTATGGCAACGATAATGGCCTCAATAGTGGTCATGCTTCCGTTTTCTGTTTTGGTTTTAGCATGATGGCAAAAACTTCCACAACAAAACCGATGAGTATTAAAATTGGAGCAACTGTCAGCCTTTGAGCGTCGAAAATATCCGGGTTAAAAACCTTGGGATCGTCTGATCCGCCGCCTGCCATAACAATAAGGCCTAAGATAATAAATACAATCCCGATGAGCATCAGCAGGTAATTTCTTTTATCAAATAAAAACCGGCTGCTTTTCGTTTCGGGCTGTTTCATCCTGGCAGGCGCTTTCGGAACTATAGTTTTTGCCGGAGCTGTATTTTCAACCTTGGAGGTTTCAACAGGATTCTGTTTCTTTACTATGTTTGGTTTTCTTTTTTGTGCCATTATATGTGAGATTATATTTCTATGTTTATTTATTCTTTTACTTTACAACTTTAGGCATTTTAAACCTGCCCGTCCCTGCCTGCCGTTCGGCAGTTCAGGCAGGCGTTCAGGCGGGCTTTAGTTCACTTTAAGTCCTTTCTTACATGTGATACAGATAATCAACATTGTGTTTTAAGTATTTTCTGACAGCTATAAATGTGGAGATCAGCGAAATGATAAAACCGATCAATATTACAAAAGCGAACAACATCAGGAACAGGTCGAGGCTTTGCAGGCTGATGATTTCAGGTATTTCCTGCCGTGAAATATAAATGACCAGTACCAGCATTCCGATCGCAATAAACGAAGATATCAGCCCATGAATGATGCTTACGCTCAAAAAAGGTTTCCTGATAAATCCTTCTGTAGCACCAACCAGTTGCATGCTTTTTATTAAAAAACGTTTGGAATAAACGGCAAGCCTAATGGTGTTATTGATCAGGGTAATAGCAATAATAAACAGCAGCAGGCTGAAAACCAGCAATACCGCTGAGATTTTTTTCACGTTATCATTGATCGTCTTTATCAATGATTTCTCGTATGCGATTTCTTTTACAATAGGGTTTTTTACCAGCATTTGTTCCATCTGGCTAAAATGGACATCATCCGCATATTGTGCTTTCAGATGAACTTCTATCGAAGTGTGCAACGGGTTGTATCCGATAAAACTTACAAAATCATCACCCAACTCTTTCTGAAAGTCCTCGGCTGCTTTTTCTTCGCTGATATATTCTGTAGAACTTACGTATTCCATGGCATCCAGCTCTTTCTGCAATTGAAGCATATCTGCTTCTTTTACATTTTTATTCATATACACGGTAAAGCCGATGTTTTCTTTTACATAATCTGAGAGTTTTTTGGTATGCAGCACCAACAGCCCGACCAATCCGATGGCAAACAACACCAGCGCGATACTCACTATCGTGGTAATCCGGGAACTGTTAAGCCTTCGTTTGGTAAACCGTTCTTCCTTTTGGGCCATGTGATTTTATTTGGCTGCTAAATTAATAAATTTAATAATATGGTGTAAGGAGCGTTAAAAATAAGGTTGCTTGTCCTTCATTCAGTCATACGATGACTTCAAGTCATCGTATGACTAAAACAATTTACAAATTGCCGCATCATCCTATCGTTAATATTTCATAACTTCGCACCTTCTTACGTAAAATAGTTACAGAATTTATGGATTACAATTTCAGGGAAATAGAGCAAAAATGGCAGCAGTACTGGAGCGAACACAAAACGTTCAAAGCAGAAATTGATCGTGAAAAGCCAAAATATTATGTGCTCGATATGTTCCCGTATCCTTCGGGAGCGGGTTTGCATGTTGGGCATCCGCTCGGATATATCGCCTCCGATATTTATTCACGTTACAAGCGTCTAAAAGGCTATAATGTATTGCACCCTATGGGCTATGATGCATATGGCCTTCCCGCCGAGCAGTATGCGATACAAACCGGCCAGCACCCGGCCATCACCACCGAGAAAAATATTGCACGCTACCGCGAACAACTTGATAAGATCGGCTTTTCATTCGACTGGGACCGCGAAGTCCGTACCTGTGACCCCAACTATTACAAATGGACTCAATGGACCTTTATTCAACTCTTCAATTCGTGGTATAATAAAAAAACTGATAAAGCCGAATCTATTGACAGCTTAATAAAGGAATTTAATGAAAACGGGAACACCGATGTTCATGCTGCTTGCACTGAAACTATTGAATTTACTGCCACACAATGGCAGGCCATGAGTGAAAAAGAGCAGCGGGAACTTTTGATGAATTACCGCCTTGCGTACCTTGCCGATACCATGGTGAATTGGTGCCCGGAGTTGGGAACCGTCTTGGCTAATGATGAGGTCAGTGAAGGATTTTCCGTTCGCGGAGGCCATCCGGTTATCCGTAAAACTATGAAACAATGGCTGCTGCGTATCTCTGCCTATGCCGACAGGCTTTTGAACGGGCTTGATACGATTGACTGGCATGAATCCATCAAAGAAATACAACGGAACTGGATAGGCCGGTCAGAAGGCGCTATGATTAAATTTCCGATAAAAGGGCATGATGGCTTGTTTATGGAAATTTTCACCACCCGGCCTGACACCATTTTTGGGGTTACTTATATGACCTTTGCCCCGGAGCATGAATATGTGAGCATGATCACTACCGCCGACAGAAAAGCCGCTGTTGAAAAATATCTTAACGAAACCAAGAACCGCAGCGAACGTGAACGCATTGCCGATGTAAAAAGAATTACCGGTGAATTTACAGGTGCTTACGCTGTTAACCCTTTCACGAACGAGGAAGTTCCGATATGGGTTGGCGATTACGTGTTGGCTGGTTATGGAACCGGCGCTGTTATGGCTGTTCCGGCACATGACGGCCGCGACTGGGCTTTTGCACATCATTTTGGTTTGCCCTTGAAAGAGGTTATTTCGGGCGGCGATATTACAAAAGAAGCTTATGAATCCAAAGAAGGAACGTGCGTGAATTCCGGATTCATCACAGGTTTAAAAGCAACTGATGGTGCAAAAGCCGTGATAAAAAAAGCTGAGGAAACAGGCGTGGGATATGGGAAAGTAAATTTCCGCCTGCGTGATGCGATTTTCAGCCGCCAGCGTTATTGGGGCGAACCATTTCCGGTGTATTACAAAGACAAGGTGCCTTATACACTTTCCGAATCAGAATTGCCGCTGGAATTGCCTGCTGTAGACGCCTATCTTCCCACCGAAACCGGCGAACCGCCACTGGCAAGAGCCAAAAATTGGAAAACAAAAGAAGGCTATCCGCTTGAAACCAATACGATGCCCGGCTTTGCCGGCAGCAGCGCGTATTATTTGCGCTACATGGATCCGCACAACGACAACGAATATTTTTCAAAAGATGCAAACGCTTATTGGGAGAATGTGGATCTTTACATCGGCGGAGCAGAGCATGCCACAGGGCATTTGATGTATTCGCGGTTCTGGAACAAGTTTTTGTTTGACCTTGGCCTGGTATGCAAAGACGAACCTTTTAAAAAGATGATCAACCAGGGAATGATACAGGGTGTATCAGAATTAATATTTAATATGTATTCAACTCAACCGCGTCATACGGACGAAGAATGGGAAAATGTTTTAAAGAACCTTCCTTTTTACAATCGTTTTATTAGCGCAGATATTATTGAAAGAACAATGGAAGAATTGCCCGCGTCTCCTTATCCAATGAGTCGACATGTAGATATTTCTCTAACAAAAAATTCTCAATTAGATATTGACGCGTTTAGAAAATGGATGCCTGAATTTAAGGATTATGTTTTTGAATGTGAAGGTGGTTATTGGAAAGAAGGAATATTTACAAAAGAACGAGAAGGTTCGGATAAATTTTTTACTCAGCCAATAGTAGAGAAAATGTCCAAATCAAAATTCAATGTGGTAACACCCGATGATTTGGTTGAGAAATATGGTGCAGATACCTTACGTCTTTATGAAATGTTCCTGGGCCCTCTTGAACAACATAAACCATGGGATACTAAAGGAATAGAAGGCGTTTTCCGGTTTATCCGCAAACTATGGAAATTGTATCATGACCACGAAAACAATTTTTCAGTTTCAGATGAGGCTCCTACGAATGCAGAGCTGAAAGCTTTACACAAGGCCATAAAAAAAGTACAGGAAGATATTGAACGCTTTTCCTTTAACACGGCTGTCAGCACCTTCATGATCTGTGTGAATGAACTTTCCGAATTGAAATGCAACAAACGTTCAATTTTAACCGAACTTGCCGTTATTCTTTCACCCTATGCGCCGCATATTGCTGAGGAATTATGGAGTTTGCTCGGCAACCATGAAAGTATTAGCAACGCCATATTCCCTGCCTTCAACGAAAAATTTTTAGCTGAAGACGCTTGTACGTATGCCGTTTCATTTAACGGTAAAATGCGTTTTACGTTGGAATTACCTGTGGACATGCCGGTATCCGAGGTTGAAAAAAATGTCCTGAGTCATAAAGATGCCGAAAAATGGCTCGGTGGTAAGCCTCCTAAGAAAGTGATCGTTGTCCCCAGGAAAATTGTAAACGTAGTTGTTTGAAAGACAATTGGATACTAAGAAACTGTTTTGATTTATTTAATGCCCATTGTATTGTTATGATTTAATTCGAGTCACGCTGAGCAGTTGTTCCTGACAAAACTCAATATTTTATCACCAAATCAAAGAACAGCTTGTCGAAGTGAGACTCGTTGGTGAGCGTAAAGTTTGAGACTAATCACCGGTCGACTTCCCCGCCTGCCTGCGCTGCCATCATTAATGGGCATTAAATAAATCAAAACAGTTTCTAAAGCTGACGCTTTTTTGGAACAGATTTTGCCTGTCTGCTGTCCAAATTTAAAAAAAATGAAAACAAAAATCTTTTTTGCAGCGCTGTTTAGCTTAATCATCACTGCAAGCTTCGCACAGTTAAGGGTAGCAAAAAATGAAGCCTATAACAGGGGCGAATTTCTAAAATACAAAGCATTTTATGATTCATTTATCACCGGAGAACTTGTTGCCGGGACCTGCACCTTTGAGGTCAAAGATGAAAATAAAAAAATAAAGGACCGGGATACCTATCATATAGAAGTTATCGGCAAAACAAAGGGCGCCTTTAACTGGTTTTTCAAGGTCTACGACCGTTACGAAACATATGTTGATGAAGAAACGCTTGCCCCGTGGTTGTTTATGCGCCGCGTAGACGAGGGTGGATATGTCATTAATCAGGATATCACCTTCAACCAGAATAAAAATGTGGCCTATTTTGTAGATAACAAAAGGCCGAGAACTTCAAATATTCAAACACCGGAGTATATTCACGACATCCTTTCGGCTATTTATTATGCCCGTACCATTGATATCTCACAGCTTGATGTTAACGGGGAGTTTAAAGTAAAGTTTATGCTGGATGATACCATTTATTCAACAAAAGTGATATATCTTGGCAAGGAAACTATAAAAACAGGTTTTGGGAAAGTCCGCTGCCTGAAAATAAAACCTCAGGTGCTCACAGGAACGGTGTTTAAAGATCCTTATCCGGTTGTGATCTGGGTTACCGATGATAAAAACAGAGTGCCGATAATAGGAGAGTCTGAAGTGATAGTCGGTAAAGTCAAAATGGAGCTTATTGAATACAGTGGGTTGAAAAATCCTTTTTCCTCATTGGTCAAATAATTAAGAATTCTTTTTATTGTCGTTGAAAGAATTATTATTTTCGTAAAAAAAAATAACATGAAAAAAATAAGTTTTTTTATTGCAATTATCCTTTTAGGATCTGTTTGCTTTGCCCAGAAAATTGACAAAGGCCAGGTGCCGCCTGCCGTTAAGTCGATGTTGTTCACTAAAGTTCAAGACACTACGGCACCGACATGGGAAAAAGCCGGCGAAATGTATACCGCCTCTTTTACAAAAGGAGAGCTTTTGGCAACTGTTGATATCAAACAAAGCGGAGAGTGGGTCAGGACAGTTTGGACCATGCCTTATAAGTATGTACCGCAAAAGATCAAGGATAATGTTGTGGCAAATTATGCCGGTTATAAGGTGCAGAAGTCTTCCATAGAATACCGTACTGACGGTGATTATTATGTTATTAAAACAAAGAAGAAGAAGGATGTAAAATCCTTATTATATAACCTTAAGGGTGAGTTTGTTAAATTAGATTCAGATCTTATTACACCGGTTGCTGTTCCCAAACCTAATTAAAACCTGGTAAAGCAGCAGAAGCAAACTTCCTTGCTTTAATTTAAACAAGATAATAAAAAAAATGCTGTCGGGACACCGGCACCATTTTTTATTTAGGGGAAGTTGGTTTTTATCCGCACTTTGATTCTCCGCAGTTGGTGCATTTCAGGCACCCTTCGGTGTATATTAAGGAGGCGGCACCGCATTTGGAACATTTTGCTTCAGGGGCAATGGTGCCTTCAGGGATGAATTTTTTCAATGCTCTTACCACGCCATTTTTCCATGTGTTTATGGAATCACTGTCGAGGCGGAGGTTTGAGATCAGGTCAACGGCATAAGGCAGCGGCATTCCATGGCGTAAAATCCCTGAAATAAGTTTAGCGTAGTTCCAGTATTCTTCATCAAACGAACGTGAAAGGCCTTCGATGGTCGTTTTGTATCCTTGTTTATCTTCGTACTGAAAATCGTAACGGGTATCATCTTCGTTTTCTTTGTTTTTAATAACCCAGCCTTTTTTTACAAACGGAGGCAAGTAAAAGTCGTCAGCTTTCCCGGTAAATATTTCATAGGGTTTGTTGTTAATAAGCCCCACAAAAGCGATCCAGGATTCGTAATCATTTTGAAAACGTACGACCTCGGTTTCAAGGCGTTTTGGGCGCTGGGGTGCTTTGGTTTCCCTGAATTCCAGATTGTCATCTTTTTTGGGTGTATCTGAAACTAAAACACCAGCCCTGGAGCCATCACGATAGATGGTTACTCCTTTGCATCCTGATTCCCATGCAGTGTAATAAATGTTACTAACCATTTCTTCGGTAGTTTCTGCGGGTACATTCACCGTAACACTAATTGAGTGATCCACCCATTTTTGTATCGCGCCCTGCATCTTAACTTTGGCAAGCCAGTCGATGTCATTAGCTGTGGCTTTATAATAAGGCGAGTTTTTGATAATTGGGTTTAACTGTTCGTCGGTGTAAAGTTTTACTTTTTCGACATCATACCCTTTTATTTTCAGCCATTTCAGGAATTTCGGGTGGAATACATTATATTCTTCCCAGGAATCACCGGTTTCGTCAATAAAACTGACCACAGCGTTCTGATCGTTTGGATTTACTTTACGGCGGCGCTTGTAATTAACTTTAAAGGCTGGTTCAATGCCGGAAGTCGTCTGGGTGCAAATACTGACTGTCCCTGTAGGTGCAATGGTGAGCAATGCGATGTTGCGGCGCCCGTATTTTACCATTTCGTCATAAACCATGGGAGCCGCTTCTTTGATGCGCAGGATAAAAGGATTATTTTTTTCCTTTTCAGCACTGTAGATTGGGAACGGCCCGCGTTCTTTTGCTAAAAACATGGATGAGCGGTAAGCGACAATTGCCATTTGTTTGTGGACTTCCACGGAAAAGTTAATAGCTTCATCGGAACCATAGCGGCATCCAAGGGCTGCAAGCATGTCGCCTTCAGCGGTGATGCCAATACCGGTACGGCGTCCCTGCATGGTTTTAGCTTTTATTTTTTCCCAAAGCTTGCGTTCTATCCTTTTGGTTTCATCGTCTTCCGGATCGGCATTTATTTTGGCGAGGATGTTATCAATTTTTTCAGCTTCCAGGTCGATGATATCGTCCATAATGCGTTGCGCATAATAAACATGTTTGGTAAAAAGGTCTGAGTTGAAAAATGCCTGATCGGTAAAGGGGTTTTCAACATAGCTGTACAAATTCAAGGCTAATAACCGGCAGCTGTCGTAAGGACAAAGCGGAATTTCGCCGCACGGATTTGTTGAAACGGTGGTAAAGCCAACGTCTGAATAACAATCGGGCACGGATTCTTTTAAAATCGTATCCCAGAATAAAATTCCCGGTTCTGCTGATTTCCAGGCGTTATGAATGATTTTATTCCATAAATGGGTTGCATCAGCTTCATTTTTGCATAATGGGTTATCAGATTTAATCGGATATTGCTGTATATAAGAAGTGCCATTTTTTACAGCACGCATAAAATCGTCGTCAATTTTTACGGAAACATTAGCCCCGGTAACTTTTCCCTGTTCCAGTTTTGCATCGATAAAACTTTCAACATTGGGATGTTTGATTGAAATACTGAGCATGAGAGCGCCTCTGCGTCCATCCTGGGCAACTTCGCGGGTGGAGTTTGAGTAGCGTTCCATGAAAGGAACAATGCCCGTTGAGGTTAGGGCGCTGTTCATTACTTTGCTGCCCTGTGGCCTGATGTGTGAAAGGTCGTGGCCAACCCCGCCGCGTCTTTTCATCAGCTGAACCTGTTCCTGATCGATTTTCATTATACCGCCATAAGAGTCTGCCGGCGTGTCGTTTCCAATAACAAAACAATTGGAAAGCGACGATATCTGAAAATCATTTCCTATACCGGCCATCGGGCTGCCTTGTGGAATTATATATCTGAAATCTTTGAGAAGTTCATAAACCTGATCTTCTGTCATGGGGTTTTCATACTTAAGTTCGATGCGTGCAATTTCTCTTGCGATACGCCGGTGCATGTCGTCAGGAGTGCATTCAAATAATTCGCCTTTGCTGTTTTTTAAGGCATATTTGTTGATCCAGACGTCGGCGGCTAAGGTGTCCCCTTTGAAATACTCTATGGTTTTTTTCAGTGCAAGTTCGTGAGAGAAAATTTTTGGATTTGAAGGTGTTGCCATTTCTGTTTCGTTTGTATCTTCTGTAAATAATTCGCTTTCAGGAATTTTTGGTGCAATACGGTTTTCTAATACATTATTATATAATGATTCCGGTTTTTTATTTTGTTCCTGAATATTTTCTTTAGATTTTTCCTGGTTTAGGGTCGAAAATTTTTCTTCCATAAATAGTATGATATTTTGAAAATTTAATTAAATGTTAATTTTATATTAGTTTGCTTTTTTTAGTGGGCGAAAAAGGATGGCTAAATTAGACAAAGTCCCCGCTCAATACAAACCAATTTTATTAACAAATTACTGTTTTTATTAACGAAAAATGGGCGTTTTTTTCACCCTTATGCCAAACAGTTTTTGTTGATAAAAATTCATAAATTATCTAAATTGCTCCATATGAGTTTTGTACCAAAACCAAGACGGTTGTCTGTGAGTTTTATGAAGTCAGGAGCGATACTCCAGAAAGGAGTGTCTTTAAGGAAAGGCGCTGTATACGGGAATTTTAGGAGGTACGCCTTACGGGCATCCTTTAAATCCTGGTCTTTCAGCTCGGACATTTTTCCGGTAAACTGCAACCCCCTTATTTTTCCAATGATCCGTGTTTCCAAAGCGATGGATCCTGCTACTATAGGCTGATTAAGAAATTGACCGATGTGCTTCGTGTTATACGCTGATGTGAAAACAAAAAGGTTTTTTTCTTTTATATAGGCATAAAAACAGGTACAACAATAGGGCTTGTTGTCTTCCGAAGTTGCCAGGGTAAAAATATGGTGTTTTCTGATGAACTTCAGAATACGTGCGTCAACAGGATTCATCAGGTGAAGGTTTGTAATTCGCACAATTTGTGGTAGACCCCTTTCATGGCTGAAAGCTCGTTGTGAGTACCGCGTTCCACGATCCTTCCATTCTGCAGGACGATGATCTCATCTGCAAACTGCACGGTGGAAAGGCGATGGGCAATAACCACCGAGGTCCTGTTTTCCATAAGCTTTACCAAAGCATCCTGTACCAGGCGTTCCGACTCCGTATCCAGCGATGAAGTGGCTTCGTCGAGGATCATTACCGGGGGATTCAGCAATACGGCACGGGCGATGCTAAGCCGTTGTTTCTGCCCGCCGGAAAGTTTCATGCCGCGGTCGCCGATGTTTGTCCGGTACCCTTTTTCCATCTGCATGATAAAGTCATGGGCGTTGGCGATTTTTGCCGCCTTGATCACATCTTCCTCCTTCACTTTTTCCATGCCGAATGCGATGTTGTTAAAGACCGTGTCATTGAAAAGTATGGTCTCCTGTGTCACAATTCCCATCAACTGGCGCAGATCGGAGATGATGTAGTCTTTTACATTTACGCCATCAACCAGTAATTCTCCTTCGGTACAATCATAGAAGCGGGGCAGCAGATCAACGATCGTTGACTTCCCGGCTCCCGAAGGGCCAACGATGGCAATGGTTTTGCCCTTGCCAATTTCCAGGTTGACCCCGTGAAGTACTTCTTCTTTCTCGTAAGTAAAACTTACATTTTTATATTGTATGGATTCTTTAAAATCTTTAATGGGCCTGGCATCCGGTTTTTCGGTAATGACCTCTTCGGCATTCAGCACCTGTTCGATACGTTCCACAGAGGCTGCGCCTTTTTGTATGTTGGAATAGGCGTCGGTAAAAGATTTTACAGGGTTGATCAACTGGGAGAACATCACAAGGTAGGTGATGAAAACAGAGGCGGAAAGTTCCGCTGATCCGGAAGTAAGTATCAGGGTGCCGCCATAAAGCAACACAGCGCCCACCACAATTATTGCCATAAACTCGCTCAGAGGTGAAGCCAGGTCGCGTTTGCGGAACAAACGGACCATAAGTTTGGTATAGTCGTTATTGATTTTCAGGAAACGTTGGTTAACAGGTCGGATTGCATTAAAGGCTTTGATGATTCGTAAGCCGCCGATCGTTTCTTCTATGTTGGACAGCAGTTCTCCCATTTTCGCCTGGCCTTTTGCAGAAGTGCGTTTTAAACTACTACCGATTTTTGCAATAATAAATCCGCTGACAGGAAACAGGACGAATACAAATATGGTGAGTTGCGGACTGATGTAAAACATGGAAACCAGATACGTAACTATGGCTATAGGCTCGCGGAAAATCATTTCCAGTGAGGTCATGATGGTCCATTGAACCTCCTGAACATCGTTGGTCATCCGCGACATGATGTCTCCTTTGCGTTGTTCGGAATAATAAGCCAACGGAAGTATCATGATTTTAAGGTAAAGCTCATTGCGGATGTCTTTCACCACTCCGTTGCGTATGGGTGCCAAAAAGAACATGGCCATATACCGGAATAAGTTTTTAAGAAAAAACAGCAGGACAATGGCGATGCAGATATACATAAGGGCTGCAAATTCGCCGTTTTGCTGGATGGTAGAGCTGATCCAGTAATAAAAGTTGAGCTTTATAGATTCGGGATTTAATGCAAGGGGAGGAGCCGACATCACAGGTTCAATCTGCTTAAAAAGTATGTTGAGCATAGGAATGAAGAGGATGAAAGAAACCACAGAAAATATTACCGAAAGGATGTTGAAGAATATCGTCAATAAAGCATCTTTCCAGTATGGCTTGGCAAAACGTAATATTTTTATGAGCTTTTTCATGCGGCAAATATAATCAGAAAATCAGTATGCTGAAGTATGATTCAGGAATTATAATGATACCATTAGTTAGCAAATTATAATAGCGTATATAATTCCCCTTACTTTTTTGTTTGTCCAAAAAAGTAAGCAAAAAAAGACATCCTGTCGAACGCTTCATCCCGCTCTAAAAAAAACAAGAAAATTAGTGAAAGTAGTCCCGACGCCGCTAAGCGGGTCGGGAAACCCCGATGGGGCCTTTTACAATTTTCTAATGTTTTTTTTATTCACGCCCACCCACGCCGCACGACAGGAATAGCCTGCACGCCTGATACCGTCTAACATATCCAAAAAACCGAATTATCTCATAGAAATAAAAACCCACGCTAAGAAAATTAGCAATGTCGGATAGTGTTTATCAAGGGGAACCATTAGTGCCTGCTCGAAGCCTGCCTTCTGTTCTGAAAACAAGGCAAATACTGCGTTATTATGAAAATGTCTTTTGGATTTGTTCAAATTTAGAATTTGAATAATAAACAACTGACAGTGTTACAATCGACGACGAAACTTATGAATGGAACCGTGCCAAAATCCTTATATCGGATCAACATCTATCAAAACCCGGATTGATGCGAAATTTTTGGAAAATTCATTGATGATCTTCATGATGGCATCTTTATTTTCCTGCACCTGATTGTCGCGGTCGAGCTTGATAAGAATATTTTTAAGATACAAATTCCTGATGCGCGATACCACGGGGTATTCAGGGCCGAATATTTTTTTCTGGAATTTCAGGCGCAGGTCGTGAGCCAACATTTTAGCTGCTTCATTGAGTTTCCCTGCATCCTGGTGTTTTAAGGTGACCTGAACCAGCCTGCTGTACGGCGGATAATGGAACTGCTGCCGCTGCTGAAGCTGCTTGTTGCACATCTCCAGGTAATTGTGGCCGATAACTAATTTTATGATCGGATGTTCCGGGTTATAGGTTTGTATGACTACTTTCCCTCTTTTATTACGGCGTCCGGCACGCCCGCTCACCTGCGCCATCAGTTGAAAGCTTCGTTCGTGTGCCCTGAAATCCGGAAAATTCAGCATATTATCCGCATTCAAAATGCCAACGACATTGACATTGTCGAAGTCCAAGCCTTTGGTGATCATCTGTGTGCCGATGAGAATGTCGGTTTTGCGATCTTCAAAATCGTTAAGTATCTGAAGATAGGCGTTTTTCGTTCGTGTGGAATCCAGGTCCATGCGTGCAATCCTGGCACCGCCAAAAATAAGTTCGGTTTCTTCTTCAATACGTTCGGTGCCAAGTCCTTTGGTGTGGAGGTTGGTACTGTGGCAAGCGGGGCAGGCTTCAGGAACTTTCGTGGTGTATCCGCAATAATGGCATTTGAGCAGGTTGATTTGTTTATGGTAGATCAGCGTGACATCGCAATTTTTGCATTCAGGCACCCAGTTGCAGTCGCCGCATTCGATGCGTGTTGAATAACCGCGGCGGTTCTGGAAAAGTATCACCTGCTCTTTGTTTTTCAGCGCTTCATTGGTCAGATTGAACAAGGTTTCTGAAAAATGCGACTTCATTTTTTTCTGCTTCGTCTGCTCTTTGATATTGGCGATGATAATTTCCGGCAACAGCATGTCGCCATAACGTTTGTTGAGTTCGGCCATGCCGTATTTTCCGCTGAGTGCGTTATAATAAGTTTCTACGGCCGGTGTGGCAGATCCGAGGATGGTTTTTGCATGATGCAGGCGGGCCAGAACAATTGCGGCATCGCGGGCATTATAGCGTGGCGGAGGATCCACCTGCTTGTAAGAGGTGTCGTGTTCTTCATCAACGATGACCAGCCCAAGGTTGCTGAAAGGTAAAAACAAGGATGAACGGGCGCCTAATATTATCTGGTACGGTTTGTCAATTGTATTGTGTTCGGAGTTGCCCGCCAGCACCTTATTCCAGACTTCAACCCGTTCGTCGTTGCTGTACTTTGAATGGTACACGCCTACCTCTTTGCCGAAATATTTTCTCAAACGGTTGATGATCTGTGTAGTCAATGCTATTTCAGGCAAGAGAAACAACACCTGTTTTCCCTGTGAAAGGGTTTCATTAATTAGCTTGATGTAGATTTCGGTCTTACCGCTGGACGTAATACCATGCAACAGCACCACGTCTTTTTTTTCAAAATGATTTTTAATTTCCTGAAGAGCACGTTCCTGTTCATTGGTAAGCACGATGGAGTCAATCGGGTCGGTGCTTGCGAAATCTTTAAGCCGGGTCTGGGTCTGCGTAAAGATTTCGAGGATGCCTTTTTTTACCAGCGACTGCAACTGGGCCGCAGTAGCCTGGGATTTTTCAAGCAACCTGGGTCGGCTCACAAGCAGCGCTTTCGGAGTGGCGTCGCGTGTCAACTGAACGAAAGCCATCAGGATTTCCAGTTGTTTGTATGCTTTGCGGTTCAGCTCATCGAAAGCCTTGTGGAGTGATTGTTCATCATTATATTTTTCCGCAAGCCTCACACAGGTTTCTGTTTTCGGTTTGAATTTGTCATGAATTTCTTCCTCAAGCAGGACCACCTTCTTTTCCATCATGTTTTTCAGCAACGGGATGATCTTTTGCTGCTCCACAATGTTCGAAATTTCAGACAGGGTAAGCTTTTGCCTGATGTCGAGCGCTTCAGCTATCAGGTATTCTTTTTCATTCAACTGCTGAAAATTCCGGTCAAAATCCGGATGCAACACTACGCAGCTCTCACTTTCAAGTTTTAGTGAGGAAGGCAATGCCACATTCATTATTTCGCCGGGGCGGCACATATAATATTGAGCGATCCAGTCCCAGAATTTATATTGTATTTCGTTAACAATAGGCTGGTCATCCAGCACAGATAAGACATATTTCGGCTGATAATTTTTAGGGACATTTTCGTGGATACGATAGACCAGTGCCGTATAGATCTTTTTTTTACCAAACTGAACGACCACACGTGTGCCTTTTTTTACGGCATCATTCAGCTCATAGGGCACCCGATAAGTATAAAACCCGGGCAGCGGCAAGGGCAGGATGACATCCGCAAAAAGGGTGATACGTTCCATGCTTACAGGGATAATATCCTTGCTATTTCGAGCATATTACGGTTTATTTCAAGATGGTGTTTGGTGGCTTTTTCGAAAGGGGTATAAGCGACAGCCTTATTTATTTGCCCGATCATCACACCCTTTTTGTCCTTGATAAGCGCTATTACAGCTTCGTAGCCCAGGGTGCTTGCCAGCACCCGGTCCATGCAGGTTGGGGTACCGCCTCGCTGAATATGGCCAATGATGGAAACGCGGGTTTCATAAAAATCGAATTTTTCTTTTACTTTTCGTGCCACTTCAAAGGCGCCACCCTGGTCGTCGCCTTCAGCCACTATGATGATGCCCGAAGTTTTATTTTTCCGGCGGTCGTGTTCGAGTTTATGTATCAGGTCTTCAATATCTGTCTGGGTTTCCGGCACCAGGATTTCTTCGGCGCCAGAGGCGATTCCGCTGCGCAAGGCTATAAATCCGGCGTCACGGCCCATAACTTCTACAAAAAACAAACGGTTGTGAGAGGCGGCTGTGTCGCGAAGTTTATCAACGACTTCCACCACAGTATTGATTGCCGTATCGTAACCGATGGTAAAATCGGTACCAAAAAGGTCGTTATCAATAGTGCCCGGCACACCGACTATCGGAAAATCGTATTTATTGCCCAGCGCCATAGCACCTCTGAATGTTCCGTCACCTCCGATGACCACCAGCGCGTCGATGTCATTTTTTTTCAGGGTGTTATACGCTGTTTCGAGTCCTTCGTCCGTACGAAAACGTTCACTGCGGGCAGTTTTTAACATGGTACCTCCGCGTTGCAAAATATTCGCAACAGAGTAATTAAATAAAGGTACAAATTCATTATTTATAAGCCCTTCGTAGCCGCGGATAAACCCGCATACTTCAATTTTATGATACGAAGCTGTACGAACAACCGCACGGATGGCTGCGTTCATGCCGGGTGCATCGCCGCCGGAGGAGAGCACGCCGATTTTTTTGATTTTATTCATGATTGAGATTTTACGGAAAGCAAAGGTAGGGTTTTAGAAATTCAGATTTGGGTAATGTTGATAAAAAAAACAGCGGATATTTTTTATGGTGAATTAAAAATTGTTTTGATCCGCTTCGGGAATTTTTTCATGATTTTACGTTTTTGTTTACCTTTAATAAAACAATCATAAAAAAAATTAATTGGTTGCTAACTTTGATTTATTTATTAAATAAATTGCTAATGATCTTTAAGTTTTATACTTTTGATTAAGGAATAGGAAAAAATGAAAAAATGAAAAAACGTATCGTTATCGGGATCATTTTCGGGGTGCTGGCCGGGATCATCGATGTAGTGCCGATGATCATTCAGAAACTGCCTTGGGACGCCAACATTTCGGCATTTTCATTATGGGTGGTTTGCGGGTTGCTTATTGCTATTACCGAAATTAAAATCCATCCGGTATTGAAAGGGTTGGTGCTGGCATTTGCCCTATTACTGCCGTGTGCGGTAATTATAGGATGGAAAGAACCATACAGCCTGATACCTATAATTGGGATTACGGCGGTTTTGGCATCAGCGCTTGGGTACACTATTGAAAAACTAGGGAAATAATAAACAGTAGGTAAATTATTTTAAAATATTGTAATTCACGGCCTTATATTTTGTCGCAATTCATAAATTTGGAAATTCATTCTGTTACACATTAAATATCTTTCTTTATGCCTGAAATTAAATCGTTAATACAGGAATATGCCGTTTTGCATGGAACTGCACGTAATAATCTGCTGCCGTTGCTTCAGGAAATTGTGCGGCAGGAAAATTACCTGAGTGAAGACTCGCTGCTGGAGGTGGCAAAAACCTTGAACCTTTCGCCGGCGGATGTCTATGGGACAGCCTCATTTTATAATTACCTGGAAACGGTGCCACGTGGGAAATATGTTATCCGGCTTTGCCGTAATATTTCGTGCATGATGCAATCGCAGGCTGAAATATTGAGCACGGTGAGTTCCCTGCTCAAAATTAAGGTTGGGGAAACAACCTCGGATAAAAATTTCACCCTGTTGCAGGTCAATTGCCTTGGTTGGTGCTATAAAGCGCCGGCTATGATGATCAACAATGAAGTTTTTACGGAGCTAACCCCTCAGAAAGTCATACAAATTATTAAAGAATACAAGGAAAAATAAACTGATATGGAATCACCAAACCAGAAACGCATCGACCTGATTTTTAGCAATTATACTTCCTCAAAATATAAAGTGCTGGAACGCACGCTGCAACGGCCTCCCGATGAACTTATTTCGGAACTGATGGATTCGGGGCTGAAAGGCCGCGGCAATGTGGGCTTCCCGACAGGCATGAAATGGAAGTTTGCCCGCAGGGAAGATGCCGGAACAAAATATGTCATTTGCAATGCCAACGAAAGTGAGACAGGGACATTCAAGGACCGTGAAATCCTGGAACTTGTTCCCCGCAAAGTGTTATCGGGGATGGCGATATGCGGCTATTGTATCGGCTCAAAAAAAGGGATTATTTATCTGCGGCACGAATACTCATACCTGAAAGAGCATCTGCAGAACGAAATTTCGATTTTTCAGGAATTTGTGAAACAATTCAATCATGATTTTACCATTGAAATTTTTTCCGGCAGCGGTTCTTATGTCAGTGGTGAAGAAAGTTCTTTGATCGAGTCTATTGAAGGGTTTCGTGCTGAACCCCGCAACAAACCGCCTTTCCCGGTTATCAAAGGCTTGTACGGGTGCCCGACGGTGGTCAACAACGTAGAAACTTTTGCCACTGCGCAGGTGATTTTCAGGATAGGCGCCGAAGAATTTTTGAAACTTGGAACGTCTTATTCATCAGGGTCAAAATTGTTTTCTATTTCAGGAGACACTAAAAATCCGGGCATACACGAGTTGGAGTTAGGCACCACCATTGAAGATGTGGTTAAGGAATTCGGGGATAAAAACATAAAATCCGTGCAGGTGGGCGGCGCCTCGGGATATTGCATCCCACAGAAGCTTTTTGCCGAAACGGTTATAGGCTATGAAGGCCTGACCACCGGTGGTTCCATGATTTTCTTCAATAATTCGCGCTCGATGTATAAAGTTTTGCATGAGTACCTGCGATTTTTTGCCGAAGAATCATGCGGGCTTTGCACCCCTTGCCGTGTAGGCACCCAGCAGTTGCTTCTCGGTATTGAAGCCGTAAAAAGAGGTGAGATGCCCGTCGGCTATATTGATGTGCTGAAGAAACTCGCCTTAAGCATGAAAATTTCCTCGAAATGCGGGCTGGGGCAGTCGGTTGCCAACCCTTTCATTTCAATTTTAGATAATTTTAAAGAAGAAATATTGTATTAATTTTTTGTTTCATGGAAAAATCTCAGATCAGCTTAACCATAAATGATATTCCGGTAACGGTGGAAGAAGGATCCACCATTCTGGACGCCGCCCATAAAATCAACCTGCACATTCCTACGCTTTGCTATCATCCCGATTTGAAAGTGGCCGGAAATTGCCGTGTGTGTGTGGTGGAACTGAAGGGTAATAAGGAGCTTGTAACAGCTTGTTCTACGGCCGTTACAGAAGGAATGGTAATTTTTACCAACAGTTCAAAAGTGCGTACTGCCCGAAAAACCATTGTGGAACTGCTCCTCTCAGAACATAATGCCGATTGCACCAAATGTTACCGTAACGGAAATTGTGAGTTGCAATGGCTGGCCAGCGAATACCGCATCGGCGATCATGTGTATCACGACCTGGTCAGGGCGGAGGATAGACTCGCTGACAGCTCCTCATTCAGCATCATCAAGGATGACAGCAGGTGCGTCCGTTGCCAGCGTTGTGTACGTACATGCAGCGATCTTCAGGATGTCGGGACTTTTGCGGTCGTCAAAAAAGGGAAGAAACAAAAAGTATCCACTTTCTTTGGGAAACCCATAAAAGATGTTTTTTGTATCGATTGCGGACAGTGTACCAGCCGGTGTCCTACAGCGGCGCTTATTGAAAAACCACTGTTTGAGGATGTCTGGGATGCTATTTCAGAGCCTGAAAAACATGTGGTGATTTCGACCACACCATCGGTGCGGGTTGCTATCGGCGAAGAACTGGGTTTTGAGTACAACAAACATTCCGACTCAAAGATCATAGCTGCTTTGAAACTTCTTGGTTTTGATGCCGTTGTTGACTCGGGCTTTTTCGCGGATATTTACATCGTGGAATTGTGCACCGAATTTATGTTGAAAATGAAACAGGCAAACGAAGATGCCGGAAACAAAGTACTTCCATTTGTTACGTCCTGCTCTCCCGCTTGGAAAAAATTTGTAAAAACCAAATTGCCGCAGGTGGGACGGCTGTTGTCATCGAGTAAATCCTCACGGCAGATTTTCGGGACGCTGATCAAAACGTACTATGCTGATCAAAACGCACTGGATCCAAAGGATATCATTACAGTTACGGTTACACCCTGCACGGCAGCAAAAATTGAAACCACGAATTCAAGGCCGCCGGAAGGGTTAACGGATGTTGATTTTTCGATCACCACCCGCGAGCTTGCAAGGATGATACGGCAATCCGGTATTGATATTGAAAGGCTGGAGCCTGCCGATTATGAGCCATTAATGTCTACACATTCAGGAGCTTCTGTTCTTACGGAAGCATCCGGAGGGACTACAGAAGCCGTCATCAGGACCCTTACCGAACTGGTTACCGGAAATGAACTTAACCCGGACATGCTGAAAAATATGGCATTGCGCGGTGAGAACGGCATTAAAGAAACCGTGATCAAATTTTCAGAGGTTAAATACGGCTGGGAATTTTTAAAAGACAAAGAAATCCGGTTTGCTGTTATCAACGGTTCGGGGCATGCCGCTGAATTTTTTAACAGGTTTAGCGACGGTGAAAATCCTTATCATTTTGTGGAGGTGATGGTGTGCCACGGAGGCTGCATCGGTGGGGGCGGACAGCCGATACCGGTTTCGTTTGAACTGATAAAAGCCAGGGCATCCATATTGTACAGCCTTGATGAGTTGTCCATGGTTAAAAAAGCCCATGAAAACGATTATCTGAACCGCATTTACCGTGAGTTTTTATCAAAGGAAGAAAACAAAGAGGCGCTCAGGATGCCTTGAATTTAAATTCAGGGATTTTATTTTTTGATAATCGTTGGTAACATCCGGTCGGTTTGAAAAAAAGCTTAATTTTACACACTTTTAAGTTTCTAAAGTATTAAACATGGCTTTAATCCACTCTTTTGAAAGCGCCGGCAATAAATTGTTCCGCTACAGGGGGCAAATTCCCTTATTTCCTAACTTCCCCATAATTTTTATACACTACAAAAAAAAGTGAAATCTGTTGCGGGTTTCATTTTTTTTGTTTTTCTTTGTAGTGTACATAATATACACTACATGAGTTTTATTCGTCGAATCAAAAAGAAAGATGCCGTCTATCTCGCCGAAGTTGAGTCGTATAGGCAGGATGGTAAGGTCAAACAGCGCGTATTGCGTTACATCGGCAAGGAAGTGGATGGCCAGCCAGTTAGAAGGATTAATTCCGAAAGCATTGAAGTGTCTTCAGTAAAACAATTTTTAGATTACCATGTTTTGCATGAGATTGCCAAAAAGCTTGGGTTGCCAGATTTGCTTGGTCCTGCTGCGAAATACATCTTGCTGCTGGTTTATTCACAAATCATTGCCCGAAAGCCCATTTACAAGCTACCTGATTATGTGGAGCAAACAGCTCTTATGGAAATTCTTGGGATTGACAAATTGGTTGACAAAGACATGTATAGCGCATTGGATGATCTTGAGGAGTTGTGTTTCTCAAACATTGAAGAAAAAATCTTTGACACATTATCTGCTCACCGGAAAGAAAGGAAGGGAATGGT
>Ga0209099_1000994_pt1 | contig 31110 bp, 29 predicted proteins | sample AD_JPNHW2_MetaG_FD_184430 | JGI IMG/M metagenome (GOLD analysis project Ga0209099, IMG submission 184430) | Active sludge microbial communities of municipal wastewater-treating anaerobic digesters from Japan - AD_JPNHW2_MetaG (SPAdes) (version 2) | ecosystem: Engineered > Bioreactor > Anaerobic... | reverse complement strand
ACTCACTGCTATTACCCCAAGTAATAAATGATATATATCCCCGGCCAGCGATACTCTTTGTATATGCAGATGCGTGCCTTTGCAGAAGAGATGGAAGCACTTGCCCCCCCTGCCCTTGCCGAAGAGTTCGATGCCGGAAGGATCGGGCTCGTCGTGGAAGGAAAGCCGGAGATCGGAAGAGTCTGCTGCGCGCTGGATGCCACACCCTCGGTAGTCAGGCAGGCTGTCGCATCCGGCGCCGACATGCTCGTCGTCCACCACACACCGATCTGGACACCGCTCACCGCGATTACCGGGCCCACTGCCTCACTGATGAGAGATATCCTCGCGGGGGGCCTGAACGTGTATGTGATGCACACGAACTTCGATCACGCAGCCGGCGGCGTCAACGATGCGCTATCAGAACTCCTCGGGCTCTCAGAATGCGAACCAATGTTTCTTGGCATGGTCGGCACCTGCACGCTTCCGCTCCCGGAAATTTCCCAGAGGCTCGGCGGGAACCTCCGGATCTGGGGAAACCTTTCCTCATACCGGCGGCTTGCAATCGTCGCCGGCAGCGGGTTTGATCTCTCCCTCATGGCTGAAGCACGGCAGTTTGGGGCCGATGCGTTTCTCTCGGCCGAGATGAAACATTCGGTCGCCCGGGCTGCACCGATTCCCTGTATCGAATCGACCCATTATGCACTCGAAGCGCCGGCCATGAAACGCCTTGCAGGTCAGCGGGGTTGGCAGTATATCGACGACCCGCCGCTCCTTTCCTTATGCCCATGAACGATCTCTGGGAGCAGATGCGCGAAAAAAAAGCACTGGATGATACGCTCCGCGCCGGTATTGTCGCTGAGTTCGGGACAAGGGGCACAAAGGCGCTTGACGCCATCGACGGGCAGCGGGTAAAAAAATATCTTGATTTCTTTGTCGTCAGCGGGTCGACCGGCGAATACGTAGTCTCTGAAAATGTCTGCACCTGCCGGGATTTTGCCTTCCGGCAAAAACCCTGCTGGCACCTTATTGCCGTCCGGATTGCGGAGGCAACCGGTCTGTTTGAGACGATCGATAGCTGGTACCAGGAAAACTGGAAAAAATAAGTGCAGCCAAAGACAATAACTATGCTGGTATCCTTATCTATACAGGCAGTCGTGGTTTTTCATGTTCGAAGAAGAATACCAACTCGAATATTTCAAGAATCAGGGATTTACACGGAAAATCTGCAAATCATGCGGTTCTCCTTTCTGGACACGTGACAGTTCCCGGGATAACTGCGGCGACGCGGCATGTGAACCCTATACCTTCATTGGAAACCCCGTGTTCAAACCCCACACGATCGATGAAATGCGCGAGGCCTTTCTCTCCTTTTTTGAAAAGAACGGGCACACACGTATCGAGCGCTACCCGGTGGCCGCACGCTGGCGGGATGATATCTACCTGACCATCGCATCCATCGCTGACTTCCAGCCGTTTGTAACCAGTGGAATTGTCCCGCCGCCCGCAAACCCGCTCACCATCTCCCAGCCTTGTATACGGTTAAACGACCTTGATTCGGTCGGGAAATCCGGGCGGCACCTAACCACGTTCGAGATGCTTGCCCACCACGCATTCAACACCCCTACCGAAGAGATTTACTGGAAAGACCGCACTGTCGAACTCTGCGACCAGTTCCTCGCTTCCATCGGCGGCGACCTCACCAAGGTCACATATAAGGAACACCCGTGGATTGGCGGCGGAAACGCGGGGCCGAGTGTTGAGGTCATGATCGGTGGCCTTGAGGTTGCAACCCTTGTCTTCATGAGCCTTGGCCGGCAGAAGACAAACCACCCCGGCTATGATCTCGATGGCGAGATGTATTACCCGATAAAACTCCGGATTGTCGATACCGGGTACGGGCTTGAACGGCTGGTCTGGGCATCGAAGGGATCCCCGACAATCTACGACGCCGTATTCCCCGAAATGGTCAGCCGGGTCATGAGTTCGGCCGGGATCTCACACCTGCTTGAAAATAAGGATTATACGAAAATCCTGGCCCTGAACGCGAAGTTTGCCGGGCTCATGGACATCTCCGGCTCCAACCTCTTTAACCTGCGAAAAAAAGTGGCGGCAGCCATCGACATCTCGCCCGAGAAACTTGACAAGATGATGACGCCCATCGAGAAGGTGTACGCGATTTGCGATCACACCAGGTGCCTTGCGTACATGCTCGGCGATTGCATCGTGCCCTCAAATGTCCGCGAGGGTTACCTCGCCCGGCTTGTCATCCGCCGAACCCTGAGGATGATGAACGACTTTAAGATGCAGGATTCCCTGGCCGATCTCATCGAAGAACAGATGAAGATCATTGGCTTGAAAAAATTCGAGCAGGATATTGCCATTGTCCGTGAAATTGTTGACCGCGAAGTAGAGAAATACGCGGCGACACTCGACCGCGGGACCCGGATCGTCCAGAAGGTCGCAAAGACCTACAAGGCAAAGAGCCAGCGCGTGCCGCTCTCCGAGATCATCACCTTGTACGATTCCCACGGCATCCCGCCCGAGATGATCAAGGATATCGCCACAAAGGAAGGCGCTGTCATCGATCTCCCGGACAATTTCTATTCCCAGATTGCCGACATGCACTCCGAGTCAAAGAAGGAGGTTGTTCTGGACAAGACCGCGAAATATACCGAACGAGTACAGGGCCTGCCGCCGACAAAAAAACTCTATTATGAGCAACCCGAAGATATCGAATTCGAAGCGGTCGTCATCGACTTCTTCGAAGGGTATGCGGTGCTTGACCAGACGCTCTTTTACCCGGAGGGCGGCGGCCAGCCGGCAGATACCGGCAGCCTTGTGGGATCCGAAAGCATGGCACGCGTTGACGATGTAGTCAAAGTCGGCGATGTCATCCTCCACCATATCAGCGGCGGTCTCCTGCAGCGGGGTGAGCGGGTCAAGGGTATGGTTGATGAGGAACGGCGCTTCTCGCTAATGCGCCACCATACGGCTACCCATATTCTCCTCCACGCATCAAAAGAGGTGCTTGGTGCCCATATTCACCAGTCGGGTGCACAGAAAGGGGCCGAGAGCTCGCGTATCGATATCCGGCACTTTAAGCACATCACTCCTGATGAATTGCGCAAGATCGAGATCGCGGCAAACCGGATGGTCATGGCTAACCAACCGGTCGAGATCTCTATAGAGAGCCGCACCAAGGCCGAGCAGCAGTACGGTTTCTCTCTGTATCAGGGGGGTGTCCCGCAGGGAAAAGACATCCGTGTCGTAAAAGTTGCCGGCGATATCGAGGCCTGCGCCGGGACACACTGCCGGAGTACCGGGGAGATTGGCGTTATCAAGATCCTCCGGGTCGAGCACATTCAGGACGGGATCGAACGAATCGAGTTTGCGGCCGGGACGGCAGCAGTCTATTACCTGCAGCATCTTGAACAGATTGCAACCTCCTCTGCCGATACCCTGTCAGTCCAGCTCGAAAACCTCCCGGCCACAGTCTCCCGTTTCTTCACCGAATGGAAAGACCAGAAAAAAGAGATCGAACGCATGAGCCAGAGACTGGTGGACCTTGAGATAAAGACGATCCGGTCCGAAACGATCGGCGGGATTCCTGTAGTTGTAAAACGTATCGATCTCGCACCACGCGAACTCTCAACGATTGCTTCAGCATTTTCTGAAAAGGGTGGGGTCGCTCTCCTTGCATCCCTAGGCGAAACCGCCCGTATTGTCCTTGCATCGGGAGACAAACGGGTGAACGCCGGTGAGATCATCGGGCAGGTCTGTAGTCTCCTTGGGGGCAAGGGTGGCGGAAAACCCACTATGGCACAGGGAGGCGGGCCGGAAGTCGAAAAACTTGACTTTGCCCTGAACGTAGGGCGCGAGCGAATTCTTGCTGCGCTGCAAAAGAGTTAAACATGACTGGAAATGTCGTGGTGCTGGAACCCGGCGATGAACGGGCGCAGAAGATTGCAAAAGCCATGGGCAGCCAGACAGCAAGTGACATTCTTACCCTCCTTGCCGCCGGCACAAAGAGCCTCACTGACATCACCGGGCAGCTTAACATTCCCATCACCACAGCAAAATATCATACCGAGAACCTGCTCGATGCCGGTCTCATTACCGTTTCCGAGACCCGGTACAGCATCAAAGGGCGCGAGGTCAAGATGTACTCGCTCACCGATCAGCTCCTGATCGTCGCGCCAAAACAGACCAATGTCAGGGCCCTTCTTCTCAAGTACAGTTCCCTCTTTGGGATTGTCATTGCCGGTACGCTTGCGATCTTCGCACTCACCCCACTTCTTGCTTCGCAGGCCCCGGTCGGGGTAGTTCCCATGGCGGCGAACCGGGCAGGGGGATCGGAAATGTATGCCGTAAAAGCCGTGGCAGACGCAAGTATTGTGCAGGAAGTATCTCCTGACCTGGCACTTGCCTTCTTCTGCGGCGGGGCATTTGTCATTTTTGTCCTGCTCTGCTACGAAGCATATCTCTGGAAGAAGAAACGATAAACCTGCAACGTGAACAACAGATTTTTTTTAATTATCTGCGGTTACGGTACACGTTATTTGTACCGTAAAATTATCCGGGTTTCTCTTACTTTAAAAAAAAATCCGGGGATTTATTTATTTCCGGTCTTTTTTGATCCCGCTTGCGATCAACATCGCGATTCCCAGTGCCCCGATCACAAGAACCGCCGGAAGGGGCGATTTGGTTGCGGTGGGTATCGGAGTGAGGGCAGTAGTTTTTACCGTTGTGACCTTTTTTGTTGTCGTCACTATAGGTACCGTTGTTGCTGCGGTTGGTGCCACGACATGGAACGTTATTACAGCAATAGTGCCTTTGGCATCGGCGAACTGAACATTATAATTGTCCGGTTGCGTCACGGTTACGGTCTGTGTGAAAAAGCCGTCACCGCTCTGCAGATTGTTCTCAGTCCTGATATACTGGGGACCAAACACCCGCCCGGCCGATTCCCCGTCAACCTGTAACTGTATGCCTGAATTTCCCCCTTTCTTAAGGGAACCTGCAATCAGGAGTGCATCAGCCAGGTTCTGGGTGGTGGGTGATGTAATGGTAAGTTCGCTGGACCGGTCGGTGAGGGTTATAAGCAGGCTCGATACGGAGTCATCGCGCATCGAGGGGACAACTCCATTGAAGTGGATCTCCATTTTGTACTGGCCGCCTTTAAGACCCGTCGTATCGAAAAGCTTGTACTGGGTAGACTTGTCTGGCTGGATTGTCATGGGTTGACGGTCAATTTCCGTAGAGGTATACTGCGACTGGTAAAAGACAAGGTCAAAACTGGTCCCTGGAGGGAAATCAGAATCAACCGCGCATTTGAGGGTGTCCCCAACCGGGATTGTCTTGGGAGAACAGTTCAGGTACATCCCGTACGCGGATGCTGATCCCACAAGTAACAGGGACGCCAGAATCAGGACAAAAAGATACTTTTTCATGTCTAAATTGTCGAATGGCAAAATTAAAAAGGTTCCCCCTTCATCTGCAGAGGTTTACGGTACAGGTCAGGCTGCACAGCAATGTATCAGACCAGATCGATAAAATTCCTGAGCAGCCGCAGGCCGACCGCCCCGCTCTTTTCCGGGTGGAACTGGACGCCATAAATATTATCCTTCACAATCGAAGAAGCAAACGGGACAATATATTCCGTTGTCGTGAGCGTATATTCCGGCGTTGTATCTGCATAGTACGAATGAACAAAATAGACATATTCTTCCGGGGATAGTCCTGATAAGAGGGGATTATTCGCTTTATTGAGTTGTATGGTGTTCCAGCCCATGTGAGGCACTTTTACACCCGGGACCCGGGGAAACCTGCGCACGCAGCCCGGGATGAGTCCGAGCCCTTCTTGCGTCCCGTGCTCCTCGCTTGAATCCATGAGCATCTGCATACCAAGACAGATGCCAAGGAGCGGCACCTCTTTTGTGGCGGCACAGACGGTCTCTTTGAGGGGGCCCAGCTGGTCCATGCCTTCGTGGAAGGCACCAACGCCCGGGAGCACGATCCCGTCAGCCGCTGCGATCTCCTCCGCATTCCCGGTGATGGTAGCAGACGCTCCTGCCGCCTCGATCCCACGCATGACGCTCCGCAGGTTTCCCAGCCCGTAATCAATGATGACGACGTTCTTTCCCATGTACGCCCTCCCTTAACCTCCATGCCCCGCTCGTGATCCAGTCATCCGGCAGCCCTTGTGCAGTCTGCCATGCGAGAAGCTGTTCCTGCCATCCGCTCCAGAGATCGGAAAAGTCGGTCTCGATCATGTGGATTAATGCCATATCACTGGACGGGCACATGAAACATCCGATCCGATCCAGCCCGCGTTCGTAGAGAACATTGTAGGGGGCTTTCTCGCGGAACAGGTACAGCCAGACGTGGAGTGCGGTCCAGTCCTGGATCGGCGCTGCGGAGACCTGGACTTTTACGGTCGGGTTTCTCCAGACCCGGTCGCTCTCTGCCCGGGAGGCTGATTCGTACCGGCGCTGTCCGATAAAGGAGAGGCACTCGCCCCAGGTCGAACGGATGGTCGCGGCAACCGGCAGAAGTTTGCAGACACTGCAACACCAGCGGGCGTTAACCGCCGGCGGGCCTTCCCGGGCAAGCGTCTCATAGAACTTGGTCGAGGTACTGGTCCGGATGACCTCTGCGTTGTACTTTTGCTGCACAGCCTCCACGTTTGCGTACGTTTCAGGGAACTCTAATCCGGTATCGGCAAAGAGCAGCGGGACGTTCCCGAGCGCTTTTCTCACGACAAGCATGGTCACGAGGCTGTCTTTTCCTCCTGAGTAAGAGACCGTGGGCTGGAGGGGGTACGCGGCGGTAACGTCTTTGACAAACCTGACAGATTCGTCTTCAGCCCGGGTAATCACATCTGCATTCGCCCGGACTGCATCCTCCCAGGTTGCTTTCCCCGGCACGATCTGCGAGGGAACGTTCCTGCGGGTGCGGACGATCTGGCCTTTCTGCATCGCCCGCGCCTCTTCTGCCCCGGCCTTGGCCCGGCCCACCGCGATACACTCCCCGCTTTCGGTGACAACAAAGACCTCGTCCCCGGTGCAAACGGCGTCATCAATCGAGACAAGGCCCGGCCGGAGAACGCTCATCCCCTGGTCGCGGATGAACGGCGCAGCGCTGTCGTCCACGACAACGACGTGTTTTGTGGGTTTAAAAAGACCGTATGCCTCCGGGCGGGGGATAGGTTCCCAGCGCCGCTCCTTTGGGATATACCGTATGGAACCGGCGAGCCCGCCGCCAATTATAATCTCTTCCATACGGTCATTGTCCGGTACCTTGTTCAAGAGGACAATGTGCCCGTCAGGAACGAGTGGCGTCCCGAAGTGCTCTGTAAAGATACTGTTGATGAGCGAGATATCCGCCGGAAATGCCGGTCGGGCATCACCCGGGGGCGTGAGTGGAACCTCGCGGGTGGCTGCACCGCAGGCACAGGTTTTTGCCAAGACCGGCGTATGGCACTTGTCGCACCAGCGCAGCAGAATCTTACCAAGATAGGACGGGTGCATTCCTACATTTGTTCGCGTTTGTCCGATAAAAGGGTAGGCGCTTTTCCCATCACACGTAAGGTTACAATTGACGTATTACGTTGGGGACAGACAAAAAACCGGGGATGCCAGGTGTATCGGGAGGTTTGATATGTACCGGTTCTCCATTTTAATACTGTGATATGAGACAGCAGGGAACCCGGATATCCCGTGGTTTTAGGAGTGTGATCGCAGGTGACGTTTGACATCTGGCTTTTTGCGGCAGTCTGCCTTTTTATTCTTGCTTTTTGCGCAGTCCTGCGTGTTATTCCCGGCCCGACCCTGTATGACCGGCTGATTGCAGTAAACGTAGCGGCTACCCTTGCATGTGCGGGAGCGCTTGCCCTTACGGTGTCTGCGGGGGACCTGATCATCCCGGTAATTGTGGGGCTGATTGTATGTATCGTATTTGTGGTCACCATACGGATCGCCGAAGTACACCGGAGTGGGGTTCCATGATCGATTGGGCGGTTGATGTGTTCCTGTACATCCTGCTCCTTGCAGCCATCGGTTTTGGATGGATCAGCGTAATTGGTCTGCTCCTCTTTCCGGATATCCGGAGCAGGGCATTTACCGGTCTGCGGGCCGGCTTTATTGCCATCGCACTTGTCACCATCGCCGGGATCTGCTACGGTCTTTTTCTCTGGATTACAACCGGCGGGCTACAATATCTGTTATACATTATTGCTATAGTCCTGATGTGTGTCCTTGTCGTGATCCTGAACCGGATCGCGGCAAACGAAGTTTGTCGTAAAACCGTACCGGGCCAACAAGTATCCAAAGAACAAAAAAACAATCGGTAATTTTTTATGTCTGAATTTTAGCGGATGCACGCAGGGCTTATCCGGTATACTGCCCTTTTCTCTTCCTGATCAGACGCTGTTGCCTCTGGCATTATCGAACTTTCTAAAAAAGAACGGCAGATTTCTGTGGACCGGTGTGGATTTCAACAGAACCCATTTTTTCAAATTCCTAAAAAGAGGGAGACTATCACCGATCTGCGGCAAAACGTTTTTCAAGCACAGCGATCCTGTCCATAAGATCCTGCTCACGCTGTGCAAATGCTGTCACATCAGTCATCGTGAAGTATGTACTTACCGTGTCCCCGTGCCTCACCGAATTGATCTGTCCATATATACACCGCTTCTCCCCATTTTTGCAGAGCATCCATGTCTGGAATTTTGCCGGGGGTTCTGTACAGGTCATGGATTTCCTGAAGAGCTCATCCATCATCAGGCGCGTTTCCGGTGTCGTCAGATCTTGCGTATTCTTCATCTGCAGTTCTTCAATTGAATATCCTGAAATTTCACAGATGCGCCGGTTTGCATAAACGACCTGATCGCTTTCAATGATAAGTACGGCGTCCTGAATGTTCTCTGCCATCATCCGGAACCGCTGCTCGCTTTCAACAAGTGCTGCGTCCTTTGATTGAAGATCGGTGACATCGGTTATAATAACAAAGTGGTACAGGACTTCCCCGTGCTGAATGGCGGTAATCCTGACATAAACATGTCGGTACATTCCATCTTTCATCCGGATCCGTCCATGGAAGTCAGCAAGTCCCGGGGCAGGTTTCTTACGGCGATCCAAAATTCCCTCAATATTTTTACGATCTTCAGGCGCGATGACGGTCAGGGCGTCCATTGCCCACAATTCTTCAAAGGTATACCCGGTGATCTCGGCAACCCTTTGGTTTACAAACGTGCATTTTTCATTTTCAAGAATGAGCAAGCCATCCTGGATATTCTCTGCCATCATCCTGAACCGCTCTTCCCATTCGCGGATCCCTCGTTCCCTCATGATGTCCTCGGTCACATCGGAAAGGATGATCGTGAACCCCCTGGCACCATCGTCAAAGACCGTGGGGATGGACTTTTGTTTGAAGATACGTTCACCGGCTCCTTTTACGTGGAACGAGAGGGTATTTTCTGTTTCTTCAGAGGGTGTCGTAGCAAGGGAATTAACAAGTTCATGTACATCCACCTCCGGTGATTTGAGGAACGCAATGTTTTTTCCAACTGCCTCTTTTCGTGTGAGGTGCAGGAGTGCCAGAAAATTATCATTAATCTCGATGATGCGGGACTCATTGTCAAGGACCATGATAAGGTCTTTTGAATAACTGAGCATCGCTGACAGGGGGACTCTCTGTGAGAGGGTAAACACTTTTGCCATCCCATATGTCCGCATGTTCACCTGCCCGGAGATCAGGAGAATGTCGAGGTAGCGACCGGTTGTATTCTTGTTCTTTTTGAGAGCCTTTGCTATGTCTGTAACACTCATTCCTTCAGGGTTCTGTTTGAGAAGATTCTTTATGAGAATAAGTTCCTGCTGGTAATCGTGCATCATATGAATGACTGTTCCTTTTCAAATTGTATACTCAAATCCATATTTATAATTGCCGTCACTCATTTATATGTATGGTAGATAATGAAAAGATTTATAATTTGTCATGATCAACGTATTACTCTAAATATTCAATTACGTAAAAATATGACAGAAAATTGGAGGAAATGTAAATGGCTTTTATCGCTTCTGGTCTGATAGACCAATGGTATGCCACAATAATGACATATGTTCCCACTATCCTGGGTGCAATTATTGTACTTCTTATCGGATGGATTGTTGGCCGCCTTTTAGGAAAGGCTGTCCGTATTGTTCTCGATAAGATCAGCGAACAGCATATTGTCGAGCAGGTTGCCGATCAGGCATCCTTTGCCGGGTCTGTTAAAAACGCCGGCCTCACGGTCGGCTATATCGGTGATATCGCAGTAAGGATCTTTGTTTACCTGATTGCAATCCTTGCCGCAGTCGACATCCTCAACATGGATTATATGAGCAAGCTGATGACGGTAATTGTTGAGTACATCCCGCATGTTGTAGCATTTGTCATCATTCTTGTAGTAGGTCTCCTTCTCGCGGATTATTTCATCGACTTTCTCGCAAAGTACTATTCAAAGCAGGACATCTCGTTCATCTCGCCGTTCCTGTTCCTGCTCCGGATCTTTTTGTACTTCGTGATTGTAGTCCTTTCCCTCTCCCAGTTGATGCTTGACCTCACCATCATCTACACGTTTGTTACCCCGGTTGCATGGGGTATCGGTCTTGGCCTTGGCGCAGCAATTGCTATCATCGTCGGCTTCGGGCTTAAGAACCGCAGCGAAGCGATCATGGATAAGATCATCGATTCCGTGGTCGCGAAGAAAGAGAAACCATAAAATCTTTAATTATTTTTCCGGTAATTTTTCTGATATATGACAACTCCCCTTGGCACCTTCTTCCGACAAGTTAATTATCGGCTTCGGCGGTCGGTAATATCATTGCGAATTTGGGATTCATGAGCATCAGAATAGGCGATCATAAATCCGGTGCCGGGGTATTCCTCAAAACAAAAAGATAATTTTGTTTTCTATCGTTTGTAAATTGGGACAATACTTTTTATTGGAAATGAGTTTAACCCTGTTTTTTGCCAACCCTCAAATATGAAGAAAGAAAATTACGGATATCATGAAAGTCGTCATCGCAGTAGCACCGGAAAAATATCGTGATGAAGAACTGACCGAGCCAGTTGTGGCCCTGAATAAAGCCGGGATCGTGTTCGATATCGCATCGATCCACCCCGGCCCATGCACGGGAATGCTCGGAGGTAAAACATTAGCAGGAATTTCGTTTGATGATATCGACCCGAAGAGTTACGATGGGCTAATCATCATCGGGGGCTCCGGGTGCCAGTTACATCTTTGGGAGGATAATATGCTCGTGCAGCTGACCCGGTATTTCCACGAATCCGGGAAAGTTGTTGCTGCAATTTGCCTTGCGCCCGTAGTGCTCGCCCGGTCCGGGATCCTCAAAGGAAAGAAGGCAACAGTCTATAACAGCCCCGCTGCTATTTTCGAGATGAAAAAAGGAGGGGCTGTGCTTGTTGGCCAGCCCGTTGTGACCGACCACAGAATCATCACCGCGAACGGCCCGGCTGCCGCCAGAGATTTTGCAGCTGCGGTGGTAAAGGAACTATCAGATGAGTTCTGGTAAGGGCCAGAGCACATCTTCGGATTTTTTATTTGGCGATCACTCAATAAAAGACCACCTTGAATCAGTACTGTAACAGAAAAAAATTCCTGTCACTTTTTTTACCCGGGCCGGGATGTGGGAAAATCCCGTGATAACCTGCCTCGCTGATCCGGCAGGGTAAAATAACCACAATTTTTCTCTCTCATCACCATATTCATCATATTCCCTGCCAATGCGCTTGTATTCGTGCCGTGATGCGAAGACCCGGGCCGGGTACGGATGGCGCATGATGTCGCCCGGGCCATCATTAGGGCAATCCGGCCGGAGCCGGATATGGACGTGCTGGACTTCGAGTGCGGGACGGGTCTGTTGACCCTTCTCCTCCAGCCCCATGTCTGCACGAGCACGGCAGTCGACAGCTCGCAAGGTATGCTCGACATGCTGGACAAAAAGATCATGGCGCATGATCAGAAAAAACGTCATCATCCGGCGCGTGGACTTGGAATAGAGAGATGGACTCCCCGGCACATTCGACCTCGCGGTCAGCAGCATGACCTTTCATCACCTCCGGGACACCTGCATGCTTCTCAACCGGATCGCCGGCGTCATAAAGCCTGCAGGAAGAATTGCCATCGCCGATCTCGATTCCGATGAGGGAAAGTTCCATGACTCAACCGAGGGTGTGTTCCATATCGGCTTTGATCGGCACACTATGATGAAATCCTTTGAGGGCACCGGTTTTTCTTCGATCCGGAACCGGACTGCGGCGATTTTCAAAACCCGGACCTTCCGAGGAGATGCGGATGTTTGTGATATTTTTGATGACCGGGGAGCAAAAGGTTTAAGTTACCCTCCTGGAGTGTGCTATTTTAATATCTCACCCTCGTTTTTGGGTTTTATAAGGTGGCAGGATCCCTGTGTCAGCCCGAGTTTCGGGAATACATCACGAGCGTAAAAAGGGCGTTGAAGCGTTGACGAGACCCCACGTACCCGCTCAAATAAGCCCGGATGATCGCGATCATCCCGTCTGTTTTTCAGATCTGTGCCCGCACCTTGCCCAGGACGATGGTCAGTGCCTGGATAATGACCGCATTGAGTAATGCAGTAATAACAATGAGGGGAAGAAATGCCAGGACAAATCCTGCAAACGTGCTGTATGTGGCACGGATTGTTCCAAACATAACCACAGTAACAATTACAACGAACGTAACACCGCTCACCAACGTGGCTGAAGTGGTTGAGACGAGCGGGGCAAGGTTACTTTTGTCCCGGACAAGTTCATAACAATAAAAACAGCAACACGCCCCTGCGATCCCGCTTACCAGGTTTGCAGGAGGGAGGATGGAACCGGGGATCAGCATTGACAGGGCCCCGCCAATGATACCGATACCCAAGGCCTCGTACACCTTTGGCCTGAAGAGAATAATCGAAAGACAGTAAAATGCGGTAATTACATCCGGTATAATCGGAGTGTTGAGCCAGGAAAGGCAGTATTGCAGGACCGTACCCGCGGCAAGCAGGACTGCGACAAGGACAATATCACGGGACTTCATCGTTATCACTTTTTTTTATAACCGGACACTTATTCCGGTCATTCCCTCTTTTGTTCCCCGGTAAGAATGTATGGAACTGCATCCCATGCCAGGTTTATTATGATAGTATACAACGGATGAGATTCGGATTGATAATTATTCCGACACGAAATAAACTTTGCTTGAAAGTTTTACAACCAGACACTCTGTCCCTTGCGTAACCTTTTTAAAAATACGGTTTTGCGACACCAGGTTCTGGCAGTAACCGGATCCAGACGCGACGTGTGAAAAGAGGTAATATCGACTCTCCATGCGCGGGCCAGATAAAAAAGTCCTGGCGCTGCCTTCACGCGCCGGGGAATGACTGGCCCGAGGACTGGCCTCCGTAAGGCATGGAAAAATGGTACTGTTCGATTTTCCAGTGGCTGCCGGTGTTTCTCATCACCATCGTGGACCGGCCGTGCATCGTCTGCTTTTTTACACCCGGGAGGGTAAATGTAATGGCCGTCTCTGTCATCAGCCATGCGACCCGTCCCTCGCCAAAGATCTCTGTATTCGAGAAATCGACCGCGTTCACCGTGGCCTGGCTCATGTCGCGCGTGATCTGCCGGATGAAATCGTCGAGATTATGGACCACTTCGTCCGGCCCACTGCCAAACCCGCAGATACCAGGGGAAAATACGGCAAGTAATCCTTTGACATCCTTGTTCCGGTATGCCATGACGTACTGCTGCATCGTTTCTTTAACTTCAGCTTCCTGAGCATTTGTGAGTGCCATAGAGATTGGTTGTCGAGTCCGATCAATTATTTTTTGTTACGTGTTGCCGGAAACAGGGGGAAATTCATGAAGCGCGTCTTTGCAGGTTGTGACATAACACGTGACCGGTGAAGAACAGGATCATCCTGCAAAAAAATCAGGTACTCCCGTTTACGTACCGGTTCATCCAATCGATCTCCCGTAGCCAGAGGTCCCGGGTCTGGTGGCTGTGCCCTTACTACAATGCTGACCGGGATTAAATCCCCATACGCTATTGGCAAGGCCGGGTTTCTTCGTTGTTTACTCTTACGTCACCCCCCGCTCTTCGTCTATTCGAAGTTAAAGGGACGGGTTCACGATACAGGGATATATTAAAAAGGAAAAAGGCCAAATTAAATCAGTCACAGGCGTAGCGAGGTAACAGTATGCCAACGAGTAAAAAACAGATGACGAAGCTAAACCAAGTGAAGAAGGCCAAGGCAGAAGAGCTCTCGAAACAAGCGGCTGCGGGTAGCAAAGACGCTAAGAAGAAACTCAAGAAACTCGAAAAAAAACTTAAGTAAGCTGCCTGGAAACGGCATCGTCCTTTTTTTATCCAAAAAGTTTTCCTGAAAAATTCATGCAGGTAAAAAAAATCTGGACGAGACCGGGACAAATGTCTCGTTTTGCGTCCGGATGTCTCGAAGACGTTGAACCAGATACGGTCGGCAGTCCCGCTACTTGCAAAACATAAAATTCACGGCAGTGTCGGACATGATTTCGCGGAACGTATCCCCGTTATATGATGTGAGGAACAGCGGCGCCGGAGCATGGGTGGGATAGAAGGAAGCCCAGTGGCATTCGGGACAATCCGGATCCTGCCGTAATATCCTCCGATTAATGGTTGGAAATGATCTTTTAGGATGGCGATCACCTCCGGGTCGGGAGGGCAATAGCAGCCTTTTTTGCCCCGACCACGTATTCTAACCCATCCGGAAAACAGGTGCCCGTACAGGCCCGCTATTATGCAGGTTCGAGTGGCCTTTGTTTTGCCTTGTTTTTAAAAATAATTCCAAATTGTCGTTTTCTCCTTTGGCGTGGACATCATTTCCTGTGGAACCGGAAAACGAATACCCGGATTGCCAATTCGGGGCCATATCGGGTGTATTCGGGATGAGGCATGTTGGGGGTCACCGGGTCTGGAACCGGTGCAAGCGGCAGTACTGTTACAAGTACATCGGGAATGTCCGGGTGACGGTCACGGGGGATTTTACCGGGAGGATGCCGGACGGCACGCTTGTCATTACCGACTGGAAGACAGACAGGGACGATGACGAGTATGAAACGGAACTCCAGATGGCGGCCTACGTGCTCTGGACACAGGAGTTCTACACAAAAAGTGCCGATGAGATCAGCACCGAACTTATCTTCCTCAAGACCGGCGCAACGAAACCCTATGCCTTCTACGAGAACCAGTTACTCAATGTGCAGGTAATGATCCCACAGGGATTTACGGCGATGAATGCCTGGTAGGGGTAGGGGTAGGGGGATTTCCCGGCCCGACCTTGTCTGCGGGAATGTATGAGTTGTAAGTTTGCAACAGTGTGTCCGGAAGTGGTGCTTAAAAAATAAGGATACCCTTATCTGTCGACTTCCTCATCAGGCGTAGTACTAATCACGATTAGGTCGGGCGAGACTGTCCCGCTCCATCTCTCTAATCTAACCCGAATAAAAAATCGTCATAGTATTGAACTGGGGAAACTACGATTACTAGGAATGACGTCCTATTTCAGCGATCATCGTCACATCGAATTATTCTCGATATGATTTGATCTCATCGGCCATCAATTGCCAAAGAGTATAATATCTGTGCTTTGAATATGTTTCAGTTTATGAGTAATTTCATCAATGCAAAACTAAACAAAACTCCGGCTATGATTAAAGGTCTTACAGATCATGTTTGGTCAGGGATGGATTTTTTATCTCACCATATTCAGTTATAAGTTGGGTCAATACCCAATTTTTTGTTGAACCGCCAGGTCAGGTTCGTGGGATACCGGCACATTTTTAAACATACATAAATAAAACAAAAAGCGGTATACCTCAATAATGAAAAAAACGATATGTTTGATGGTAATCGTGGGGATCACCATACTGATGCTTCTCGTAACGGCGTGTGTGACGCCTCCAAAGGGACCTACGACCTCTTCAACTTCCGGTAGTAACAATACCGCGGGGGGTTACACTCCCATGAATACGAACAGCCCGGAAACAACTGCATCCCCAACATATGTGACTGTGGCAACGCCTTTTATGACAAGCGGTCCTGATACCCAAACCAGTACTCCGGGATTCAATATATCTGCAGTACCTACATCGCGTCCTGACGATATGTCATGCCTCATCTACTTCAACACATCTTATTATTCTTATAGTACAAACGCGGTCACCTTTAATCTCAAGAATCCTCCGATGTATATCAATTACACAGTTAAACCGGTTAACATCACTGTAAACAAAGTTGCTGCATCGAAGTCGGGATCTAAAGAATGGCAGACCATTACGTTTTCCGATTACGCACCCTACTCATGGTTTGACATTACCGTCAGGGATAAGAATACTGGGGAGATTCTCCTTCAGGATGGATTTGGGGAAGCCAAGGGATATGGGATCTACAAAGATGCTACCCTGAAACCCATTCTCACATCCGATGATCTCCTGATCGAAATGCGCGGGAATAGTATAACCGCAACAACGGGTATCTGGGTAAAACCGGTGGGCAATATCGACGATCCGCAAAACCAATCATTTCTCGAATGTAAATTTTGGGGACAACCACGGAATTCCCTGCCGTTTGCGACGGCAACTGCAACACCCACGTGGGTTCCGGAAAACCAGGTTATACGCTAATCATCTGATGAGTGAATCTTTTTTTTATAGATTGCAGATATGCTGCAACCCTATCATAAAAAAAAGATCTTTTCTTTAAATGGTGAGATATTTAAGCGATGAAAACGATTTAAATAAGGCAGGCGCAAGCCGATCGCAAGTCCCGGTGGGGTAGTGGACATCCTAGAAGATTGCGGATCTTTTGACCCGGGTTCGAGTCCCGGCCGGGGCGTATCATTTTTATTAGTCTGAATTTTTTACAACAAAGGCTGTTTGCATAAAAGCCCGAGAACCGAACGTTAACAAATTTATCTTAAAGAATTGACAAAAAAAGTAATGCCACAGCACCACATAACCCGTCCATCAGATTATCAGTTTCTTTTTCCTGATTAAATCCAAATTCCGACATTCCGGTTGTTAGCGCCGCAGAAATTTCTGCAGGATTGTCATATCACTACCCTTGGGGGTCTTTTTGACCGGCAGTCTTTTTTGAGGTAGATCTTCTTCCTCATCCTCATGGACCTCCTCAATCCGCGGGACCTTATGCAGATGGGGTTGGGTTGTTGCGGCAGCTGCTGGAACCGGACGGGGGATGGTCTTTGCCAGGCGCGCCGCCGGGTCGGTTTTTGAACGTCCGAGCCGTGTCCCGCATCCCGGACAGAAATTTGCTTCTCCGGGAAGTCTCTTTCCACAATTATGGCAGAACTGCGGGTTGTCGGCAGGCTCTTCCGGTACCGGCTTTCTGTGAATGGCAGGCAACTCCTCCGGGACGATCTCCCGTGCAGACTCGTGTTCCGGAACAGGACGGCGCAGGGGTTCGGCAGGAACGCTCCTTACCGGGTGGACGCCGGTCTGCCGCACCGGCTGCACTGGATTTTTCATCGCGGTTCGCATCGCCGCATGGACTTCCGGTTTCCTTACGATCTGCATGTGACTTCTCGCAGGTGTGGAGGTCTCACGGGTCACCGGAATGCGGTTTTGCGGTTCCTCTATAGTCCTGATCTGCACCCGTCTCTGGGGTGGAACTTCCGGTTCGGGTTCCGGTTCACGGGCAAGGGGGATCAGCCGTTTTACCGGGAGCTGGCGTTCGTGCTCCTTAAGGGGTTTTCTTGTCGGGTGCAGTTCCTCTTGCCGGATCAGGGGTTTCGTCGGCCGGGTCAGGGGCTCTTCATCCAACTCTTCAACGGGCTCCTCTTCCACGGGAGGCTCCGGCTCTTTTTCTACGGGTGCAGCCTGACGCGATTTCTTTGCTTCCGGTTCCTGGTGGAGCAGCGCTATCCAGTCTTCGCTCTCCCCGGTGCGATCAGTGCTGTTCTGGGCAAAGACCAGTTTCATGGTCTTAATCTCATTATCAACAGATTTTATGGAGAGCACCAGCACCGGATCGGAATTCTCCGAGAATTCCACGGTACTATCGGATATCGTGTCGCGCGGGATGTCCTTTGCCGTTACTTTAATTTTCTTTTCCTGAGTATCGATTAAAAAAATACGCTTATTCGTCAGATATGCATGGAAAAAAAACTTTTTTACCGAGACATTGAGAGAGCCTATCAACACCTGCTCTCCCGGCTGGAGAATGGCAGAAAGCCCGCCCTCCTCCTCTTCACCATCTTCGTTTTTCGGTTCATCGACCGGGGATGCAGCTGGCTCTGTTTTCGGGGCAGGCCGGGGCGGGATATTCCGCTGCGGAACCTGTGCACTTTTGCTGCCTGTGGATCTTGCTGGCTGCTGCGGTATTTCGCCCCCGCAGTACCCGCAGACCTCGACATTATCCCTGATATTCATCCCGCAGTTCGGACACTTTTTCATCGAATATCTCCCCTGTCCCGTTACCAGAGTAGGTAATTATAATGTTCACATAGGATATGAAAAATTCTCTGATCCTCTCAAGGCTCTATTTGTATTACTGTGATGCTGCAGGGACCTGGAGGTAGCGGCTGCGCAGGTCAAAAACTGCAGCATCTATCGCAATATCGTCAGAAAGTTCATGGAGCCAGATGACCGGCGTGCACCTGAACGCTGTAACAATACTATTGATCCGGCATGCTGTTTCATCCCCGTCACGATAGCACTGGTCAGCTGTAATGTTCCCAAATGTGCGATCAATGAGATCGGCATATAATGAGTGGCAACCGGCAACATGGCAGAGTTTTCCCTGCACATACACGATCAAAAGTCCTTTTTTATGTGCCTGGTTCTCATCCTGCATGGCAAACGAGCCAAAATCCTCGTCGCCGTACCGGTTCAGGAACTGATGATAAAGGGGATCATTCTTCTTCTGGAGTTCTTCTGTTACCGGGCCAAGGCGGAGCGGGAGGTACCCCGGGTACTCCTTCACAAGGAGTGGTTTTACATCTGCAAATACCGGGGATTCAAGGGCCTGCTGCACGGTGCGTTCTGAATGTGTGAAGAGATCGTGCCGGACCCCACGTAAAAACCGGAGAGTCACAGGCCTGAAGTAGAGGGTTTTTGCGGTGCCGGTAACCGTAAGGCTCCCATCTTTAAGCAGGGAGAACGTGGCCGGGACTCCTTCAACTTGCCGTGCAGGTTTTACCGGGCGGTGAACCTCAACCGGCTGCGGATTTGTGATGGCGGTTTTTTGGGGGGCCATACGATACCGGGATGTGGCTATGCGGGAGGCGGGCCGTGCGGTTTTTTCCTCGCGTACCAGCGCCGCCCAGTCCTCCGACTTTTTGCACGAATTAAGGTATTGCCGCCAGCGCGGGTCTGCAATCCGGGCGATCGAGACCAGCCGGAAACGATCTTTTTCCGGGATAAACTTTGCGCCACAGTGCGAGCAGTCCAGGTAGTAATCGGTTGGGGGGATGCCAAACAGTCGTTTGCCAATCACCCGGCTGATAATACCGGTCCGGCAGATCGGACATTGTGCGAGCCATGCTTCTGTTTCCCCTCCGCCGGAACATGTGCCACCACAAGGTAACAGGTCTCCCGATGCGATATGCCATGTCCATGCAGGGAGCAGCCGGATTCCCCGTATCTGCGTGTGGGTGGCTGCATCTATCACCTCGGCCGGCTCGGCAAGGCCGGCGCTGACTAGGATCTCTGCGATGACCGGTGCGGCTGCACCTTGGTCGCTCCCGAAGCGTTCGCTGAGGCACTCGCCAAGTCCCGGAAGGATGACGGTATCCCGGGATGCGGCACGCAGGGGCAGCGTCCGCTTAACCTCGGCATTCAGACACTCCATGGTCACGCCCACGAGTTTTTCTGTAATTTCAACATCAGTTCTTGTAAACGGGAGTCGCCCGATGCGGCGACTGATAGTCTCGCAGGCAAGTGCATGGATATTTTTTGGGATCGGGAGAAACTGTGGGGAGGTCATAGGTCATCTCGCTGCTGCTAATTATTGGAAGGATAGGGGGATAAACACTTGCGGACGTTTTGGTGATCAGGCACCGGGGGATTTTCACGTTCCATGGTACAATTCCATTTGGTATGTGGAGAGCGGGGGGAGATTCTGGGAAATGATGGTCCCGGATTATATCGTTGAAACGGTTAATTCGAAAGGTACTGGCTATTATCAGATGATCGGTACAGCCGTAGTTTTATGAATAGGGGGTAATTTGTGCCAGCCCGAATAGTGGCCAGTCACGTGGAACCCGTACAGCATTTATCTCTTCTTTTTCATGATGAAGTGAAAAGCAACATAGACAATGCCGATGATGGCCGCAATAATAAGGGACAGGTAGACCGGTTGGGAGATGATGCCCGCAAGACCGGTCAGATTTTTCACATTGATCGAGACTTTCATCGGGTCCGAGATGTAGGTCGTATCGAGTGCATCGCGGTACCGTATCTCAGAATCAAGCCCATATTCCTTGATCGTTGCATCCCTCGCGACGCTTATCTGGAACGAAGCTACAGCGGATTGGCCGGGTTCGATATCCCCGAGATATGCAATATCAGAGGTACTGGTGAACGGATTGACCGCACTGATCCGTGCCTGGGCGCTTTTAATCGTGGAATTCCCCACATTCTTGTATTCCACCAGGATTGTCTCTTTGCTCCCCGGGCTCATTTGTGCCGGAGGTGACAGGACCGCAAAATCCACCTTGTTACCCACGTCCACGCCAACGGTCTCGGTTCGTGAAGTAACAACGTCGCCTTCCCTGTTTTGGTAGACCACCGCCACGTCAACCGGATATGCCTTATTCTGTGCGGCATCTGCCACAGTTACCTTATATTGGCAGGACCTGGTACTACCCGCCGGGAAATCTCCGATAAACACGCTGCTGTCAACGGGAATTACCGGGCTGTTGGCGTTCCGGGTAATTTTCACGGTGGCCTTGGTGCCGTCCAGCGATCCGATATTTTTGATCGTCAGGTTCAGGTATCCGTCCGCACCCGCTACCAGGTGATACGGTGTTGCCGAAATTACTTCCGGGATCACTTCAGGTTTTATAACGAAGGGAACCGTGACCATTACGTTGTCCTGAACGTAGTAATAGCGGAATGTATCGGTCTCGAACTGATCGACAGAATCAAGCCGGGTATAACTGATGTTCAGCGGAACAGTATACGTGCCGGCGGGTGCATCCGGGTTCACCTTTGCATGGAAGGTCACCGTTTTCCGGGTCTGGCTTTTGAGATCGCCGATCATCTGCGGATCGGATTTTATAACGAGCGGGGCGTCGCCGGCTGACATCGTGACCGTGACATACTTTGCCGTAGTGGGGGGATCGTCGCGGTCGATGGTGTTCGATGCCACCTGCTTATTCAGGCTCATGCCGTTGTTTTCTATTACTACCCCAATCTGGATGTCGCCGCCGGCTGCATATTCGTTGGTCCCCGCTGTATACGCAGTCAGATCCGGGCTGCCGTCCAGGTATTTTGTCCCGGCAAGGGCCGGGGTTACCATACATACAACAAGTACTATAAGTATTGCTACTTTCATGCTTGCCTTTTTTTTCACATCTGAAATTTTTGTTATGGTAAACATAGACTTCATCCCCCTCATCGTTTCTTTCTCATCACAAGCACGTAGTATCCTGTGCCAATCAACATCAATACAATAAGAGTAAGAGCTGCGGGGTACTGTTGAAGTCCCTTTGATGAGGGTTGCTTAACAACGACTGGCGCCTTGAAGGTATCGGAGATCTGGCTGTTATCGAGCGCGTCGCGGTACCTGACCTCGGTATCGAGCGCGTACGTTGTGGGTGCGGCCCCGCTTGCAGCAGTGATCGCGTACTGTGCGGTTGCTTTCCCTCCGGGGGGGATATCGCCAAGGTACGCGGTGCTGTCTGTACTTGAGAGTGGGTCAACCGTTGAGAGCCGGGCCTGTGCGTCGTGAGCTGTGATCGACCCCAGATTCTGGTATTCCACTCCCACTACGCTGGTTTCACCCTGCGTAACAACTGCCGGGGACGAGGTGATGGTAAACCCGAGTTTAGCTCCCACCGGCACACCGATCGTATCCGTGGTCGAGGTCACCGTATCGCCCTCAGCGTTCGTGTAGGTCACCGCAACATCGATCGGGTAGGTCTGTGCCTGCGCATCGGCAGAGATGGCAACTTTATACAGGCAGGTAACTACACCGTTCCGGGGGAACGCCCCGATATAGACATTATTATCGGTCGGGATCACGGCGCTCGTACCGCTCCGCAGGAGTTTTACCGTCGCCTGCTTCCCATCCTCGTAGCCGATATTTTTTATCGTCAGGTTGACGTAGCCTTCCGTTCCCACAACAAGGTTCGAGGTTGTGGCATTGAGCACGTCGATCTTTACCTCCGGTTTAATCTTTATCGTGAGCGGAATGGTCTGGCTGACCGGGGTGTAATGATACTGGATCGTGTCGCTTGTTTCCTGGTCCGCAAGGTTATTTGAAAGATACTTGTACTGGACTAGAAGCGGAAGCGTGTATTCGCCGAGCGTCGCGTCGGACGTGATCTTTGCCGTGAAGGTCGCGGTGGTTTTTCCCGGGCTCCTGATATCGCCCAGGCTCTGCGGGTCGGTCTTGATGACGACCGGGGCTGTTCCCGATGAGAGCCCTGCCGTGACGAGTTTTGCGGTGGTGGCGAGATCATCATCGGCCAAGGTTCCCTGGTTCGTAAATTTTGCCGTGTTTGTTCCGCTGTTCTGGAGGATCACCGTTATCGTGGCATCCTGTCCCGGGGAGAACTCGTTTACCCCGGCAATATAGGCCGTTATTTCCGGGCTTCCCCCTACGTATTTGTCCACGGCAAGCGCGGGCATGCTGCAGAATACTGCGGCGAGGATCAGGAGGGCAATTGCATTGTTGAATTTCATAAGATATACCTTCCGTAATGCATTTTTTTTACTTAGTCAGGAGTCTCAGCGTTCCCAGTTTTCTCTGGGGTGAGCTGTGGCTGAATTTTTCTCCTCTCCATCCACTCGGTGAGCTGCCCCATGAGGGAGAGCACGGCGGGCATGACAAAGATTGCGCCGACGAGGGAGAACCCTACGGCGATCAGCGTCGTGGTACCGAAGTTACTCATGATGGGGAAACTGGAGAGGCAGAGAGCAGAGAACCCGAAGAAGGTTGCGAGGCCTGAGACCGTAATCGCGGTGCCGATCTTACTCACGCTCTCTTGAATGGCGGCAATATGGTCGTGGAGGCGTTCCTCCTCCTCGGAATACCGTTCCATCACGAGGATCGTATACTCGGCAGCGACCCCGATGGTCATCGACCCGAGGGTAGCGGTGAGCGGTGAGTATGCGATCCCCAGCACGTACATCGCCACGGCATTCCAGCCGACGATCATAATGATGGGGATGAGCGGCGAAATTGCGTGGATGTGCCGGTACACGAGAGCAAGGAAGACAAAGATCAACCCAAAGCCGAGGTAGGTCATCTCATCCTTTGAGGAAGATAAGCCCCCGATAAGGGAGGTCGTCACGTCGAAATTGCCAATCGGACGCACGGATATCCCCGGCGGCGGCTGGAGGAACGCGATATCGCTCTCCATCTGGGACTTAAGGTCATTCTGCCGGGGTATCTCGAGTTTGATGGTACCGAACTTGATCACACCCCGGAGTGACCCGCTGACGTACTGGTCCCTGACGCTTGCGGGGATGGTATCGAGCACCGCGTTGAGCTGGCTCTGGGACTCCGGCATCTTCCCGCCGTTGTAGGCAAGGACGTAGGTCACGATACTGGTCGCGGAGGTGATCTCGGAATGTTTGGAAAGTTCGTAATCCTGGAAATCGTTCATCCATCGCAACGTATCGAGGTCGGTGACCCGGGCACCCTGGACATAGAAATCCGCGGTACTTGTAGCGCCGAGGATCCGGGTGACCTTTTCCATCTGGATCTTTGCCGGCATGTCGCTGGGGACAAAGTTATTCTCGTTCGCCTCGATGGCAATAAGCGGGTCGAGCTGGAAACCAATCACCGCAATAAGTGCGGCAATGAGGAGGATAGGTACCGGGCTCTTTGCAATCTTAACGGACGTATCGGTAAGGAACTGGCCGTAGGACCACCCCTTCTTTTTCCCGGCCGGAAGGGTATTGCATGCCTCCTCGCCGACCGCGTAACAGACCTGCGGGGCCTGAGGTTTTGGCGTGTAATTGAGGATATGAGCGATGGCCGGTATCCCGACGAGCGAGACACAGTAGCAGCTCATGATCCCGATCATGGCGACAAGCCCGAACGACCTGACCATGGGCACGGTGGACACGAACATGGCAGCAAACCCGAGCGATGTCGCGAGCATCGCGTACATCACGGCCGGACCGGTTCGGGTGATCGTCATGTAGACCGCGTCGTCAAGCGATCCTTTCCTCGCCTCCTCGTCCAGCCGGGCGTGGAACTGGATCGCGTAATCGATCCCAAGTCCGATCATGACCGGGAACGCGCCCATCACCGCCATGTTCAGTTTGATCCCGGCAAGGCCCATCAGGCCAAGGGCCGTCGAAAGTCCCAGGCCCACGAACACGACCGGCAGGAACCGATAATTGACGTAGGCAAAGAGCAGGCCCATGACAATGACCATCAGGACCATGGCGGCACCGATCAGGACGCCCATCTGCGATCCCATCTCGGTCTTCATCTGGGCCGAGAATGCCGGGCTGCCCGAGACCGAGACCTTGACCCCGGTCGGCGGCTGGGAGTTGTCGACCAGGGCCTGGATATTGTCAAGCGTGGCTGTCTTGGTGTCATCCGAGAGACCTTCTGTCAGTTTGACCTGCGAAAGGGTCAGGACGTTCGATGGTACCAGGACCTTACGACTAGCTTCAGGGATCTGCTGGACGATGGCATCGATCTCGCCTTTGGACTGGGGGAGTACGCCGTGATTCATACTCTTGAGCGTATCGATGACACTGGTTGCGCTCGCAATATTCTGCTGCTGGCGGATATCACCTTCCAGCCGGTCTAGGTAATTCAGAACATCCGGGTTCAACGGGTCGCTCGTCTCAACGATGAGGATGAGCGAATCCGCCGAGAACGTATCGGTATACTCGTTGTTTGCTATTCCGCTCGCTGAATTCCGGTCAAGGTAGGTATCGTTCCCGGTCTCCATGACGATCATCGTCATGCCGACGAGGGCAATAATAAAGACCACGCCGATAATACCGACTACCCATTTGGGCCGGTGGTTGACCGTTCGTGCAATTTTATCAAAGATCTGATCGATCATGGTGTTTCTCTTCTGTACGGTGGTACTTTGATAAGTCCTCTGCGTATCACTGTGGTTTGAACCGTTTTGTGTAGATGAGGTAACCTGCAGCGGCAAGGATGACCAGGATAATGGCGATAATCACCGGCAGGCTGAAGAGGTCAGCGAGGCTTTTCGCTGGAACGACCTGCACGTTCACCTTCATCGGGTCAGAAGTAAACTGGTTATTGAGCGAATCCCGGTAGATGACCTCGGAATCCAGGCCGTACTCTTTTGCCGTTGCCCCTGCATCGACCGAGACATCAAAGGCAGCTTCACGGATATCGCCGGGAGCCATGGTACCTAAAAATGCAGTATCATCGTTGCTCGTGAAGGGGTCGACGGCGCTGATCCGTGCTTGGGCGTTATAGGCTGTTGCCCCGCCGGTGTTCTGGTACCGGGCCGTGATCACAGACTTCGCGCCTGCCGCAAGGGAAGCCTTGATCGGCGTGACATTAAAGTCCACTTTCTTTCCGACCGGAACCCCGATGGTCTCTACCCTGGAATTCACCACGTCCCCTTCGGAATTCTTGTAGTTCACATAAACATCGAGCGGGTACGTCTTCTCCTGGGCATCGCTTGATACCATCACCCTGAACCGGCAGTCAACCGTGGCACCCTGCGGGAAATCGCCTATGTAGACGCTTCCCTCGGAGGGCGTGATCGGGCTCTGGTCGTTCTGCTGGATCCGGACGGCCGCGTTCTGGCCGGCTTCATACCCGGTGTTCTGTACCTTTAGTACGACATAACCCTCGTTTCCAGCGTTCAGGTTCTCGGTCTCAACATCCGGAACAGCGATCTGGACTTCGGATTTTATTTTGATGGGGATATCGATGCTCTCGTTAATGTTCTTGTACCGGTACGAGATAGTGTCCGTGCCTTCCTGGTCCTGCTGGTACAGGTAGGTGTAATTCAGGATAACCGGGACCTGGTAGGTTCCTGCCGGGGCATTCTCGCGGACCTTGATATGGAACGTCGCGGTGGCGCTGGAACTTGCCGGGAGCTCCCCGATGATCTGGGGGTCGGCCTTGACTACAATGGGGGCATCCGCCGCACCAAGGGTCACCGTCAGCTGTTTTGCGGTGTTCGAGAGATCGGTCCGGTCGATAATTGTTGACTGGACGATCTTGAACTGGTTGAGTCCCGTGTTGTCGATAACCACCTGGAGGTTGACATCGTCTCCGGGTGAAAACTCGTTCGTTCCCGAGATGTGGGCGTTTAATTCAGGGCTGCCGGTCATGTATTTTGTACCGGCAATGGCAGGGGTGATAGTGAGCAGGGCAAGAACCAGAAGAACAAGTATGCCGTAACTCAGCGCATTTTTAAATAATTTCGGCGAAATGCTATACGGCGAACTTGTCGGTTCATTAGCCTGTGGAGAATAATTGATGCACTTCATGAAAATCCTCATTTTATATCGTAAAACTTGGTATATGTTGGAGTGTTTAGTATATAACTTTTTGTTTTATTGGATATACATAACAACAATATATTTGTCTGCTTCACAAAGTACGAATATCTTTCGTTCTATGAAAAAGTGGCGACCAGTGTTATCGGATCCAAAAACAGATTCTGAAATTTTCAAAAAAGAAAATACCTGGACTATCGTTTATTCCCGGTCGGATTAGGGTTATGATTAAGTTTGGGGATTGAGCGTTTCAAGTACCCCGATACGGGTCAACAGCTCCTGCTCACGCTGCGCAAATGCAGTCGCGTCAGTCACCGTAAAATAGGTAATTGTGGCCTCTCCCTGCTGTACTGAATTGATATGCCCGTGGAGGTACCGCATATCCTTGTTTTTGCAGCGTATCCATCCTTTAAATATTGAATGGGGGGCCGTACCCGTCATGGATTTATGGAATAAATGTTCAATCCGCTGCCAGTCGTCGGGAGAAAACAGATCCTGTGTGTTTATCATGCGCAGTTCCTGTTTGGTATATCCGGTAATCTCACAGAGGCGCTGGTTGACGAAAATAACCTGCTCGTTTTCAATAATGATAAGTCCATCCTGAATATTTTCCGCCATCATCCGGAACCGCTGGTTGCTTCCCCTGATGGCGGATTCCCGTGATATAAATTCAGTAACATCGGTCATAACAAGAAAATGATAGAGAATGTCCCCGTGCCGGAAACCGGTGATCCTGACATATACCTGCCGCTCGGTGCGATCTTTCTTCCGGATTAATGTCTGGAATTCTAGATTCCCTTCTGTAAAGTCTTTCAGGAGTTCGATCCTGCTTTCCATGAATTCGCGATCTGCCGGTGCAATAATGGAAATAATGTCCATCGACCCTAACTCTTCAAACGAATATCCCAGGATCTCCGCAATACGACTGTTGGCAAAGGTACTTTTCCCGTTCTCCAGTATCGCCAGTCCATCCTGGATATTTTCTGCCATCATCCGGAACCGCTCCTCCCGTTCACGAATCTCCCGTTCTTTTATGATCTCTCTGGTGATTTCGGAGAGTATTATCGTGATCCCTTCTGTCCCGTCGTCAAAAACCGAAGGGATTTTTGTCAGCTCAAATATGCGTTCGCCCGCACCGATTACCTGGAATGAGATCACCCGGTTTGATTTTTTTAGTGGTGCGGAGGGATTGTGTTTGAGATTATGGATGTCGATGCTGGGGGATTTTACCTGTGCCAGTTTTTTTCCGATTACCTCTCTTCGCGTGAGGTTGAGGAGTGACAGAAAACTATTGTTGACGTCAATGATGATAGATTCTGTATCAAGGATTATGATCAGTTCTTTTGAGTAACTGAGCATAGCCGAGATCGGGACTCTCTGTGAGAGGGTAAAGACCTTTGTCATCCCGTACTTCCGCATGTCAACCTGCCCGGAGATGAGCAGGATATCGAGATAGCGGCCGGTCGTGTTCTTGTTCTTTTTGAGCGCCTTTGCTATACCGGTAATGCTCATCCCTCCCGGATTCTGCCGGAGAAGAGCCTTGATAGGGTTAAGTTCCTGTTGGTAATCGTGTATCATTCAATTGCGGATGCTCAATGGCAGAAATATAGTTGGCTGATGATTTATAATCATTATTAATAAGTCACACGTATGGTAAATAAAAGAAATCTTTATATAAATAATTGACAAATTGCATTAATACAACAAATGATGAAATGAGGATATTGTTATGGATTCTGTACCTGTTGATTTGGTAAGCCGATGGTATGAAACTATTATGGCATATGTTCCCAGCATTTTGGGCGCACTTATTGTACTGATTATCGGCTGGATTGTCGGCCGCCTTCTGGGCAAGGCTGTCCGTATTGTCCTTGACAAGATCGGCGAGCAGCATCTTGTCCAGGAAGGTGCCGATCTGGCTTCGGTCCGCGGATCCATAAAAAAGGCAGGGATCACGGTCGGATATATAGGGGATCTCTTCACCCGAGTCATCGTCTATCTTATCGCCATCCTTGCAGCGGTCGACATCCTGAATATGGAGTACCTCAGCAAACTGATGACGACCATCATTGAATACATTCCCCACGTCGTGGCATTTGTCATTATTCTGACGGTTGGTTTCCTTCTCGCAGACTATTTCATCGATTTCCTTGACAAGTACTATTCGACGCAGGACGTCCAGCTGATCTCGCCGGTCCTGTTTGTTCTTCGTGTCTTCCTGTACTTCGTGATTGCAGTCCTTGCTCTCTCGCAGTTGTTACTCGATCTCACTATCATCTATACGTTTGTCACGCCCATTGCATGGGGGGTCGGTCTTGGACTTGGCGCTGCCATTGCCATCATCGTTGGCTTCGGACTCAAGAACCGCAGCGAAGCGATCATGGACAAACTGGTGGAATCGATTGCAAAAAAGCCGTGAAGTTATTGTAACCTTTTTTTAGGATCCTGTAACCGGCTCCTGTATCTTATTCGGTGTTTTTTGTTTCTGCGCCCCTGCGACCTTTAAGAGAATACGTTCCGGGAGCAGGTAGAATCCGGCTGGGGGATACATTCGCAGAATCCACTAACTGTAATTTTTTTATTTCCTTGTCGGGGGAGAGCCCGTTCACGCTGCAGATGACCCGACGTCACGGAAATTCGTCCCTGGAACCCGATTATGGGAGTTTTAATCTCCCTGCTCGGGAGATTTCCTTAAAACCTTCCGGGCTGCCAAAACAACTTTTAATGAACATTATGATGGGTGAGAGGGTGAGGCATACACCAGGATCATCATTTTTTGTCCATTTTTATCTGTGTTGTGTCATGTGGTTTTACTGGTTCCGGGTCTGGCGTTCCGGGCATCTGTTTTTTGCAGGTGAGACATTTCTCCGGCTAATCTGATACAGCCCGGTTTGCGGCCCAGTATATGGTACGGATAAGCTGGTAGATCGGATTTTTGTCAGAAGATTTGCTGACAAAACTGAAGGCGCCATTCCGGTAGGCCTCTTCCTTAAGATCGTATGCATCCTCCGAAGTGAAAAGAATAAACGGTGTCATGTTCCCGTGTGAGTGCAGCTCCCGAAGTAACGTAATCCCGTTCATGCCCCCGGGTATGTTGTAGTCTGATACAATTACGTCAACGGTGGTCCGGGATAACCATTCAAGTGCAGCTTCTCCCGAACCAAAGATCTGTATCGTGATTGTCCCTATTCTTTCGCAGAATGACGCAATGATCGAGCAGGTGTCCGGATTGTCATCGATATACAGGAGACGGATCACCGGGACACCCCGTAATTGCTTTTCCGGGCAAATTCGAACGCCGGGCCGTGGAGATCGGGTAATTGTCTGCGGATTGGGGGAGCAGGACGCGCATACCCGGCTGGCTCATTTGAATGGTGATCGTTCATAAACCTGTTTCATCCCCTATAGATTTTACAAGATTATCATATATATAATATCCTAGAGTACATTATACAATAATATCGTAAATGTATCCATTATATTGGCGCGACAAACGCCATCGCTATGGGTAAAAACATTTGAGGGCTTGTAACTATAAAAAAAGGGTTTTTGTCGCCTCCTGTCCCTGTTCACGGGAATGTCTTTGCGGGACACCGCGACGTAAAACCGGGCGGGACGGGGGGTAACGGTCACTAAAAACAATTTTTTAAGGAGGGGATGCCATCACTTAAAGCATTTGTGTTTGCATTTTTCCCCCTGTGCGAAGTAGGACAATTACCGATCTCAGGCAAGGCGTTTTTCAAGTGCAGAGATCCTGTCCATAAGCTCCTGCTCGCGCTGTGCAAACGCGGTCACATCGGTCATCGTGACGTAGGTACTTACGGTATCACCGTGCCGCACCGAATTGATCTGTCCGTATATGCACCGTTTCTCCCCGTTTTTGCAGAGCATCCAGCTCTGGAATTTTGCCGGGGGTTCCGTGCAGGTCTGGGATTTCCTGAAGAGTTCATCCATCATCAGCCGTGTTTCCGGTGTCGTTAGATCCTGCGTATTCTTCTTCTGCAGTTCTTCAATTGAATACCCTGAAATTTCACTGATACGCCGGTTTGCATAGACGACCTGATCGTTTTCAATGATGAGCACGGCGTCCTGGATGTTCTCCGCCATCATCCGGAATTGCTGTTCACTCTCGACAAGCGCCGCGTCTTTGATCTTGAGTTCGGTGATGTCCGTCATGATCACAAAGTGATATGTAATGTCACCGTGCTGCATTCTCGTAAGCCGTCCATATACGTCCCGGTACACTCCATCCTTCCTCCGGAGCCGGAACTGGAAGTCCGCGAGCCCCGAGGCCGGTTTTGTGGTTAGATCCTCTAACCGCCCCAGTTTTTTGCGGTCTTCCGGGGCGATGATGCTAGTGGGGTCCATAGCCCAG
>Ga0209099_1000991_pt1 | contig 31198 bp, 29 predicted proteins | sample AD_JPNHW2_MetaG_FD_184430 | JGI IMG/M metagenome (GOLD analysis project Ga0209099, IMG submission 184430) | Active sludge microbial communities of municipal wastewater-treating anaerobic digesters from Japan - AD_JPNHW2_MetaG (SPAdes) (version 2) | ecosystem: Engineered > Bioreactor > Anaerobic... | reverse complement strand
GTATGCAAAAAAGATAAAACTGATAAATAAGAAGTTATATGCCATTTGTTGCAAAAACTACGTTTGGGTATTCAGAATTGGTAATAAATTCAGGAAAAGTGCAATTGAACGGGTCATAAATTCTGTTTTTGCAAAAAATCAGAAATATTTACTTCATAGACGGCTTATCTCATAAATTCAATTCTGCCTTTTCGGATCCTGTTGGGAGGAACATTAATGAACCTGAATGAGGGTTTGTCTAACACTATTTGAAGGATCCTTGTTCCTATTGCCATGCGTCCATGGTCATTTGCCATTTCTTCCTACCTTTGCCCCTCAAAATGAGAAGCAATGCTCCGTACACATACATGTGGTGAATTAAACATGGCCCACGTTGGCCTGAATGTGACCCTCTGCGGATGGCTGCAGCGATCGCGCGATATGGGCGGGCTAACCTTTATCGATCTCCGTGATCGATATGGAATTACCCAGCTTGTTTTCAATCTTGAAGTCAACCGGGATCTTTGTTTGGAAGCCCGGAAACTGGGCCGTGAATTTGTAATTTCTGTGACCGGGAAAGTTGCAGAAAGAAGCAATAAAAATTTAAAAATAGCTACCGGAAATATCGAAATCCTGGTTGAACAATTTACTATTTTAAATACCTCCCTCGTCCCGCCGTTCACCATTGAGGATACTACCGATGGCGGCGAGGAATTACGGATGAAATACCGTTATCTTGACCTCCGCCGGAGCCCAAACCGGACCAACCTGGAATTACGCCATGAAATGGCTATTGAAATCAGGAATTACCTGAATGGTTTACAGTTCCTTGAGATTGAAACGCCTTACATGATCAAGTCCACGCCGGAAGGAGCCAGGGACTTTGTGGTTCCCTCCAGGATGAATCAGGGTCAGTTTTATGCACTTCCCCAATCTCCGCAACAGTTCAAACAATTGCTGATGGTCGCCGGTTATGATCGCTATTTCCAGATTGTCCGCTGTTTCCGCGATGAGGATCTCAGGGCTGACCGGCAACCTGAATTCACCCAGATCGACTGTGAAATGTCGTTCGTTACCCAGGAGGATATTCTGAGTACCTTCGAAGGCCTTGCCCGTCATCTTTTCCGTTCGGTCCTGAATCTCGAGGTACAGGAATTCCCCCGATTAACCTATGAGCAAGCCATGAAGTTATACGGATCCGATAAACCCGATATCCGTTTCGGAATGACTTTCACTGAAATCACTGACTTGGTGAAAGGAAATAATTTCAAGGTCTTTGATGAGGCCGAACTCGTGGTTGGCTTCACCGCCTCCGGATGCAGTGAATATTCCAGAAAACAACTGGATGAGCTTACTGAATTCGTAAAACGTCCTCAGGTTGGAGCCGGAGGATTGATCTGGATCCGGTATGCAGCAGATGGAACTTTAAAATCTTCGATTGACAAATTTTTCAATACAGAAGGCCTTAAAACCATTGCCGACAGGTTCAAGGCTGTGCCCGGTGATCTGATGTTGATACTTGCAGGCAGGGAAGAGAAGAGCCGTACAGCCCTTGGAACACTTCGTCTGGAAGTAGGGAAAAGAATGAAACTGATTCCCACTGCCGATTTCAAACCTCTTTGGGTAATTGATTTTCCGTTGTTGGAATGGGATGATGAAACACAACGCTTCTATGCCAAACATCATCCGTTTACTTCCCCGAAACCGGAAGACATATCACTTCTCGACACCGACCCGGGATCTGTTCGTGCCAATGCATACGATTTGGTCATAAACGGCACCGAGATCGGCGGAGGCTCTATTAGGATTCATAACAAAGAACTGCAGAAAAAGATGTTCTCCATACTGGGATTTACCGAAGAAGATGCATCTGGTCAATTCGGATGTTTAATGAATGCATTCGAGTACGGCGCTCCTCCTCATGGGGGTATTGCATTTGGGTTCGACCGGTGGGCAACAATTTTTGGGGGTGGAGACTCTATCCGCGATTTCATCGCGTTCCCTAAAAACAATTCCGGAAGAGATATGATGATCGACGCGCCATCTGCCATCAAAGAGGAACAACTAAAAGAATTGGGGATAAGTCTTTCGAAGCGATAGATGTATTCGCGGATTACTTGTCCAGTTCCTGCTCAAATTTCGCCCGGTCCTCCTTCGACAGGCTTTTGCATTCAAGCATGGCTTCGCGCAGATATTGACCGAATTTTTTATTAAAACCGGCATCATTGATCTTTTCCGCGTGTTTCTTTTTAAACTCCTGATACACGATCGTCATTTCAACCTGAATGTCGTGCGCTTCCATCTGCAGTTTCTGGCTCATCATGGAATCTGCCGGATCGGCATTCCTTAACTTATTCATCGATTCAATATTGCGGCACATCAGATCTGCAATACCCTTGGCATCTTGTCTCAGTTCCCTGTCACCGCTATTGCAACCGGCTAAGGCAAAAACAAACAAAATAACAACGAAGAAGATGATATTTCTGTTTTTCATGACATTTCTGTTTAATAATTACTGTTCCAAAACGCTTTCCCCGCAAAATTAATAGTTTTTACGCTTATTCCCGCTTCGGCCCCTCTTCTATTCTTTCACATATATCAAACGGTAAGAGCCCCCGGGAAAACAAGGTGGAATCTTCCCGGCAGAAAAGGAGTACGACTGAAAAACTTGCCAATAATCAGGGTAATATTGTTAACCTGAATTTATTTTATCTTTACTGTTTGTAATACTTTTTATAAAGTGTCAGGATAGCCGGGGTTATTCCCGGGAATGCTATTTATACTGTTTTTATGGTAAAAAAGATATTGCTTTTTCTGATTCTTGGAACATTACTCTGCCCAACACCATGGCACAAAAAAACAAGGCCGTCCTGAAAGATACGCTAGATGGTAAGTTCGATATGAGCAACTGGGTTATTAATCTTCACGGATTTGTACCCTATCCGACGGTCATCAGCGAACCAGCTCTCGGAAGTTTCGGAGTTGCTCTGGCAGCCGTTTTCATAAGTCCAAAAAAATCTGCCAAACAGGGCGAACAATTTCATTTTCCCGATATTACTGGGATTGCCGGCATGTGGACATTGAATAATACCTGGGGTGTGGGAGCACTCCGGCAGGGAACCTTTCCCGCAATCGGCATGAGGTACACAATTGGACTGGGTTACGCGGATGCGAATATGGATTACTATCGCACCTTCAAGAACCTTGGAGAAAAAGAGTTTAGTTTTAAACTCAAGCCACTTTTTGCGGTTCTTGATATCAGTGAAAACCTTTACAGGAATAAAATCTTTGCCGGGTTGAAATATACTTTCATATACATGAAGTCTCAATATAAATTTACGAATCATTTTCTCGACTCTCTTTCCACGGTGGCATTTGACCAATCAACATTTGATAAACATATCGGGACTTTCGGAATTTATTGTGAAGTCGATACTCGGAATACCATTTTCACCCCCGACCGGGGAATCCGGTTCAAACCGACTTACACTTTTGGACGAAACTGGACCGGGAGCCAGATTGATACGGATCAGCTGGAAGGGGAACTGACTGTTTTTCTTCAGCCTGTAAAACCGTGGGTCTGCGGATTCAGACTTTATGGGGTTGGGCTTTTCAATAATGTCCCGTTTTATTATTACCCTTATATCGACATGAGGGGAATTCCAATGATGCATTACCAGGGGCAGCAAGTCTTTCAGATTGAAACCGAACAAAGATTTGACATAACGCGCCGATGGAGCCTTGTTGGATTTGCGGGAGCTGGTCGTACCTGGAGCGATTCAAAAAATCTGAGCGATGAAAGCTGGCATTGGGCCGGAGGAACTGGATTTCGTTATCTTATTGCCCGGATTTTCAAGTTAAGGATGGGGATCGATATTGCCGCAGGACCGGGCCAGTTCTCCTATTACATCGTGTTTGGACACTATTGGAATTAAGAGTTTCACAACCCTTTCCGATATCCGGGTTCTCTACCAACCAACCGATGTCATGGGTATCATTTCTTCCTCCTCCGGATAACGCATGGCATTGATCAGTTTGCAACCCTGATAGGATTTCAGATCGGCAGATTTGATATCATATTCGGAAATGAAACCGGTTTTCACCAGTCGTTCACGACAAGTGCCTTTCAGAAGGGGTGCGGAAGGGGTAAACCATCGTGTTCCATCAAAAAAGATAATATTCGACATGGAAGTGTCTGTGATCAATCCGTCTTTTACAATTAGTACTTCATCGGCAGTGCCACGAAGAGCAAATAATGATTCCAGGATTTTCCGGTCAGAAAATTTGAGATGATAATCAACCGAATTACAGGAAATCAGCTTCAGAGACCGGATAACCCTTTTCTCATAAATTGTGAACGTAATCTTCCTGATATCCGGACCATAGGTTATATTACAACGGATTACCCCGGCCGGTATTCTGTCCGGCACCCGGATATCAGCTTCTGTAAAGGTTTTCAGACCCGTACCCCAGATTTCATGTACTGACCGGTCCATCCGTGCCAGGTGTTCTTCGAGGTACCTGGGTTTATCATTTTCAATCCTGATGGTTTCAAATAAGAGGCACATATACTTTTTTTAACATCTCGTCATATTCATTTTCAACATTACTCAGTGCTGTTATACCTCCTCCGCTCTTATAAATCAGAACCGGGTAACGGGGATCATTATCAGGGGACTTGTTCTCCTCCGGCCATATGGCCTTCTGTATTTTGTCAATTTTTGTACGGTTTAATTCAAGGTACCGGATAGTCACGGCGGAACATAGTTCCATCCCGTTGAAAAATCCAAAAATCCCCGTATAAAAACCTCTTTGAAATACTTCCGACTCCCTGATGACCTGAACAGTCTTTTCCTTGGGCGCTCCGGTTACCGAACCGGCCGGCAATAATCTGAAAATAATATCGCCCAGGTGCCTTCTGTAATATTCAGAGAGTGTACCGCAAATTTCTGAACTCATCTGCCATAAATCTTCTCGGTTCGTTTTGATCAACTCCAGGTAACGGAAACGCGTTACCCTTACGTCGGTTGAAACCATCGATAAATCATTGCGGATCAGATCGACAATAGTGTTGTGCTCAAACAATTCTTTCTGATCGGCCAGAAGAATTTCTCTGGCTCCGGGAATAGAAGTCTGAATGGTTCCTTTCATCGGATTCGAATAGATCCTGTTACCCGTAACCCTTACAAAAGGTTCGGGAGAAAAGACCAAAAATTGCCCCGGTACATAAAGTTTATAGGGAGCGCCGGAGGCCCTGAAAAGTTCCGCCGGATCGATATGGATCATTATTCTTGTCGGAAAAGTAAGGTTGATCAGATAGGTGTCCCCGCGTTTCAAATGTGACATGACCTTATCGAATGCATTCCTGTACACCGCAAATTCCACAGGGTGGACCTGAATTTCAGGAACCTGTATATTTTCGACAGGTCCGGCATTGGAGTTTCCATCAATATTATATAAAACCCCAAGCCGGAGGGCCTCTTCTTGCGTTAGAACAAATCCCTTGTTTGCGTCAAAATCGATAGCATACAGGAAGGGGATCTCCCGGCTGGTATAACTGTTGATTTTTTCAATGATTTCAGCTTTCCTGATGATCAATTTGACTGTATCTTTACATCATATAAATTACCTTGCCAACGAACCCGTATTAACTTTAATTCCTGCGTAATATCCGTTAACGCACAACTATCAATGCTCCTGCTCCTCGATAATCATGACTCTTTTACCTGGAATCTGGTTGAGCTTTTACACCGGATTGACAAAGATAAGGTGATTATCATGAAACCGGAAGCGTTTAAAATGAAGGAGCTGCCAGCCTGCGACGGGATCATCTTTTCCCCGGGTCCGGGGTTGCCGGATGAACAAACAACCATGTATGATATACTGGACCATCTTATCCGCTTATACAATCTCCATAAAACTATGATTCCGGTATTCGGGGTGTGTCTGGGAATGCAGGCCCTGGTTCGTTATTTCGGGGGAAACCTGTACAACCTTCCTGTTGTCAATCACGGCCAGCCCCGTCATCTCAGGATTCTGCATCCGGAACATGGCCTTTTCAATGAAATCAGAGAAGGCACGACAGTAGGCCTTTACCACTCCTGGGCCGCGGATCCCGGATCCCTTCCCGATTGCCTTGAAGTCCTGGCTGTTTCTGAGGAAAATACCATCATGGCCGTATCACATAAAACATTACCGATTTGCGGCGTTCAGTTCCACCCCGAATCCATCATCACAACCAATGGTAAAAGATATTTGGAAAACTGGCTTGCAATGAGATGAAACTGAAAAACATTAACGATATCAACAAGGCAGCCTATGTGAGATAAACCGCCAGGAGGGCCATGGCTTGACTCCCGCTGAACTTAAAAACTCTTACCTTTGCAAAAAAATCCCTTGCAAAGAATTGAGATCACTGCGCCTGTCGGTACCTGGGAATCATTGATGGCGGCGATCGGGGCTGGCGCCGATTCAGTGTATTTCGGGGTTGGGGTTCTGAACATGCGTGCCCGGTCCTCCGTCAACTTCACCCTTCGCGACCTCGTCAGGATCGCCCGTATCTGCCGGAAACATCAAGTTAAAACCTACCTCACCCTGAATACCGTTATATACGATCACGAACTCAGATTGGTAAAAAAAACAATCGATTCTGCTTTAAAAAACGGAATTACCGCGATCATCGCTTCCGATCAGGCTGTCATACAATACGCAAGAAAGATCGGAATGCCGGTGCACATGAGTACCCAGACCAACATCACCAACATCGGGGCTGTGAAATACTGGTCACAGTACGCAGAGGTCATGGTTACAGCAAGAGAACTGACACTTGATCAGGTAGCCTCCATCATACGTGCAATAAAACGGAACAGGATTACCGGGCCATCTGGCCGCCTGGTTCAGATAGAGATTTTTGCACACGGGGCTTTGTGCATGGCTGTTTCCGGAAAATGCTATCTGAGTCTGGATCATTATAATGCATCTGCCAACCGGGGTTCCTGTTACCAGTTGTGCCGGCGACCTTATCGTGTCACCGATTCTGAAACAGAAATTGAATTGGAGGTCGATAACGAATATATCATGTCGCCAAAAGATTTGTGTACCATCGGTTTTATCGACAAGATTGCCCATGCCGGAGTTTCAGTGCTTAAAATCGAAGGTCGCGGGAGAAGCCCGGAATATGTTAAAACTACGGTGGCATGTTACCGGGAAGCCGTGACTTCTGTCGGCAATGGAACCTATACCCGCGAAAAAGTCGACGGGTGGATGAAAAGGCTCGCTGCGGTCTACAATCGCGGATTTTGGGATGGATACTACCTGGGCAGGAAAATGGGCGAATGGACCGATAAGCACGGTTCCGTTGCAACTGAAACAAAAGAGTATATCGGAAAAATTACCAATTATTTTACCCGGCTTAAGGTGGCAGAAATTAAAATGGAATCAGGTAATCTGTGTTCCGGCGACCGGATATACATCCAGGGACCTACGACTGGTGTCGTTGAAATGACCATCCCCGAAATCAGAGTCGATCAGAAGAGCGTCGGGCTTACTGCAAAAGGAGAACGTTGCAGCATTCCGGTTGGTGTTTTTCTGAGAAGGGCAGATAAAGTGTACAAAATATTAACAACCCGGGATCAATTGAAAATGGAAAACGAAATTGACCAATGATAAATCCCGGTTCAACATCATGAATTTTGACTTTAAGTAACTTTCATACACATACCAATTTCAGCGATGGATCCGATAATCCTTCGGTTTATGTCCAGGAGGCAATCCGGTTGGGGGTTTCAACGCTCGGATTTTCCGACCATTCCCCGTTGCCATTTGAAAATACTTTTGCCCTTCGTGAAGAAAAAGTGAAGGAGTACTGCGATTCAATTATTTCATTGAAGTCAGAATCTGTCTGCTTATCAACTCCACATATCGGGGATGCCTCTTCTGGAGTCGAGGTTTTCCTTGGACTTGAAGTTGATTACATCCCGGGACTGGGATATCCCTTTGCATATTTCCGGGAAAATTTTCCAGTTGATTACCTGATCGGTTCCGTACATCTGGTACGGAACGGTTCACCTGACGATCTTTGGTTCATCGATGGACCCGATCCGTCGACCTATTTCAACGGACTTGAAACACTTTTTGGAAACAATATCCGGAAAGGGGTTACAGCTTACTACACGCAGATCAACGAGATGCTCGAATCAAACCGGATGGATATAATCGGTCACCTTGACAAGATCAAAATGCACAACAGGGGAAAGCTGTTCCGGGATGAGGAGCCCTGGTATAAGGCACTGGTTTGCGAAACACTTGGACTGATCCGGCAAAAGGGAATTATCGTGGAGGTAAATACCCGTGGAATCTATAAAAAAAGATGTGATTCCCTCTTCCCTGGCTTGGAAATTCTTCGTAAAATCCGGGAGATGAACATCCCCATTGTGATCAGTTCTGATGCCCATAAACCCCCGGAAATCTCAATGCTGTTTGCCGAGACTTCACGTTTGTTGCTCGATATCGGCTTTCGCGAAATTATGACACTGACACCTGCCGGTTGGGTAACGACTTCGCTCATAAACTAATTCCAAACGGGAAACCATTTAAAAAGCGAACGGGACAAATGCATTTGTACCCAAAGGAACTTTTATTGTAATAGTTGATGCTCGGTAAGTGCATCCACCACAATAGCCCGATGGGGGCGAACCGGACAAACCAATTCACAAGCTCCGCACCCGTTGCATTTCAGATCATCTATTTCGGGAATGACAAGATTTCCCAACCAGGGGACCAGCCTGATTGCCTTTTCGCCGCATACGTTAGAACACAATCCGCAGATCCGGCGTTCCGTTTGTACCAGACAGAGATTACGGATAAATACAGAGGACCCGATTTTCAAACGCTTCTTAATATTCAGGTCCATCAAATGAATGGCATCCGTAGGACAAATTTCAGAGCACCGGATGCAATCACTGAAACAATATCCGGAGTGAAAATCCATACGGGGTTGAAAGATACCTTGCAAGCCATACTCGAGAAACGCAGGTTTGAGAACCCCCGACGGGCATGCACTGACACATAAATGACAGGAAGTACAGCGTTCTGTAAATCGCGTAATCCCCTGCGAACCGGGCGGAGTGACAGGTACATCCCAAAGTGTCTTCTTTGCCTCCTCACCCGTAAGGTTGTTTGTGGTTCCCGGATTCCCCGACAAAGAATGGTGGGTGTACAACATTCCCGAAAAGCCCATTAAAAATGTGCCAATAAACCGCCGTCGGGAAAGTTCACCTGATCCGGCCTCCGTGTGACTTAACCGGGAACCGGGAACCTGTTCACACTCCTTGTTGATAATGCTGCCCGACCCAGACGACATTTGGGATCCATTGCTGTTTCTTTCCTGCCTGACGTTAATCTTTAATCCGGAAATGACTAATCCGGGGTCCATCTTCTTCACCTCCGCTCCGCCCTCCGTACAAACATCGATACAATCATAACAAACTACGCATCGATCCATTTCAATATGATAAGTATCCGGATGAATGCACCCGGCCTTGCATACCTGGACACAGGCACCGCAATGGGTACAACCGGAAAAATTTACCCGAAGCCTGAATATAGAGAACTTCGATATGACTCCCAGCAGCGTTCCCACCGGACAGATTACATTGCAGTACCATCGATCCTTAAACCATGACAAAAAAATCATAATTAATAACACGACCAATAAAAAAACGACCAGAGACAAGCTTTCCATTGATATAGCGGCCGGTTTCATGACTAAAGGAGTGCCCGGGGGATATCCGGTCACCAGCAATTCGTTGGATCCCATCAGAAAGATCGGCCTGAATAAATTCACTATTATTTTTCCTGAAAGGCTGAAAGGGTCCAGAAGACCAATCAACAAATTAGATTTAAAAATTATCGCCAGAATAAATAAAAAAAGTATGAAGTATTTTATAAGGCTGGAAATCTTTACATTATGTTTTGGTGAGAATCCCATGGAAATCGATTTATGATCAGCATAATACTGTACCAGTGGGGATTTCTTCAACGGTATTTTTCTGAATTTTCGAATCCTGTTTTTAATTCCAATGACCAGGTCCATCAGGATTCCCAGCGGACAAACCGTGGAGCAATAAACCCTGCCAAACAAAAGAGTGAGCACCGACACCAATATGAATCCGGCTGAAGCCAGGGTGCAAGCCGTTGTAAAGCGTATCATTGAAGGTACAAATTGCACATATAAAACCGAATCAACTGCTTCCCGGCTCAGCAAATGATAAACATCTGTAAATATCCCGACGGTCATCAGGAAAAACATAGTGGCAAGTAATGTTCGCAGTGATTTTAGGTATTTATTGAACATCGGTTTCAGGTGCAATTTGTCATTGAGAGGGTCGGTAAAGTTCTTCCTCCCCCAAACCATTAAAGTCAATTTATAAAGATATCAAATTCCGGCCTGATCGGGGTCTTTTTAGAATATATTGGTGGATAAATTCGTACCTTCGCCCATCTGACAATCATTCTTCCTACCCCGGCTGCATGATCGTTGTTGCTTAAATTTGCTCATAATTCATAAAAAAAGTTCATGATACCTCGCGACACCATCGATACGATCATCAGTACCGTTCGGATTGAAGAGGTAATTGGTGATTTTGTTGTACTCCGGCGCCGCGGTGTGAACATGCTCGGACTTTGTCCTTTTCATAACGAGAAGACTCCCTCCTTCACCGTTTCGCCAGCAAAAGGCATCTACAAGTGTTTCGGATGCGGCAAGGCAGGAAATGCCGTGAATTTCATCATGGAGCATGAACATTTTTCTTATCCGGAAGCGCTGAAGTACCTCGCCCGGAAATATAATATTGAAGTAGAAGAGGAGGAACAAACTCCGGAACAACTTCAGGAACTGAACGAAAAAGAGAGTCTTTATAACCTGAACCAATTTGCGCAGCAATTTTTCAGCCGGACCCTTCTGGAAACCAACGAGGGAAAAGCCGTTGGGTGGTCCTATCTGCGTGAACGGGGAATCCGCGATGATATCATTCAGAAATTTCAGCTTGGCTTTAGCCCCTCTGCCTGGGATGCCTTCTCCCAACATGCTGCGAAAAACGGCTATAAGAAAGAATATCTCATAAAAACAGGACTCTCCCTTGAAAAGGAGAACCGTTTGTACGACAGGTTTCATTCGCGGATCATTTTCCCAATTCACAGTGCATCGGGTCGTGTGATTGGATTTGGCGGAAGAATATTGAGTGCCGAAAAAACACATGCCAAATATGTCAATTCCCCCGAATCGGAAATTTATAATAAAAGTAAGACCCTTTATGGTATATTTTTCGCTAAAAATGCCATTATTTCCAAAGACAATTGTTATCTGGTTGAAGGATATACCGATGTGATATCACTGTTCCAGGCAGGAATTGAAAATACCGTGGCCTCTTCTGGAACCTCCCTTACTCTTGATCAAATCCGGATGATCCGGCGTTATACAACGAACATCACCATCCTTTATGATGGAGATCCGGCCGGGATTAAAGCCTCATTCAGGGGCATTGATATGATCGTTGAACAAGCCATGAACGTGATGATTGTGCTCTTCCCCAATGGAGAGGACCCCGATTCATTTGCACGTAAAAACCATCCGGATGAAGTAGATCGCTTCATAAAAGAAAATTCCGTAAATTTTATCCTCTTCAAAACCCGGCTTCTGCTTGATGAAACCCGTAATGATCCCATTAAAAAAGCCGGTCTGATTAAGGAAATTGTTAACACGATCGCCCTGATACCCGATGGAATATCACGGTCGTTGTATATCCATGAATGTTCCGCCCTTATGACCGTTTCTGAACAGGTCCTGATGGTGGAAATGAATAAAATCCTTCGGGCCAGACTGAAGAAATCTTTAAAAGAAGAGGGTCCGGAAGAGAATGAGATATTACCTGAACCGGAAGTCATTGCTGAATCCCAAAAGGATTTTGACACCGATTCCCCTGGATCCCAGGAACAAGAGATTATCAGGTTGCTGTTATTGTACGGACAGGATATCATCCACCTGAAAATGGACAATGCTGCCGACGCCGGGATTCCTGTCATGGTTGCCGATTATGTGGTTCATGTCCTTTTACGCGACGAAATGGTATTTGAAAACCCGGTATTCGGAAAAATCTACGAATTCTATCTGGATGGCGTTCAGAAGGATGCGATTCCCGACAGGAATTTCTTTTTAACCCACCCGGACCTGGAACTATCGCAAACCGCCGTGAACCTGGTCTTTTCCCCTTATGAGCTGAGCAAAAACTGGTACAAAAATAACATCCTTATTACAACCGAAGAGTCAAGGCTGTTGCTTCATGTCGAACATTCAATTCATGCATTCAGGGCGCGTAAACTCGAGAAAATGATGACCGAAATTCGACGGAAACTGGCAAACGCTGAAACTGCAGAAGAACAAACTATATTGATGAAACAACTCGGGGAACTGAAAAAACAAAGTATCCGGATCAACAGGGAAGGCTTGGGTCGTATTATTATCAAATAATAACATCCATTGTTCCCGCTGCCAATTAATGAAATACCAGTTCTCTGTACCGTGGATGATTCCAATAATCCATCAGAATTTTAAATGCTTCATAGGTCTCTGGTTGAACCTCCCTGCTGAAAAATCTGATATTCCTGCTTAGAAAAAGTTTCCCGTCTTCGACCCGCACCTCCCAGGAAAATTCACCGGCTTTGTTTCTGATATTGATTTTCTTTGGAAGGCTGAACAACCTTATTGTTGAAGGAAGTGTGATGACATATGTATATTCTTCTTCTGCCCTGGAAGGTAATTCAAGCACGGTCTCCCGATGGGCCGGTAAGGTCTTCACCGACCAGTTGTCGATACCAATCGTAAGGGCAGGAATCGTGAAATAATAAAAACCGGTATCAGCCCGCAAGGGTTTTTCGCTCTTTAAAATAAAGGTCTGGAATCCATTGTCATTGTTGAGGGTGCTGATCTTGGGATCCTGAATTTCTGCATGGCTGAAACTACTTGCGACTGATTTTTTCAATCTTTTGGGATCTCGTTCCAATCCCGCCCTGGGATAAGCTGAACCGTTAAGATAAACCGAAATTTCACCAGTCATAACAGGATCAGACGACAAAAGAAAAGTCCCGTTTACCCGGACTAATTGTGACGGATCTTCATTTTTTATCACGGTTAAACTGTTTTCAGGATCCAGTGTAATGAATGAACGTCCGGCAAGCGTCATATCCAGATTAACGGCATTAAGGCTGGTTGTCGAAAAAAACCATCGTCCCTCTCTTTTAAAATCCGCCATTACTGTAAAATCTTCAAAATCGCTCAATGTACCGATCCCTGCCAAAAGATTCGCGCTCCTGACAACAGCACATACGCTGGCATCAATTCCGGCTGCTTTCATCAGGGTCACCATAAGAACCGCCTTTTCAAGAGCAGTTCCGCCATTGCTGTTCCAGGTTTGCTCTGCAGTACGGCACTGATACAAAGCCGTCTTAATAGGTATCGGATAATGACGCATTTCATCAACCACGCGTTCCTGAATCTTTAATGCCAGGGGAAACCGGTCGGGCTTTTCCACAACAAGTTCGGCAACAAGCTTTTTCATGGAGTCATTGGCTTTGAATCGAAAGGCATCTTGTTGGGTCAGGTATGGTATCACCTCTTTTCGGTGTTCAAAAGTGCTGAATAACAATTTCGGGTAGTTATCAAATCCGACCTGCTGAAAATCTTCATGCGAAAGTGCTGGAATATCTGTGAATTTCCAGGTATAAACATCAAAGGAACCTTCGGTACTTTTAACCGGTTCAGTATCCGTGTTGAATGCGTGATAAAATATTTTTTTACCAGCTGGAATCCTGATTTTAATTGTGAGATTCTTTACCGGCTCGGCTTCGGCCAGAATTTCATTTCCCATCAGAAAATTAAAGGTGCCCGGAAGCGAATGAATCTGATAATCCAGGTGAATGACGGCATTTCGCTCAAGACCCGTATGCGTGATTACCATTTCCCGAAGATCATTGTATGCTGGAGCATCAGCGGCTATAAAGGGCAATACTTCATTGAACGCATTGGAGGGAGTAATAATTTTTTTTCCGGATGCCATTACGGTGTATACTTCATTGATTTTCAAATGCTGCCGGGTAGGATTATAAATGATAAAAGTCTCTCCGTATAGGTTATGAAATGCGCGGTAAGAGAGAAGCTTTTGGTCTTTGATAAAACGGAAATCTGTACTTCCGTCCTCATTCAGACTGTACTCCTTTGTGATGGATTGATATATGCCATCATAATGTATATCTTGCGCAAATAATAGACACGGCGGAACGATAAAAATGATTAGAAATAGAATCAACCGATATTTTTTCATAATTCGATAATTACAGGTTTTTGCGCAAATTTATTCTGTGCCTCAACAGCCGATCTGAATTCGGGCCAATCAGAACCCTCATAAAGCCTTTTTTTGAAGAATGCCTGCCCGGAAAAGATAAGGGAACCGTTGATATATTTATAACCACCCTCGAAGGAAGCGACATTCCCTTTTGTTTCAACAGTTTCCGGAATTCTTACAAGCTGCCTGACCGGAGGAAGGGTAATCGATTCATGTATCTCTACCTTTCGGGAACAACGATCCCGAAAGGCAAACTTCCTTTCTTTTAATCCGGTGTCAAACGATAAATGTCCCTGAAAAGTTCTGAAGATCCCGGCGGCAGTCAGTGGTGTAAACAGCAACGTTTTACCGGATACCAAAGCAAATTCAGGGATTGTGTAATCAATAGCAATCCACATGTTGAAATTCAGGTAATCGGCAGGATCTGAAAACTTAACCTGGGAAATTTTGGCCTGGGGGCAAATTTTTAATAATTCACGCGAAACATTCTGTGACCATGCTCTCTGGCTTGATCCTCGGAACATCCCGCGGATTGCGGCATCCGACTGACCTTCACCCCAGATGGTAATTCTTCCCGATAATGAACCATCTTCATGCAATTGCGAAACCCCTTCAATTTTTATCAGGTGATTCTCCGGATCAGATACAGGTGTGGTTGCCAGATCGGCTCCTTCGGGTATCCCCATGAGATACTGTTGCTGCTGCTCTGCGCTGGACCAGAGCTCCCGTATAAAGGGTACCCAGGTCGGATCAAGTAAATGATATGTGCTATCTCGTAATTTAACCACCGTAACACAATGGTTAAACTGATCTGCCGGAATTTTGTCAATACGGGAACCAGCCATGGTCATGGCAGGATAGGATTTAAAACCAGCCGCCCGGAGCATGGTGATGAGCATTCCGGCTTTATCTTTGCAAACGCCACACCGGTCAGTGAATGTCATTGAGCCTTTGTGCAGGGTAAAACCTTCACCGGGACCCATTGAAATTCCGGAATATCTTATTTCATCGGCACACCAGTGCGTAAGCCTCGAAACAGAATCCAACTCGTTGACAGATCCCTTCAATATGGAATCTACCTTGTCCTTAATCTCCCGGGTGGACTCAAAGCTGCCAAACTCCTCGTTCACGCCGAAAAACCAGGTCGATTTTGCAAACCAGTCCGCTGTGGTTGAAAGCAGCAATTTGGGTGCAATATCCGATTGAGCTACCATCCTTGGTTCACTTTTCACAGGCATTATGTCTTTTTTAGTAAATGTATAGACCATCTTTTCGACTGAGAATTTCGAAGATACCTGCGCCTCCCCGTTATAAAATTCATATTGAAGCGGCTTGTTGCGCGGGAGTGTTATCTGATAAATTTTGCTTTTCACCGGAACAGGTCCGAAAAATTCTACAATATCATAAAATTGCCCCCTCATTGGAGGAATGTACTTTTCATCTTCGTCGCCCCCTAATAAAGCATAGGTAAACCCTTTTCTGAACATCACCACTTCCACGGCATCACCAGGGTCAAGCCTCCCGATTTCAATCATCTTTTCACGCGCACCCCAGTATATGGCTCTTGCCGGTGCCGGATAATCAAGAACTTTATTCAGATCAATCGGTACGAAACATCCATCTTTTTTGTGAATTACCGCCTTCAATATATTCACATCGGCCGATAAAGGATCGTAACCGAATTTGACCGTCGAAAGATCGCGGCACCCGCGTCTGGTTATTACCTTTGTAAGGGTGTGGTTTACAACATAAGAGAGTCCCGATTCCTGAACATCAACCAGGGTGCTGTCAAATACCACGACCTGATCATAACCGGGAAGGGTGGAAGCATCCCCTGCTTTATCAATAAGCTTTCTGAAATCTGCCTGAGCAAATAGGGAAATCTGCGAAAACATAATCAAAATGAACAGAATATTTCTCATGCGTTAATCGTTTTGGTTCCTGTAATCCGATATATCAATAAAGCCTGCAGTCAGAGCCGGAAAACCCTTATAATCGATCATCCGGAAAGAAATATCAAGATATTTAATTTTTTCCGTTGTTGCCAGGGTCTTGATTTGAATGCGTTGTGGGTCAAGATTTATCCTGTCCAGGCAGGAATGAATCCGTGACGATAATTCCCCGCGGTCGGATGGATGTACAGTATTCATCAGATCCATTAAAGAAAGAGCAGAAAACCCCTCCGCGGAATAACCGAAAATCTCGGGCGCCCGGTTATTGAAAAAAACAAGCTGGCCATTTTGCCAGATGGTAATGCCTATTAGGACATTATCAGAAATAGTATGATTCAGTGCCATCATTTCTCTGTTCTCCTCTGAACGTTTTTCCAGCAATGCCTCAAGCGTTTTCTGATACTGTTTATTTTCAATTTCAAGATTTCGCTGATAGGATGCAATTTCAATGGTCATCTTGGTCTGCTCCATGTCAATGGGTTTTAAAAGATATCCAAAGGGCTTGATCTTGAATGACCGGTCATAAACCTCTTTCGAACTTTGCCCCGTCAGAAATATGATGGCACAATTAAATTGTTCATTGATTCTTTTTGCGGTTTCGATCCCGTCAAGATCTCCCCGGAGATGAATATCCATAAGTACAATTTCCGGTTCCCTTCCCCGTTCCGACAGTTCAAGGATTTCCGATAAACAGGTCTCGCCCCTGCTGGCAGATCCACAAACCTCATATCCAAAATTGTTTAATTGCGATTTTAAACTGGCGGAGATCAATAATTCATCCTCAACAATATATATACTGATTGGCTTCATGTATAACTGGTTTTATAATCCACACCGGTGATCACCGGCGCTTAGGCAATTCAACCTAATGACTGACTTTTATCGGGTACTGATCATCATTAACATGTTTATCTCGGATTCCTCAAGGAATCGCCAGTGCCCCCTGGGAAGATTTTTTTTTGTTAAACCCGCATAATAGACCCGGTCAAGCTTTACGACTTTATACTCAAAATGTTCGAAAATCCTTCTTACAATTCTGTTTTGTCCTGAATGCAACGCGACACCAATCTGCTTACGGTCTTTACCATCACCAATGTATTCAATGTTGTCGACCTTCACCGTATCTCCTTCCAGTACAAGACCATCGGAAATCTTTATCAAGTCCTCTTTGATCAAGGGCTTATCCAATTCAACATGATAGATTTTTTTTATTCCGTACCGTGGATGTGTCAGCTTTTTTGCAATATTACCGTCGTTTGTAAAAAGCAATAATCCGGTAGTGTTCCTGTCAAGTCGACCCACGGGGTATACCCTTTCCCGACAAGCCCCGGCAATCAGAGTCATAACGGTCTTGCGCTTCTCGGGATCATCAACTGTGGTAATAAAACCTTTTGGCTTATTTAAAAGAATGTACCGCGGTTTTTCACGGCTGATGGCCTGATCACCGAACATTACCCGGTCCGATGGATTAACTTTTGTTCCAAGTTCCGTTACAATCTTTCCATTTACACTTACTGCCCCGGCCTGAATGAGTGTATCGGCTTCCCTGCGGGAACAAACACCTGAATTCGAAATAAACTTGTTCAGGCGGATCTTATCCGGTTCTCCTCTCCCCTGCCCGGACCTGACACTCTTTTGAAATTTTTTTCCCGATGACCTTACAAAGGGACGTGACGGCTTTCCATCTGGATTATCCCGTTTTTTTTCCGGATTATATTGTTTCTCCGGTTTGCCTGATTTTTCATTTTTCATTTAATCGTCCTCCTTTTCAAATGGCGGTTTGATCTTTACACCGTCAAACTTTGTTTCAACACCCGCCCTGTATGTAATTACCATGAAGAGCGACCCGTCATAAAGGTACCTGGACCAATCGCCTTCTTTTCTGCCCATAACATAATTACCCTCTTCCTTAATCTTGCCATTATCCCAAAACCAGGTATGCCTTCCATCCGGATGGTCGTCAATAAAATTTCCTTTATATATCAAAATACTGTCTGTTCTTCGACCAGTTGTGTCGATGAGCAGATAGTACCACATCCCGTTTCTGAGTCCGTCCCGGTAAGAACCCCGGATATAGCTGTCGCCGGTTATTTCAAACCATGGCCCATCTTCCAGATCATCAATGAATTCCCCCTCAAAGATAACTTTTCCAGATTCCTCATATTCCGATGACAACCCGTCCTTCATCCCGTTCCGGTATGATTCTTCCCGTAATAAAGCGCCGTTCTCATAATACCATTTCCAGGTACCATCCCGCTTGCCCTGCTTCGTAAAATTACCAGTTTGCTCTGTTTTCCCATCCTGATAATAATATTTCCATTTGCCAACGGGTTTATCATTCTCGTAAACACCTTCAGCTTTCAATTGTCCCTCCTCGTAATACTCTCGCCAGGGGCCTTCTCGATTTCCATCTTCTTTGACCAATCCCTCGCCGACAATTCGTCCGTTTTTGAACAATTGCGCTTTTTCGATCCTGCCCGCTGAATCATATTCCTTCCTGATACCCTCCGGAATACCATTCCGGAACATTGCACTAATTTTTACATTTCCGTTCGAATAATACTCCTTCTGAACTTCAAGCTTTTGTATTTCACTGGCTTCAGGTTGTAATTGCCCATCTGAATATTTTGAGATCCGGATAAGATCTCCGTTTTCGGAATATTCCTTGAAATATCCATCTTTAAGATCATCTTTGAATGATCCTTCCATCTGAATATTTCCGTTTTCGTAAAAAGAAAACCATTTCCCCTGACGCTTACCGCTTGCATCTTTTCTGTTAATACGCATCCGATCAACAATGAATCCTTTTTTATATTCGGTCAGGGTAATGATGGTACCATCCACAGCATATTCCTTTCCATAACCTTGTTCGAGCCCCCCGTGGAAGGGTATTTCCAGCTTTATCTTCCCATCCGGATAAAAATATTTTGTGACACCTTCTTTTATGTCATTTCTGTACGATTCACTTATGATTTCCCGATCCAGATAAGATGTTCTGTTACCGAATTTTTTTCCAGACTTGTAATTGATTTCCAAAACCAGTTTACCAACATCATTATAGAATTTCCAGGTACTGTCCAATTCAAAATTCTTTCGTGATCCTTCCGACTTCAGTTTCCCGTTTTGATAGTACGATTTCCAGTATCCATCAGGTTTTCCATCACGAATAAATCCTTCACTGGAAATCTTTCCATCAGCAAAATAATACCGCTGAAATCCATCCTTAGATATCGTGTCTTGTGACAATACATCAGACAATGAATTCAGAAAAAATAAAAAAAATAAAATTCTTAAATATTTGATTTTGAATGCCATTTTTACAACATCATTAGGTATTTGACAATTCAAGCATTCTTATTATGGGTTTTTTTGCACTGATAATAAGTTCTTCCGGCAAAATGATCTCCGGTTGTAAATTAAGTAATGACTCATATATTTTTTCTAAAGTATTCATTTTCATATAAGGACAATCATTGCATGAACAGGTCTCATCAACCGGAACAATAATGAACTCTTTATCTGGTGCCTCCTTTTTCATTTGATGCAGGATCCCTGTTTCCGTTGCAACAATAAACTTTCTTGAAGAACTGTTTTTAACGAATTGAATAAGAGCAGTGGTAGAACCTATAAAATCAGCCATTTCCAAAACGATTGGTTTACATTCCGGATGTGCAATTAAAACAGCATCCTTGTGTTTTTCCTTAAACCTGATAATCGTTTCTGATTTGATGTTTTCATGAACTTCACAACTACCCTCCCAAAGAACCATTTCACGGCCTGTAATAGTATTGATATAGTTTCCAAGATTTTTATCAGGCGCAAAGATTATCTTTTCTTGTTTTTGAAGGGAATTTACAATTTTTAAAGCATTTCCTGAAGTACAAATGATATCCGACATAGCTTTTATCTCGGCTGAACAGTTGATATAAGAAATCACAAGATGATCGGGATGATCTTCTAAAAATTTCCTGAATTCATCTGGCGGACAGGAATCAGCTAAAGAACAACCCGCCTGTAAATCGGGAATTAATACTACTTTTTCAGGATTCAAAATCTTAGCTGTTTCTGCCATAAAATGTACCCCGGCAAACAAAATAATCTTTGCCTGTGTTTTTAAAGCCTGTTGTGATAACCCAAGGCTGTCTCCAATGTAATCAGCAATATCCTGTATTTCGGGAGTCTGATAATAATGTGCTAAAAGTACTGCGTTTCTTTCATTTTTTAGCTGTGTTATTTTTCGTTGAAGCTCTACTATTTGACTATTATTCATATTTGTAAATACATTTAAATTTTATATTTTTTATGTTTTTATAAGAGATTGTTGATTTGGTTGATTATTTCTTAAGATAAAATTTTGAACTTTATAAAACACCGTTTTATGAACAAACTACAAACAAGATGATATTTATTAAAGTATTTTAAATCAAATTTTTAAAAACTAAATTAACATGTTGTCAGTTAAAATTGTTGTTGATAAAATACACAACCGAACGTATGTATTCATTGTTAATTCTGATTTTATAACTTATCAATAAAAATTAGAAATATGGAGTTCTTAACAGTTTCCTTCAAAAAGTTAAAAAGTTATTACAATTTTGACACAAAAATACGCAGTTGTGAACACATCCATGTGAAAAAAATAAAAAATTGATTATGAGATAGGTATTCAAATGAAAAAGTTCCTTTTTATTCAAAATGACAGGTTTATCTTTACATTTGTAAAAAAAGTATTAACAATGAAAGATAAAATCGATCAGATTGCTATTGCAAGTGATCATGCAGGATTTGAATTTAAAGAATATATAAAATTGAATATCAATAAATTAGGATATAATGTAAAGGATTTTGGGACTTTTTCATCCGACCGTGTTGATTATCCCGACCTGATTCATCCCCTTGCCTCAGCAGTAAATTCAGGAATATTTAAAATGGGAATTATATTATGTGGAAGTGGCAATGGAGTGGCAATGGTCGCAAATAAATATAAAGGAGTAAGAGCCGCCGTATGTTGGAATGAAGAAATTACAAAACTTGCTAGGCTTCATAATAATGCAAATATATTGGCGCTTCCCGCCAGATTTATAACGGAATCGTTGGCATTTGAACTTGTTAAAATCTTTTTGACAACCGGATTTGAGGGCGGAAGACATGAACTTAGGGTAGCCAAAATACAAAATCTAATTTGAAATATCTATGATGAATACAGTATTTCAGAAATTTCTTGAGGACTCAGAACAAAGATCTTTTGATTCAGAACATCGCAAACGATTGAATTATAATATCGGAAGGTATGATATTCAGGTATCAAAAGGAAAAGATCAGTATCAGAATCTTGAATTGGCCAAGCGAAGAGCAGCAAATATAAAGCATAAGACATTAAACAATCTGGATAAATACCTGGCAGAATTTGAAAATAATTTCAGTAAAAGGGGCGGAAAAGTAATATGGGCTCCCAGTGAAAAGGAGGCACAAAGAGAAATTCTTCATATTATTAAAAAATCAAAGGCTCAGGTCATTGTCAAACAAAAGACCATGGTCTCTGAAGAATTGGAACTCAATGAACTCTTTGAAAAAAACAAAAGAGAGGTCTTTGAGACCGATCTGGGTGAATTTATTGTCCAGATCGCCGGGGAAAAACCCTATCATATTTTGACTCCTGCCATGCATAAGTCAAAAGAAGATGTTGCAAAACTCTTTCATGAAAAGTTCAATTTACCTCCGGATTGTTCTCCGGAACAAATTACGCGGTTTGTCAGAGATAAACTGCGCAGTGAATTCATCCGTGCCGACGTTGGAATTACTGGTGGTAATTTTCTTGTTGCTGATGTGGGCGCCGTTGCCTTGACGGAAAATGAAGGTAATGGATTACTAACCATGGCCTTCCCTAAAATTCACATCGTGATCGTCGGAATCGAAAAGTTGATACCATCTTTGGAAGACCTTGATCTGTTCTTCCCGCTTTTAGCACAACATGGTACAGGGCAACATCTGACAGCCTATAACAATATGGTATTTGGACCAAAAACAGAATTTGAACCCGACGGTCCCGATGAAATGTTCGTGGTTTTGCTCGACAACCGCCGAACCGAACTCCTTGGTTTTAAAGAACAGCGACGAGCTCTTTCCTGCATCAGATGTGGTGCTTGTCTGAATGGTTGTCCGATATACAAAAGCATTGGCGGATATTCCTACCGCGCAACCTATTCAGGACCAATTGGCTCCGTGATTTCACCACATTATCTGGGTATGCGTGATTATAACCACCTGAGTTTTGCTTCCACTTTATGTGGAAAATGCACAGAAGTGTGCCCGGTGAAAATACCACTTCATGAATTGTTACTTTACAACCGCCATGAAGCCGTTTCCAAGAAATATATATCCTATAAATGGCGTATTATCGTCCAGGGTTGGAAAACTCTAATGCTTCACCGTTGGATGATTGATAAACCAAAATCAAAGTTGAAAAATAGAATGATCTCCCGGTTTGGTCGAAAAATGTGGGGCACCAGAAGGACCTTGCCAAAAATTGCCCCTAAAAGCTTTAAGGAACGCTGGAAAGAAATACACCCCTAAGCGATAGTATGACTTTTTCTTCTTGAAAACCTGGAAAAAAGAAACTTGTCTGCCAGAAACAAAAAACCTCCTGAAAAACCAATCAGCAATCCAAAAGACACATAGGAAGAACTGAAAATATTTTTAATGGCCGTTAAAAAGATGTTAATATAGGGCGCCAAATTTTCAAAATAGTATGCCTTTCCCGGGATCCAGTTAAGAAACGGCAAATCGGAAGTGCCAATGACCACCAGAATGATGATGATCAATGCCGCGTAGGGAAAAAAGGACTTCAGAAAAGTAAAAATGGGTTTGCTTGACGTATGCTCTTGCGGAACAACCTGGATTCCCTGCATTACGCGATCGACAAAATCATCCGAAGGACTATCAAGCTGAACATGTTGCATCAGGTCTTTCAGATAATCTTCTTTGGGTAAATCGTGGGGTGTTATCATAATACAAAATTAACATTTATAATCAATTAACCGCCCGGTTCATCATCATTTCAAGTTCATCATGTAATTTCTTACGAATCCGGTGCAGCCTTACTTTAACATTTGATGTTGTCAATCCCGTAATCTGGCTGATATCTTCAATGGAATTATCCCCCTTGTAAAACAATGTTATCAACAGATTTTCATCATCCGAAAGCGATTTCATTGCCTCCGTTATCATAATACGTTGTTCTTCAGGTCCAATCGTATCTGCTGAAGAAATATATTCATCGTCGGTGTAATTTTGAACAATGTAATTGTCCATCGGGATTAGTTCAAGTCTTTTCTTCCGTGTTTTTGATATGGCGGCATTGTAAACAATACGGTATAACCAGGTCGAGAATTTTGACTTTCTCTCAAATGTTTTCAGGGCATGAAAGGCCTTCAGGAAAGTATCCTGGGCAATCTCTTCAGCATCCTCCCGGTTGTTCAGTATTTTCAAAGCAATCGAGAAAACCAGGTTTTTATGTTTGGCAACCAGTTGTCCATATGCAGAGATGTCACCACTCAGAACCCTGTCAATGTAATGGTTGTCTTCCTGGTACTTCATCTTCGCCTTTGACGATGGATTATACTTTGGGTTACAAGCAACAACACAAAGATATTATGTTTTTTTATACCATCTGTTTGATTGGGTTGATCTTATTCAAATATTTCCGTATGTTTGTATTTGGGATTTATAAACACTTAAAAATAAAAAATCATGAGAATCTTTACCATTTTTAGTTTGTTATTCGTGCTTGTAATAACAAACCTGTCAGCACAGGTTAATCCTGACAATCCAAACCTGGATCAAATACCCTTTTACCTGAGGAATAGGATCAAACAAACTCCCGACGCCCCGATTTCAACGGTTGTGACAATTAACAACTGGGATAATTACAGCCTGGGTGTTGACTTTGCAGAAAATAATATGGCCGAAAACCCGATGAACCCGACTTGGTATTTCACAGCATACAATACCAACGATGCCCACCATACCGAAAACGGCATGGATTGGGTAGACTCAAGTCCCAGCTTCGGGACCTCTGTTCAGGGCGATCCGGTTGTAGCCTATGATAGCTTAGGCCATCTTTTTTATGAAAACATGTACGGAAATATAACCGGCTGTAAAGTGTTGGTTTCTTCCAATAACGGGGCATCATGGGGATCTCCCGTCACAGCAATAGCCGGAAATGATAAGAACTGGATTGCTTGTGACCAGACTGCGGGTCCTTACTCCAATTATGCCTATACCGTAATGACAAACAATAGTTCCGGAAACTTTTATCGCAGTACTGACAATGGACTGACATTTAATAAGACATATACCGCCACCCCCCACAGTCTGCCCGGAATGATGGTATGTGTCGGCCCAAATGGCAATATACAGGGGGGAACCGTTTATGCAGTCTCAAATTCAGGATCCAGCGCATTTAATTCTCAATATACTTTTCATGTTTCTCATGATGGTGGTGCTACATTTACGGTAAAATCAACCCAGGCCTTTGCGGGTACAGTTGGCGCCCAACTAAGTGGTCGTCACTCCGTTCAGGGTATGCGCACCCGTCCTTACCCAATGATTGCTGCCGACAACAGTTATGGTCCGAACAGGGGAAGGTTTTACTGTGTTTATGCAACAAATGATCCGCCAAGTTCATCTGGTTATCCCGATATTTTTTGCAGATATTCAACCGACCAGGGCGCAACATGGTCAAGCGCTATCAGGGTCAATGACGATCCCAACCCCAACACCCATTACCAATGGCACCCCGCTATTTGGTGTGATAAGGAGACGGGTAAACTGTATGTGATGTGGATGGATACCCGCGATTGCCCCACGGGCGACAGCGCCCTCATCTATGCCTCCTACTCGGTTGACGGAGGTGCGACTTTTGTCACCAATCAGCAGATTTCAAACAAAAAAATGAAAATCAGTTGCCCGACCTGTGGGGGTGGCGGCACTCCGCGTTATCAGGGCGATTACAATGGCATAGTTTCCAATAAAAAAGTATCCATGCTCGGTTGGACCGATTTTCGGTCGGGAACTTTCCAAAGTATGACAGCCTATTTCCCGGATTATGCCATGGCCGTTGATCGCACTTCCGATACGCTTTATGTTCCGACCTCCAATACCATCATCAATGTGTCGATTCCGGAGGTCAAATTATACACCGACACGGTCATACTCTCAGCTGCAATTGCCCCTGCACCCACTACTGGTTCCATTACCTTTGATTACCCCAATGGAAACACCATTACAAGTTTTCCCGATAGTAAACCGGTCAGAGCAATTTTATCCGGTAGTGTTCCACTCGGAATTTATACAATGACCATTTACGCAAAAGGCCCCAATGGTACACCAGCTCATAAAAGAGTGGTATCTATCCGGGTTTTAGAGGGAAGTACTTTCTCAGTAACCGCAACTGCAACACCTTCCACCATTTGTCAAACACTGATGTCACAACTTAATGCAAATGTATTGGGTGGTACTCCGCCCTATAGCTATTCCTGGACCCCCCCCGAACACTTAAACAATCCTGCGAGCCCAAATCCTTTTGCCTCTCCCCTTACAACCACCATGTATCATATTACAGTAACTGATAATGGCGGAAATAATGCCACCGACAGTGTTTTATTGACAGTGAATTCTGCCCCTGCAACACCGGGACCTATTGTTGGCATTCAGACAATTTGCAGCGGCGATACCGCCGACTATTCAATTAATGCAGTTCCCGATGCCGATACCTATTCCTGGACCGTCCCGGCCGACGCCATCATTCTTTCTGGACAAAATACAATCAGCATCTCAGTAAAATGGGGAACCGCCACGGGTGATGTTTCTGTTCTGGCGGGTAATGAGTGTGGTACAAGTCTCCAGAGTGTTTTACCTGTCACAGTCCTGCTTCCGCCTAATCCGCTTAATCCTGTTTCCGGACCCGATATCATGTGTGTCAATACCACCGCCACCTTCTCTACTTCCATTACTGATTATGGAGAAATCTTCCAATGGACCGTTCCTTCCGACGCCGCGATTACCTCCGGCCAGGGAACCAATTCCATTGAAGTTTTATGGGGGTCAACAGCCGGAAATGTTGAAGTATTTGTATATAATGACTGTGGCGATAGCCCGGTGGTGTCAAAATCTGTTGGAGTAAATACGGCTCCCGAACCGGCAGGAATCATCATGGGAAAAGATACCGTATGCCAGGGACAAGGGGATTACGACTATATTGTACCTCAAATTGCGGGCGCTACAAGTTATGTGTGGACCCTTCCCGAAGGAGCTACCATCACTTCTGGTGCGGGAACCAACGAAGTTGTACTTTCATTTAGTTCCACGGCCCTGTCGGGAAATCTCTCCGTTAAAGGTTCAAATGAATGTGGCGATGGGGTCGAATCTGTATTGTTTGTTCAGGTAAATAATTGTGCCGGAATATATTCAAACACCCTGAAATCGGCAGTATCAATCTTTCCAAATCCCGTTAATGGAATGCTGACCATTAAAATAAATGGTAATGAATCTCGTCTTGTTTTAACCCTGACGGATGCGGCCGGCAAACAGATTTATTCCGAGATCCTTGATAATATCGGAAATAGTTTTGTAAAAAAACTGAATATGTCTGGCTTATCAAACGGAACCTATCTGCTTCGCCTTTCAAATGGATCAGGATCTTATCTTGAAAAAATAATAGTAAGGTAAAGAATATGGTGTTTTAAGGAAGGGGCCGGATTGATTATTCGATTCGGCCCCTTTACTTTGTAACCGGGAAACTTATACGGCGTCAAACTTTGCGAAAACGGAAAAAACAAACCAAAAATTAACGGAAATGAGTAACGAATTTTTAATCCCGGTCGCTTTCTTTGCCATGATATACGGCATCGTATATCTTCTTGTGCGAAGAAAAGAACGCTTGGCTCTCTTAGCAAAAGGTGCAGATGCAAGCGTTTTTGAATCTTCTAAAAACCAGCCCTCCTCATTGAAATGGGGTCTTTTACTGGTTGGTATCGGTACAGGTATTCTGATTGGTAAAATTTTAGCAGTTTATACAACTCTTGCAGAAGAACCTGCCTTTTTTTCAATGGTCTGCCTCTTTGGTGGTATCGGGCTTATTATTTATCATGTGATTACCCGGAAAATAGAAACAAATATTAAAGAATAACATCAGTCACATTTGTCTTGCTTCACTGTTGCCCCTGAAAGTACTAAATTTCAGGGGCTTTTTTTAAATAAGAAATTCTCAATAGTCAGATATTCGGGCCCTTCGCGATGTAAAATACTTTCATACAGCGTCATACCGCTAAAACTTTGAAACCTTGATTTCCATCCCGAATAGTTGTCAATGACCCTTTGGAATCTTATCTTATCCTTAACCATTTTGATTCTTCCCAGGGTAAGATGTGGAACTGTATTCTGGCGGTCGGGTTCGTACCCAAGAACCTGCAAATCCACTTGCAAACGCTTCATAAAACTCACAAGTTCAGTATAAGGTTCAATTCCAAGCCAGATCACCTTGGGTGAATATCTGCTTCCGAAGAGTCCGATTTTCGACAATTGTATTTGAATTTCGTTAGTCTGTTCCGAACTGGTTTTCAGAATTTCACATATCTTCCCAATCTTATGTTCGGGAGTTTCTCCAAAAAACCTTGTGGTGATGTGTATATTATGCTCCTCAACCCACTTTATGGATTCATCCGATAGCTGGGCTTTAAGATTCCGGTACATCCTCAGGAATTCAACATCGGGACATATACGCAGTGCGGCGAATAGGCGTTTCATTTACTTTACAAAAAAGGATGATTATAATATTGAAAAAGTTCTTAATTTTGCATTCTCGTTGGGGTATTAGCTCAGTTGGCTAGAGCGTTAGACTGGCAGTCTAAAGGTCAGGGGTTCGACTCCCCTATACTCCACAACCAACCTTTCGTTTATACAGTATTTACTGGTCATATGGAGTGAAATTTAATATACTCCACACATTTTCACACACACGCTGTCAGCCTGACAGGTGCAAGTTCCTTTCGATAGTCAAACCATGGGGGGGGTGCTGACACCCGGGAGATCATTTTACACCTCTTCATAAAATTTTTCATTTTTCGGATTGACAAGGTACGAAAATCAACAGTTAAATGTTATTAAATTTTAACAACCATTAAATCAGTTACATACATCAAACTTAATACGTTTAGGCAAATCCTATATTATATTTGTAGAGAAACCAAATCAAACATGAAGTCAAAAGGATGTTAAAAAAAAATGTTCAACCTTAAATCCTAAAATCATGTTTGAAGAAAAATTGCTCACCCGGGCCGAAGCAGCAGCCCTGCTGCACTGTGGCCTGACAACGATTTGGAAACTCACAAGGGAAAAAAAACTGCCCTTTTACCGGGTTGGTCGCCGGTATCTTTTTAAGGAAAATGAACTTTTGGCATCAATCAAACAAAATTGATTAGCCATGGGTTCTATCAAAGAATTGCCCGATGTTTTCGTCGGCAAGGGTGAGGTGCGCAATTTTCATTTTAAGAAAATCGCTGAGAAACCAGCAGGATTCCTATATCGGGTCACCAGTTCCGAATTAATCCACTACGAAGTTTTTAAACGTAAGGTCAACAAGCGGTTTAACTGTGTGAGCTATCCGTCATCAAACCGTTTCGGTATTGATGCATGGACTACCCGCGATTTGTCCGAAGCACGACAACGTTTCGATCAGCTATGAAGCCGATTAGCATTAACAGCACACAGGCTGCCCGGATTTTAAGGATGACCACGTGTGAACTGGAGCGTCAGACCTTGGCCGGGAAGATCCCAGGGTTCAAGGTTGGCGAACATTATCGGTATTATCACAATGATCTATTTATAAACTATTTGGAGCGAAAATCCCGGGCTGAAAACAGGGATTGAGTTAAATTTAAAACAGGGGCGATGAGAGATTACTGGTATTACTTTTTTCCAATACGATTCCTATGGTGGGTTGAAGAATCTGAGATGGCCGATCGAATTGACAAAATAATTGGATGGTGCAATATTGAACTGATACGAAGAGATCCCGACATCAAAGAAAAGGAAACGTCTGCGTCTGATCTTAAAGATTATATTCATGAGATGACACATACCGAAGGCGGGTCATATGTTAAGTGGTTAAACAGTCACAAATTTCTTTCAGGGCAATGTCACCCTATTGAAAGAGATATTTTCACAAGTGTAAATTCCGAATATCTGTTCGACTGCCGTGACGGACGTCTTGAAGTCGATTTGTTTCTACTACACGCGGCCGTTCGGTCGGTTTGCGGTAAGCGGAACTTCGCCAAGGGCTACCGGGAAAATCTTGTACAACGTATGTACGATGACAGAGTTGTTTTAAGCCGGTGGAAGTTTGACCGGCTGTTTGATCGGGCACAGGCACGACACTTATGCTCCCGGGTTCCGGCCGGCAATGGATGGTTTATATCAGTCCGATATAACCGAAAGGAATTAGAAGCAGCGATTAAGACCCGGGTCGAAAAGTATGAACAAGCCCTCAATGGGCCGAGCGAAAACTTACACGTAAATACGAAAGAAAACTTACACGTAAATACGAGTGAAACCTCACATGACTCACACCTGACTCACACCTGACTTACACCTCACTCGCATCTAATATAAAACTATACTTATTAATACTCTTTAAATAAAACTCTATTAAAAACAATCGTTTCATTTTTTTTTCAAAAAGAACCCAATGCATACCCGACCACCATGACCGACTTGAAAACAAACTCAGGTCTCGACGTCTAACCCTGTACGTCTTCCTCCTCTGAGTGAAACGGCGACAGCATCAGCCCTGCTCGCCGTTTTTTTATTCTCATATCGCATATAATAGACCGTTTCGACCGTTGGCCGGTACTAGATACTGACTTGACTTGAAACGGGCTATTAGACGCTAAAATGACTCAATAGACGATTTCGTTTGCATACACCATAAAAAAACGCCCGAGAGGGACGCAAAAGGACAATAACATCCCGATAATCCGGTGAACCCGACAACGGGCTTATATGTAATGACTTAAAACGATTAGTTTAAACAAATGCGTTTGTGATAAACCATAACCCTGCTGATTTTCCAATTAATAAATGCTATTTTCATCTTGATGATGAACTTTTCGTCGGTGATTATCAACGAACTAACGGGCTGTTTCATGGCTATTAGTTTTTTGCGTACTCTTCCAATGACTTAATACTAAATTTCTTCATTGCCTGTTGTTTCATTGGCAAATTGACACTATAATACCGTTCCATTGTGGCGTGGCTCTTATGCGTGGTTAATCCCATTGTTACTTCGCTGGAAACCTGCAAAGCAACATTAAGGGTCACGAAGGTTTTCCGGCCGGTATGCGTTGTAATCAGCTCATGCTTCGGCAAAACTAATTCAAGACGGTGGTTTCGCCGGTATTTTATGATTGTGACCGGGCTGTTGATCTCAACATCTGAGGCAAGCTCTTTTAATGCATCATTGGTTTTTTGGTTGCTAATGGCCGGGAAAGCCATATCGAATCCCTTTGCGTTCAGGTTGGTTGAATACCTGTATTTATCCAATATCTCACGGCTGAAATCATTGAACGGAATAACGGCCCTGTCGCCCGTCTTGACGGTAGTGCAATTAATTATCCCTGCTTCATAATCAACATCTGACTTCTTCAGATTCTGAATGTCGGAAAACCTTAAACCTGTTGAACAACTTAAAATCAGATAATCTTTCGCCCGTTGCTGTGCTTCGTTCTTCGCAAGATACTTGTAAATACTCAAAAATTCAGGGATTGTCAACGAAATGATATTGTCCGTTGTTTGATTCTTTTCGCCGGTTTTCAG
>Ga0209099_1000990_pt1 | contig 31218 bp, 25 predicted proteins | sample AD_JPNHW2_MetaG_FD_184430 | JGI IMG/M metagenome (GOLD analysis project Ga0209099, IMG submission 184430) | Active sludge microbial communities of municipal wastewater-treating anaerobic digesters from Japan - AD_JPNHW2_MetaG (SPAdes) (version 2) | ecosystem: Engineered > Bioreactor > Anaerobic... | reverse complement strand
GCAAAGGGAATGATTGAATACCTGGAGGCCGGGAACTGGTAGAAATCAATCCAGGAGATATTTGGAGTTGGGAACTGCTTCAAGTATCTCACTCTCGCATAAAATGATTTTTATTCCTTTGTGTGTGAACTTGTACTTTTTTTTGTTATTCTCAAGAGTAATATCCCCGGTGCGGGTCAGTTCAATAATCCATTCGTAAAAATATTTTTTACCCATAATTATATATTCAGCAGGTGTACCCGATTTTTCCAGCTCGCTGATCATTTTATCAATCACGCTTATTACTTTCATAATATTATCTCCAGTTGGTTTGTTATTCGGTTTTATTTCACTTCACGCATGAATAGAACTGTCTTCGGCGCCACTCATCCGGCGAGAAACCCATATCTCCTGGTGTATATCAGGGGACGGGTTTAAAAAATATTTTTATTTATACAACTCTCCGGAGTTTTCTACGGAAGACTGTTTTGCCCTCCATAACTTTATCTTATAATATAAGATCTGCCCTGTAAACATTACCGCGAAAATTATGTAAAACAGGCCGCCGCTGATAAAAAGCCATGCTTCATTAGACATGTAAAACGCTGAATAAACTGTCAGAATTGTGTGAAGGGACAGAATAAGAAGAATGATTTTAAGCATACGTTTCATGGCTTTTATTCCCGCTTCGTTTAAAGTAACTTTCATATTTTTCATATATCTTTGCGACATGGCAAGTACAAGATTTGATGGTGAAAATGCTGAAACTGCAATTATGGCGCAGAGTATTAATTCCATTAAAGCCGGCTTGAGTTTAAAGAATATATCGTTTTCAAGAAGGATGGAAATGAGGCCGAGTATTACTAAAAATGCAGTATCAAAAATTATAAAGCGGTCATATTTACCGTCTTTAATTCTTGTTATTATCAGTTCAGCCACGCCGAATATAACTGCTACGCAGAGGCCTGTTCTGGTACCCCATATTTCATCAGCAACCATAAATATGAATAAAGGAAGCAGGCCCGGGAGCATCTGTTTGAGCATCATCATTAGCGGCATATTAATTCTCCATTTTCGCTAATCAGGAAATATCCGCGTTTGAGAGTGTCAATTTGTTTATGGGTAAATATTTTCTCCGGAACAGAATTTTTTTATCAGTCTTGTTATTGTTCCTGGCTGTTCCATGGGAATCAGGTGCCCGGCATTTTTCACTTCATAATATGTTCCGGCAGGAAAAAGCGATGTGACTTTTTTCAGGTCAATAAAAAGTTTATTTTCACTGGTTTCACCCTCAACGACCAGTACCGGGCATTTTACCTCAGGCAGCAGCGGCCATGGATTCTTTGCGTTCCCTCCCATAAAAAGGGAAGCTTCTTTTCTCGGCGAGCATACCAGTGTCAGTCCTCCGCCGTCACCGGTAACCATTCCGTACTTCATGTAGATGTCCAGTATTTCGCTGTCCCATTTACTGAAGAGTTTTCTGCTTTTAAGATACGAGAGGGCTTCTTCACTACTGTCCCATCTGCTTTTTCTTTTAATTGATTTTGCTGCAAGCGGATGCTGCTCGACTGTGATTTTTGTACTGTAACTGATTTCAGGCAGAAATATCGGTTCTATAAGAATCATCCCTGCCGGTGAAATTTTATGAAGTGCTTCGCAAAGTGTTATTACTGTGCCGCCCATTGAGTGCCCGGTAACGAATGGGGTTTTTAAATTCAAATTTCTGCAGAATTTATATAAATCATCCGCCAGTATATCCCATCCGAGCCCTCCGTCCTCCGGTTCGGAATTTCTATGATCACAGAAATACGGGGCAATTATGTTATACGATCCCGCAAGAGATTTAGCAATAGGGTGCCATAACCATGGAAGAAATCCGGTTGCGTGCAGTAGAAGCAGATCTGGTCCATCTGACGGATAGTGGAGATATTCAATAACGGCATCTCCGATATCACAGGATTTTATTAAAGGCTGAATGTCGTTCATATAAAGTCCTCTTTCTATCCGTCACTATCCGCCCGTCGGGCACCTTTTCCCGATAATGGGAGAAAGGGATAATGGAAATATTTTACAATCTCCTCTCTTCCCGTTCGCGGGGGAGACGGCCGACGGCCGGAGGAGACGAAATTTTAAATGTATAATATTTAATTATTCAGAAAGTATTAATTATATCAACAATTCTTTTAATTTATTTTATAATTAAATTTGAAATGAAAGTGCAGGAGTGAGTATTAAGTGTTGAATATAACCATCCTTTGGGAGAGGTTCCGGACGTATTAAAGCTTCCTCTTTATTAAAGGCCATTCATGCCTCTTGGGGGGATGGATGAATGGAGTACGCCGAAGGTCTTTTGCCTGATCAGTTTACTATATGGCTATAAAAGAATCAATCAGCCGCATAGAGAAAAAATCTGCTAATGAACCCTGTAAACTCCGGAATCCTCCCGCAGGATGGTGTTGTAAAATAACCGCTCAACAGCCTCTCTTCCGGAGGCTATCATTTTTATGACTTTTAGGAAGAAAAGTGAAACAAATTTAACTTTTTATGAACGTTATAATAATAACGGAACATGATTCCGATTGTCAATAAATTTTTGCTTTTTTTAATAAATTTTACAGTTTTAAAGAGCATTGAGCATTGTGTCATCGGGTAGAAACGAAACTATATTATTCCCGGAAGGAGATGTTAGATGATTGAGATAAGCAGTTCTCCGGGTTCATTACGTGAGGGTAAGACAAAGTTGGATGATGCAGAATTTAAAGATCTCAATCTATTATTACAAAAATGGACTTTTTTGCGATACACCTTCTGCCCCGGATTTTTGTATGATAATTGCATGTTATATTTTAACAATTACGTAACATAGTTTAAGCTTTTTTAATTGCTGAGAGCGGTATATTTTTTATTGTTATATCGAGGTAATAATTATAATTTTATATTAGTATATTCCCTGTGACATATGCAAATCTTTCCATGTATGTGCAATTTTTGTTTTTCCGGAGATTTAAATGAATTACAGCAGATTCGAAAAATGCGGCCTTTATGATCCTGCAAATGAACATGATTCATGCGGGATAGGTTTTGTTGCAAATATAAAAGGTAAAAAATCATACGATATAATCAAGAGAGGGCTTGAGGTTCTTGAAAGGATGACTCACCGCGGCGCGGAGGGATCTGATAACAAGACAGGTGACGGTTCTGGCATAATGATACAGCTTCCTCATTCATTTTACGCGGAGCAGGTAAAGGATTTACCATCAGCAGGAGAGTATGGTGCCGGTCTTGTTTTTTTCCCTTCTGATGAAGGTGACAGGCGGAAATGCAGGGAAATTCTTGAGAATACCCTTCGTGATGAGGGACTGAACATTCTAGCATGGAGGGTACTGTCAGTAGAAAGCAGTGTTATCGGGGATATAGCCCGCAGATCGGAGCCTGTGATTGAACAGATCTTTGCCGGAAAAGGTTCAGATAAAAATATAAATCTTGAACTCAAACTTTTTGTTGCAAGAAAGGTTACGGAAAGACTGGTGAGAGAATCTTCAATAGATGGAAAATATTTTTTTCATATGCCCTCCTTTTCATCCAGAACAATAGTTTATAAAGGAATGCTTATGCCGGGCCAGGTAAGGCATTATTTTTCTGATCTCCGTGATGACAGAATGGAGAGCGCCATGGCCCTGGTCCATTCACGCTTCAGCACAAATACATTCCCGTCATGGGACCTGGCGCAGCCGTTCAGGATGCTTGCTCACAATGGAGAGATAAATACTGTTAAGGGCAACAGGTTCTGGATGCAGGCGAGAGAGTCTGATTTCAGATCGGATATTCTTGGAGATGATCTTAAAAAAATTCTGCCGGTCATTGAACCGGGAAAGAGTGATTCTGCTTCTTTCGATAATGCCGTTGAGCTGCTTGTCGCTGCGGGGAGATCTATACCTCATGCTCTAATGATGATGATTCCTGAATCATGGAATGATAAAAATCCTATTCCTGAATATTTAAAATATTTCTATGAGTATCATTCAACTTTTATGGAGGCGTGGGATGGGCCTGCGTCGATGGTTTTCTGTGATGGAAGATATATCGGCGGCACACTTGACAGGAACGGATTAAGGCCTTCAAGGTACATCATAACAAAAGACGGAATGATTGTAATGGGCTCGGAGGTGGGGGTACAGAATTTTTCTCCTGAAGATATTGAGTTGAAAGGGAGACTCATGCCGGGAAAACTTCTTCTTGTTGATACTCTGGAAGGAAGAATTATTCCGGACATCGAGGTAAAGGAGAAGATAGCCCACAGCAGGCCGTACAAAGAATGGGTAGAGAAAAACAGAATTGTGCTGGATGATATTCCCGAACCGGAAAATGTTTCTGCGGAAATTGAAAAAGAAAAACTTCATGCGTTAAGAGTAAGCTTCGGCTATAACAGAGAGGATATCGAAGATATAATAATTCCGATGGCGGTAAATGCCCAGGAGCCTGTAGGATCTATGGGTACCGATACTCCGCTTGCTGTTTTTTCTGATAAACCCCAGATGCTGTTTAACTATTTTAAACAGGTTTTCGCGCAAGTAACAAATCCCGCTATAGATTCCATAAGAGAAGAACTTGTAATGAGCCTTACAAGCTATATGGGGCCAAGAAAGAATCTCCTCGAAGAAGGGCCGGAGCATTGTAACCTGATAAAATCTTTTACTCCGTTTTTTTCAAATGGGGAAGTGGAGAAAATCCGTAATGGTAAAAATCCATTATTTAAAACAAAGGTGATTAATGCGGTATTTCCGGCAGAGAGGAAAAACGGTTTACTTGAAAACAGGATCGATGTGATCTGCCGTGAAGCAGAGGAGGCCGTTGATCAGGGATTTAATATAATTATTATTTCTGACAGAAAGACAGACAGCAGCAATGCCGGAATCCCTTCACTCCTCGCGTGTGCAGCAGTCCATCATCATCTGATAAAAGTTAAAAAGAGAACCAGAACCGGAATAATAATTGAGACCGGGGAAGCAAGAGAGGTTATGCATTTTGCTCTTCTCATAGGTTACGGCGCTGACGCAGTTAATCCTTACGTTGCATTTGCTACTATTGATGAACTTATTAAAAACAAACAAATTAAAATTCAGGGCGGTTATGCTGAATGTGAAAGCAATTACATTAAATCCCTCAACAAAGGGCTTCTGAAAATTCTTTCAAAAATGGGTACTTCTACTATAAGGAGTTACCGCGGAGCGCAGGTATTTGAAGCGATAGGTTTGTCCGGGGATTTTGTAGATAAATATTTTACCGGTACTCCTACCAAAATTTCAGGAATCGGAGCGGATCAGGTTGCGGTTGAGTCTATCATGAAGCATGATAAGGCATATGTTGAAAAAATAAAATCGCTTGAATCTGACGGCGTATACAGTTACAGAAAAGGCGGTGAAAAACACGCGTGGAATCCTGAAACTATATACATGCTTCAGTGGGCAACAAGAAATAATGATTATGAAAAGTATAAAAAGTTTACCGCGCTTGTTGATGAACAGAACAGGAAACCTCACTGCATAAGAGGGCTTTTCGATTTCAACTCATCAAGGCCAATCCCGATTGATGACGTTGAACCGGCTGTTGAAATAATGAAAAGGCTTACTACGGGTGCGATGTCTTTCGGTTCAATCAGCAAAGATGCTCACGAGGCTATTGCGGTAGCAATGAACTCGATACAGGGTAGAAGTAATTGCGGTGAAGGAGGGGAAGACCCCCAAAGATTCATCCGAAGGGCTGATGGTACATCGGCAAGAAGCGCAATCAAACAGGTAGCTTCCGGAAGATTCGGAGTAACGAGCAACTACCTTGCGAATGCGGACGAGATCCAGATAAAAATATCGCAGGGAGCAAAACCCGGTGAAGGTGGACAGCTCCCCGGGCATAAAGTTGATCAGATAATAGCGAAGACAAGACATTCTACGCCGGGAGTTACTCTTATTTCGCCTCCACCGCATCATGATATATATTCGATTGAAGATCTTGCGCAGCTTATTTTTGATTTGAAGAATTCTAATCCGGGAGCGCGTATAAGCGTAAAACTTGTATCGGAATCGGGTGTCGGGACTGTAGCATCCGGTGTTGCAAAAGCCCATGCTGATAATATACTTATCAGCGGATACGACGGCGGTACAGGGGCAAGTCCTGTCAGTTCAATAAAACATGCCGGGCTTCCATGGGAAATCGGCCTTGCCGAGACACACCAGACTCTTGTAAAAAATGATCTGAGGGGAAGGGTAAAACTCCAGACTGACGGCCAGCTGAAAACAGGGCGTGATATCGTAATAGCAGGTATACTTGGAGCAGAGGAGTTCGGATTCGGTACAGGTGCTTTGATAGTCCTCGGATGTGTTATGATGAGAAAGTGCCATCTTAATACATGTCCTGTCGGTGTCGCGACTCAGGATCCTGATCTTAGAAAAAGATTTAAAGGCAAACCGGAGCACCTGATTAATTATTTCAGGTTTATGGCTCAGGAAACAAGGGAGATAATGGCCGGACTCGGGGTCCGGACATTTGATGATCTGATCGGCCGAACTGATCTTCTGAGAAAAGGGGATATAGATCACTGGAAAGCCAGATATATTAATACATCGGATATTCTCTTCAGGCCGGATGAGGCTGCAGATCATGCCGTACGCTGTATAAAAAATCAGCACCATAAAATTGAACATGTTCTTGATAGAAAACTTATAGAAAGAATAAAGCCGTCACTGGATGCGGGACGAGAAGTGAATGCATACATCGAGATGCCGATTCATAATACAGACCGTTCTGTTGGCGGAATGCTTTCGTATGAAATTTCAAAAAAACATGGTGAAGCCGGACTGGCGGATGATTCTGTAAACTGCACATTCCACGGGAGCGCCGGGCAGAGTTTCGGGCTTTTCCTTGCAAAGGGTGTGACGTTCAGGCTGGAGGGTGACTCGAACGATTATTTCGGCAAGGGGCTTTCCGGCGGAAAACTGATTGTGGTGCCTCCGAAGGGATCACTTTTTGACGCACATGAAAATATAATTGTCGGCAATACCGTGCTGTACGGCGGGACTTCCGGTGAAGCGTTTATACGCGGAGTTGCCGGAGAGAGATTCTGCGTAAGAAACAGCGGCGTTCATGCGGTAGTAGAAGGTACCGGCGATCACTGCGCCGAGTATATGACAGGCGGAAGGATTCTGGTACTGGGTAAAGTCGGAAGAAATTTTGCTGCAGGTATGAGCGGCGGTATAGCGTATGTTCTTGATATGGACGGCAATTTTGAATATTTCTGCAATAAGGGAATGGTTGAGCTCTCTCAAATCAGAGATTATGATGACCAGGATTTTATCATAGAGATGCTGAAAAAACATATTCATTACACTGATAGTTCGATCGCAAAAGATATAATAAACAGATGGTACGAATATCTGCCGAAATTTGTCCGGATTCTTCCGCTTGAATATAAACGCGCGCTCAATGAAATGAAGACTGCGCTGATTGATGAAAAACTTAAAGCTATCAGAGAAGAAGAACAGATCCAGGAGAGTTACTAATGGGAGATCCGAAAGGCTTTTTAAATATACGGCGTATGGAATCGGGATACAGGCCCGTTGAAGAACGCGTTAACGACTACAGGGAAGTAGAAATCCTTCTTCCTGATGCGGAAAGGGAACTCCAGGCCTCCAGGTGTATGGACTGCGGAGTGCCATTCTGTCACTGGGGATGCCCTGTCGCGAATATAATGCCGGAGTGGCAGGATATGATTTTCAGAAAAGACTGGAAGGCAGCTTATGATATTTTAAAAGAGACAAATAATTTTCCTGAATTCACCGGAAGAGTCTGTCCCGCCCCCTGTGAAGCATCATGCGTCCTTTCAATAAACGATGAGCCTGTGACTATCAGGCAGAACGAACTTGCAGTAATAGAGAAAGCATTTGAACTCGGTTATGTAAAGCCGGAGCCGCCCGTGATGCGAAGCGGAAAAAAAGTTGCTGTTGTCGGAAGCGGACCGTCAGGGCTCGCATGTGCGGACATGCTGAATAAGGACGGGCATACTGTGACGGTGTTTGAGTCTGAGGACAGTATCGGCGGTTACTTAAGATTTGGTATACCGGATTTTAAACTCGATAAAAAGATTATCGACCGCAGGGTTGATATATTAAGAAATGAAGGTATAGAATTTAAAACCAATGTTACTGTCGGGAGAGATATAAACACGACTGAACTTTTAGAAAAATACGATGCTGTAATGCTCGGAATCGGCGCGAGAGAACCACGTGATCTGGGTATTGGCGGTAGAACTCTTAAGGGTATTTATTTTGCAATGGATTATCTTGATCAGCAGAACCGGAGGGTAAGGGGCGAGCTGATACCGGAAGATAAACTGATTAAAACAATTAATAAAAAAATAGTAGTGATCGGTGGTGGTGATACCGGATCAGATTGTGTCGGTAACGCAAACAGGCAGGGAGCAAGCAGTATAACCCAGATTGAAATTTTACCTGAACCCTCAGATCACAGAACAGCAAACGATCCATGGCCGCTATGGCCTAAAGTGAAAAAAACATCCAGTTCGCATGAAGAGGGATGTGAGAGATTATGGAGTGTAAAAACTTTAAGATTTTGCGGGGAAAACGATATAGTAAAAATGATTTCCGCTATACGTGTCAGTTGGGAAAAAGACGCCTCCGGAAACCTTGTGATGAAAGAAATTCCCGGAACTGAATTTGAACTGCAGGCAGATCTGGTGTTTCTTTCAATGGGCTTTACGCATGTCACGCATGAAGGGATTGTAAAAGATTTTAATTTAAAACTTGATGATAAAGGTAATATCAAAGTAGATGAAAATTTTATGACATCAGTTGACGGAGTATTTTCAGCGGGGGATTCTGTGCGTGGAGCTTCACTTGTTGTATGGGCAATTCATCACGGCAGAGAAGCCGCAAAGGGGATAAACAGATATCTTAACAGGTAAAATTACCTGTTAAGAACGTCTCTTTGTACTTTATTTTCAACTGCAGTCTGGATGGGATTTACAAATACAAGGCGTACCCTTATATCGCCGGAGTTTGATGAATCAAGTTTCCTGTTGAACCAGCCGAGCGGATCAATTGCCAGAGTTATAATCTCCCGCAGAATTCCGGGATCCATTTTTTTCTCAATATATTTTGTAGTTTGTATCAGTGCTTCTCCTGTGATCGATCCGAGCATGGGAGTGAATATCATGTCATTCAGAGAAACCTGCTCGCGCCATTCTCCGACGAATTCCCAGAAAAAACTTCCGGCAAAAGTCCATGCAAGTGATTCAGGAATTGTGTAGTAGTTGCTTCTTGCGATCTGGTAGTATGTCATGCCCGCATATAGATGATATACTGTATTTGTATTGAAGTTATTCGGATCCCAATACCAGCCATCTTCGACTTTCCGTTTGGCGTCATGCCAGGTATATTTATACTGCCAGTCGACTTCATTCTCGGCTTTTGTCATATAGTAATTGCCGACGCCGATAGCGCAGAAGAAAAGAATCTCAGAAGAGGTTCTTACTGCACGGTAGGTTGATGAACGCTGAAGGTTATATTTAAATTCATAACCTTTTATCTCTTTTACTTCTTCTCCATCAGAATAGAGAGGGTTGAGGTCTGTAATAGCTTTTGTTTCAAGCAGTTTCCCTGCAAAAACTGTATTCACATCATTCTGCTCTGACTCGAATATTGTTTCAGCAGAAAATTTTAATGCTTCTTCTTTTCTGTTCTTAAGAAAAAAGCCGTCAGATATATCCCATTCAAATTGAAACGCGGTGCCGTTTTTATCGACAGCATTTGAACTTATCCGATGGAATTTTTCTCCCTCTAACACAATTTTACCTGTATAAAATCCGATTGTATCTTTAGCCGGTTTGCTGATATCATCAGAATATGAATAATCTCTGCTGAAGGTATATCCTTCCGAAGGGAGTATCGGTAAAAAGTAATCAATATAGTTCTGTTCACTAAAATTAATAAAATTAATTTTAATCTCTTTTTTGCTCTGTTCAGCAGAGTATACATTAAGATGATTCACTAAGAGCAGAATGGGTATAATAAAAAAAGGCTTCGGGCGGCTAAATTTAATAATCATAATTATAATTTCATTTCCATTTGTATGTTAAATCTGTTCCAGTAATGACTTTTATTGTTTTCATTTTCTATACTTTTAATATGCCAGAATTCATAACCAAAACCGGCTGTGATATCTTCAGTAATATAGTAACCGTAATTAAAGGCAGCACGATTAAGAAAGTCCTGAGCCTTTTTATCCATTAATGACTGGAAATAGTAAAAATTGTATTTGATTTCAAATTTACTGTTCAGGTATTTATCGGCGGTGATTTCAATTTTTAAAGGGAAAGTCATGCTGTAATAATAGTTGTGATCTCTATCCCCCAGATTTCTTTTCCCGTACCAGTTGCTCATAAAAATCGGGTTGAGGTCATCTTCCATATCCTCGGTAATGTTTGTAGCTGTCAGAGAGGAATTCTGTCCAGGCCCCATTCCAAATTCATATCTGAATGATAATTCTTTTCCATTATTAGTAAATGTCATACTCTGAATGAATTTGGCTACTTCCCAGTAACAGAACTGAATATGGAAGTGATCAGTATATACCGGGTCACTCCAGAGAACTTCATCAGATGTAAGGTAAGGCCTGTAATATTCTATTCCTGTGAACAGACCGAACATATTTCTCCGGCTCTCATTACCTGAAATTTCTTTTTTATTTATTCCGTATAAAACAAAATTTATATCGAAATCGAATTCATCCAGTTTGCCGAAAAAATTCTTTCCTTCACGGTCAATTGATAATTTAAATGATGAATCCATGTAGTCGCCGGGATACATCGGTATAGTTGATTCTCCGGCATCACGGAGCGGATCGTATACAAGATCCCACTCAATAAAAAACATACCCTCGCTCTTTTCCGGAAAAATTTCATGGTTGTCATTAGTCCGGTAATATCCTGCTTTTACCTTGGGATAAAAGTCTGATTTTTTTTCCTCTTCAGCATTGCTGTTTGTGAGGCTGATCAGATAAGGATTTAAAATGCTCTCTACGTAATTAATCCGGGCGATATCTTTATTGTTAAAGGGGAAAATTTTGCGGGTTTCTGTATCGCCTCTCATGGAATCAATTATTATAAGAAAAGAATTATTATCTCTCTCCTGATACTTGATAGATAATTTCAGCAGATGATATGACGGGTTGAATTTCCATGCATTCACCGTTTCTCCGGAGTTATCTGCATGCCAGCCTTTATCTTCCAGTACCTTCTGAAAATCAGATGCTATTTTCAGGGGGAGTTCGGAGCTTGCCTCAGAAGCTTTAAGTGAATTAAAAAATCCGGAGCACATTAATGCTGCCGTCAGAATAATAAATAGTTTTGTTATTTTCATAGACTCTTGATTTTAATTGGAGGATAATTGTCTATCTATGGAGTATATTACTATTACCATAAAACAAATTCCCTCAGGCAATTTTAATGTATAAATTTTATGGAAATCTATCATCGGATTCAGTTATTAATAGATTACAATAATTACGTCTAACTATTATCAATGAAATAATTTGACAATCAAAACTTCGGTTTTTTATTATTAAAAATGAAATTTATAGGCAAATTTATGATGATTTCGCGTCTTTTAATATATTTTTCACTATCATGATCTCTTGTTTTTATGATCATTGCCGGTGAATTATTTTTTAGTATTATTACTCTCGATTCCGGATTAAAATTGAAATCCCGTCTTATTCTTGAAATATTTATAAAAGTTGTGTTGTTGAACTCCTTCACGCGATTTTCATTAAAACCGAAAAAGGAGGGAATATGGGTATGGGCGGCAAGCCAGAGGTCGACTCTGTATTTTTTCAGCACATCTTCAAATCTTTCGGAGTTCAGAATAGTTCTGCTTTCGACTGTACCTGCCATAAAAAGGCCGCTATGTTTCAGATAGGCATGTGTTACTGTTACAATAATTTTATCCTGATTTTCTATAACCTGTTTTTTCCACCAGTTAAATGTTTCATCCGAAATGTATTGGGGAGGAAACCTGTCTTCATCGGACATAAAGAGCATGAGCATATTTCCCGCTGTTACAGAATAATGCAGCGGTTTTTTTATGTATTTCTGATAGTTTTCATAATCTTTCATATCATGATTGCCGGCAATTTCAAACCAGTAATCAACTCCTGCCAGTTTTTTTGTTTCTAAGTACCACTTAAAATCTTCTTCAGAGTTTATTCTGGAATGGACAATATCACCGGCTACAATTGCCATATCTGGATCAGGAAGGTTATGTTTTACATCAAGCACTGCAGTTTCATAAGCCTCGCGATCACTAAACTCTCTCGGCTGAATATCTGAGTGGCTCCAGATTATAAAGAAGTCATCTCTTACATCGTCATCCCGGAGAGTGAATTTTTCGTAACTGCATGAAGCATATAATATCGTTGAAATAGTTATAACTATATATAATTTAATTTTTTTCATAATTAACACTCGCAATATAAATTCGGGTCCGGGTATAAAGAAAAGTTAATAATTTTAAAATCAGCCGGAAGATATTCTATCGTATGTTTAATAATTCAATAACAAAAGTTCTGCAACAGGAGTGTTTGAATAGCAAAGTTTTTGAGTAAAAAATAATTATATTTCACGGTATACCAGTCTCTCTTTAAAAGAAACTGATATACCGGTCGGAGGTTTTATATTGTTTCCAGTCTCTTCTTGATTGATTCAGACAAAGTCTTTATGTATTCATAATCTTTTACGCTGTCCACGCAAAAGTATACTGCCAGATTTTTCTTTTCGATGAGGATCGATCTGTCACTATTGTACCCGACATGCTCGTTGAGTTTGACTAACTCCTCCTGGGCCGATTTTTCATTTTTGAAGATAAAAATATAACAGACAATGTCATCGCCGTAGGGGTTCTTTTTGTTTGTAATTATAGTCATGTGCAGATCAGAAACTTTTGTATATTCTCCGCCGGGATAAATTCTGTTGGTCAGTTTTTTAATCGCTGCCTGGTCAAGGGTCCATGGGTTTGCTTTAAGTAAACTTTGGGCAAATTCAGGCACCTGACCGAACATATATCCTGCCGGAATCTCTTCGATTGTAGGTTTGATCTTCTCAATTACTGAAGAACTGTACATTGCCGTAGTACTGCTTATAAAAACAGTAACTATGGTGGTAAGCGATATAAATAATAGTGAATGCCTTCTCATATAGTGCTCCAAAATAGTATGTTGATAATTGGAATATATACTTATCTGTTTTTAATATCGGCATTTTAAAAAATTATTATAATATTTTTTTTGAGACATAATATTTTTGATTGACTTTAATGCAGAATTTTGGAAAATCTAATTAATGGATTGAGAGCTTAATCTTGCATCACCTACATAAATAAGACATACAACTTAATTTCCCTGTTTTCTGCATTAGAAAATTGCTGATTATGGTACTTTTTTTATTTTTTTATAAGTAACTACGAGGTTCAACCCTGATGAAAAATGAAGAAGATCTTGGATATATCCGTAAAAGGGACGGACGTATTGCTCCTTTTAATCTTGATAAAATTACAGACGCTATTTTTAACTCAGCTAAAGCTGTAGGCGGAACAAGCAGAGAGATCGCTGAGACTGTTGCGCGTTCTGTTCAGGATATATTAAGCATTATATATAAAGATGGAAGAATTCCCACAGTTGAGAATGTACAGGACCTTGTGGAAAAAATGCTCATTGAAAGAGGGCACGCGAAGGTCGCTAAGGCATACATTCTCTACAGAGAGCAGCATAGAAGAATCAGGGATGGGAAGGATCTTCTTAACGAAGGACTTGAACTGATTGATAACTACCTCGACAGGTCCGACTGGAGAGTTAACGAAAACAGCAACATGAGTTATTCCCTTCAGGGACTGAATAACCATATATCTACTTCTCTCACTGCAAAATACTGGCTCGAAAGAATATATCCGCCTGAGATCAGGGAGCCGCATATCAATGGAGATTTTCATCTTCATGACCTTGGACTCCTTTCTGCCTACTGTGTAGGATGGGATCTGAAGGATCTTCTAATAAAAGGCTTCTCCGGTGTGCCGGGAAAAGTTGAGAGTAAGCCGGCTAAACATTTCAGGAGCGCACTTGGCCAGGTCGTGAATTTTTTCTATACACTGCAGGGCGAGTCGGCCGGAGCTCAGGCCTTCGCTAATTTTGACACATACCTCGCGCCGTTTATACACTACGATAATATTGATTATGATGAAGTAAAACAATGCCTTCAGGAATTTGTTTTTAACATGAATATTCCGACAAGGGTAGGGTTCCAGACACCATTTACAAATGTTACACTTGATCTTATTCCTCCGTCTACTGTTGCTGCCGAGTATGTTGTTATCGGCGGTGAATTAATGGATAGGACTTACGGCGAGTTCACCAAGGAGATGGACATCTTCAACTCCGCCTTCGCAGAATGTCTGTCAGAGGGTGATGCCAAAAACAGAATTTTTACATTTCCGATTCCTACATATAATATATCGAAAGATTTTGACTGGGATAATCCCAATCTTAATAGAATATGGGAGATGACCGCAAAATACGGTATTCCATATTTCGCGAATTTCGTAAATTCGGACATGGACCCTGAAGACGCAAGATCGATGTGCTGCAGGCTTAGGCTTGATAACAGGGAGCTTCGTAAAAGAGGGGGCGGCCTGTTCGGAGCGAATCCTCTTACCGGCAGTATCGGGGTTGTTACTATAAACCTTCCGAGAATAGGTTTCCTGTCAGAGAATGAGGATGAATTTTTTTCACGTCTTGAGAGCCTTATGATTCTTGCTAAAAATTCGCTTGAGATTAAGAGAAAGGCGCTTGAAAATTTTACAGCAAGCGATCTGTACCCATATACAAGATATTATCTGTCACAGGTCTGGGATAGAGATAAGAAATACTGGGGAAACCATTTTTCTACAATAGGCCTTGTGGGTATGAATGAAGCGTGTGTCAATTTTCTTAACGCGGATATCTCCACAATAGAAGGTAAAACATTTGCGCTGAAAGTACTCGATTTCATGAGAGAGAAAATCATGAAATACCAGGAAGAGACGGGGCATTTCTACAATCTTGAAGCAACTCCGGCAGAAGGTGTTACATACAGATTCGCCAGAAGTGATAAAAGCCAGTTTCCGGAAATTAAAACTGCAGGGAAAAACGAACCGTATTACACAAACTCGGTACATCTCCCTGTTTCATATACAGATGATCTTTTTGAAGTTCTGGATCATCAGGATAATCTTCAGACAAAATTTACCGGGGGAACAGTTGTCCATCTTTTCCTCGGTGAAAAGATTGACGATATAGAGGTTGTCAAATCTCTTGTGAAAAAAATAGCCGAGAATTACGCTCTCCCCTATTTTACTCTGACCCCGACTTTCAGTATCTGCCCTATACATGGATATATTTCCGGTGAGCACAGATACTGCCCTTATGACCATTCCCAGGAAGAACTATTGAAATACGGGATAGAGGTCGATAAGTAATATATAGACTTAAATAATAGCTTGATCTTACAGGAGACATAATATGAAGGAAAAAAGACTTATGATTCAAACAGAGGTATATTCAAGAGTTGTAGGATATTTCAGACCGGTTAACCAGTGGAATAAAGGGAAACAGGAAGAATTTTCAGAAAGAAAAGAGTACGTTTTTGATTCTGCATTAATGGAGAATGAGTATTCACTCAATGAATATAAGAGGGCTGTATAAGACTTCACTGGTAGATTATCCGGGGAAAGTATCTTCAGTTATTTTCACTGGCGGGTGTAACCTCAGGTGCGGTTACTGTCATAATCCTGAGCTGGCTTTAAATTCACCTGCACTTGAAAAAATTGATGAAAGTGAAGTTTTTGCTTTTCTTGAAAAAAGGAAAGGACTTCTCGACGGGATAACAGTTTCAGGCGGAGAACCGACTATGGACAGAGGGCTTATACCTTTTCTTGAAAAAGTTAAGTCTCTGGGATTCCCTGTCAAACTGGATACCAATGGTTTTTTCCCCCGTGTTGTTTCTGAATGTATTGAAAAAAAACTTATAGATTATGCTGCAGTTGATGTAAAAACCTCTCCGGAAAAATATCCATCATTGACCGGCAAAGACGTCTCTTTTAAAGATGTTCTTGCAACACTTGATATCCTGAGAAATTCTTTAATTGATTATGAAATACGGACTACATGTGTTCCCGGTTTCGTTACAATTGAGGATATGACAAGTATAGGTGCGGCAGCCGGAAGAGTAAAAAAATATTATCTTCAGCAGTTTGTAAATATTCACACGCTCCTTGACAGCGGAATTAAAATGCTCTCACCATATAAAACTGATTATCTTAACAAGCTCAAAGATGAAGCGGAAAAGTTTTCAGATTTCTGTTCAATACGCGGTATCTGATTCCTGTCTATCTTAGGGTGATGTAATGAATAATTGTAAAGTATTGTTCTCAGTAATAACAGCAGTTTTTATTTACACAATATCCTGCTCTGCCGATATGATTTCTTCAAAAAACTTTTTTACTGCTAACGAGATAAAACTCGCCAGGAATGGTGAATTTTTAACATCGGTTTCTCTCACGGGGAAAGGCGCAGTTCAATCCGGCGGTGTGGAGAATACTTCACCTGTCCGCTGCAGTTATATCTCCGTATCACCCTCTGACTATGACATGGTTGCGGTTGAAAAAGGTTTTTTTTATATGGAAAGCAACAGTTTTAACAGGCAGAAAATATTTAATTCCTTAACAGATTTTTATAAATTGAAAGGGATGAGTTACTACTCTCAAACTTCGGGATCAAATTCCATCCTGATACTTGACAGCTACAAAACTCCGTCACCTTATGATTACATAAAAGAAAACAATAAAGATAAAAGTATTCCTGAATCAGCTCTCTCTCATTTCGTGATTAAAGATAACAGGCTTGGGCTTCTTGCATTCAAAAGCGAGTTCATAAGAAGCGGCGATAATTTTATAATGATCAACACTTCAACCGGGACGTCATCCAGATTCGGCATGAAAATTTTTTATCCCGGAGATTACAGAATCTATAAAATTCTGATTTATGATAAGAATTTCAAGGGATATTTTTTTTACACCGTGCAGTTTATGAAGGTACGCAGCAGCATTATAAGTAAAATTGAGTTAATCAAACCGGAGAGTTTCGGCAACAGGGTCCGCGCGGAGAGTATTCATTTTCTGAAAGGTATCGGCATCGACAGATCGGGGAAGCTTACGGCATTTAAGTAGGTTTTTAACGGCCGCTTCACCCGCTGGACACGGATAAAATTTTTAAGTTAAAATAGAAAGAAGCTTATTAGCCGGTAAAGGTAAATTATCATCCTCCGATACTTGACATCGATTTAATCCCGGCAGTGATTGATCTGCAACCCGTGTTATCAGCAGTACACTTTATGTTGTGGCCTTCACCTTTTTCTTTTATCGCTGACACAATATGCTGCACAATTACACTTTCATCAGCATCATTTCTAAGAAGATCTTTCAGGTTGTATTGTCTGTCGGAGTGCAGGCATGTTTTGAGATTCCCATCTGCAGTTATTCTCAATCTTGAACAGGTCGCACAGAATCTGTGCGTTACAGGCGGTATTATGCCTATTCTGATATTTCCATTTTTATATTTAAGATCGTAACGTAAAGAGACATCAGTATCATCAATGTTTTTTCTTGTCAGTTTGCCTTTTTCACCGAGTATGCGGATAAGTTCGTCGGATGGTATAAATTCATTAAACTCATCCTGCTCAGTTACCGGCATTCTCTCTATAAATCTGAGTGTAATATTTTTATCAGCGAAATATTCCAGAAATTCATCAATTTCGTCAAGAGTGCTTTTCAGCAGGACGCCGTTTACTTTGACGTCAAAGAAATCTGCGCTGAGAGATCTCTCAATATTATTTATTACTGTATTGAAATGGTCAACTCCGGTCAAAGAGTGGAATTTTTCCCGTGACATTGTATCAAGGCTGATGTTAAGTTTTTTGACATTATATTTTTTCAGGTCCGGGATATGTTCTTCTAAAAGTGTTCCGTTTGTTGTTACGCACAGATCGGTTTCAGGGTGCATTCTTACAGTCTCTGATATTATATCGAAAAAACCTTTACGGATCAGGGGCTCTCCGCCGGTGAATCTTATTTTTTTTATCCCCATCCTGACAAAAATATCAATAAGCCTTGTAAACTCTTCGTTTCTTAAAACTTCATCATGAGGCATAAACGTGACACCCTGCGGAGGCATACAGTATCTGCATCTGAGATTGCATTTATCAGTAACAGAGACACGGAGGTAATTGTGTGTTCGTAAATAGTTATCTTTAAGCATTTATTTTTCAGCCTTGAACTTATTATGATTTATAAATGATAATAAGTTACTTTTGAATTGTGAATTTTCCGGAGATTTGATATACGCGGTTGTATACATCTCCATAGCTTCTTTTTTTCTTTTTGTCAGTTCAAATATAACTGCAAGATTATTTTCAACTGAACCATCATTGATGATGCCGTGAATTTCATTAAAGAGAATTTCCGCTTCAATATAATTTCCTTTTAAGGTTTCCTCCACTCCCGTATTCATTATCTTTGCTTCGGGAGTAAAACCATTGATACGCGAAAGGTATTTTACTGATGTTGTGAGCATGTTCTTCGGTCTTGCAGATTTGAATTCCGGTTTTTTTTCATCCGAAGCATCAGTGAAATTATACCCTGAACTCTCCCCTGATAGAACTGCTTTATTTTCAATGATAAGTTCTTCGTAAGAGCTGCATGCTGTCCATTGAACGAGAACCATTAACAGCAGAAAAAATCTATATGGACGGAGAAATCTCATCACATGTATCTTCCACTGCTGCCGCGATATTTAAAATTTTCTGCTCTTCAAAATGGTTCCCCATTATCTGAATACCGATAGGAAGCCCATTGCTGTCAAGACCTGCGGGTACTGATAGCGCCGGGATTCCCGCAAGGTTAGCTGATATTGTCAGGATATCCGACATATACATCTGCAGCGGATCGTTTGTCATTTCACCGATTTTAAATGCTGTAGTTGTAGTAACAGGCGATATAATCGCATCAACCTGAGAGAATGCGTTTTTAAAATCATTTATAATAAGAGTCCGCCCTTTGAGCGCTTTCAAGTAGTAGGCATCATAGTAGCCGGAGCTTAGAGAAAATGTTCCAAGGATGATTCTGCGTTTTACTTCTTTACCGAAACCCTGGCTTCTTGACTTGACATATAAAGACAAGAGGTCTTTAAGCTCATCTGCCCTGAATCCGTATCTTACCCCGTCGTATCTGGCAAGGTTTGACGACGCTTCTGCAGTTGCAATAAGATAATATACAGGGATAGCATATTCTGTATATCTGAGGCTTATAGGTTTAATCTCCGCACCGAGTTTTTCCAGTTCTTTTATCTTCCGTTCGATGCGTTCTTTTATCTCGCTGTTTATGCCCTGGAAGTATTCTTCAGGAACTCCGATTTTTAATCCTTTAACACTGCGTGTAATTTTTCCTGCATCTATATCTACTTCTTTGTTTATCGAAGTGGAATCTCTGTTGTCGTAACCGCTGATCATCTGAAGAAGTGAGGCCGCATCCTCAACATTACGTCCGAATGTTCCGATCTGATCGAGCGATGAAGCAAATGCTACAAGTCCGTAACGGGACACTCTGCCGTATGTAGGTTTGATTCCTGTTACTCCGCAGAATGCTGCAGGCTGTCTTATTGAACCGCCGGTATCTGAACCCAGAGCGGCGGGAGCCATGAATGCTGATACAGATGCTGCTGATCCGCCCGAACTTCCTCCGGGAACACGAGTTGTGTCATATGGATTTTTTGATGTTCCGAAATATGAATTTTCAGTTGATGAACCCATTGCAAATTCATCAAGATTTGTTTTCCCGAGAGCAATTATCCCTTTTTCAAGGAGTTTTTCATATGCTGCGGCATTAAATGGAGGGATGAAATTCTCCAGTATTTTTGACGCGCATGTTGTTTTTATTCCTGAAGTGTTTATATTATCTTTTATAGCCACAGGTATTCCGTCAAAAGGGGAGAGTGCTTTTCCCGCTGATCTTCTTGAATCTGAAATTTCCGCTTCTCTGATCAGCCTGTCTTCATCAAAGGTAATGTAGGAATTTATTTTATTGTCAGTTTCGTTTATTCTTTTTATATATGATTCGGCAATTTCTCTGGAAGAAATTTTTTTTTCAGATAGTAACTTTGAAAGTTCTGTAAATCCCTTTCTATGCAGCATATAATCCTCCGGTTTCTTTTACGCTTTGGTATTGAATAATCGATGTCAATTAAAAAATCCTGATTAACTATTCTAACGCATCCTTAAAAAATACCTTGAAAAAATCCATAAACTATTTTCTATAGATATAGATTTTTACAAAAACTTCCGGTATTTTACACGGAAACAGCTATTTCAGGAGCATTTATGTTTAAAAAGAGGTTTATCCCATTACTTACGCTTGTTATCATTTTTTCATGTTTTAAAAAATCAGAGGGCCTGAAACAGACTGATATGCAGTTTCTGGTTAACCAGGTTCTTTCAATTCACGCGCAGTATAATACAATAGATGATACTCTGTCAAAAAGAGTATTTAGTAATTATATAGAGAGTCTTGATTACGGGAAATATTATTTTTATCAGTCAGACATCAAAGAGCTTTCAAGATATGAACTGCTTTTTGATGATTTTATCGCTGCAAATGACTACAGGGCTGTTTTTGAAATTTTTAAAATATACAAACAGAGAAGCGATGAAGCAATGCTGATTTTTGATCAACTGATGAAAGAGGATTACGATTTCACCAGGGATGAGTCTATCGTCGTTGATAGAGAAAAAGTCTCTTATGCTGCAAATAATGCCGAGATGAAGGACCGATGGAGAAAAAATATAAAACTCCAGCTGCTTAACTATGTCTCATCCGGAAAAAATATTAAAGACGGAAAACTGAAGCTCGAGAAAAAATATAAATTAATGAAAAAGAGAATTGATGAGATCGACGAAGATAAACTGCTCACCATGTTCATGAATTCTATAACTACGGCCCTTGATCCTCATACTAATTATCTTTCATACGAAGAGCACCAGGATTTTAAAATTTCAATGGAACTGAAACTTGAAGGTATAGGAGTAAGGCTCCGGTCTGAAGACGGATTTGTAATGGTTGAATCGATAATTGCAGGAGGTGCTGCTGATAAACTTCCGGATAATCTTAAACTTAAACCTAATGATAAAATTGTAGCTGTCGCCCAGAGTAAAGGGGAGGCTGTCGATGTAATAGATATGGATCTCCGCGATGTAGTAAAACTTATCCGCGGTGAAAAGGGGACAGAAGTGAAGCTTACTATTTTACGGGAAGCTGAAAAGTCCGATAAACCCTCGCGTCTTTTTATTCCTATTATAAGAGAGGAAATAGCACTGCAGGATAGTGATGCGGAATCACATATTGAGGCTATTAAAAAAGACGGCAAATCATATAAGGTCGGATATATCAAACTCCCGTCATTTTATGAAGATCCTGAAACCGGCAAGAGTTCGTCCGGTGATGTAAAGGGACTGCTCGGAAATCTTACTAAGGAAAAAGTTAATGTTGTAGTCCTTGACCTTCGCGGAAACCCGGGAGGACTGTTAACCGAAGCTGTTGATATAGCAGGGCTTTTTATAGAGCAGGGCCCGGTACTTCAGCTGGTGAGAAAGAATACTCCTCCAAGGGTGTACTATGATAATGATCCTGAGATTTACTATAAAGGACCGCTTATCGTTTTAATTGATACATTCAGTGCCAGTGCATCTGAGATTCTTGCAGGAGCTATTAAAGACTACAAACGGGGCCTGATCGTAGGTTCCAGCAATACTTACGGGAAAGGCACTGTCCAGTCGTATAATGTGCTTCAGAATAATCTTGGTGCTATAAAAATTACGACACATATTTTTTATCAGCCGGGTGGGACTTCAAATCAGCTGACTGGTATTGCTCCGGATCTTAATGTTCCGGATATAACAGCAATATGGGAAATGAACGAGAGTGAAACCAAGTACCCGCTGAAATGGGAGAAAATTGAAAGCGCCGAATTTCAGAAATATAAATTTGTAAATGAATCAACAGTAAAAAATCTGAGCAGACTTTCCAATTCAAGAACTGATAAGGGTGAGTATGCTGAGCTCAGAAAGAAAATCGCAGACTTTAAAGCAAAATTGAAAAATAAAACAATAAGCCTTAAAGAGGAATCAGATAAAAATCGCCAGAAAGAAAAAGAGATGGAAGATAAAATTAAAAACGATAGAACAAAGGAAGGAATAGATCTTAAGAATGATTTATTCCTTAAGGAAGCTTTCAATATCGGATGTGATTATTACGACATCATGGGTAAATAAAAAAACAAGTCCCCGCCCGCCGGAGGGAGCAAGAATTTTGCTTTCTCCTCCGGCATGCAGAGACTGTTAAGCCTTCAATTTTTTAAAACCTGCTTACATAATCAGATACAATTTTTTTGTAATTATTCTTATCAATTACAATCGGATCAATTCCATCTCTCATCATTTTAATGCGAAGATAATCTATGTCTTTAACTGATTCATTACAGTTTTCATCTTTGAAAAAGATAACTGTTTCAATATTATAGTTCCTGAGAAGTTTATAAAGAAGCTCGTATCTTTCATTAACCGGCCTCAGACACGGGGTCAGGGCACGGTAACTGTAAGCGTCGAGAATTTCGTAGAAAATATACTCCGACTCTGCGTTAAGTGATATATCAAAAAGCCTTCTCCCTGTGCATGAATCGTCCTCTAATACTAATATTCCATTCTCTTCAATATTGTCCGCAACAGCAGAAGGTATGGTTTTGCCTCCATACAGCATTCCGGTTATTAATGTTTTATCAGTTTTATCATTAATTTTTGTCATCTCCTTTAATACCGGGGCGATATATTCAATTGCTATTTCAGGGGGGAGGATCAGTGCTGTTTCAAATATCAGTGAAAGTTCGGAATGGTTCAGCAGATATCTGTTTTCACTCCGGAGTGAGGATATGCTTCTTATTAATCGTCTGAGTTTTTCATAGGTCGATGTTTCTTTCTGCAGTGTTTCTATATTAATTGATTTTATATTTATGTTAAAAAGAGCCATAAGCATTGATGAAATTTCATTATGCAGAGAAACTGCCGCATCCTCACCAAAACCGGCCGGTGTTCTGAAAATGCGGGTAGTAATACCGGACCCGAAACTTTTATTACAGAAGCATTCTTTTTCCGGGATGACAATTGCATCATAGAGAGAAATCAGCTTCCGGTCAGAATCGGTTTCATCTAAAATAAATTCAGGAATTTTAAGTGTGACAATGTTAAACGCCGCATTTATTTCGGGCGGTATAAAAAAACAGGGTGATGCGATTACTTTTTTCCCATGTTCATTTATGTAATTTTTTATCAGTTCTTCATAGCTGTGTTGAATTGCTTTAATTTTTTCTATTTCTCTGTTTACTGAACTGTATTTCATTAATTTCCTCATAGTCAATTTGAGTATTCTCATCCGGTCATCAGCTGTTTAAATTCACTCCGGTATCATTGCCGTGTTAATCTCTTTTTAGAATGAAAAGCTTTCTCTAAAAATTATCTAATTCGATTACCCTCCATTTTTCGGAAGAGAAGGGCAGGAGGTGAGTAAAAATAATCCTTTCAGTTAAAAGTTCATTATTTATTTTATTTATCAATAAAAATATTTGAAAAATAAATGCCATTATAAATAATAAATCAATATTTATTTTAAAAATTTATATTAGAGTATTTAGTAAATACTGTTAATAATATTCAATAAACAGTATATTTTAATTACCTGACTTAGGCGGTTGTGAATTACAGTTAAAATTCGCCTGACTGGTGTTTATCATATAACTGAAAATAACCACTGGAGTTCTGTATGGCATCTGAAAAGAAAAAAGTTGTGAAAAAAACATCAGGAAAAAAAGCACCGTATCTTTCTGTAATGCTTCCTGTTTATAATGAAGAGGAAAGCCTCGAATTGCAGTATAAGGCTGTTCTTGGTGCAGTGAAAAAACTGAACAGAACTTATGAGATAATTTTTGTTGATGATGGAAGTACTGACAAGTCGGCAGAATTGCTGAAGTCGATAGCAAAGAAAGATAAAAATGTAAAAATTGTACTGTTTAGAAGAAATTTCGGTCAGACTGCGGCTATGGCTGCCGGTATAGATTTTTCGAAAGGTGAAGTTATTGTTTTCATGGACTCCGATCTGCAGAATGAACCTGAAGATATTATAAGACTCCTTGAAAAAATTGACGAAGGTTACGATGTAGTAAGCGGCTGGAGAAATAAAAGACAGGATAAATGGCTTTCGAGAAAACTGCCGTCTAAAATAGCAAATAAACTCATTTCAAAAGTTACAGGTGTTCCTCTTCACGATCTCGGCTGTTCTTTGAAGGCTTACAGGGGAGAAATTTTAAGACAGGTTCATCTTTATGGAGAAATGCATAGATTTATTCCTGTGCATGCATCATGGATTGGAGCAAAGATTACAGAAATTCCAGTCGGGCACCATGCAAGACAATTCGGGCAGTCAAAGTACGGTATTAAAAGAACATTCAAGGTTATTCTTGATTTAATTACTGTCAAATTTATGGGTTCATACTCTACAAAGCCGATATATGTTTTTGGAGGGACGGGGCTTGTTTCTCTTGTAATTGCATTTTTTTCGGGCATTGCTGTTATATTAATGAAAATTCTGATTCACCAGAATATGACCAGAAATCCGCTTTTTATGCTTACAGTTATGCTCATTATACTTGGTGTGCTTTTTATTCAGATGGGAATCCTTGCGGAGATTATGATAAGAATATATCATGAATCGCGTGATATTCCACCTTACAAAGTAAGGGAAACTATTAATATTGATGAATAATCTTTCCGGGTGCTTATAATTATTCTGATTTTCCTTTCCCCATCATAACATGGGGAAAGGTGTTTAGTGTCAGTGCATAGAATCAGATATAAAATTTATGGTTTAAAAAATACGTATATATATCTGATTGTTTCTATTCTGTTTTTGGTTTTTTCTCTTCAGAGTTACTATTATCTGCCTGTTTCTCTCCGTTTTTCTCACCGCTAAGTATAAAACCCATAGGCCGTTTTTTAAATTCAACGGAAATTTCATTTACTACTTTAGCAGTCTGCCGCAGTGATTGAAGTATCTCCGGAACCTCCTTCGCTGAGTCTGCCAGTATGCTGTTTACGCTTGTTATACTTGTTCCAAGATCTGTGAGGAGCCCTTTTATGTTCTGTTTGCTGTCGATGGATATATCCTTTACTACATTCACCGTGTCGGTTACTGTGTTCAGCAGATTATGAACATCTTTCAGAATAGCTTCAAGATTCACATATTCAAGGCCTTCTATAACATCTCCGTTTCTTAAAGGCGATCCTTTTCTTTCCGGATTCCGCATTTCTACAACAGTGTCGCCAATAATATTCTGATTCAGTATTATCGCGGAGCAATCCTCGTGAAGGTCAATATCACTGTTTATCCTCATGGTCGCGAGGAAATGAAGTCCCGGTTTGTAGACCGGCCGAAGCTCTACGACTCTTCCTATATCATAGCCTTTAAGTTTTATGGCAGTACCTTTTTTTATCGCTGAAATATTATCAATTTTCAGGTATACATCAATTGTCGAGCCGGAAAGAGAGTACCCCAGCTTCAGGATAATAAAAATGAGAAGTATAACCACTGGAGCAAGGATGAATATTCCGACTCTAAGCTCATTTGGATTTTTAAGTGAAATTTTTTTCATAGGATTACCATGGGACCTTCAATAGACTTATTTTTATACTGTAAAAGATATGGATTATCTGAATTTAAAAAATCCTCTTTCGTTCCCTTGAATACTATCCGGCCATTAAAAAACATAATAAAGGAATCGGAAATATCAATAAAATTCCATGGATAATATGTGATAATTACAAGGGATTTATCCGGCAGTTGGGACCTTTCGTTTAAAATTTTCATCATGGTCTTAACGTTGAGAGGGCATTGATCTTCAAATGCATATTCAAGATATATCAGGTCGGGATCCATAACCAGAGATCTTGCAAAAGATGTTTTTAACATTTCAGATCTTGTAAGGTCAAAGGGCCTCAATTTTCTGCAATGGTCGAGGTTCAGGTCATATATTATTTTACCCACATGTTTTTTTATTTCGACAGCAGACAATTTTGAGTGGTATTCAAGCGGGAGAGAAATGTTCTGCTCTACAGTCATGTTGCTTAAAAGGCCGTAATCACCATGAACATAACCTATTTCTTTTTTATGCATAAGCTGGCCGAAATAATCCAGTGTTTTGAGTGACTCCCCTTTAAACAGGACTTCACCCTCATAACCGGAATCTGTGCGTACTATGAGATCAAACAGGTTCGTTATCCCTGAACTCTCCGGCCCGAATACCAGAAGATTATCTCCGCGCTTGAGACTCAGGGAAATATCATTAAGAAGTGTAATGCCGTTTACACTGTATGTTACATTCTGCACATCAAGTATCAGGTCGTCCAATCGATCCTCTTTCATAAATAGAATAGCACTGAAATTACAATATTTACTATAATGGAAATAAAAAGTGTCCGTATTACGGCTTTTGAAACATAGATCGGTATCTCGAATTTTGAAGACGGCTTTAATCCGTAATAGCAGCAGATTAGCGGAATTGTAATTCCGAATATTATGCTTTTTATAAGTGCTGCTACTATATCTTTGAATGTGAACGAATCAAGTAATATTTGACCGAAGACATCCATTGGGATATAAACAACAGTCTGCGAAAGGAGGTAGCCTCCGATAAAAGCTACTATATCAAAAATAATAATCAGTGACGTGATAGAGATAATTGATGCGATTATCCTGGGAAAGATGATATAGAGTTTTGTATCTATTCCCATAAGTTCCATTGAGAGAATTTCTCGTGACCATTTCTGAACTGAAATTTCGGTGGCTATCGCTGAACCGGATCTCGCGATTACAATGAGTGCTGTGGCAAGAGGGCCGAGTTCCCTTGCGATTATTATTACCAGAATATTACCGAGAAAACCTTCTACTCCGAATTTTGGAAGACTTGTCAGTGCCTGTATTATTACAGTTCCCCCCAGCAGAAGCGCAATTATCATTACTATAACCAGGGCGTCCACCCCGGTAAATTTTATCTGGTTTATTATAATATTGTAGATGGATCTGAAGCTGAGGTACCTTAATGATCTCAGTGAAAAAATAATAGATTTGGTATAATTTATAAAATCAAGCACACCGCTTTCTATAGAAAGCGCTTTTGATCCCGTGTAGATGGCTAACTGTTTTATCATATTTTATCTTAATTCTATCAGATGATTATATTTAAAATAATATCTTCAGCAGAATTGTGCAATAGTATTTTATAATAAACAGTTTATTTTAACAAACTGTTTATTATTCAATTATTTTTTTGTTTACTCCGGCAATATTTTATTTGTAATGAGCAGTATAAAATAATAATAATCTCTGAACTGATAAAAGAGGTAAGAGATAATTATAGTCAGCAGCAAAATCCCGGTTTTTTACTGTACCCGGGGATGATAGCAGCGCGGCGACGTAAAGATAATTTGAAGCGGGGCCTCTGAAGTTATAAATACTTCATTTTTGTAACTTCACTCAAAGCTTAGTTTATTTAAAAGAATAAAGGAATGTATATGTCACGAAGACTTAAATATTTTTTCTTCGCGGGATTCTCCCTGATCATCGCAATATTTATTATTGCATCCAGCTTCACACGCCTTGTATACATTAATGATTACATAAAATCTGTTTTTATACGGGCTTTTAATCTTTATGAGTCCCCTGCAGGAAGTTCCACTGTTATAAACGGAAACAGCTACAAAAAATATATAAAGACTTACAGCAATCTGCCGGATGGGATGTTTCATTTTGCTAATATGCTTTTTTTTAAATCAAATAAAAATACAAGTCTGGGAGATCTTGCATCTGAAGCAATAGAATTGACCGATTATTATAAACTTTACTCAATGAAACAGGACATCCTTTCAAAAAACAGAATCAACCAGAATATAATAAATTCAGGGGAATTGGTTCTCATAGATAAATCACTTCCTCCTTTTATCTTTGACAGTAAGGGCGCACGAACAGGGAGTATTAAATTTACAAAAGGACTTTATTTCTCCGGAGATACTGCAGGGGGAGAGTCCTTTCTTTCAAAACTCCCGGTGCTCAAGGCAATTGGAATTAATACGATTGTATTTGACGTGAAGGATATAACAGGGATTGTTCATACCAGGAGCAGAGTAAAAGAAGCGCGGGATTACAGGCTTACCAGGCAGGGGGCAATTGATAATCTTCCTAAGCTTGTAAGAGAGTGCCGTGAAAACGGAATATATCTCATCGCGAGAATCGCAGTGTTCCATGATCAGCTTCTCTGGTCAACCGATCCTTCATCAAGGATTAAATCGAAGAGTACGGGAAGAGACTGGAATCCCGGGTCTCACGAGATGTGGTGTGACCCAAGCAGCAGAAAAGTTCAGGATTACAATATTGCTCTTGCTGTTGAACTTGCAGAAGCGGGTGTTGACGAAGTGCAGTTTGATTATATCAGGTTTCCGACACTTGGAGATCAGGGAGACGCGGACTTCGCATATAACGACGGTAAAATGGAAAGGATTGAAATCATTTCCCGTTTTTTAAAGAGGGCACATGAAGAGGTAGGAAAAGCCGGAGCATTTCTTTCAATAGATATTTTCGGTGTTGTTGCCTGGGGAAAAGGGGTGGATGTCAATACAACAGGCCAGCAGATAGCGCTCCTTGCAAAAAACTGTGATGTTATCTCTCCAATGCTTTACCCATCTCACTTTAATGATAATTTTGACGGGTTCAAGAATCCGGGAGATCATCCGTATCATTTTATACTTGATGGATGCAGAAAAGTTATTGAACTCTCCGGCGGCAAGGTAATTGTCCGGCCATGGCTTCAGGCATTCGGATGGAGAGTGTCAAACTTCAACGCGTCGTATATCAGTGAGCAGATCAGGGGTTCGGATGATTCCGGAGCTCATGGCTATCTCTTCTGGAATGCATCGAATAAGTATAATGAGGTATATCAGAGCATGAGAAGATAAGCGCAGAAAAAATGGATTACGTAAGACAGAACGAGGGGCTTAAGCCCCTCGTTCTGTGAGTTGATATAATGAATACGAATTTATTCGATCCGTACTTTCACGACTGAAGTTTTAACATACTGGGGATTTTTCTTCCAGTGTTCGCCATATTTGAAGGTAAGAGTTAATTCACCTTTTTCCATGGACTTGAAGATAAATTCCTGAATTTCTATCCCTCCGACTTTATCTTCATTTATGGTTTTATCCTTTTCCTCTGTCTTCACAATTTCTTTAACGGTTATAAGAGATGACGGAGCCGCAAAAAGTTTCCAGCTGTATCCGGTACTCAATTGTGCTTCAAGCTGAATAGAAAAAGTTTTTCCCGCATTTGCTGTAACTGTCTGTTCACCTGAACCGGATTTTACTATAATTGAGGGAGAATTGGAACATCCCGAAATTAAAAATGTTAAGACGGATACTGCGAATATATATTTTTTAAATAACATCATTTTCCTCCGGATTATTCCTGAGCGACGACAACCCATGCCGCTCCGTAACCGATATTATTACTGCCGTACTCTACCCAGATATATCCTTTATCTCCCCAGTTCGGTCCCCAGGAATTTTTAACAAGGTAGGCCTGTTTGCCGTCATCCCATCCAACAATGGTAATCGCGTGATTTACATCATTCGGTGCAGATACAGAAGCGTGTTCATCAAAAATTCCGCTTTTATAAGCCTGGAACGCGGGAGTTACTTTAACGGTTGCAGCAACCGCGCCATATTTTGCAATTGCTTCTTTCATTTCTTTAACGGAAGGTATACCTGCGTCTCTTCTTACATATCCCCATTTGATGACTGTATATTTAGTTTTAGAAGAGGATGAGCAGAACCCGGATTTTCCTTTATATGGATCTTCACTTTCTGTTTTAGCACCCTTTACTGTCAGATAGTCAAAAACTCCGCCATACCATCCCCCGTCACAACTGCCGGCGTCATTTCCGGATTTATCAACTGCACAGTCCAGAATTGCCTGTTCAGAAACATCAAGCTTTTTGCCGTTTTTCAACAGGTAATTTGTTTCATAAACTGCAGCAGAAGTAAATGCCCAGCAGCTTCCGCATATCCCCTGGTACTGAACTATTGTAGATGTTTTACTTCCATTCCATCCGAAAGCGGAAAGGCTTGTTGAAGGTGCAATTTCAAGAGGAGTATTCCTGTCCAGCATCTCGGATTTTTTTGCCTCTTCGCTGCGTTTTTTATCCTCCTGTTTCTGCCTCTCCTCCTCCTGCTTTCTCAGTTCTTCCTGTTTTTTTCTATCCTGCTCTTTATTTATATCTTCTTCTCTTTTTTTCCTTTCGTCTTCAAGACGTTTCAGTTCTTCCTGTTTTTTCTTTTCAGCTTTCTTCCGTTCAATTTCCGCTTTTTTTCTTTTTTCCTCTTCTATTCTTTTCAATTCAGCTTCGGATGGAGGTTTGGTCCCTGTAATTTCAGAAATTTTATATTTCATCATCTCATTCAATTCAACGGTGAATTTTTTATTTTTCTTTTTTAAATCGGCTACAACACTATTCATCGTTTCTTTTATCTCTTCATCGGTTCTTCCAATTCTTTGTTTATCCTGCTTGAATTTAGCCATTATGTCTTCTTTAGTCGTTGGCTTCGCATTAACCGCTGAAGATGACATCGCCAGAACGAGAATTAAAACAGCACATGAAAATGCCTTAATTCCGGGATTTTTAGTTTTTTTCATACAACTCTCCTGTGATAATTTGAATCATGTTAATTTATTATATACTGATTTTTTTTGCAATAAACAATTTTTAAGAGCGGTTACAAAAAATTTGGCAGCGATTTATTTTTTCCAAAGTGTGCTGTGCCGTCCCAAATAATTTGCTGACAAATTTTTGTTTATACTGAAAGAGGCTATTTCACTCATCCGTGTATTGCTATTGGCTTCTAATGTTAAATATGAAGTTTTTATAACCTCTAATAATAAACTTTGATTT
>Ga0209099_1000989_pt1 | contig 31225 bp, 25 predicted proteins | sample AD_JPNHW2_MetaG_FD_184430 | JGI IMG/M metagenome (GOLD analysis project Ga0209099, IMG submission 184430) | Active sludge microbial communities of municipal wastewater-treating anaerobic digesters from Japan - AD_JPNHW2_MetaG (SPAdes) (version 2) | ecosystem: Engineered > Bioreactor > Anaerobic... | reverse complement strand
AATATTGTGTTATGAATTGTATCATAATTGATGATGATGAAATGTCGAGAAGGGTTGTGGAGGAATTTGTAGGCCGCACCGATTTCTTAGAGCATACCAATTCTTTTACAAATGCTGTTGAAGCTATAAATTTTATTAAGCAGGGGGAAAATGTTAACTTAATTTTTCTCGATATTGAGATGCCCGAGATGAGTGGAATTGATTTTTTAAATACTTTAACTCAACCCCCTCAAATAATTATAATCTCATCAAAAGAAAAGTATGCAATTCAAGCTTTTGATTATAGTGTTACTGATTACTTACTGAAGCCTATAACTTATGCTCGCTTTTTTAAAGCGGCAAGCAAAGCTTACGAAATATTCAATAAAAACCGCTCAATTATTGATTCCGATAAGGAGATATTTATAAAAAAGAATAGCTCACTTGTAAGGATTAAGTACAATGATATTCTATGGGTTGAAGCACTGGAGAACTATGTTGTTATTAATACAACAACAGAGAAGTTTACCATACATTTTACAATGAAATCAATTGAGAATCAATTACCAACAATCAAGTTTAAAAGAGTTCATCGTTCGTTTATTGTTAATATTAACAGAATAACAAGCATTGAGGATAACTCTATAATTATTAAGATGACCGAAGGGAAGAAGGTAATACCTATTGGTAAATCGTATCGTGATAAGCTCCTTAGTGAGATAAATTTAATGAATAAGTAATTTTTTTTTAAATGTTAAGCTTAAGGCAACTATTTCTAGAGCATGTTGCCCAAACGTCTGAATCACCTCTTTTACTCGAAATTGAACGAGCAGAAGGGGTTTATTTATTTGGACCCGATGGGAAACGCTATGTTGATTTAATATCAGGTGTATCAGTTAGTAATGTTGGGCATTGCCATCCAAGGGTAATTGAAGCCGTAAACGATCAAGTTTCAAAGTATATGCACTTGATGGTTTATGGTGAATTTATTCAATACCCACAGGTTCGATTTGCACAGAGACTCACCTCTTTACTACCCGAATCGCTTGATAATGTTTACTTTGTTAATTCGGGTAGCGAAGCTGTTGAAGGAGCTTTAAAGTTGGCAAAACGTTATACAGGTCGTTCTGAGATAATCTCGTTTAAGAATGCTTACCATGGAAGTACACATGGTGCTTTAAGTATAATGGGAGATGAAGAGCCAAAAAGAGCATTTAGGCCATTATTGCCAGATATTAAGCAGATCAGATTTAACTCAATCCCAGATTTGGAGTTAATATCAAATAAAACAGCATGTGTTATAATTGAACCAATACAGGGAGAAGCTGGAATTATATCCCCTAAAAATAACTACCTGAAAAAGTTAAGGGAAAGATGTAATCAAACAAAAACCCTATTAATCTTCGATGAAATACAAACAGGCTTAGGGAGAACCGGAAAAATGTTTGCATTTCAGAAATATGATGTATTTCCCGATATTCTTTTACTTGCTAAAGCAATGGGAGGAGGGATGCCACTTGGAGCATTTATTGCATCCAAGAAAATAATGAGCTGCTTAAGTTATGATCCACCTTTAGGACATATTACAACATTTGGAGGTCACCCCGTTTCTTGTGCAGCTGCTTTAGCTTCATTAGATGTTCTTATTGACGAGAAGTTAATTGATTCAGTTGAATCAAAGGCACAGATTTTTATTAATAAACTGTCAAAACATCCACAAGTAAAATCAATAAGAGCAGATGGCCTATTTATGGCTGTTGAGATTGAATCTTTTGAAAAAATTTTACAGTTGATGAAATCGGCATTAAATAATGGTGTAGTTTTGGATTGGTTTCTTTTTTGTAATACTGCATTTAGAATAGCACCTCCGCTATGTATTACAGCAAAGGAGTGCGAGGTTGCGGCTGATTTACTAATAAAATCGTTAGATGCAATTTAGGATTTCATGTATGATACAAACTAGTAAGTTTTTTTGTCTTTTAGCATTAATATTTGTCTCACTAATATCTACTTCACAGGAAAAAAACCATGTGTTGCTTAAGCAATATGAGGATAGTTTGTCGTTAATGATGAGTAAGATATATTGTGATGGATCAACATCGGAGATTGAGGCTGCAAATCAAAATTTCTTAACCACATTTCAGAGAACACTTAAAATAAAGGAATCATTTGATTACCCATTCGACTCACTTAAACATCTTGGGAAAATTAAATCGGAAGATAAAAGATTAAGGGTATTTACTTGGAATGCACCCCAAACAGATGGAACCCAAAAATACTTTGGCTTTATTTTATATAAAGAGAAGAAAAACGGTTCATTTACAGTTTTTGAGCTTCAAGATAATCGGAAGTTGATAAATGAACCGATAAATGATATCTTATCATCAAAAAAGTGGATGGGTGCATTATACTACTCAATCGTCGAAAAAAAGGATAAAGGAAAACCATATTACATACTATTAGGACTTGACTTTAATAATCTTTTCTCATCTAAGAAAATAATTGAGGTATTGTCGTTTGGAAAAGATTCTCAGCCTGTTTTTGGGGCAGGAATTTTTAAGGTGGGCGAAACTACCTTAAATAGAGTTGTTTTTGAATACTCTTCTAGAGCCTCAATGACGTTAAGGTATATTCCAGAGGCAAGTACAATTGCTTTTGATCACCTGTCACCATCAAAACCTGAATACACTCAGAATTACCAATTTTATGGTCCCGATTTTACTTATGATGGTTTTATGCTTGAAAAGGGAATCTGGGTTTATGTAAGAAATCTCGACATGAGAAATCCCAAAAGGGGACCTGTAACGTTAAGGGAAAGCCCTAAAAAAGAGCCCGACCCAGGATTTCTTTATAAAGGTAAAGGTGGTATACCAATGATGAAAAGTAAATAGATTTTTTTTTGAAAAAATCATCAACCGTTCCCAATATTGATATTTGCCCAGATTTACATTTAAACGTATATTGCTTTTTGTTTTTTTATTGTTAAAGTGATGCTTAAACAGAAAATTGACACAAATATTTTTTTGGTTGATCATAACCTTGAGCTTACAAACGCAATTCATAAAAGTATTGATAATCCTGAGCGATACAATATCAACTCTTTCTCATCAGGAGAAAAGTTTATAGCATACTTATCAAATGTCAAGTTTAAAAAAGAGGATATTTATATTGTTTTCTTAGGGTATAAGTATTTTGATGAAGGAAACAATACCTTAATGAATGGGGTTGAAATTCTTGAAACCACTAAAAATATAAATAAGGATATTGAAGTGGTTATGCTTACTGGTGAAGATGAAGGTTCATTTGGCTCATACGTAAAGAAGTGTGGAGCTTATGGCATAATACCAAAGAATGAGAACATTCATCTTCGGATCAACAATATAATAATGGGAATTATAAGCCAAAAACGTCTTGTAAGAAGTCGTAAAAGTTTTAATATATCCGTAAGAATTACCCTTGGATTTATAGTAGTTGTCATGATTTTCTGGATGCTTTACCGAATATTCTATTACAACTATTAAGTAGCGTCATCTTTTCAATTCCAGTGACTATTTGTCAGCCTTTAATAAATGGCATCTTGTTTGAAAATGATGCTTTGAAATTTTTTGTTTAACCATTAAATCAATATAAAATGCAAAAAGGTAAGATTGGTGTAACCACCGAGAACATTTTCCCAATTATTAAAAAATTTCTTTACTCCGATCATGAAATTTTTCTTCGCGAGTTGATTTCAAATGCCGTTGATGCAACCCAAAAACTTAAAACGCTTGCTTCAGTAGGTGAGTATAAGGGTGAATTAGGAGATTTAACTATTAATGTTAGTGTTGATAAAAAGGCTGGAACAATTACCATTTCCGATAAAGGGATTGGTATGACTGATGAGGAAATTGAAAAATACATTAACCAGATCGCCTTTTCTGGAGCTGAAGAATTTCTCGAGAAATATAAGAACCAAACGAATGGAATTATCGGTCATTTCGGGTTAGGTTTTTACTCATCGTTTATGGTAAGCGAACAAGTCGAGATAATTACTAAATCATTTAAGGATAATACAAAAGCTGTTCGTTGGAGTTGTAGCGGTACGCCTGATTATAATATTGAGGATACTGAAAAAGCCGAAAGAGGTACCGATATAGTTCTACATATTAATGAGGAGTCAAAAGAGTTTATCGAAGAGTTTAAGATTAATGAGTTACTAAAGAAGTACTGTAGATTTCTACCTATTCCCATAGCTTTTGGTACTGAAAAAGAGTGGAAAGATGGTAAAGAGGTTGATACAAAGAAACCAATGGTGATTAATGATGTTAATCCCTTATGGACTCGTAAACCAGTAGACTTAAAGGATGAGGATTACCAAAAATTCTATCACGATCTCTATCCTGTTGCTGAAGAACCATTATTTAATATCCACCTTAACGTTGATTATCCATTTAACCTAACGGGTATTCTTTATTTTCCTCGCATTAAAACGAATTTTGATATTCAAAAGAATAAGATTCAGCTATACTGTAATCAGGTTTATGTAACCGACTCGGTAGAGGGAATTGTGCCCGAGTTTTTAACCCTTCTTCATGGTGTAATCGATTCTCCAGATATCCCATTAAACGTATCGCGCAGCTATTTGCAAAGTGATTCTAACGTTAAAAAAATATCAAGTCATATTACTAAAAAAGTGGCTGATAGGTTACAGGATATTTTTAAAACAGACAGACCTCAGTTTGAGAAGAAATGGGATGATCTAAAGCTCTTTATTACCTACGGTATGATTACCGATGAGAAATTCTATGAGAGAGCTGAGAAGTTTGCACTCTTCAAAAATGTTGACGGAAAGTATTTCACCTTTGAGGAGTATGAGAAGTTGATTAAAGAGAATCAGACAGATAAGAACAAAACGCTTATTTACCTATACTCCAATAATAAGGAAGAGCAATTCAGCTATATTGAGGCTGCCCAAAACAAGGGTTATGACGTGTTGATGATGGATGGTCAGCTTGACCCACATTTAATCAATAGTTTGGAGCAAAAGTTAAAGGATTCACGATTTGTTAGGGTTGATTCCGATGTGGTTGAAAAGCTAATTGTAAAAGAAGATCGTAAAGAGGTAAGTTTGCCTATAGATGAACAAAACGATTTGCGTTCTGTATTCGAAGGAGCACTACCTGAGAACTCTCACTATTGGGTATCATTTGAAGAGTTAGGTGAAAATGCTGCACCCGTTGTTATTACTCGCTCAGAGTTTATGCGTCGCATGAAAGATATGGCAGCCATGAGTCCAACTGCGGGTTTCTATGGTAATATGCCCGATAGTTTAAACCTTGTTGTTAATGTTTCCCATCCTTTAGTTCAAACTGTAATTGAAAATAAGAGTAAATCGCTTGGTTCTAAAATTGAAAAGTTAAATAAAAAGATTAAACCTGCTGAGGAAAAATCAGAGGAACTAAAGAAGAAGAGCAAGGATAAGAAAGAGGAGGAAATTCCTCATGAAGATAAGGATTTACTACAAGAAACCGAAAAACAACTCGATAAACTTAACGATGAAAAAAGAGTTTTACTAAAGAACTTTGGGAAGGATGAAAACCTGGTTAAGCAAATGATTGATTTAGCCTTGCTTGCTAACAATATGCTTAAAGGTGAAGATCTTAACCGTTTCGTAAAGCGAAGCATTGAGATGATTAAATAATGCTTATGTATTGAAAATGAAAAAGCCTCGAATACCCGAGGCTTTTTTATTCGTTCCTATAATATTTAAAAGAATTCACCAACTTCTTTTTTTAAATGCTCAATAGCAACTGATGTTGGATGCTGCTCAAGGTCAACTAATAACTCAAGAATTTTTTGGCTAAAAACAATTGATGGTGAATCTGGTTCTATCTTTTCGGCACAAACATTAATCAGTTTTATTACATTCCCTTTTGCATTACGTGTTAGCTCCCAAGCCTCATTACTAACGTACAGCTGTTGAGAAAGATTATGCTCCCACTCTGCACGGATGTTGCTCAGTAATGCTGTTTGTAGCTTTTGAACTGTCATGCCTGGTTGGTTTACTCGTACTATCATCGACTCTGGCGATATTCGCTCTAAAAAAAGTACGAGTCTTTCATAGGCTTGCAAGCGAATTGGTGTAGATATACGTTGATTGGTAAAGGTACGTTCGGCCTTTCGACGATCGGCTTCTTCGCGGAGAAGTCGTGCAACGGCCAAGTAACCAGCCAAGAAAACCAGCAACGAGGGTAATACAATTTTAAGAATATCAGCTACTAGCATATTTTTTAAAGTATTGTGTTTTTCGAAACCTAAGAAAATGTAATTTTAGCGTTTTAAAGTTACAAAAAGATATTAATTGGAATAACAATCATAATTAACGTTTTAAACAATGGAAAAAGTATCTGCCCGAATAGCTGCACTTGAAGAATCACAAACAATTGCCATGTCTCAAAAATCTAGAGAATTGGCATGTCAGGGTATCGATGTTATCAACCTAAGTGTTGGGGAACCCGATTTCTTTACCCCTGATTTTATTAAAGAAGCAGCAAAAAAAGCCATTGATGAGAATTATTCTTTTTATACACCTGTGGCTGGCTATAAGGATTTATTAGAAGCAATTTGCGGAAAACTTAAAAGAGAGAACAATCTAACTTTTACACCTGACCAAATTGTGGTTTCAGGAGGTGCAAAGCATAGCCTAGCTAATGTGCTTCTTTGCGTTGTTGATAAAGGAGATGAAGTTATTGTTCCTGCACCATACTGGGTTAGCTATGTTGAGCTGGTTAAATTAGCAGAAGGGAAGAGCGTTGTTATTGAGACAGGGTTAGAAAGTGATTTTAAAATAACCCCAAAGCAGCTTGAATCGGCTATTACTTCAAAATCAAGAGTATTGATGCTTTGCTCTCCATCTAATCCAACCGGAAGTATTTATACTCACGATGAGTTAAAGGCAATTGCTGAAATTGTGGCTAAGCATCCAAATCTATTGGTTATTTCTGATGAGATTTATGAACATATCAATTTTACTGGGAAACACGAAAGTATTGCCCAATTCGAGAATATTCGCGAACGAGTTATTATTATTAACGGGGTATCTAAAGGGTATGCTATGACTGGTTGGCGAATTGGTTTCTCAGCATCGGCTAAGTGGATTGCAAAAGCAAGCATTAAGTTACAAGGACAGCAAACTTCAGGTGTTTGCTCTATAGCGCAGAAAGCAGCCACTGCTGCTTTTAACTCCAATGGGGAAACCACTAAAGTGATGCGTGAAGCTTTCCTTCGCCGTCGGAATTTTATTGTTGATGCTATATCTAAAATCAAAGGTTTTAGAACAAATATGCCTGGTGGAGCTTTCTATATATTCCCTGAGGTATCATACTTCTTCGGGAAACAGTATAATGGCGAAAGCATAAAAAATGCAGATGACTTTGCAATGTTTCTACTCAACGTGGCTCATGTTGCTGTTGTGCCCGGTTCTGCCTTTGGAGCACCAAACTACTTGAGGTTATCGTATGCAACTTCGGATGATAAGCTTAAAGACGCAATTGAACGGATAGCAAAAGCGGCTGGACTGCTGAAGTAATTATTTGTAAATCTTTATTATTCAAAGAAAAAAAGCTAAATTAGTTATGTAGTATTGCAGTGTTACTGCAATACTGTATCCGTTGTTACAATTCATAGGTAGTTGCATGATAAACTTAAACGTAAGATATAAAAAGTGGATTATTTTAATTAGTACACTTTTTCTAGCAATTGTGTTTATTCTAGGTGTATTTTACTACAACATAATGTTTCGTTCTAATGTTGATTTAACAAAAGATAAATATCTATTTATTAAAACAGGATCGGATTTTAATGTTGTAGTTGATAGCATTAAGAAGAATAACTTAGTTATCAACTTGGAATCATTTATTAGCACTGCAAATTCATTAGGGTATATAAATAGGGTAAAACCCGGTTGTTATAGGATTAAACGTGGAATGAGTAATAGAACTTTAGTTCGAATGCTTATTACTGCTTCGCAAACTCCCATAAAGGTCACTTTTAACAATGTAAGAACTCCTGAACAACTTATTGAAAAAATATCTAAGCAGATTGAAGCAGATTCTTTATCGCTGATTAGATTCTATAAGAAAGAGGATACCCCAGAATCATATGGATTCACAGACAAAACATTAATATCGATGTTTATACCAAATACATATCAACTTTATTGGAATACCGATTCAAAAGAGTTTTTTGATAGGATGAAGAGGGAGTATGATAAGTTTTGGAATAAGGAAAGGGAGGATAAACTAAAGTGGTTAGATTTAAAGCGTGAAGAGGTTTCAACCTTAGCTTCGATTGTAGAAGAAGAGACCAATAAAATTGATGAGCGGTCAAAAATTGCAGGTGTATACATTAATAGATTGAAGAAAAGTATGCCCTTACAAGCAGATCCAACGATTAAATTTGCATTAAATGATTTTACAATTAAAAGGATTTGGACTAAACATCTAGAAGTAAAATCACCCTATAATACTTATAAAAATATTGGTTTACCTCCAGGTCCAATCTGTTGTCCTTCTATTTCATCAATTGATGCTGTTCTAAATTACGAAAATCATCAATATTTATACTTCTGCGCAAAGGATGATTTTTCCGGGTATCACGTTTTTGCCAAAACACTGGCTGAACATAATAGAAATGCTGACGCTTACCAGCGAGCATTGAATAAAGAGAAGATTTATAGGTAAGTTGATAAGTTATTTATCATTAAAAGTATTGAGTTTACAAAGTAACTCCTCACTTGTAACTTTTGTCACTGTATTTAAACTACATTAACTTCCATTTCAAGATCAATCCCAAAATGCTCGTGAACTGATTTTTGGATTTGTTTAGCGAGATTTAATATTTCGGTTCCAGTAGCATTACCATAGTTTACAAGCACAAGTGCTTGGTCCTTGTGAACCCCACAATTGCCAACCTGTTTTCCTTTCCAGCCGCATTGCTCGATTAACCAACCAGCAGGAACTTTAACACTATTTTCTGAAGCAGGGTAGGATGGAGCCTTGTCAAAACGCTTCTTGATTTCTTCAAAAGCAGTTAAGCTAACCAACGGGTTTTTAAAGAAGCTGCCAGCATTGCCAAGTTCTACGGGATCGGGAAGTTTACGTTTTCTTATATTTATTACTGCTTGACGAACCGTTGAGATAGATTTTTCTCCAAGTTTTTCAATTTCCTCTTCTAAATTCCCGTAGTGTGTAATTAATTGAGGGTTTTTCGAAAGTTTAAATTGAACATTTGTAATAACTACACGATGCTTCAATTCGTCCTTGAAAATACTATACCTGTAATCGAACTTACATTCTGCGTTGCTAAGTTCAAACAACTTTTTAGTGATTACATTAATACCTTCAACCTTTAGGATCGTACCCTTTGCTTCAACGCCATATGCTCCAATATTTTGAATAGGGCTTGCGCCAACATCGCCAGGGATGAGCGATAGGTTCTCTATACCACCAAGATTCCTTGTTACGCACCAATCAACAAGATAGTCCCAATTTACACCTGCACCAACCTGAATAACAGTATAATCAGATTGATCTTCAATAACTTCAATTCCTTGAATTGAAGGGTGAATAATTAGCCCTTCATAATTTTTGGTAAAGAGAGTATTACTCCCTCCTCCTAGTATTAAAACTGGAAGATTGTAGTATGAAGCATAGTTGATAGAGAATGATATCTTGTCAGGAGTATTCGCTTCTACAAAATAACGAGCACTGACATCAAGACCAAAGGTATTTCTTGATTTTAGCGGAAAATCCTTTTTAATCTCAATCATCTATTTTTTTAAACAAAGATAAGCAATGCTGAACAATTCGCCTCGCTTACGGTTTTATTTCTATATTCGTATATTATTTTTTAAATTCATGGCTAGAGTTATCGTTTTTGCATCTTCCGATTTAGTTTCCGATCAACGTGTGCACCGCACATCTTTAACCCTACATCAGCAGGGATATAATGTTCTAACAATAGGGCGAAAGCTAAAAGGAACACCTAAAAAAGTTGATCGAAAATATAGGATTAAGCACTTTAATATGTTTTTTAGGAAGGGCTTTCTATTTTACCTTTTTTTTAATGTTCGAATTTTCTTCTATATACTTTTCCATAAATCCGATTTGGTCTGTTCAAATGATTTGGACACCCTTTTGGGGTGCCGGTTAGGTTGTTTTTTTAAAGGAAAACCAATTGTTTATGATAGTCATGAGTTTTTTACAGAGGTTCCAGAGTTAGTTGGTAGGCCAATCGCTAAAAAGATATGGTTAATTATTGAGAAGCTTTGCTTAAAGGGTATCAAGTTCTCAAGTACAGTTTCTGATAGTATTGCTGCTGAGTATAAGAAAAGGTATGGGATTGATATGGTTGTAATTCGGAATCTTCCATTAAGAAATGAAAATTTTGGACATAAGAGCACTCGCCCTACCATAATTTACCAGGGTTGTTTAAATAAGGGGAGAGGACTTGAATTAGCAATTGAGATGATGCAATACTTATCGTGCTACTATATGATTATTGTTGGTAAGGGTGATATTGAGGTGAAGTTAAGGAAAAAAGTATTGGAATTAAATTTATCAGATAGAATAGAGTTTAGAGGAAGATTATCGTATGAAAAGCTTCATGATCTTACATCCAAAGCTTGGCTAGGTATATCGCTAGAGGAGGATTTAGGCTTAAATTACAGATATGCATTACCCAATAAACTTTTTGATTATATACAAGCTCAAATCGCTGTATTGGTTAGCGATTTACCTGAAATGGCAAAAGTTGTAAAAGATTGGGGTGTTGGTATAATTGCAAACTCAAGGAATCCGAAGGAATTAGCAGATCAAGTTCAGGATTTCTTTGAGAATAAGGATAAACGTGAGGCTACAGTTAATAATCTTAACGTTGCTTATAACGCATTAATTTGGGAGAATGAAAAGCCTAAATTGATTGAACTCTATAAGAAAGCTTTAGAAAGTTAGTACTTATTAATACTTACAACCTCGTTAACAGTCTTTCTTTTTTTCTCCCTAATCTCATCTGTAGCAGCATAACCAAGTGTTATTACAAGTATTACACGTTTACTTTTTGGGATATCAAGTAGTTTACGAATGGTTCGTTCGTTAAACCACCCTAGAATACAGGTTCCAAGACCCTCTGCTGTTGCTTGCAAACATAAATGGGCAGCAGCAATACCTATATCAATAAGTGGCAAGTTTTTATCCTTTACAATGCTGCCAAAGTTCGAATTAAAGTTTGCAGGTTCCATAACAACAACGATGTGAACGGGTGCTTGCTTGGTAAAGTGATTAATCCCAATTACCCGATTTGAAGTTGCATCAGCAATTTTATTCTTTAGCTCTAGATTATCAACTACAATAAACTTCCATGGTTGTGCATTGCAGGCAGATGGAGAGAGTCGTCCGGCTTCAAGTATCCTTTCAAGTTTTTCTTTTTCAACTATATCAGGTTTATAACCACGAACACTCTGTCTGTTATTAACTAACCACTGGAAAACCTCACTCTTATTTGTATTCATCTGCAATCTTTTTAATGATATTTGATTCTACAGTTACCTTTCCGATTCCGCTTTTTGCAAGCATTATCATTCCTTTGGCAACGTCTTCGGCTTTTATTCCTTTGTATTTTTTTAACGGGCCGACAAATATAAAGCTAAAAATCTTGAAAAATATGATTGCAAACTTTTCTCCGAAACGAAACTCTTTTCTATTTCCGAGTAGGAGTGAAGGACGAAGAATTCCACAGTAATCAAAATCATACTGTTTAACAGTTTCCTCCATCTCTCCCTTTGTTTTAAGATAGAAATTGTTTGATGATGGATTGGCTCCTAATGAGCTAATAACAATGAAGTGCTTAACCGATGATGCTTTGGCTTGCTTGGCAATTTCGACAACCATTTCATAATCAACATTGCGAAAAGCTTCTTTTGATCCTGCCTGTTTCATGGTTGTTCCAAGACAAACAAATACATCATCAATACCTTCAGGAATTTTAACATGTATTGGATCAAAAGGAACATGCTCTATTTTACCTGGTAATGAGTCTGGTTGTTTTCGTGAATAAGCGAAAACTTTTCCATATTCAGGATTTTGTGACAGAAGTTGAGAAAGATGATTCCCAATTAATCCTGTTGTACCAAAAACTGCGGCTGTTTTCATTTTCAATATTTTACTGATTCAACCAATCTTTAAATCCTGAAGCTCTTTCGGAGCTTACTATTACCTCGGTTTCAGGGATAGGTAGTAAATCGATTTTCACTCTAGATTTAGAGTAGCTATACATTCCTTTGATAGAGGTAAAGTTGACAATAAATTTGCGATTTACCCTGTAAAATAGTTTCGGATTTAAAATTTCATCCAATCGTTCTACGGTGTAGTCTATTGCGTAGCGGTGCCCATCGTCAGAAACAAGAAAAACTGCTTTTTCCATTGCCACAAAGTATGCAATGGAATTCACTTCAATTGATTTTAGCTTATCAGCAAATTGAACGATAAATCGTTCTTGATAGGCTTTATGGGACTTTCTAAGCTCATCCATTAACCTTTCAACGTCAATCGAAGCTACTTGAAAGCTACTCTCTCTGTATTTTAGTAGGCTTTGTTTTAGTTCTTCCTCTTTTATCGGTTTTAGAAGATAGTCAATGCTATTTACTTTAAAAGCTTGAATGGCGTATTGATCGTATGCAGTTGTAAAAATTATCGGGCACTTTACACGAACCTGCTCAAATATCTTAAAACTCGATCCATCGGCAAGATGAATATCCAATAAGATTAAATCTGGTTCATGGTTTTCTTTTAACCAGTTTACTGTGGTTGTAATGCTATCTGTTATTGATACTATTTCTGAATCGGGCTCTAGGCTTTTAAGCATTTTGGCTAATCGTCGAGCAGCAGCTACCTCATCTTCAACTATTAGTAATTTCATACTACATTGTTAGGATTGGAATAGAAACAGTAAAGTTAGAATCGTTCTCAAAAATATCAACTTTTCGATCGGAAAGGAATGAATACCTATCTATAATATTTTGTAATCCAAATCTGTTTGAGGCTTGCTCCTGATCGCGTTTTTGGAGGTTATTTCGAACAACTATTTGGTTGTTTTCAGCAAATATCTCAATGGTTAACGGTTTATCCTTTGAGATAATATTATGTTTTATTGCATTTTCGAGTAGCATTTGAAGAACTAACGGAGCTACCATGGTATTCATGATTTTATCAGGAATATTGATATTGAGTTTTAGATTCTCCCCATATCTATTTTTCTGTAAAATGTAAAAATTCATTATTAGTTCTAGCTCTTCTTCGAGTGTATTAACCTCTTTATCCCTAAGGTTGAGTATAGAGCGATAGTAATCTGCAGTGAGTTGAACATAATTCACTGCTAATTTTGGATTTTCTTCAATTAAACTGGCAAGAGTGTTCAGGTTATTAAACAGAAAGTGAGGATTTATCTGGCTTTTTAGCGTCTCGTACTGACTTTTTAAATTCTCCTTTTCCAACTTCTCGGTTAATATTCTTGTTTCTTTCCATTTCATGTAAAAGAAATGACCTTCATTTATAGAAACCATAAAGAATGTAACCATTAAAGTGAAAAAAACGGATAGAGTAAGGTTTTCATAATTTGATTCATTTGATAAGTAGGTTCCAAGTAAAACTAAAAGTAGTACAACTAAAGCCGTATAAATAAGTATAGCTAGTATTTCGATTACTAAATGTTTTATAGGATTTTTCTCCCAGGGGAAATTTCTCCATAAGTAAAAAACTATTTGACTTACCCCGAACCACATTAAAGCTGTAGTTATCATTGATCCAATTATACCAAATAAAGCATTAAGCGATATTACTCCAGAATCATACTCTTTAAAAATCAGAGGAGCTATAAGGGTGATTGACAAAAACCCAATAATAAGAACCCATTTGTTTTTTGTTAGCGCATCCGGTGGAACATTTAACTTTTTCATTCTGTTAAAGGCATTTCTTAAAAAATTATTCTGAATTGAGGAATCATCATAAAACCAGTTTGATAGGTGTATTCACTTTTTCCTGTTTCCTTATTAAAACTCTCACCGTAAATATTTTTGTTGTTTAGTAAGTTAGTGATTTCGACGGCCCATTCCTGAGTAAACCCAAATTTATTTGATTTAAATGCAATACGTAAATCGGTTCTGAAGTAATCTTTAAGTTTTAAATCGAACGATTTGTTATCGTTAAAATCTTGGTAATACTCTCCGGTTGGAAGTTGTATTGCTGACCATTCAGTTGTTCGTTTTCCGCCAGAATAGGTTGTTTTTAAATCGATACTGAGTGATTTTTTTGATTTGCCAGTTTTCGAACCAAATGCAAACTCTTTACCTATAAGACCATTTATTATAAGATTATTGTTAAATGCTGTACTATGTTCAATGCCATCACTACCCTTATACTTTGAGTCAAATATTGAGGTGGTTAAAAGATAATAAAAGCCTTTACTTAGGAAATGCTCACATGTAAGCTCTATTCCATAGTTTTTCCCAGTTCCAGTATTCTTTAAATAATCAGGGGTTGATAATCCAAAGTTAGCACCCTCGTTTAGGATTGAATAAGAAGATTTTTCCTTTGCATCAACTCCGGCATTAGTAATATATTGGTAGTATGCTTCTGCTTTAACCCTTGTAAACTCATTTATACGGTAATCAAAACCAAGCACAAAGTGATGGCTTTTTGTTAGATCAAGATTTTTGTTTGCTTTTATATAGGTTCCATCATCTAATCGAACCATATTAAAATAGATAGGTAAAGGAGCCGTTTGACTATGTAATCCATAGGCAAGACTTAATGATGTTTTTTTACCAGTTTTCCATCTAACACCAACCCTAGGTTCTAATGATGAAGTATTATTTAATGCCAGGAAAAGTTCATTTAGGCCAGCGTTAAAAGTAATATTGTTTGAAACTTTGTACTGCCACTCAACATAGGCTTGGTAAAGCCACATCGAACCATTTGAGTTTCGAATAGTTTGAAAGTACCCTTTTGTTGTTTTGTAAATACTATCTACTAGGTTAAAAAGGATATCGTTTGCTATAATTCCAACCTTTATGCTATGCTGTGAGTTAAATTTATGATTAATGAAAGTTGATAAGTATACTTTTTTGTCAACAAAGTCATTTCTGTACCATGGAAGTTTATTAAGTGTTTTGGGAACAAGAGAGTCAATAACAGTTGAATTTCTATGCCCCATTACTGCAATAGTAGTTTTAATGTAGGATTTATCGTTTATTATATATGTGTTATTTAAACCTATTACACCCATATCGGTTCCATTGGTTATATCAAAACCTTCTCCTCCGTAGAAATTTAACTTTTCCTCAGTGGTATCCTTTTTACTATCCCATAGTTTAATATTGCTTTTGCCTCCTAAGCCAAATAATGAAAACGAACCCATAGGTGTTTTGGGAACATTAATTTTAAAAGATAAATCTTGATAGTAAGGTATACCTATTGTTCCAAAATCCATTCCCATTTTTTCCATCAATCCTAGGGTTGAATAACGATAATTTATTAGAAATGATGACCCTGTACCTTTAATAATAGGTCCCTCTGCACCAAGTTCAAAACCATTAAATCCAACTTGTCCTAAAAATTCATACTTTTCGTCATTACCGCTTCTCATTTTTAAGTCAAATACCCCTGCAATAGCGTTTCCGTATTCAGCTGGAAATGCGCCTGTAAAGAAATCGGAATTATCAAGAAGAGTATTATTGAGCATACTTACTGGGCCACCAGTAGTTCCTGTTGCTCCAAAGTGGTTTGGGTTTGGGATATCAACTCCATCGAGTTTCCATAGTAGACCAATTGGCGAGTTTCCCCTAATGATTATATCGTTTCGTGAATCGTCATTACCAACAACACCAGCATAGTTAGAAGCCATACGGGCGACATCATTTCGGCTACCGGCATACCTTTCAGTTTCTTCAACAGTAAACCCCCTAGCACTTACCAAAGACAATTTGTTAATGGTGCTCGATTTATCATTATTTGCTTTGATTACAATCTCTTGACCCATTAATACTTGTTCTTCCATTTCGATGTTAAGAATAAGTTCTTTTCCCGATTGTAGGTTTAGGTTATTTAAAATAATATCAAGGTAACCTACAAAAGTGATTTTTATACTTACTCTACCAATCTCAACTTCGTTGATTTTAAACCTACCTTGATCGTCTGTAATTGTTCCTTTCAGTGGGTTTGAGTTAAGGATTACAACATTGGCACCAGGGATTGGCGTCTTAGTTAATTTGTCAGTAACAGCTCCCCTTACTGTCTGTGTTATTGGATTTGCATAAACTAATGAACTTAATAGTACAAAGGCAATAGTTAGAATCTTTTTCATGCTTTTTTTCTTGCAAATTTGCCATGAAAATACATTTTCCTGCAATTAATTTATGATGAAACGGGAAAATCTGGGTACAAATCGGAATGATTAGATAAGTGTAGCATATATTAACAAAAAAAACAAAAAAATATTGATAATTTCTATAATTGATAAATTGTTTAATATAATGATAATCAGTAATATATTAACGTTAATTGAAAATTTATGAAATTAAGTTAATATCTTTTTTTAAGCAACTATTGACTCGGATTAAATAATAGTTGATATTGCATTCACCTTAAAACCTAACTTAATTCATTAATTATGAAAAAACTGTTTGTAATCCTTGTTGTTTTAGGATTAGGGAGTTTTCTGATTAACTCATGCCAAAAATCAGACGATGTAAAACTAACTCAGGAAACATCACAATCAGCTACTTTCCACGAACTTGGTTGCCAGTTATTGCCAGCTGAAGAGTATGCAATGATTCCCGAAGCAAAAATTCCAAATGTAGAAGTAAAAGCAACTGTTCTTACCTTGAATGTACCTCCAGTAGGAGATCAAGGTGGTGAAGGTTCTTGCGTAGCATGGGGTACAACCTATGCAGCTAGAAGTATTAACTGGCAAGCTAGCCATTCGGCAGATTGGAGCAAGAGTGTTAATATTTTTAGCCCTGAGTACGTTTACAATCAGATTAAGGCTAGCAGTTCATGTACTTCAGGTTCTTATGTAACAAGCGGTTTGAACCTTTTAAAATCTCAAGGTGTTTGCTTATGGAATACCATGCCTTATACCGACGCTTCATGTTCAACCCTACCTACAACAGCACAAAAAACTGAAGCTGCTCTTTATAAGGTGGCTAGTTACAGCAAGGTAACAATTACAACTGCTAACTTAAAAGCTATGTTGGCTGCAGGTAAGCCAGTAATAGTTGCAGGTAGTGTTAATAATGCTTTTATGTACTTAAAAAGCGGTGTTGTTCTTACAAGATTTACAGGTTCTTCATTAGGCGGACATTGCTATTGCGTTGTTGGATATGATGATAGCAAAGGCGCATTCAAGTTTATGAATTCATGGGGAACTAGTTGGGCAACCTCTGGTTTTGGTTATATCGGATATGGATATGAAAAGAAATGGTGGTCAGAAGCCTATGTATTAAACTAACCTACAAGTAATTCCTTTAAAAAACCCTTCCAATTTTGGCGGGGTTTTTTTATGCCCTTTTTCTACTTCATTCTTAGAATTTTCTTTTCGAAAATAGTTTTTAAATAGAAAAAAGATAATCACAGAGTTTTAGGTTGTTAGTTTCTTAAAAAATAGTTAAGTTTAACCGTTTTAATACCCCTTGAACTATGAAGATTAAGCTTAAGATCAGACAAAAGATTCTTCTTTATATCCTTTCGGTATCCGCTTTACTTTATGTTGTTGCAATTGGCTATATTGTAATGAGTTCGCGTAAAGTAATTTCTAGAGATGCAATTACCAAAGCGCAATACACAACCAGGGTATCGGCCGACCAAATAGAGAAAATATTTGAAAGAGAGCTTTCATTGGTAAGAACATTATCTCAAGCCCTTGTTGTATATAAAGGAATGCCCCAAGAACAGTGGAAAAAATTGTTTTTGGATATGTATGTGCCTGTACTTGAAGGGAATCCTCAGGTTTACTCTCTCTGGGATAGCCATGAGTATAGCAGTTATCTTCCGGGGTATAATAAAGACTATGGGAGGCATGCCATCACAACATGGCATGAGAATGGCCAAATAAAGAGCACTAATGATGAAAGAAGCTTAACCGGTGACCCTCCACTTTATGGTGCATTCAAGAAAAAGGGGATGGAATCAATTTGGGAGCCTTACCTTGATGTCGTTACTACCGGAAAAGCTGAAAAGAAATTAATGGTGACATTTGGCGCACCTGTTTATTTAAGTGGCAAGTTTAGTGGAATTATAGCAACCGATGTTGGGTTAGAAAGTTTGCAGGATTTAGTTTCAAAAATAAAACCCGTTGCTGGTAGTTTTGTTTTTTTGGTATCGCATACTGGCATTATAGCTGGGCACCCAAATAAAGAGCTTATTTACAAGAATATTAAGGATATTTATCCTGATATATTTGATAAAGAGAATCTTTTAGAGAAAATTCAGAAGGGAACAGAGTTTTATATTACAAAACCAGATGCATCAGGAAATTTGCAACTCATTTGTTTTGCACCAATTACCGCAGGTAAAATTGATACTCCATGGTCGTTAGTTCTTTCAACACCATTATCAGTTATTACACAGGAAGCAAACAGAACGTTATATGTTTCTCTTGGAGTTGGACTTGCCGGTTTATTAATTATTATTTTGATACTCATTTTCGTATCTGACACCCTTACAAAACCTATTCGACGAATTACAACAAGTTTAAAGAGGTTGGCAAATGGTGAAATCTCCGATGATTTATTAATTAATATTCAAACTGGTGATGAAATAGAGGAGATGTCAAACGCTTTAAATATCTCTGTTGAGGGATTAAATAGTAAAGCTGTTTCTGCAGTTAATATCGGAAAAGGTATATATGATACTGAGATTACTCTTTTAAGCGATAAGGATATTCTTGGAAAGTCGTTATTAGAGATGAGAAATAGCCTTAAGGTTGCGCATGAAGAGGAAGAAAAACGGAAAATTGAAGATAAAAAGAGAACATGGGCTAACGAGGGGTTTGCAAAGTTTGCCGATATTCTTCGACAGAATAATAATGATATTCAAAACCTTTACGATAGTGTAATAAAGAATATTGTAAAATATTTAGAAGCTAATCAGGGTGGAATTTTCCTTTGGAATGATGAGGAGAAAAATGATCCTCATTTTGATCTTGTTACAACATTTGCCTGGGATAGGAAAAAATATGTAACTAAACGACTAGAGAAGGGTGAAGGGCTAGTGGGTGCATGCGCAATGGAGAAAGAAACCATTTTCTTAACTGATGTACCTGAAGATTATGTTGCTATTACATCTGGTTTAGGTGGTTCTAGTCCACGATGTATTCTCTTAGTTCCTCTAAAGCACGAGGAGAATGTGATTGGAGTTATTGAGATGGCATCGTTTAAGATACTTGAAAGATATCAAATTGAGTTTTTAGAAAAGGTAGCAGAGAGCATTGCGTCGACAATACTTGCTGTAAGAATAAATGCTCGTACAAAGGCACTGCTTGAACAATCTCAACAGCAAGCAGAGGAAATGGCTGCTCAAGAAGAGGAAATGCGACAGAATATGGAGGAGCTACAAGCTACTCAGGAAGAAGCTGCTCGTAAGTCGGGTGAAGTTGAAGGTTTGCTAAATTCTCTCAATGCATCATCGTATATGGTTGAGTACGATTTAAATGGTACTATAACTAATGTAAATGATGCCTTTTTACAACGCCTTGGAATTTCTCGTATGCAGATAATTGGCACTCACCATTCTGGTAATTTAGAGATGACCGAAAAACAGAAAAAGGAATATGGTAAATTCTGGGATGATTTAAGGTTGGGTAGAAGTAAAAAGGTAAAGTCAAAAATTAACTGGGAAGGGAAAACAGTTACTTTTATGGAAACATACTTCCCTGTAACCGATGGAGATGGTAAGGTGGTTAAGGTTATGAAACTCTCCCACGAACCAGATGAGTTTAAGGATTAATAGTATGATAGTAAAAAAGGCACTCAAATGAGTGCCTTTTTTACTATATGCCGATTAGTTTCTTATCAGGATTTTGTCCTTCGAATAACATAGTTTCGGGATTCTCAATAAGCTGTTTAATTTTCATTAGGAATCCAACGGAATCAACGCCATCAATTATCCTATGATCGTAGCTTAATGCAACGTACATAATCGGTCTGATCTCAACCTTCCCATTTATGGCAACCGGTCTATCAACAATATTATGCATTCCAAGAATAGCCGATTGGGGCGAATTTAGTATTGGTGTTGAAAGCATTGATCCGAATACCCCACCATTTGTGATGGTAAATGTTCCACCGGTTAGCTCGTCAATTGCGATCCTTCCATTTCGACCCTTGTTTGCAAGATCTGCAATTCCCATTTCAATCTCAGCAAAGCTGAGTTTGTCGGCATTGCGAAGCACCGGAACCATAAGCCCTTTAGAGGTTTGGACGGCTATTCCAATATCATAAAAGTTTGGAACCACAATCTCATCACCATCAATATAAGAGTTTGTCATTGGATGTTCCTTTAGAGCTTCAACTGCAGCTTTCGTAAAAAAGGACATTAACCCTAGTCGAACACCAAACTTATCCTGAAATTCCTGCTGGTAGGATTTTCGTATTTCCATCACTCTACTCATATCAACCTCATTAAACGTAGTAAGCATTGCAGTTTGGTTTTTGGCGGCAACCAATCGCTCGCTAAGTTTTTTTCGAAGTTGGGAAATTTTTATACGATCCTCTGATCTATCCTTTGATATTGAACTTTTTCCTTGTGATATGTTCTTGCTTACTAGATCAATTTCATGGCTGGTTAACCTTTTTAAACCTTTTAGCACATCATCAACTGATAGGTTTTCTTCCTCCATTCGAGCAGCGGCTAAAGGTGTAATTTTTACTGTTTTAGCTTTTTCCTCTTTAATTACCTGTTTGGGAGATTCTTCGACCTTTTCTTTTTGTGTGGGAGGATTAATTAATTTTTCCTTTTTCGATATAATTGAAGGTGATTCTACCTGTTTTTTTGGGGTAGTTTTTTGGGCTGAAGTGTCTATAGTACACGCAACTTCATTTACTTTAATAACTGATCCTGCTGGAATAATTATTGATAAAACACCACTTTCGGATGCAATTAGAGGAAGTGTTGCCTTCTCTGATTCAATTTCAGCAATTTCTTGATCTTTTTCCACCCACGAGTTGTCATCAACTAACCAACGGGCAAGTTCAACCTCTGATATTGATTCACCTGGACTTGGTATTCTGATTTCTATTTTCATTTTTAAATATTTAATCATTTTTAATTAAGCATCCTTTTACTTTAAGTATTTTAGGCACTCGAGGTATTTCAGGTTACTCTAAATACTCATGTTCTGGTTTTCTTGTAAATTTTCTTGAACCAACCATGCATTGTAATCCGCAGTATACATTTTTTAGTTCACAATCACACTTTCTGAAAACTTTACCGATTATTTCCTCTTGCTCAATGCTATGTATTTTACTTAACCCAACAGCGGGACTCCCACTTGCTGCACGACTAATTGGTTCAAGCTTGATTTCAGTAATTTGATCCCGAATAAAATTCCATGCACCCATATTCTGCGGCTCTTCCTGTACCCATAACCATTTAACTGTATTCGAGTATTTTGCAATTATATCTAGAATTTGCTTTTTGGGGAAAGGATAAAGTTGCTCAACCCTAACCAATGCGATGTCGCGTGCATTATATTCCTCTTTTTTCTGAAGGAGATCGTAGTAAATTTTCCCGCTACAGAAAACAACCCGTTTTACCTCTGGTATATCAACATTATCATCATCAATAACCTCTTTGAAGCGGCCATGAACAAGCTCATTTAAGTCAGAAATACATTTAGGGTGACGAAGTAAACTTTTAGGGGTAAACTCAATTACAGGTACTCTAAAATCCCTTATTTGTTGACGTCTTAGAAGATGAAAGAAATTTGCAGGAGTAGTACAGTTGGTTATTTGCATGTTATTATGCGCAGCAAGGGTTAAGAATCTTTCGATTCTTGCACTAGAGTGCTCAGGACCTTGTCCTTCAAATCCGTGTGGGAGCAGAAGCACCAAACCAGAACGTAGTCCCCATTTATCCTCTGCTGAGCTAATATATTGATCTATAATTACCTGCGCTACATTATTAAAATCACCAAATTGAGCCTCCCATATTGTTAACCCATTGGAATTTGTAATAGAATAACCATACTCAAATCCCATTACCCCATACTCAGAGAGCAAACTGTTGAATACGTTAAATTGTGCTTGATTTTCTGATATGTGTTTAAGTGGGTAGTACTTTTCATCCGAATTCTCAACATTATAAGCTGAGTGTCGATGCGAGAAAGTACCTCGCTCGGAGTCTTGACCACTGATACGAACTGGATAACCTTCGGTTAAAAGCGATCCGTATGCTAATAACTCTGCCATAGCCCAATCAACCCGATTGGATTTAATCATCTCCGATCGATCTTCAAGAAGTTTAATGAGTTTTTTAAAGAATGGTTTATTTGCAGGGAGAGTATTAATTTTTGTTGCTATTTCTAAAAGGTTTTCTTTTTTTACGCCACTTTCAGGAGAAGAAAGAAAATCGTTTGGAATGGAATATCTTAACCCTTTCCAAGAATCAGCCATAAACCTTTGAACCTTTACACCCTTTAAGGTTTTGGCTTCGTTTAATTTGCTGTCAAGATGTAATTCAAATTCTTGTTCAAGTTTTTTTACTTCGTCAACAGTAATAATACCACTTTCGATAAGCGATTTTGAGTATATGTCCCTAACATTAGGATGCTTAGCAATTAACTCGTAAAGTGTAGGTTGTGTAAACCGTGGCTCATCACCCTCATTGTGACCATATCGGCGGTAGCAAAGCAAATCGATGAAAACATCGGCATGAAACTTTTGTCGGTACTCTACAGCAATTTTAATAGTATGAATTAGCGCTTCTGGATCGTCGCCATTTACATGGAAAACTGGTGATAAAGTTACTTTACCTATATCTGTACAATATGTGCTACTACGAGCATCTAAATAGTTAGTCGTGAACCCAACCTGATTATTAATTACAATATGAATAGTTCCCCCAGTTTTGTATCCCGGTAGCTGTGACATTTGTAAAGTTTCATATACAACGCCTTGTGCTGCAATTGCAGCATCACCATGAATTAGAATTGGAGCAAGTTTGTCAAAATTTCCACTATAAGTATTATCAATTCTAGCACGAGATATTCCTTGAACAACTGGTCCGACTGTTTCAAGATGAGATGGGTTTGGTACAAGACTTACTTTTACTTGCTGTCCTGTATCCGTTGTAATTGTATTATTAAAGCTAAGGTGGTACTTAACATCCCCAAGTGCAATCGCATCATCGTAACGATTTCCAATAAACTCGTTAAAAACTTCTTCATATGGTTTTCCCATAATATTCGTAAGAACGTTGAGCCTACCACGATGAGCCATACCAACTACAAACTCTTCGATACCTAGTGATGCTCCGTATTCAATAACTGAATCAAGTGCAGGAATTAACGATTCAGCACCTTCAAGCGAGAATCGCTTTTGCCCAACAAATTTTTTATGAATAAACTGCTCAAAACCAACTGCCAATTTAAGATGATGAAGAATATGTTTTTTCTGTTCATTGGTGAACTGGGTTTTATTTCTTGTCCCTTCAACCTTATTTTCAATCCATTTTACAATCTCAGGGTTACGTATATACATAAACTCAACCCCAATGCTATGGCAATAGGTATCCTCAAGAAATGCTATAATATCTTTTAATGATGCTGCCCCAATTCCGATACTTTTTCCTGCTTGAAATACAGTGTTTAGATCAGTTGAGGTTAACCCAAAATTCTCTAAGGTTAAGTCGGGTGAGTGTTTTCTGCGCGCCCTAACTGGGTTCGTTTTAGTAAATAGATGACCACGTTTCCGGTAAGCATCAATAAGATTAAGAACCTTAAATTCAATATCAAGGATACCTGATCCTGAATCCGTAAATTGGGTTCTTGCTAGCTCAAATCCTTCAAAAAACCTTTGCCAGTCCTTGTCTACCGAGTTTGGATTATTTTTCCAATCCTTAAATAACGCTTCTATGGTTTGTGTATCTAAATTGCTTAAATACTTATTCATCACGATATTTTGTTATTTGTAACTTGTATTCTGTTACCAGTTATGTGTTTTAAGTTAAACAATTTTTTTGCGCTTAGGTTGAAATGCTTAATCTATTTTTAAGGTTTTACCACTTCTAATCTTCGTTAAAAAATCAAATCAAGCTGGGAGTAAAAGAAAAACTTTCAAATTTTAAACCTATTTTTGAGTTTCAAATATCAAAGTAGATTGATTTCCGTTTTGGTTATGACTAAATAATTATTTCGATGAAAATTACTGTAGTTGGAACCGGCTATGTTGGCCTTGTATCGGGAACTTGTTTTGCCGAAACCGGAGTTATTGTAACCTGTGTAGATATTGATAATGATAAAATTGAGAAGCTAAAGAAAGGCATTATCCCAATATATGAACCTGGATTAGAGACGATGGTTCGGCGGAATGTTGAAAAAGAGAGACTTTTCTTTACTACTAGCACTAAAGAAGGATTGGAAGGCGCAGAAGTTGTGTTTATTGCTGTTGGAACACCCCCAGATGAGGATGGAAGCGCTGATTTAAAGCATGTAATTGCCGTAGCAAGAGAGATTGGTCGTTCTATGTCACAATATCTTGTTATCGCAACTAAAAGTACTGTCCCCGTAGGAACAGCAAAAAAGGTTAAAGCAGCTATTCAAGAAGAGCTTGACAAAAGGGGAGTAAAAATTTCCTTTGATGTTGCTTCAAATCCAGAATTTTTAAAAGAGGGTGCTGCAATTGAGGATTTCCTTAAGCCCGATCGGATTATAATAGGAACAGAATCTGATGAAGCTCAGAAATTTATGGAGAGGCTTTATAAACCATTCCTTCTGAATGGTCACCCAATTATTTTTATGGATATTCCTTCAGCAGAGCTTACTAAGTATGCAGCAAATTCAATGCTTGCTACTCGAATCAGCTTTATGAATGATATAGCCAATTTATGCGAAATTATTGGAGCTGATGTTAACATGGTTCGTAGAGGAATTGGCTCCGACACTCGTATTGGTAACAAGTTTATTTACCCTGGTGCAGGATATGGTGGGAGCTGTTTCCCTAAGGATGTAAAAGCTTTGATTAAAACGGCCAATGAGAATGGTTATGGTTTAGAGGTTTTAAAAGCAGTTGAAAGGGTAAACGATAAGCAGAAAGAGGTAATCTTCAATAAAATATATTCGCATTTTGGAGGTAATTTAAAAGGAAAACGCTTTGCTATTTGGGGTTTATCATTCAAACCAAATACCGACGATACTCGTGAAGCTTCTGCATTTGTTGTAATTTCTAAGCTACTCGAAGCCGGTGCAACGGTTAAAGCCTATGACCCAGTTGCATTGGATGAGGCAAAGCGCAAACTAGGTGATTCAATTCTATATGCTACCGATCTTTATGATGCCGCTAATGATGCCGATGGACTTGTACTAATGACCGAGTGGCAGGAGTTTAGGGTGATTAATTATGGGGTACTTTCAAAAATCCTAAAATCTAAAGTTGTATTCGATGGTAGGAATATTTATGAACCTAGCGAAATGGTTGAGGAGGGATTTGCTTACTATAGTATAGGTCGTAAACCAGCAATTCCATAGCTAAATGAAAAAAAGAATACTCGTTACTGGAGGAGCCGGGTTTTTAGGCTCTCACCTTTGTGAGCGTTTGCTAAACGAGGGTAACGAAGTTATATGCGTTGATAATTTCTTCACTGGAAGTAAGCAAAACGTAGTTCATCTACTTAGCAACCCTTACTTTGAGTTAGTTCGTCACGATATTACTTTTCCTTACTTTGCTGAGGTTGATGAGATTTATAATCTGGCTTGCCCATCATCCCCAATCCATTACCAGTTTAACGCTATCAAAACCGTTAAAACGTCGGTAATGGGCTCAATAAACATGCTGGGCTTGGCTAAGAGGCTTAAGGCTAAAATACTACAAGCATCAACTAGCGAGGTTTATGGCGATCCATTGGTTCATCCACAGCCCGAAGAATACTGGGGGAATGTTAACCCAATTGGCCCTCGTTCGTGTTATGATGAGGGAAAGCGTTGTGCCGAAACGCTTTTCATGAACTATCACGAGCAAAATAAAGTAAGAATAAAAATCGTAAGAATTTTTAATACTTATGGGCCAAGAATGAGTATTAACGATGGTCGTGTGGTTTCTAACTTTGCTATTCAGGCTTTAAAGAATCAGGATATCACTATTTTTGGCGATGGGAAACAAACCCGGAGTTTCATGTATGTTGATGATCTGGTTGAGGGTTTAATCAGGATGATGAATACCCCCGATAACGTTACAGGTCCTATCAACCTTGGTAACCCCGACGAGTTTACAATGCTTGAACTTGCTGAGAAAATTGTTAAATTGGCTGATAGTAAATCAAAGTTTATATTTCAACCTCTTCCTCAGGATGATCCTACTCAAAGGAAACCTGATATTTCCAAAGCAGTTAATCTGCTTGGGGGGTGGACTCCAAAAGTTAAACTCAATGATGGGTTGATACCAACAATCGAATATTTTTCAAATGCATTAAAATCATAAACCGATGAAGGGAATTATACTTGCAGGTGGAGCCGGTACTAGGCTTTATCCAATAACAAAAAGCATTTCAAAGCAGATTATCCCAATCTACGACAAACCGATGATTTATTACCCTTTATCGGTTCTAATGCTAGCAGGAATTCGCGAAATTCTAATTATATCAACCCCTAAAGATATTGGGCTTTACAAAGATTTATTTGAGGATGGTTCTTCTCTTGGCTTAAATATCGAATACGCGGAACAACCCTCACCTGATGGTTTAGCCCAAGCTTTTATTATTGGAGAAAAGTTTGTTGGAAATGATAGCGCATGCCTAGTGCTTGGTGATAATATTTTTTATGGACAGGGGTTTGGTGATGTTCTTAAGGAATGTGCTAAACTTAAAGATGGTGCTACCGTTTTTGGATACTATGTTAATGATCCACAGCGTTATGGTGTAGTTGAGTTCAGCAAGGATAAACAGGTATTAAGCATAGAGGAGAAACCTCAAAATCCTAAATCAAACTATGCTGTAACTGGTCTTTACTTTTACGGTAACGACGTTATTAAAAAGGCAAAGTCGCTAAAACCATCAGCAAGGGGAGAGTTAGAGATTACTGATTTAAACAGATTGTTTCTCGAAGAGAAACGGTTGACTGTTAAGCTCCTTGGGCGTGGTATGGCATGGCTTGATACGGGTACTCATGAAAGTATGCTACAAGCATCTGTTTTTATCCAAACAATTGAGGATAGACAAGGGTTAAAAATTGCTTGCTTGGAAGAGATTGCTTATAAAAATGGATTTATTAATAGAGATCAGCTTCTTAAACTAGCTGAACCCTTAAAAAAGAATCAATACGGAAAGTATCTTATTAGAATTGCTAACGAGGAATAACTATGAAGCTAATAGAGACAAGTTTACCTGATTTATTAATTGTTGAACCAAAAGTTTTTGAGGATGCCCGTGGATATTTCTTTGAGAGCTATAACTCGAAAATGCTATTAGAGCAAGGGATTAATGATGTTTTTGTTCAGGATAACGAGTCAAAATCATCAAAAAATGTATTAAGAGGATTGCACTACCAGCTAGCTCCATATGCTCAAACCAAATTGATAAGAGTTATTGCTGGTTGTATACTTGATGTAGTTGTTGATATTCGAAAAGGTTCTCCAACCTTTGGGCAGCACTTCTCGATTGAACTTTCGGGCGATAAAAAGGTACAGTTGTTTATTCCTAAAGGATTTGCCCATGGTTTTTCGGTATTAAGCGATTTTACAGTAGTTAACTATAAGTGCGATGTTTACTATCAACCCGAAGCAGAACGTGGTATTCTCTATAACGATCCTGATTTAAACATCGATTGGAAAATTGATTTAGAAAGCGCAATTGTTTCATCGAAGGATAAGGTTAACCCTACGCTTGCAAATGCAGAGTTGAATTTCATCTATGGAAAGCAATAGCATTAAAGTACTAGTAACAGGATCGAATGGTCAGTTAGGTTCAGAGATTAAGGTAGTTTCTGATCAATTTCCCATGTTTGACCTAATTTATACTGATATTAAAGAGTTGGATATTACAAATTTTAATGAAATAAATTTATTCTTAAATAAGTTTAAACCTAATTTCTTAATCAATTGCGCAGCCTATACCGCTGTAGATAAAGCAGAGAAGGAGATCGAGATATCAACCATGATAAATTCTGTGGCGCCAGGTCTTATTGCAAAGGCATGTAAGGAAAATGGCTGCAAGTTGATTCATGTATCAACGGATTATGTGTTTGATGGAGAATCAAAAACCCCTTATGTCGAAGAATCGCTGGTAAATCCTACATCACAGTATGGTTTAAGCAAACTGAAAGGGGAAGAAGCGGTATTAAGAGAGGGTGGTGCTATGATTATTAGAACCTCTTGGCTTTACTCATCGTTTGGTGTAAATTTTGTTAAAACTATTCTCAACAATGCAAAGATAAAACCAGAGCTAAAAGTTGTTTCAGACCAGATTGGATGTCCTACTTATGCACGCGATCTTGCTATGGTGATTTTAAGTATTATATCAAAAGGAGAGGAGCATTTTATTCCAGAGATATTTCACTATTCTAACAATGGTACATGTAGCTGGTATAACTTTGCATCTGAAATAGTTGAGTTTGCAGGATTAAACTGCATAGTTACTCCAATTGAATCAAAGGATTACCCATCAATTGTAAAACGCCCTAAGTACAGCGTTTTCAGCAAAGAGAAGATTTGTAATACATATAAAATAGAGATTCCGCACTGGAAAACCAGCCTTGGCAATTGTATTGAGATACTAAAATTGGATGGTTTAATTTAACACCTAATGCCATGAACCAAAAGGAGATTGAAGTGCTTGCAATGGAAAAGGCACAAAATTGGACAAAGCTTCCATTTGACGAGGAAACCCGTAAAAAAGTTTTGGAGTTAATAAATAACGATCCTAAAGAGTTACTAGACGCGTTCTATCGCGAGTTAGAGTTTGGAACTGGCGGTTTAAGAGGTGTAATGGGTGTCGGAACAAACCGTATGAATATATACACTGTTGGTATGGCTACTCAAGGGTTATGTAACTATCTAAATAAGCAATTTGACCATTTGAATGAGGTAAGGGTGGCCATTGCTCACGACTCAAGGAATAATAGTAAACTCTTTGCCGATACAGCGGCTAAAATATTTTCGGCTAATGGAATAAAGGTCTACCTGTTTGATGCGCTTAGACCAACACCTGAGCTTAGTTTTTCTATTCGAACACTAAAGTGCCAGTGTGGAATTGTAGTAACAGCATCACATAATCCCAAGGAGTACAATGGGTATAAAGTGTACTGGGAGGATGGTGGACAAATTGTACCTCCACATGATAAAAATATTATTGCTGAAGTGCAAAGCATTAAGAGTATCTCAGAGGTTAAGTTCGACGGGAATAGCAATTTAATACAGGTAATTGGTAGCGATATTGATGAGGTTTACCTCAATACTCTATCTGCACTTTCTCTATCACCCGAAATTATTAGAAAGCATAAAGATTTAAAGTTGGTTTACACTCCAATTCATGGTTCGGGGGTGAATCTTGTTCCGCGAGTGCTAAAGAAACTAGGTTTTACCAATATAATTAGTATTCCTGAGCAAAATATAGTAGATGGTAATTTCCCTACCGTTATTTCGCCTAACCCTGAGGAACCATCTGCGTTGAAGTTGGCTCTTGAAATGGCTGCCAAAGTTGATGCTGATTTGATTATGGCAACCGATCCCGATGCCGATAGGGTTGGCATTGGTGTTAAGGATGATTCGGGGAAATTCATACTATTGAATGGTAATCAAGCCGCATCAATCCTTATCTATTACATTCTAAGAATGTGGAAGGAGAATGGGAAACTTCATGGTAAGGAATTCATTGTTAAAACAATTGTAACCACTGATCTATTAGCAGATATTGCTAAAAAGTTTGGAGTAGAGAGTTTCGAGGTGTTAACCGGATTCAAATATATTGCGGAGAAGATTCGCGAACTAGAAGGAGTAAAAACCTTTATTGCAGGGGGAGAGGAGAGCTATGGTTACTTGGTTGGCGATTCAGTTCGCGATAAGGATGCTGTAGTTTCGTGCGCAATGTTTGCCGAAATTTCGGCTTGGGCAAAGGAGAATGAAAAAACAATGTACCAGATTTTACTAGATATATATAGTGAGTTCGGTCTTTACAAGGAGTTTCTCAAATCTTTAACCCTTAAGGGAAAGGAGGGTGTTGAGGAGATACAGACAATGATGGTTAGGTATCGTTCAAATCCCCCTAAAACCATTGATGGATCGCCTGTTGTGCTTTATCACGATTACCTAAAGCAGGAAACGGTAAACTTCAAAACAGGTACTACTACTAAATTAAACTTGCCAAAATCTGATGTTGTACAGTTTATTGCTGCCGATGGCACAAAGGTTTCCGTTCGTCCTTCGGGCACCGAACCAAAGATAAAGTTTTACTTTGGGGTTAAGGGTACAATGAAATCGATTAATGATTACTCAAATGCAATTAAAGAGGTTGATGATAAGATTGCAAGGATTGTTAAGGAGTTAGGAATAGATAAGTAGTAAGTATTTAGTAGAAATAAGAAAATGAAATCCTACCGTAAAGAGCTTTGGTTTGAAACCAAGAATCGTAGAGAGTTAATTAATATTACTCGCAATATTCAGGTTTGTGTGGCTGAGAGCGGAATAAAGGAAGGACTTGTTCTGGTTAATGCTATGCACATTACTTCAAGCATCTTCATTAACGATGATGAGAGTGGATTGCACCACGACTTTGAGGTTTGGCTTGAGAAGTTAGCTCCCGAAAAACCCTACTCGCAATACAAGCACAACGGTTTTGAGGATAACGCCGATGCTCACCTGAAGCGCACCATCATGGGGCGCGAGGTAGTTGTAGCCCTTACCGATGGGCAGCTCGACTTTGGCCCATGGGAGCAAATATTCTATGGTGAGTTTGATGGAAAACGTCGAAAAAGAGTTTTAGTAAAGATCATTGGTGAATAAAAAAAATTGAGT
>Ga0209099_1000988_pt1 | contig 31225 bp, 27 predicted proteins | sample AD_JPNHW2_MetaG_FD_184430 | JGI IMG/M metagenome (GOLD analysis project Ga0209099, IMG submission 184430) | Active sludge microbial communities of municipal wastewater-treating anaerobic digesters from Japan - AD_JPNHW2_MetaG (SPAdes) (version 2) | ecosystem: Engineered > Bioreactor > Anaerobic... | reverse complement strand
AAAAGCGCCGAACAGATCATGGGCCAGACAACGGTTGCTGATGCGAAAGCCAAACCGCAGGCTGCTGCCTACATTGAAAATGACAAGATTGACGTTGCAGCCGATCCCGTAATACACTATATGCCGACAGAACAATTAAAAAAGATGCTGGACCAGACGCGCAGGGCAATGGAAAAAGCAGCCAAAGAACTTGATTTTATAGAGGCTGCGCGGTTACGCGATGAAATGCTCTCGTATAAAGATCTTTTAGAAAAGAGAAAATAACCAGTCTTGTAAATTCCGGTGCATCTCTTTCTATAAAAAAGAAGGCTGTTTCCATGACAGGAAACAGCCTTCTTTTTTCAGTTTCTAATACTTATTTACCAAGAACCTTAACAAGTTCTACTTCAAATACGAGCGGGGAATAGGCTTTGATTTTGCCGCCCATTTCACGTTCGCCGTATGCTAATTTCGAAGGAATAATAAAAGTAGCTTTCCCGCCTTCATTCATCAAGGCAACACCTTCATCCCAACCTGGGATCACTTCTTGCTGGCCTAAGGTGAATTCAAAAGGTTTTAACGGTTTGCGGTCGAGGTTGGAGTCGAATTTGGTACCGTCGAGCAAACGTCCGGTATAGTTCATCTGAACTTTCATACCTTTTTCAGCCTTTTTCCCTTTTCCTTTCACTCTCTCAATATAGTATAAGCCTGAAGCGGTGGGTTTTACAGTAATCTTATTATCAGCCACGTACTTTTTTATGAGCGAAGGTTCATTGTTTTTGGCAAGGTCGGCAGCCTTTTTCTTAGCGGCAGTTTCTTCTGCTACCTGTTTTTCATGCTCTGCCTTGGTGCTTACATCGAGTACTTCAACATCATAGATAATAGTGGCATAAGGAGCAATGAGTTCTTCACCATTCATCGAACGACGCCCCTGTTCACCGAAAGCCATTTCACCAGGTACGATGAAACGTGCCGTTTCACCTTCTTTCACGGCCCCGATTCCTTCATCAAATCCTTTTGTATCAAAAGGTTGTCCAAATTCAAATGTCATAGGGGTACCATTGTCATGAGTGGAAAACAGTTTTTTCCCATCGATCAGCGTAACAGAAAAATGGATTTTGACAAAGTCACCTTTCTTGATGGCACGACCTGTTGCTGGTTTCTGATGAATGATATAAACACCTGAAGCCGTAGGAGCCGTTGTAACATTGTTTTTTGTCAGATAGTCCTGTAATGATTTTGCAGCATTGTCTTTTTGCCGGGTCAGTTGCTGTGCCTTATCCATCTGGTATTCTTCCATGGTCTGTACTTTTAGCATCCTGATATTGAATATCATGTCTGCCGTGCTGTCTATACCTTCAGGAACCTGGGGCGCCTGGGCTGTTTTCAGAAAGAAGTCGCCTGCATTCAGGATGAACGAGGCGCTGTCGCCTTTATGCATCATACTGAGAGCTTCAAAAATATCACCGGGATATACCGGTTTCATCAACTTGATTTCAAACGGAACGTTCCTGGTTTTTGAATCAAAAATCACAGAGTCTTTTCCGTTGACAGTAGTCCGGTAACTGATGAGCAGTGTGGCTATCTTAGAGGTATCAGCCTTTACTGAGTCCTCATTCTGTGTATAGAACTTATAATAAAGGCCACTGTCAGTTTTTTTGTAACCGGCATGTTTACCGCACGAGGAAAGTACGAGAGTAAGCAGCAAGGCTACCGGGATCACTAAAAGAATCTTTTTCATGAGAAGTTGAGTTGTGAATGTATTGGTAATTAGTTATTTGTTAATTTTATTAATTCTATATCATAGATTAAGGTCGATTTCGGCGGTATTCTGTCCTGATCGCCGATCAGCCCGAAAGCAAGGTACGAAGGTATGACAACTTTAGCTTGATCACCCAGGTGCATGAGCAAAATTGCCTCTTCCAGTCCGCTCTCCACGCCACCGCTTCCGATAGTGAATTGTTTCGGCCCAAGATCATCCGAGGAATAAACGATATCTCCTGAAATCAGTCTGAGGTTATATCGGATCGTGGCCTGTTGACCTTTTTGAGCCGACGGCCCGTTTCCGCGTTTATAAATCAAATACCGTAATCCGGTACCGGTCTCTGTCATATTCCATCCGTAACGCTCCAGTAAATCATCTATCTGCTGGTCTTCGGAGAGTACCACTTGCTTATTTGCCTTGATAAGCGTTTCATTTAAATCGGCAGCATCTGATTTCTCAGGCCGGTTTCCCTCTTTTTGACCACAACCAGACAAAAGGAACAGAAAGGCAAGGAAATATATCTTTTTCATCATGAAAAACTTCGGTTAAGATTTCCGGTTGTTCATTAACTCATCACGGTATCCTTCAAGCAGGGATTCAAATTTTGTCATTGTTTCTTCCAGACTGAGAAAAGAATCTCCTCCGGCAGCATTGCGGTGCCCCCCTCCCATAAAATTTTTCCGCGCAAAATCGTTTACCGAGAATTGTCCTTTCGACCGTAAAGAGATTCTGATCCTGTCATCGCGTTCGGTAAACAAGGCGGCAAGAACAATATTTTCGATGCTTAAAGCATAATTTACCACCCCTTCCGTATCTCCCGGCTGATAATCAAAGGCTTCCAAATCCTCTTTGCTGAGCCAGATATAAGCCGTACTCAACCCGGGAATCACTTTCATACGCTGACTCAGGCAATGACCCAGCAATCGCATCCGGCTCTCAGAATAGGTATCATACACAAGCCTGTGGATTTTTTCAACTTTAACGCCAATCCTGATGAGTTCCGAAGTAATCCGGAAAGTATCCGGTTTTTCGCAGGAATAACTGAATGAACCGGTATCTGTCATGATTCCGACAAATATACACTCGGCTACCGGCAAATCCACACAATCACCATAACCGGTTTCCTGTATCAACTGGTACAGCAATTCAGATGTTGAAGATACTTTGATCTGCGAAATCGTCAGGTCGAATTCATCTGAAGGCTCTAAATGATGATCAATCAGTATTTTAAATCCTTTTGCTGCTGCAAGCTGATCCGAATAATATTTTACACGGTTCAGGGCATTGAAATCGATGCAAAAAATCACACCGGCATTTTCAATTATATCGTGCGCAATATCATTTTTCTGCTTGTAAATCAGCAACTTTTCATTTCCAGGCATCCAGGTTAGAAATGATGGAAGTTCGTTGGGAACAATTATATCGACCTGGTGACCTTGTTTCACTAAAAAGTGATAGAGTGCCAGGGATGCTCCAATTGCATCACCATCAGGATTATAATGTGTCGTGATCAGAATATTCTGTGGCATGGACAGAATATCTTTCAGCTTTGAAATTGTTTGTTCTGGGAAATTCAATAGGGGTAATAGTTAACGGGTTTACTTCTAATCCGTTACAAAATTACCAATTAATCCCGAATTGTTGGCCGCATCAATCGAAAATGCAATAAAATTATTACCTTTCGCTCATCCAAATCCTGATTGAAATGGCTGGAAATATTACATTTAGCATGATAAAGCCGGATGCCGCATCCGCTGGTAAAATCGGCCCTATCCTTACAATATTCACTCAGAACGGGTTTTCTATAAAGGCTATGAAGTACACACAAATCAGCCGGATGCAGGCTGAAACCTTTTATTCGGTTCACCGAGGAAAACCATTTTTTGATGGATTGGTGGAATTTATGTCTTCAGGACCTATTGTGGCATGTATTCTGGAAAAAGAGAATGCTGTGGACGATTTCCGTATGCTAATCGGCCCTACCGATCCGTTGGTGGCGCCGGAAGGGAGCATCCGAAAGTTATATGGCGTCTCCATTCAGCAAAACGCCGTCCATGGCTCCGATTGTGATACAAATGCTGTGATTGAAAGCGATTTCTTTTTCTCCCGGATCGAAAGATTTTAATCTTCTGGATGATATTCCGAGAAAGTCTTATCATCGTACAGAACGATAATTTTAGTGACCACTTTCGCCTGTTCCTGATTTTTAACATCCTTTGGAACAGGAATGGTGATGTTTTCCTGAGGTTTTCCTGACTCTTTTTCGCCAGGTTCATCAATAGCAGTCTTATATACAGGAACAGAATCTGTAATTAGTTTTTCCGGGACTTTAACAGGCTTAACAGACACCTCAACCGGAGCAATATCCTGTGAAAACAAATCCGCTAACTTGCCCGAAGAAGATGCCGGAACAGCAACCGGCGGTAATGAAAAAGTGGCCGGAACATCGCTGAGCATCATAGGCCCCCGGCCAAATAATAGCCAATCGGTGCTGACTTCCGGGAAACGCGTCAGAATCTTCTGTACAAAATCCAGGCTGGGATTATTGCGTCCGGATATGATGTGAGAAACCCCTGATTTCTGCACACCGATCTCATCAGCAAACTGAGCGGCTGTGAAATTTTTCGCCTTAATCAATAGCTGGATTCTTTCTTTCATACCGGTGTATACATTAAAATTATTACACTACAAATGTAAGTAATCAGATTCACATTTCTCATTCACTCATGAAATAAATATTTATAATGTTAACCCTTCCTGTTGAATATTAAATTTATGACTAAAATAAACTGTTTTAACAGACTAAATATCATTTAAATATAATTATATGTAAAAATATTTCCGATGCTAGGTTGCGAAGGATGTTCTTTTCATTATTACTTTAAATAAATTAAGATATGCGCTGGTTATCTTTTACTTATAACAAAGCATTCATTAAATAAAGGCTTTTTGCAGGGTAGGATATAAATGTATACTTGTATTGATAAAATACATTTGTAAATACAATTGAATTTCAGCATGGTTTACATTTCAGAATTACCAGTATACGTTTGTAGTTATTATTAGTTTCCTTATGTAATCTCATTGGGTTTACTTTTGTAATCTTTTAAATTACCTCGATCTGGCATTTTATTATTCAAACCTCACTCCTATTTTATTAAAAGGACGACGCCGTACTTAATTCTGTTTGGTTATTCAACATTCGATCGTCAATAAAAGCCGTTAATACATTGTCTGACAATTTTTTTAGTCCAAAATGAAATCATAAATACTTCCTGAGAATCGAAAATTTATGCTGATCCTTAGCAGGTGCAGGAATTATTCAATTCTCCTCCGTTTAAAAAGAAGCACAAACCGGTTATTCATGAAATGATTCCATGAACAAGTAAAAAGACATGAAATGGTTTTTGAATATAACCATCACGGCCTCCTTTCAGGTGCCGGATGGAAAAGAGACATCAAAAACTAATACCTGATACAGGTTGAAGTGAAAACATTGTTCTTATCAATAACACGTAAAATATAAATCCCTGCTTTAAGGCCTGTCAGATCATTCATATATAATGACTGTATCGGGAATGAGGAATCAAGGTGGCGGCTTATCATAATTTTACCATCCGGGCTGATGATCTCAGCCACAATCCTGCCTTCCAGGGCTTCCGGTAAGATGGCGGTGAATGACAGGCTGAATGGATTGGGAAATACTTTTAAACCCGGCCTGGCTGGTAATTCCGGTGTTCCTAAGGAAAGCTGGAGACGGGCCTGTTCATAATCGGGTATCCCCCAGCCGACCAGTGTATCGGGCATTTGGGAATTACTTGCCGTGGCACGAAGGCACTGGATAATCTCCATATTGCTTTTATCAGGCACTGATTGCCAAAGGCATGCTGACATTCCTGCAATAATGGGAGAGGAAAAAGAGGTGCCGCTGCCGTAATAAATTTTCCCTTGCTGGGTTCCGTTATCCCAGAAAAAGACTGCATCATCAAGCCCCTGCGCCGCAATATCCGGTTTAATCCGACCGTCATAAGTCGGGCCTTTAGAACTGAATGAAGCCCGGATACCGGTTCCATCAACCGCTCCGATGGTAAAAACACTATCACCGTCAGCCGGTGCACCAATATACTGCCACGGATCGTAATTTTCGCCGGAGTTGCCGGCGCTGTTTACAACCAGAATTCCTTTTTTTACGGCCATATCGGCTCCGATAGTTGAAACGCAGGTGTTCCCATCCATATCGGCATAGGTATGGTCATATGCCGGGGAATTGGGAAAAGTGGTGTAGCCCAGTGATGAATTGATCACATCAGCGCCAACACTATCGGCAAATTCGGCGCCGCTTACCCAATAATACTCTTCGATATATGATTCGCCTGCATTGTCTTCTGTATGGATCAGCCAGTAGTCGGCTTTGGGGGCTGTGCCTACTATGGTTCCCGGAATGTTGGATGCCATGGTCGATAAAACCATTGTTCCGTGCGAACCGGCATCCGGATCGAAGACATTTGCCCCCGGCGTTACGAAATCTTTAGTTCCAAGGATTTGATTATTAATCCATAGACTATCAAAAGCAGATAAGATATCCACCCTGTTGAAACCGTTATCAAGAACGGCAATCGTCATGCCTTGCCCGCAATAGTTCAGGTTATGAAGATACTGACCTTTGATCATCGATATCTGGTTCTCTGCCGCTCCGTAATTATAAACATCGGAACCGTTAGCTTTTTTCTGCAACCCTTTTACGTTATATTCCTTTAAAGCAACTATCGATTTTTTATCGAAATTCTTATGATCAGGCGGTCCTGAAGTCTTTAAAATTGTAACATTTTTCACTCCCGGAATCTTGTTAAGTTTCCCTTGTACATCTTTTGTCCCTTCAACAACGATGCAATTTAACCACCTGGAACGTGAAAGCACATTAACTCCCGTTGAAAGAACCTGGCTCACATATTCCTGATACAAAGGCAAATCCGATTCATCAAACGAAACTGCATGTTTCTGCCTCCGGGAAATGGCTTTCTCCGAAAGATAATTTTCAGGTGCAAGTATAGATTTTAGTATATCAGGGCCTTTGTCCGAGAAGGTGACAACAAATATTTCTTTATCTGAAGATTGCGAAAAAACGCTGATGGCAGCTAAAAGCAGGGCCAATGTGATGGTAAACAAACGCATGGTACGTAATATTGGTTATTACAAAAATAATAATTGAGTCAATCCTATGAACGTTTTAGCAAAAAGGCTATGCAAAATCTTATTTACATTTGCAACCGAACCGTCACATCATGCGCATAGATATACTCACCATCTTTCCTGAGATCTTTTCCGGACCGTTTGATCATTCTATCGTGAAAAGAGCGATTGCAAAAGGTCTGGCTGAAATTCACATACATAATATCCGCGATTATTCAAAAAGCAGGCACAGAAATGTTGATGACTATGCTTTTGGAGGTGAAGCAGGCATGGTTATGATGATCCAGCCTATTGCCGATTGCATTGAAGCCTTAAAAGAGCGGCGGAACTATGATGAGATCATATTCCTGACTCCTGATGGAAAGCAATTCGATCAGAAAATAGCCAACAACCTGTCACTTAAAGAAAATATTATCCTGTTATGCGGCCATTATAAGGGTATTGACGAAAGGATTCGCGAACACCTGATCACTTCTGAAATCTCCATCGGCGATTATGTCCTCTCGGGCGGTGAACTTGCAGCAGCCGTTATATCAGATGCCGTTATCAGGCTCATTCCAGGTGTACTGAATGATGAAACTTCGGCATTGAGCGATTCATTTCAGGATAACCTGCTTTCTGCTCCTGTTTATACCCGTCCGGCCGATTACCATGGCTGGAAAGTGCCTGAAATTCTTCTCTCGGGCAATGAGAAAGAAATCCGGAAATGGCAGATGGAACAGGCCGTAACAAGGACCAAAGAAAGACGGCCCGGACTCATCAGCGAATAAATCATTGTGAAAAGCAAAAAAAGAATCCTAGAAAAATACCATCGTCACATTTCTTTTATATCTTTACAAAAATCTAAAATCTTAATGCCATGGGACTTAAAGATTCTTTAAAAAAACTATTTAAAACTTCGAAGCAGGTAGGTGCTGAAAAGTTTGAGGACTTAAAAGAAAAAACCGCCGATAAAATTGACGATGTTGTAGAAAACGTTGCCGAAAAAGCGCAACAAGCTACGGTTAAAGCAAAGGAAATTAAAGACGACATCGTTGAAAAAGCCGAGGGAACGCTCGATAAAATTGAGGAAAAGGCTGAAAAGTTCGTGGACGACCTTGAGCTAAAAGTTCGTAGCGCTTCAAAAGCTTCTGCCGAGGATGTAAAAGAAACCGCTGCTCCTGCTCAGGCACAACCTGATGATCAGGGAGGAAACGCAGGAACCAGTACCGGCGAAGCTAAGGACACTGCTGAAGAAAATGCCCCGGATATAAAATAAGAAGGGCTTTCTTTGGACTTTCCCGTTAAAATGCATCCGCTCAGGGTGCGTTTTTTTTATCGGAGCAAATGAAGGTTCTTTTCAAGATCCCCGATGAGAGCGTCTGCCGTTTCGAGGCCCACCGAAAATCGTATCATATTATCGGGCAAATTTGAATATAAGCCGGGTCTGACAAAAGTACATGAAGGAATGATAAGCGATTCAAAACCGCCCCATGACACCGCCATACGCCAGTAAGTCAAGCTGTTGCAAAATTCTTCGATAGCAGCAGTACTCCTGGTTTTTAAAACGATGCTAAATAGCCCGGATGCCTTAGTCATCTGATTTTTAGCTGTTTGCATCCCAGGATTCCCTTCAAGAAAAGGATAGTAAATTTTTTCAACAATGCCGCTGTCTTGCAGAAAGGCGATCACCTCCCCTGCCGTTCTGCTGATATGTTCCATACGAACCTGCAGGGTGCGTAATCCGCGCAGGAGCAACCATGCATTGAAAGGCGAGATGATTCCTCCCAGCGTACAAAACTCGTTGTGGAATATTTTGTCGATCAATTCCCTGGAACCGCAACAAATGCCGGCAACCACATCACTATGTCCGCCAAGATATTTACTGGCCGTATGCACAACCAGGTCAATGCCATTTTTTAAGGGTTGCTGGTACAGCGGGGTACTGTAACTATTGTCGATGATGGTGATGATACCGTGCTTTTTAGCCAAGACACCGATTTCACCCAGATTCTGTATATCGAAGGTCCATGAATTGGGACTTTCAAGATAAATGAGACTGGTATTCGGTTTTATAGCCTGCTCAATATTTCTTGCATCCGTACCATCCACCATTGTTGCTTCAATGCCGAATTTCGGGAAGATGTTTGAATTCATCAGGGTATCGGTCCATGAATAGGGATGCTGAACGCTGATCACATGATCCCCGGTTTTCACCATCGCCAGGATGGCAGATGAAATTGCGGCCATTCCGCTTGCAAATACAAGGGCATCTTCGGCACCTTCAAGGGCTGCCATTTTGATACGTAATAAATCGATGGTTGGATTATTACCCCTGGTGTATATCAGGTGGTCGCGCTCTGACAGAATCGCCTGCCTGAAGTCCTCAACTGTTTTGAAATAAAAATTGCTTGTCTGATAAATGGGAGGGGTTACCGGTGAAGAGCCGTTTCCTATATCTTCGCCAAGGTTATTCAGGATGAATGACAAATCCATAATCGGGTCATTATTAAGCAAATAGAGATTTTTCGGGCATCAACCTATTGAATCAGTTCGCTGCAAAAGTACTTATTCCTGAAAAACCAGTTCCGTACTGAACCAGCCTGAGTTATTAACAAAAGCCTGTAGAAAATTAACAAGCGAATTTGTTTGGTATTGAAAAAAAGCCGTATTTTTGCACTCATTTTTGACGAACCCGCCTATTAAATACGTAAAATAATGAGCAAGAAGGAATTAATTACATACGTTGAAAAACACTTCCTCCATGAAACGAGCCATCCCGCTTTCAAAGCCGGTGACACTGTTACGGTTCACTACAAAATCAAGGAAGGCGATAAAGAACGTATCCAGCAATATCAGGGAGTTGTCCTGCAACGTTCGGGTCATGAATTAAATGAAACATTTACTGTTCGTAAAGTTTCGGGCACGGTTGGCGTAGAAAGAATTTTCCCCGTATGTTCACCCAACATCGATAAAATTGAAGTTAACAAAAGAGGCGCTGTCCGCAGGGCCCGGATCTTCTACCTCCGTGGACTGAAAGGTAAGAAAGCACGTATTAAGGAAAAACGCATGTAATCCTTTTGTACCGAATCATAAGGAGGAGGCTGTCGTTCAGGCGGCCTTTTTCATTTTCGGGAAATTGGGCTGCGGCCTTCCGGAATCAGAGCTCTTTTGTACTTTTACATTTTCCACATCTTATACCATGAATGAAAATGATGAAAAAACGGCCCTGGAAAGGCAGGCCGCTGAATTATTAACTCTTGCAACAGAGTATTTTCGGACCCTGGAAAACATCGGTAACATCGATAAAAATGATTTTCTTTCCCTGATTCATAAGCTCTGTTCCCTGCTCTATACCAAAGGCTTGTTGTTCCCCGAGACGGATGAACCCGATAACGCCGGAAATGAGCGTTTTGTTACGGAAGAAGAATGGGAAAATATCTTTAATTCGATCCGGGCAAAACTGGCGGATCAGGATTCTTTTTCATATATAGAAAACATTGACCATCCCGAAGATATTGTTACCGGGAGCCTTGCCGAAATTCTGACAGATGTGTACCAGGACATGAAAGACTTTGCGTTTTTGCTTACCAAGCCAACCCAACTTGCTTTTGATAATGCTGTTTTTGAAATTAAAAGGTTGTTCTATTCCCACTGGGGGTTTAGAATTTTACTGGCCCTGCAGGTTTTACATTCACGAAGATATCCGGAAGTCGCTGAAAACAAGGAATTTGATTGGTAATTCCTTGATGCCATTTTTTTTCTGATAATTAATCTGTGTATACTGAAGAATTGTTAATTTTGTAATGTTTATTTGATCTAAATAAGAATTTCGGAGTGACACTGTTTGAATTAAATGTTGGGGATACGGCTTTCATACAAAAAGTTAAAGGCCGCGGGGCATTCAGAAAGCGCATTACAGAGATGGGCTTTGTTGTCGGCAAAGAGGTCACAGTTATAAAAAAGGCGCCTTTACAGGATCCGACGGAATACAATATCATGGGGTATAATGTCTCGCTCCGGAACAGTGAGGCAAAACTGATAGAAGTCAGCCATGACGCATCGATTCCCCGGGCTGCTTATTCCGGCACTTTTATTTCTGCTACGGATGAGCCCCTTCCGGAGCAACTCACCGGAAAAACAATCCATGTTGCCCTGGTAGGCAATCCCAATTCGGGTAAGACGACACTCTATAACTACGCATCCGGTGCAAACGACAGGGTTGGCAATTATTCCGGCGTTACCGTTGACGCCCGCGAAAGCAGGTTCAGATTTAAGGATTATGAGTTTGTTATCACCGACCTGCCGGGGACATATTCCATTACCGCATACAGCCCGGAAGAACTTTTCGTCCGTGATTTTATTTACGAAAAAATGCCGGATGTAGTCGTAAATGTGATTGATGCCTCAAACCTGGAACGGAATTTATTCCTTACGACACAGTTGATCGATATGGATATCAGGCTTATCGTAGCATTGAATATGTTCGATGAGTTGCAGCAAAGCGGTAATAAACTTGATTATGTTCATCTTGGCAACATGCTCGGAATTCCTTTCATTCCCACCGTCGCGTCACGGGGCAAAGGAATTGAAGATCTGTTTCTCAAGATCATTGAAGTGCATGAAGGGCTCGATAAATTTTCACGGCACATCCATATTAATTACGGAAATTCGATTGAAAGAGCAATCTCGGCAATTCAGGATAAGATTTGGATTCCCGGCAACCGGGAGTTCCTCGACAAAGTTTCTTCAAGGTTTTTATCCATTAAACTGCTCGAGAAAGACCAGTCTATCAGGGATTATATTTCATCTTTCAGCAACCGTGAGGAGATTATTCAAACGAGCCAGCGGGAAGTTTCGAAACTGGAACTTGACTTCGGAGAGGATACCGAAAGCCTGATTACCGATGCCAAATATGGTTTTATTGCCGGCGCCATGGCAGAGACTTTCAGGGAAAATCCGGAACACAGACGAAGCAAGAGTGATCTGATTGATACAATTATCACCCATAAATTCTGGGGCATCCCGATCTTTATATTTATCATGTGGGCTACCTTTTACGGCACTTTCAAGATAGGCCAATATCCGATGAACTGGATCGAAGTCGGCGTGGAATGGATATCGTCGGCTGTGCAAACGGCGATGCCGCCGGGAATGCTGAAAGATCTGCTGACCCAGGGCATCATCGGAGGAGTTGGTGGCGTATTGATCTTCCTGCCAAACATTGTATTGTTGTACCTTTTCATCTCATTAATGGAAGATACCGGTTATATGGCCCGTGCCGTATTTATCATGGATAAGGTAATGCATAAGATTGGCCTTCACGGAAAATCATTCATTCCTTTGGTGATGGGCTTCGGATGCAATGTGCCGGCAGTTCTCTCTACAAGGATCATCGAAAGCAAACGGGACCGGCTTATCACAATGCTCATCAATCCATTCATGTCGTGCAGCGCCCGGCTTCCGGTGTATATCCTTTTTATCAGCGCCTTCTTCACCCGATACCAGGGTTCAATTCTTTTTGCAATTTATGGCCTGGGAATCATGCTTGCAGTTTTTTCGGCTCTGCTTTTCAGGAAAACGATCTTCCGGCAGAAGGATGTTCCTTTTGTCATGGAACTTCCGCCCTACCGCCTGCCAACTTTCCGCAGCATCATCAAGCATATGTGGCACAGGGCCGGGCAATACCTTCGCAAGATTGCCGGAGTCATTATGGTGGCATCCATTATTATATGGGCCCTGGGCTATTTCCCGCAAAAGGTTAAAAATCAGGATTATTACAACAGACAGCTCGGTTTGATCACTGCAAAATATGACGGGTTAAAAGAATCGATGGACGGAAACATTCAGGCTATTAATAAGCTGAGCAAACAAGAAACATCCGAGAAAAAGACCATCCTTTCGGTCATGAAAGCCGAACAGCAACAAAACTCTTACATCGGGAAGCTTGGACGATTTATTGAACCTGTTATGCGCCCCCTGGGATTTGATTGGAAAATGAGCGTTGCCCTGCTTACGGGCATTTCGGCTAAGGAAGTAGTGGTCGGTTCTTTAGGCATACTTTATCAGACCGGGGACAGTAATAACAACGATCAATCATTGATAGCCAAATTAAGAAGTCAGGTATATATGAACGGAGAAAAGGAAGGCTCGCCGGTGTTTACTCCTTTGGTTGCGTTGACTTTTATGATTTTCATACTGATCTATTTTCCATGCATCGGTGTTGTGACAGCGATCAGCCGTGAATCGGGAAGCTGGAAATGGGCCTTGTTTATTATCACTTATACAACAATTTTAGCTTACTTTGTTTCGTTAGTGATTTCCCGGATTGGGAGTTTGATCATCTGAACATGAAGGATATTCTGAGCAGCTTTTTAAATAACAGAACGTTACTGTTCTATATATTGCTGGCAATCGCCCTGGTGCTGACCCGCATACCGGTAATAGGCAAGTATTTCCGCATTGTAAATACCATGATACACGAAGCCGGACATGCTTTCATTACCCTGATTGTGAGCGGACAGGTCATTTCTATAAACCTCTTTGCCGACACTTCCGGTTCTATAACCACCAAATCAAAAAGCAGGTTTTCGCAATTTCTGATCGCTTTTGCCGGATATCCGGTTTCGGCCATCGCGGGATATATGCTCATGTACCTGATACAAAACCAGGAAGCTATATATATCCTGTTCGTCATGCTGAGCATTGTGATGATTCTTATGATTTTATCCATCAGAAATACATACGGATTCTGTTGGGCCGGATCATTTGCCTTGCTTAATATCCTCCTGATTTATTTCGATAACCAGACGGCTATTTATATAGCCGCTGCATTTTTCTCGCTGATCGTGTTAACGGATTCATTAATCTCGTCGCTGATATTGTTGGCCATTACGTACAACAATAAGAAGAAAGCCGGCGATGCGACAAATCTTCATAAGATTACCGGCATTCCTGCCATGGTGTGGGCGTTTATCTTTGTCGCCATTTCGGCTTTTATGGTTTTTCTCTCCGTTAAACACTATTTTCCTCCTTTAAACGGGTTATTGAGTAACCTGTGATGCCCGGGCTGAAATGGAATCCGGAATTTCTTACCGAACAAAAGCGTTATCCGGGATGTTTATTATTCAGATGGCACAGTAACTTCCGCATGATGGAATACCAGACAATAATTACCTATCTGATTCTGGCTGCTTCTGCCGGTTATACATTATTAGCCCTATACCGGTCTTTAATAAAGAAAGGCAAAAGCATTACCGGTAATTCGTGCAATAGCCTTTGCAGCAACTGCGATGCCGGTAGATTTAGGGAAGAGATAAAAGCATTATCAAAGGAAAGAAAAGCAAAATAATGCATTTACCGGCCATGAGTATCGAGGCGGTTTAAACCTTCGATGGCTTTCGGGTAATTGGCACTTATTTTAAGCACTTTATTGTAATCCGTCCTTGCTCTTGTGAAATCGCCCGAAAGTTCATACGCATATCCCCTGTTGAACAGGGCATCAGCATAAGTGGAATCGGCTTGAAAGGCTCTTGAGAAGTAATCAATTGCCTTAGTGTAATTATTCAGGTATACCAGATAAACATACCCTGAATTATATAACGCAAATCTGTTTTTGGGATCTATTTTCAGCATATCTCCATATAGCCTGATAGCTTGATCAGGTTTATCATTTTCCTGGTACATCATGGCAAGATTATAAAGCGCTTCCATGGATTTCGGTTTTGCCTTCAGCGCATTTTCGAAATATCCGATGGCCATTACAGGGTCTTTTTTCACGAATATAGACCCGAGTTGCATGAGGGCATCATAATGTAACTGATTGGATTGCACAGCCTTGCGATAGGCATCGATCGCCTTGGTGGTATCGCCATATTCTCCCAGCACATACCCTTTCAGGTAGAAGGCATCGGCATTCTGCGGATCAATGCTGAACACTTTTTCAACACTTTCGGCACAATGTTCATAATCTTTCATGATCATGTACAACCTTGCTTTCCTGAGATATGCTTCCACATTTTTATCATTAAGCGTTATTGCCTTCTCAATCGATTCAAGGCCTTGCTGGGGTTTGCCCATCATAATATAGATATCCGACAGGCTCAAAAAATATGCAGGATTTTTCGGGTTGATCTCAATGGCTTTATCGATATCAGTCAGGGCATCGTTTAATTTTTCATGCTGCATAAAATAGACTGCCCGTTGCTGATACAGGTCAGCATTCTTCGGTTCTTTTTCAATTTTAGCATTCAGATCCAGGAGCACAGGATCAGACCCTTTGTTGTCGGCATCTGAATTCCCAGCGTGCTTGCACGAGAGGGTGAAAGTAAGAATTATCAACAGGGAGCTGAATGTTAGGATATGGCGCATATTCATTTGTTTTGAAAGTGCAAAAATAAGAACTCCTCTTTTCAAAAATGAAAAAAGGAGTCAAAGCTTGTTAAGTTGTTGATCCGGGTTAGTTGGTTTTATAAGATTCCCTGACCAGTTTCTCAACTTCTTCTGATAATTCCGGATTGTCGGCCAGCAGTTTTTTAATGGCATCGCGTCCTTGTCCTAATTTGGTATCGCCATAGCTGAACCAGGATCCGCTCTTCTTAATGATATTCTTCTCTACGGCAAGGTCAACCAGTTCACCATAGCGTGAGATGCCTTCACCGAAAATGATGTCGAATTCGGCAAAGCGGAAGGGAGGCGCGACCTTGTTTTTTACAACTTTCACCTTTACACGGTTACCTATCGCGCTATCACCGTCCTTGATCTGCGTTTGTTTACGGATATCGAGGCGCACAGAGGCATAAAACTTCAGCGCGTTTCCTCCCGTTGTTGTTTCAGGGTTCCCAAACATGATGCCGATTTTTTCACGCAACTGGTTTATAAAGATGCAGCAGCAACCTGTTTTGCTGATGGTGCTGGTCAGCTTGCGCAATGCCTGCGACATCAGCCTGGCCTGCAATCCCATTTTTGAATCGCCCATCTCCCCTTCTATCTCGCTTTTGGGCGTTAGGGCGGCCACAGAATCGATCACAATAACATCGATAGCGCCAGAACGGATCAGATTATCGGCGATTTCCAGCGCCTGTTCACCGTTATCAGGTTGCGAAACCAGGAGGTTTTCGATATCCACGCCAAGTTTCTGGGCGTAGAAACGGTCGAAAGCATGTTCGGCGTCAATAAAAGCTGCAATACCGCCCGTTTTCTGCGATTCTGCAATGACATGCAGCGCCAGGGTGGTTTTACCCGAAGATTCAGGCCCGTATATTTCAACGACGCGGCCTTTGGGCAGGCCTCCCACACCAAGGGCTATGTCGAGCCCGATAGAACCTGTTGAAATTGCCGGAATTTCTTCAACAGCACTATCGCCTAATTTCATGACAGTGCCTTTGCCGTATGTTTTTTCGAGTTTATCTAAGGTGAGTTTAAGGGCGCTGAGCTTTTCGTTCTTTTCGTCTTTATTCATCGAAATCTGATTTTAAAAATGGATTCATACAAATATAGGCAGATTGGATCAACAAGAACCTTAGCCTTTTCCTGTTTTATTCTTTTTTATCAACAAACCGGATAATACTCTAAGAATCCGGGAAGTATATGCCATTTCAATTCCTTTATGTTCAGGAAAATCAAATTATCTGCGAACTATGATTTTTTGTATTAACCTGTTCGATAATCTTTTCAATGAAGCCATATTCATCAATAACAAAGGTTGTCCGGTGTACCCCGTCAAAACTTTTTCCCATAAATTTTTTCGGCCCCCAGACGCCGAATGCACTGATAATCTTTTTATCCGGATCAGGAATAAGGGGGAAGGGCAACTGATATTTTTCTGAAAATTTCAGGTGCGATTGAAGGTTATCCGGGCTAACGCCAATCACTGTATAGCCTTTCTGCAATAAATCCTCGTGGTTATCGCGAAGGTTGCAAGCTTCAGCGGTACAACCGGGGGTATTATCTTTTGGATAAAAGTAAAGGACTATCTTTTTACCGGCGAAAGAGCCGGAATCAATAGGGTTGCCTGCCTGATCGGTACCGGAGAAAACCGGGGCTTTGTCGCCTGCTTTTAAGTGTGTCATTATAAAATCATTAAATATTAATACGAAGATAACAATATTATGGCCATTCTGTTCATTGCTGCCGGTCCATTTGCATTGCCGGATCAATCGTTGTATTGTGCCTACTCAGGCGCCGACCGTCATTTGTCCTGCAGGGAGGCCCCAAACGTCTCAAAATACTTACAAAATCCATTTAGTCCGCACTCCCCGCATTTAGGTTTTCGGGCGTTACAGACATATCGCCCGTGAAGGATCAGCCAGTGATGCGATTTAGGAATTAAATTCTCCGGAATATGTTTTACAAGCTGCATTTCAGCAGCCAATGGCGTTTTGGCATTTTTCGTCAAACCGATGCGGGCTGCCACCCTGAAAACATGTGTGTCTACTGCCATGGCAGGTTTATTGAATACCACCGATGCCACAACATTGGCTGTTTTCCGTCCGACTCCCGGCAGTTTCTGCAACTCCTCAATATCGGACGGCACAATTCCTTTGAAATTTTCCGTCAGAGACCGGGCCATGCCAATAAGGTTTTTGGTCTTGTTGTTAGGATACGAACAACTTTTTATCAGTTCAAAAACATCTTCGGTGGACGCCAGGGCAAGGGTCCCTGCATCCGGGAATTTTTTGAAAAAGTCCGGGGTGAGCATATTTACACGCTTATCGGTGCATTGGGCCGACAAGATCACCGCAACCAACAATTGATATGGGTCAGCGTAATGCAGCTCGGTTTCGGCCACCGGCATATGTTCGGAGAAATATTCAATAAACCGCCGGTATCTCTCTTTCGTGGTGTAATTATCCGACATAAAAGAATTTGAAATGTAAAAATAGCCGATTAGCCGTTAAGGGGCAAAAAAAATCCCCGGCTGCACGTCGGGGAAGTTCAATTGTCAACACTTTTTAATTCAGGATCACATAAGCCTGACCTGTAATGTTATTTCCGAAAACCTGCAGCGCCCTTGAATAACTGAGCAAAAACTGAACTGATTCATCCGAAGGCATGGTTGCTGACGCTCTGTGCGCCTTCCCGGCTACCTTATGTTTCGAAATAACTGTTTCAATTGTAGATGTTTTTACCATAAAACGGGGTTGTGTTTAACTTCCTTTATGGTGTTATAACGGAAGTCGTTCCCCGATATTTTATGGAACCATAAAATTTATGTTGTCAGGATAAGTTCTTTCTTTTCAATGAGTTTCCGCAGGTTGATCAGGGCATATCTCATACGCCCAAGAGCCGTGTTGATACTGACGTCCGTTTGTTCAGCGATTTCCTTGAAACTCATATCGGCATAATGCCGCATCATGAGCACTTCACGCTGCTCTTCGGGCAGGTATTCAATGAGACTGCGGACATCCTGGTGTATCTGGTCCATGATCATCCTGTCTTCCACGGAATCATCGGCAATATAGAGGTGATCGAAAATATCACCGTCCTCGCCGGTATTTTCCACCGTGGGAATTCGTTTCGATTTCCTGTAATGATCGATGATCAGGTTGTGCGAGATACGCATCACCCATTGGATGAACTTGCCTTCTTCCTTATAGGTGCCGGTCCGCAAGGTATTAATGACCTTGATAAAGGCATCCTGGAATATATCATCAGCAAGCGACCTGTCTTTTACGACAAGTAAGATGTACGAGTAAACTTTCTGTTTGTGCCGGTTGATCAGAATCTCTAAACTGGCATGATTGCCTGACAGATATTCGCCTATCAACTCCTGGTCACTAATGAAAGGGGTTTCCATGATTCCTCTTTGAATTAGTTGAGTACTTATGTGAGTTTAAAAGCGTATAGATCTGTCGATAGTTTATCTCCTATTAATTTGATTCTGTGTTGATTAACTTTTTATTTTTCGGAAGGGAATTGTTAGTAATTTTGTTCCGGCAGGGCAAATATAAAGCAATATTTTCAAAAACTTAAGTCCATTTCAAAATTTTTTAACCGGACCTTGTTGAAAACTACTTTTACAACCCTGATAATTAATAGGTTTTGTTTAAAAATGTGATATAAATACCGCAAAGTTTTTTTCAGGAACGCGCAACTTGCCGGTATTATTTCTCTTGTACCCGTTTCAATGGAATACTCCGATATAGATCAACTTGATCCCCGAAAGTACATCATCATTAAAGGTGCCCGGGTTAATAACCTGAAAAACCTTTCGGTTGCCATACCGAGAAATACACTCGCCGTCATTACGGGTTTGTCAGGATCGGGAAAATCATCCCTGGCTTTCGATACGCTGTATGCCGACGGCCAACGCCGCTATATCGAGAGTTTGAGCGCCTATGCCCGGCAATTCATGGGGCGCATGAGCAAGCCCGAAGTTGATTATATCAGGGGCATCGCACCAGCCATTGCGATAGAGCAAAAGGTGAATACCCGAAATCCCCGGTCGACGGTAGGAACCTCAACCGAAATATATGAGTACATCAAACTATTGTATGCACGTATCGGGAAAACCTATTCGCCTGTTTCGGGTAACCTTGTCAAACGCGATTCCGTCACCGACGTGGTTGATTTCGCGCTGTCGTTATCAGAAGGAGCCGTTGTTATGATCTTCAGCCCCTTGTTAAGGAAGAACGGACGTACCCTGAAAGAGCATCTGACCATCATTATGCAGCAGGGATTTTCGCGTATCGTTTCGAACGGGGAGATTATTAAAATCGAAGACATTCTTGATAATCCGAAAAACCTTGCAGAAGAAAGCCTTCAGTTGCTGATAGACCGTTTTACCATTGATTTTTCGGATGCCGATCTGCCTGCCAGGATTGCCGACTCGGTACAAACTGCATTTTATGAGGGCAACGGCGCATGCTCAGTCAGGTACAGCGTTGAAGGGAACGTGAATACAAGGGAGTTTTCAAACAGGTTCGAACTGGATGGGATTACTTTCGAAGAACCATCATTGCACCTTTTCAGTTTTAACAATCCATACGGCGCCTGTAAAACCTGTGAAGGATTTGGCAGTATTATCGGCATTGACGAAGACCTTGTGGTCCCTGATAAAAGCCTTTCGATTTACGATGATGCCATTGCCTGCTGGAAAGGCGAAAAAATGAGCGAATGGAAGCATGAGCTCATCCGTAACGCCCATCATTTCGATTTCCCGGTGCATACCCCCTACTATAATCTTTCGGAAGAGCAGCGGGAACTTTTATGGACAGGTAACCGGTATTTCGGCGGTATCCGCGACTTCTTTGCGATGGTAGAAAGTAACACCTATAAAATACAATACAGGGTAATGCTTGCGCGATACCGGGGTAAAACGGTTTGCCCCGAATGCAGGGGAACCCGGCTAAGGAAGGATGCCAATTTTGTAAAAATCAACGGTAAATCTGTTACCGAGCTCGTATTGATGCCGGTTTCAGAATCCTTGAATTTCTTTGAGAACCTTGAACTATCTGAATATGAGAAAAGCGTTGCCGGCCGGATCCTGGTGGAAATAAAACAGCGCCTGCGCTTTCTGAATAATGTCGGCCTCCCTTACCTGACGCTGAACAGGCTCTCAAATACCCTTTCAGGAGGCGAATCACAACGTATCAACCTGGCAACTTCTCTCGGCAGCAGCCTGGTTGGTTCCATGTATATACTGGATGAACCCAGCATCGGACTGCATCCCCGGGACACACACCTGCTGATCGGCGTTCTTAAAGGGCTGAGAGACCTCGGGAATACGGTGATCGTGGTTGAACATGAAGAAGAGATCATTAAAGCCGCCGACCAGGTTATTGATATTGGCCCGCTGGCCGGAAATCACGGCGGCGAACTGATATTCCAGGGAAGTTATGACGAGATTACGCATTTTGAAAACAGCCTTACCGGGAAGTATCTTTCAGGAAAACTGAAGATTGAAATACCTGCATCTCGCCGCCAATGGCACGATTTTATTGAACTGCGCGGCGTTCGGGAAAATAACCTGAAGAATATTAATGCCCGGTTCCCGCTCAAGGTTATAACCGTGATTACAGGTGTGAGCGGATCCGGCAAGACATCCCTGGTTAAAAGGGTATTATTTCCGGCGCTGAAAAAAATATATGGCGGTTACGGAGAACGCACCGGCAAATTCGACAGGCTGGAAGGCGACTATTCCCGTATTGCTGCCGTCGAACTGATTGACCAGAACCCAATTGGCCGTTCCTCAAGGTCAAACCCGGCCACTTATGTCAAAGCTTTTGATGACATCCGCACCCTTTTTGCCGATCAGCCGCTGGCAAAAACAAGGGGGTATAAGCCCGGATATTTCTCATTCAACATCGAAGGCGGGCGATGTGAAGAATGTGAAGGCGAAGGCATTGTGACTGTCGAGATGCAGTTTATGGCAGATATACACCTCACCTGCGATGCCTGTAAAGGCAAACGATACAAGGATGAAGCGCTGGATATCAAATTTGACGGATTGTCCATTGCCGATATACTGGATCTTACCATCGAACAGGCGGTGGAATTTTTCGAGAGGCACTCAGCCAAGAATCACACCTGCCAGCGAATTGCAGCCAAACTCAAACCTCTGGCTGATGTAGGTCTTGGATATCTGGAGTTAGGACAATCGAGTGATACTTTCTCGGGAGGTGAAGCCCAGCGCATCAAACTGGCCTCGTTCCTTACCAAAGGCGAGAGCGATGTTCCTACCCTTTTTATTTTTGATGAACCGACAACCGGCCTTCACTTTCATGACATCCACAAGCTGCTGATAGCCTTAAACGCGCTTGTTGCCAAAGGGCACACGGTTATCGTGATTGAGCATAACCCGGAAATCATCAAGAGCGCCGACTGGGTGATTGATCTCGGTCCCGAAGGCGGGGATAAGGGTGGCTATATCCTTTTTGAAGGCACTCCGGAACAACTGGCCTGCTGCGAAAAGTCCTATACCGGAAAATTCCTGAAGCCGAAACTCGTATAATCCGGAATAGGGAAACTCATCCGTACTGAGGCCGGTGATGGATGGCTAAATGAAAGATGCAAAAAGGAAGCGCGGTTGCCGTCCCTGATAGCGTCGGACTGCCTCCCGATTCCGGAACGGCATACAGGACGCATAGTCTGGAACTTCAATTTCCTCTTTTAACATAACGGTCCCTGCATATAAAACTCCTACATTTGAATTCCGATGCACATCCATTACTTCCAGCATGATGATTTTGAAGACCTGGCCTATATTGGCCGTTGGGCTGAAAAGAACGGCATTGCAACTTCCTGTACCCGCTTTGACCGGCCCTGTCCACAGTTCCCATCCCATAGCGCCTATGATTGGTTAATCATCATGGGCGGGGCCCCGGGCGCTTATGAAGAGGACAAGTATCCCTGGCTGTCCGATGAAAAACGTTTTATCCGGGAGGCCATTGAATTGGGAAAAACAGTGTTTGGTATTTGCCTTGGTTCACAGCTTATCGCTGCATCGCTGGGAGCCAAAGTTTACTCAAACGCGAGTCCTGAGATTGGTTTTTTCCCTGTTATATTCAATGCAAGCGCAGCCAAAGACGAAGTTTTCTGTCATTTCCCGCAACAACTAACGGTTATGCACTGGCATAACGATACGTTTGAACTCCCCGACGGAGCAATCCTGATGGCCTCGTCGGAAGCCACAAAAAATCAGGCTTTTCGCTGGGGCAGAAACGTGTTCGCCTTCCAGTTCCATTTTGAAATGAATATGCTGGCAGCCAGGACCCTGGTTGAAAAATCGGGACAGAATCTGCCAACATCCCGGTGGGTTCAACTTCCGGAAGATCTGCTGAGTCAATCAGCCGTCCTGCAGCAAAACAATGATCTGTTTGATATTATTCTCAACGAGATGCGAAGTATCACCAGCCATGCCGCAAAACAGAACCGATGAATTAACATTAACCAAACCGGTACTGAAACATGAACAGCTTCACCGTATTGATGACTTTGTTGCCAGTATTTTTCATGATCCATGATTTCGAAGAAATCATTTTCTTTCCATCGTGGATAAAAAAAAACAAGAGCTTCCTGACTGACAGGTTTCCGGTTCTGAGCAGGCCATTTCTGCCGCATATTGAGAAAATGTCGGCAACGGCGTTTACCGTGGCCGTTTCCGTTATGTTCCTCCTGATATGCATATTAACCTATTTGTCAGTCTGTTTGGAGTTTCCCTATTTGTGGTTAGCGGCTTTCATGGGATTTTTTATTCATCTGTTCCTTCATATCGCCCAATGGATCATTTTAAGGAGATATGTGCCGGTGATAGTAACTTCTTTCCTGGCCCTTCCCTATTGTATCTGCACCTTCAGTATTATACTGCAAGAGAAGTTGTTTAGTGTTTCAGAGATCATCATTTGTACAGTGGCAGGACTCCTTATTTTGCTTCCTGTCATTGTATCAGCACATAAATTTGGGGTAAAAGCGGATGAATGGATAAATGGATAAATGGCGGGCAGATTCAGATATCTGATTTTCTTGTTTTCCATTCAAAATTCAATCCCTAAGTTTCGTACTTTTGCACCCTTAAAACGAAATGCGTAAATCATTGAGAATATTAATAAACAATAAAGAAGGAGAACATCTTTTATGACAACCGACACTTCAAAAAAGTACGTTTATTACTTCGGCGGCAAACAGGCTGAAGGCAACGGAAAGATGAAAGAATTACTCGGCGGCAAAGGCGCAAACCTTGCCGACATGAACCTGATCGGCATACCCGTTCCTCCAGGATTTACCATTACTACCGAAGTCTGCAATAATTACTTCAAGCTGGGACATGATGCTGTTGTTGATATGATTAAGCCTCAGGTTGACGAAGCCATTACAAAAGTTGAAAATGCTCTGGCCGGCCCGAAATTCGGAGATAATAAAAATCCCCTGCTGGTATCTGTCCGTTCAGGAGCCCGCGCTTCGATGCCCGGTATGATGGACACCATCCTCAATCTCGGATTGAATGATGAAGCCGTTGAAACCGTCGGCGTTAAAACAGGAAATCCCCGCTTTGCATGGGACTCTTACCGTCGTTTCGTACAAATGTACGGTGATGTTGTCCTTGGCATGAAACCTGCCAGCAAGCAGGATCATGATCCTTTTGAAGAAATTATTGATCACCTGAAAGAAGAAAAAGGCGTTCAGTTAGACACACAGCTCAGCACCGGGGATCTCAAAGAATTGGTAAAACGCTTTAAAGCTGTTGTAAAAGAAAAGACAGGGCATGATTTTCCTGTCAATCCCTGGGAGCAACTCTGGGGGGCCATCATAGCCGTTTTCAACAGTTGGATGAACGACCGCGCCATTCTTTACCGCAAGCTTAATGGTATTCCGGAAGAATGGGGCACAGCCGTCAGCGTACAGTCCATGGTGTTCGGAAACATGGGTAACAATTCCGCTACCGGTGTTGCTTTCACGCGCGATGCCGCTACAGGCGAAGATATTTTCAATGGTGAGTACCTCATCAACGCCCAGGGTGAAGATGTGGTAGCCGGCATCCGCACTCCGCAGCAGATCACCATCGAAGGTTCGAAACGTTGGGCTGCCCAGCAGGGCATAAGCGAAGAAATTCGTAAAAACCAATATCCTTCGCTTGAAGAAACCATGCCTGATGTATATGCCGACCTTAACGGCATTCAGCAACATCTCGAAGATCATTATACTGATATGCAGGACATCGAGTTCACCATTCAGGATGGTAAACTGTGGATGCTTCAGACGCGAAACGGAAAACGCACCGGCGGCGCTATGGTTAAAATAGCCATGGATATGCTTCATCAGGGGAAAATCAGCGAGCAGGAAGCCATTCTCCGCGTAGAACCCGCCAAGCTCGATGAATTGCTTCACCCTGTTTTTGATCCCGTTGCCATTAAAAGCGCCAAGGTGATGGCCAAAGGACTACCCGCATCGCCGGGCGCTGCCACCGGTCAGATTGTTTTCTTTGCCGAGGACGCCGAAACATGGGCTGCTCAGGGTAAAAAGACCATCCTTGTCCGTATTGAAACATCCCCCGAAGACCTTCGCGGTATGAACGTTGCTATGGGCATTCTTACTGCCCGCGGCGGTATGACTTCGCATGCAGCCGTTGTAGCCCGCGGCATGGGCAAATGCTGTGTATCCGGCGCCGGCGCTATAGAAGTTGATTATAAGGGCCGCACCCTGAAAATGAACGGAAAGCTTTACAATGAAGGCGACTTCATTTCGCTGAACGGTTCAACCGGTGAAATTTATGATGGTAAAGTTGCATCACAGGATGCTTCGTTATCAGGCGATTTCGGCAAACTGATGGAACTGGCTGATAAACACTCGCGCATGCATGTCCGCACCAATGCCGACACGCCGCACGACAGCCGCGTAGCACGCAATTTTGGCGCCAAGGGTATCGGACTTTGCCGCACCGAGCACATGTTCTTTGAAGGAGCCAAGATCAAAGCCATGCGCGAGATGATCCTCGCCGACAATGAAGAAGGGCGTCGTAAAGCTCTGGACAAACTGCTCCCCATTCAGCGCGAAGACTTCGAAGGTATATTTGAAGCCATGCAGGGACTTCCTGTTACGGTTCGCACCCTTGATCCTCCATTGCATGAATTCGTTCCCCACGAAGAAGCCAACCAAGCTGAAATGGCTGCCGAAATGGGAATTTCTGCTGAGGATGTAAAGAAAAAAGTTGACTCGCTGCATGAAATGAACCCCATGCTGGGTCACCGGGGATGCCGTTTAGGAAATACCTATCCTGAAATCACCGAAATGCAGGTGCGCGCCATCCTCGAAGCCGCCCTTAACCTGAAAGCCCGCGGCATCGAAGCAAAACCCGAAATCATGATCCCGCTGGCAGGCACGAAAAAAGAGCTGGAAATGCAGATCGACATTGTTCGCAAAACTGCCGAAAAGCTGTTTGCCGAACGCAATGACAGGATCGACTATCTTGCCGGCACCATGATCGAAATTCCCCGGGCCGCCCTTACTGCCGACCAGATCGCTGAAGTGGCCGAATTTTTCTCCTTCGGGACCAACGACCTTACCCAGATGACTTTTGGTTATTCACGCGATGACGCCGGCAAATTCCTCCCGGTTTACCTCGATAAAAATATCCTGAAGAACGACCCGTTCCAGGTTCTTGACCAGGAAGGCGTCGGCCAGTTGGTAAGAATGGGTACCGAAAAAGGACGCTCAACACGCCCGAACCTGAAAGTAGGTATCTGCGGTGAACATGGAGGCGAACCTTCATCCGTTGAATTCTGCCACAGGGTTGGGATGAACTATGTAAGTTGCTCCCCTTTCCGCGTTCCTATCGCCCGCCTTGCTGCTGCCCAGGCTGCTATTAAAGAAGCCATGGCTAAATAGCAAGTATCCGGCTATATAATTTCTGAGGCCATCCCTTATTAAGGATGGCCTCTTTTTTATCCCGGAATCAGGACAAACCGGAGCATACAGTATTCAGGACAATTGTGTAATGCCAACACTATTTTTTACTGTTTTATAAATCAATTTGTTATAACTTCGTATAAACATATTACCGATATGATACTCCCGTTTCATTACAGGAAAGCTTATCCGACAGTCGTTTATTCCCCGTTGCTGACCCTGATCCTGCTGGCATTCAACTGTCAGGCAAATATTCCTCTTTCGGGAACTATCCCCGGTGACACAGCGCCTCACACGGCATTTCTATACCCTGATGATGACCCTCTGGGTGATTTCCTCTCACTGACTATTCCATTAAAACGCGCCGGACGTCTGTTCCTCATCGAAGCCCGGATTGACGACCAGTCTGGTAATTTTGTCTTCGATACCGGAGCAACAGGGCTGGTCCTTAATAAAACCTACTTCCGGAAATACGTCAGTTACGAGAAACCATCATCCGGCGGCAGCATCGTCGGTTTATCCGGTAAGGTTTACCGGATCATGGTCAACAGAATTGAAATTTCGGGAATGCATTACGAAAACATCGAAGCCGACCTCGCTGATCTCGGCCATATTGAAAACCGAAGGGGTGTTAAAATTCTCGGGCTGTTCGGGTTAAACATGATCGACGACTTCGAAGTAATCTTTGATGCAAGAAATAACCAGTTGATGCTGAACCGCACGGACAAATCCGGAAATCGTCTTGACATTAAGGCATTTGACGGAAAATTTGATTTTACCCGGAAGATGGATATCAGAAAAAACATATTACTGATACAGGGAGAAATCGGAAACAAGGTATTAAGCTTTTGTCTTGATACGGGGGCTGAAACCAATGTGATCGGCAGTCACCTGCCGAAGAAAGTCCTCAGCACAGTCCAGATCAGCCGTCGTTCAACCTTACAGGGCGCCGGCGCCGGAAAAGTCGAGGTGCTATACGGCACGATGAACGAATTCAAATTTGCAGACCACCGGTTCGGAAAAATGGAAACCATTGTGACAAACCTTGAGTATATGAGTGACAGCTATGGCTTTCCCATTGACGGAATGCTCGGTTACGACTTCTGGTATGAAGGGATTTTTTGTTTCAATTTCCGCAAAGGAGAAATAAGCTTCAATTTATGGAGGTGAGATAACCATGAAAAAACGCTATCCGGCAATTGCTCTCATCCTTTTCCTGATGACAGTCATCCATGGCATAGCCCAGGACAAATCCGGCAACATTTGTTACGTGAACAGCGACCGGATGTACATACGTCTCGACAAACGCTGGTCGGATGCGAGAAAGAAGGAGATTTCGCTGTTGTACAACCTTGACAGCACTTTGATTGAACAGGCTTTCGCAGGAAAGATTCTTAGTGCTGACAGTCTTACCTGGACGGTGGAGCAGGTTAACGAGGAGGTTGCAATAATATCAAAACCGTTTATTGACGGGAAGCAGCCATCGATTGCGGGGCCGGAGGATGTCCTGCTGCTTGATGACAACCTGATCATGAACCCTTTATTAAATTCCTTTCTGCCCTCCCGAAAAAAATTCGGCATCAACCAGTTTCGGACTAATTCGGCCATACAATTCAAAAACGATACAACCCGTTTTTTTCTGCCGGGATACCAGGAGAAAAACCAGGTTTATTTTTCGGGGTCTTTTAATAACTGGAGTACGACAATGCTTCCGATGAAAAAAACAGGCGCGGGTTGGGAGGCTGACCTCAGGCTTGCAGCCGGGAAACACCTTTATAAATATATTCCTGACGGGCAATGGATACACGATCCGTTTAACAAACTTAAGGAGCATGATGGTCAGGGAGGTTATAATTCGGTTATGTATTGTTACAACCATACCTTCAGGCTCGATGGTTACACGGATGCACGAAACGTTATCGTAACCGGAAGTTTCAACAACTGGCAAAAAAGGCAACTTAAGATGAACCGGATACCCGGAGGATGGGAACTCCCGATATACCTTGAGGAAGGTACCTATGCCTATAAATTCATCGTGGATGGCCATTGGATGACCGATCCGGCCGATACCAACGTTCGTCAAGACATTGGCGGAAACCGGAATTCATTTCTCGGGATCGGCGACACAGTGATTTTTAGTTTAAACGGCTATGATTCAGCACAACAGGTTTTTCTGGCCGGGAGCTTCAACGGGTGGAATCCCGGTGAACTCAGGATGAACAAAGTTCCCGGCGGATGGAAATTGCCGTATGTCATGGGCCGGGGCTATTTCGAATATAAATTCATTGTGGACGGAAGATGGATGCCCGATCCTGCCAATCCTCATACTACCGGAACCGGCGATTATATCAACTCATATTTTGTACTGGAGCCAAACTACACATTCAGGCTTAAACATTTCTCCGATGCTCAGAATGTAATTGTTACCGGAAGCTTTAACGGCTGGCAGACTGATAATTACCAAATGACAAAGCAGGATGGCTACTGGACCTTTTCAACGTACCTCAAACCGGGAAAATACACCTATAAATTTATTGTTGACGGCACCTGGCTTCTCGATCCGGATAACGATGCGTGGGAGGAAAACTCACAGGGAACAGGCAATTCTGTTTTGTGGGTTGAGCCCTGAGTGACAGAATCCTTTGGTTTAGGAAAGATGCTGATAAAAGTCCCGCATTAAGCCTGCCGGCCCGTTCATGCGCCACCTTATACCAAAATTTGCCGGCTTCATTTTTCAGGACGGCCCTGTTTAAAAACTAAACCGATTGACCTGCTTTAAAAGAAACATGAACGGGATTATATCAAGGCTGATTCTCTGTTCCTTTTTTTCGAAACGGAATAGCAAATTATTTGAATCTTTTTGCATGGTACTTTTTATATTCAAAGCTCATATTCAGGCTTCAGGCGTTGCTCTGTTGATAAACTGTCTGTAATAACTGATGAAATATTCCGAAAAGAAGTTTCATCCCATATAAATTAATAATTTTGATTCAACTAACCCCGTATGCTCATATGCTTGTTATGACATACATAATATATTCTTTTTAAACCAATTATATAACAACCTTATCAGAAATGGCAAAAGCAATCAACATGCCCGGGTTCGAAATTGATTTGAATCAATATGGAATCAGAGATGTAAACGAAGTTTACTACAACCTCTCCTATGAAGAGCTCTTTAAACACGAAACCGCCCCTGAATTAAAAGGATTTGAACGGGGAACACTTACCACCCTTGATGCCGTGAATGTGGATACCGGCATCTTTACCGGTCGTTCTCCCAAAGATAAATACATCGTCAGGGATGCCACCAGCGAAAATACAGTATGGTGGTCGACTGTCGGAAAAAATGACAACAAACCATTATCCCCTGAAATCTGGAAACACCTGCACGAAGTCGTCACCCGCCAGTTTGCCCGTAAAAAATTATATGTAGTGGATGCCTATTGCGGAGCGAACCACGATACAAGGCTCAACGTGCGTTTCATCATGGAAGTGGCCTGGCAGGCGCATTTTGTCAAGAATATGTTCATTCGTCCCACAGAAGAAGAACTACTCAATTTCAAGCCGGATTTCGTAGTCCTGAACGGGTCAAAAACTGTTAACCCGGACTGGAAAGAGCAAGGCCTGAATTCGGAGAATTTCATCGCATTCAACCTTACTGAGCGGATGGCTTTCATTGGCGGTTCATGGTACGGCGGAGAGATGAAAAAGGGAATATTTTCCATGATGAACTACTTCCTGCCGCTGAAGGGAATTGCTTCAATGCATTGTTCGGCCAACATGGGTAAAAACGGTGATGTAGCTATTTTCTTCGGCTTATCAGGAACCGGGAAAACGACCCTTTCTACCGACCCTAAACGTCAGTTGATCGGCGATGACGAACATGGATGGGATGATGACGGAGTTTTTAATTTCGAAGGCGGCTGTTATGCCAAGTGTATAAACCTGAGTGAAGAAAATGAACCTGATATTTTTCACGCCATCCGCCGCAATGCGCTTCTCGAAAACGTAGTTGTGAAACCTGACGGTGCGCCTGATTTTGCAGATGCTTCCAAGACCGAGAACACCCGTGTCTCCTATCCCATCTATCACATTGATAACATCGTAAAGCCGGTCTCGAAAGGCGGACATGCCACCAAGGTGATTTTCCTTACTGCTGATGCATTCGGAGTATTACCGCCGGTCGCCAAATTAACAGCCGATCAGACCAAATACCACTTCCTTTCGGGCTTTACCGCAAAACTGGCCGGCACCGAACGTGGCGTCACCACTCCACAACCTACATTTTCGGCTTGTTTCGGCAACGCTTTCCTCACGCTGCATCCTACCAAATACGCCGTTGAACTGGTGAAACGCATGGAAAAGGTAAATGCAAAAGCATACCTGGTTAATACCGGTTGGAATGGAACCGGCAAACGTATCTCAATCAAGGATACGCGTGCAATTATTGATGCTATCCTCGACGGTTCCATCGATAAGGCCGAAACTCATATTCTGCCTTACTTTAACCTTGAAATTCCCGGAGAACTGAACGGCGTTAACACCCATGTTCTCGATCCGCGTAACACCTATGCCACGCCGGAGTTATGGAATGAAAAAGCTGCCGATCTTGCCAAACGCTTTATCGATAACTTTGCCAAATACACCGATAACGAGGAAGGTAAACGTTTGGTTGCGGCAGGTCCTGCCTTGTAATCCGATCTGCTCACAAATATTATCCATTATTTCCCAGGGTTGTCTCAAAAGCCTGCCTTGCAATCAGAATCCGGGATTTATCGTCCGGATTAAATCATGAGGAACATTGACAGGTGTAAGGATTGAAATATCCTCTTTTGAGACAACCTTTTCATTTGTCGTCAGGGGCCAGATTGGTATAGCTGCGCTTTATATCTGTAACAATATCATGACCCTTGTCAATAAAAAACAGTGTGTTTCGAGGTAAAAAGCCGGTTTGTCAGGCTGATT
>Ga0209099_1000984_pt1 | contig 31280 bp, 25 predicted proteins | sample AD_JPNHW2_MetaG_FD_184430 | JGI IMG/M metagenome (GOLD analysis project Ga0209099, IMG submission 184430) | Active sludge microbial communities of municipal wastewater-treating anaerobic digesters from Japan - AD_JPNHW2_MetaG (SPAdes) (version 2) | ecosystem: Engineered > Bioreactor > Anaerobic... | reverse complement strand
AGGCAGTGCCTTTCTCCCGCCCTTTTGGATAATAGGAACCCAGGAGCGAATCGCCGGTAATCCGGCAGGCAATCTCCGAAGAAAAGAACGGGAACCTGAAAAACAGACTATCCTCCCTGACGACAACCTCATTGATAAGAATGTTCTCTTCGGCATTCAGCACTTCGATCATCCACTGCCCGTCGGGTGTTCGCGACAACATCATGTTGAAGGGGACATCCAGCGAACGATCGGCACTATCGATACGAATCACTCCCAGCCAGGGACCGGGTAAAAGTTCGGGCTTTCGGCCACAGGAATACAAGAGCGCTGTGGCAAGCAGGATCAGCAGAAGAGTTTTTTTCATGACGGTGGAAATTTCAAGATGAACAATGATGAACCTATCCTCTTACATAATGCGGCATGTCGAAAGGAATCTCGAGGGATAATTCGATCAATCCCCGGAATTCTCCGTCGACCATCCACGGTGACTGGAAGATGAGTTTTTTCTTTCCTTTTTTCTCAATCGTGTAAACGTTGTTTTTCCCGGTACGGATCATCTCCTGAATAATTTGGTTCGATCTTTCCGAGTGGCAGCCGGCCAGTTTGCGCCCGATCAGGTCTTTTCCTCCCTCTTTCTCGTATTGTCTGAGCGCTTTTTCGTTGAGGTAGATCAGGGTGCCGTCAGCATCAGTGACGATCACGGCGCCGTCGAGTTTATCAATACATTCCATGATTATGTTGATTGTTGATGATTACCATTTTTCCCACCGTATCCGCGAAGGGTCGAATTTGTCTTTGGGATGATCCTGGCCTGAAGGGTACCCGACTGCGATGACGTTCAGCGGAACGATGTGGAGTGGGAGATTCAGGACGGCTATTGCCTGACCTGCCCGTTCGTCGTAAGGATAACAGGCGGTCCATACAGCGCCAAGACCCATGCTTTCCGCGGCGAGGAGGATGTTTTCCGTGGCAGCGGAGCAATCCTGTACCCAAAGCTCGGGATGGGTGCCGGAGTGGGCTATTTTCATATCGCCGCAAACCACGATGGCCGCTCCCGCTGACGGAAGCATCTTGGCGTGCGGCAATCCTTCAGCCAGCTTATGCAACACGGTATCCTCGGTGATCGCGATAAAGAACCAGGGTCGGAAATCCCGTGCAGAAGGGGCCGCCATCCCCGCCCTGATCAATCTTTCCAATGTCTCCCGGTCAGCTTTCTGCCCGGTATAACTTCGTACACTCTTCCTCGAATGAATAATCCGGAGAACAGGATTTGGTTCTGCTTGCATAGTCTCATATCTTTCTGCAAATATAACACATCAAAAAAAACTGTAACTTTGCACTCTTTTTCTATTTGTAATACCAATCGAATCAAACTGTTTGACAAATTTTACGAATGAAGCGTTACCCTGAATACAAGCATCTTGACCTTACACGGATCGGAAACGAAATCCGGGAGTATTGGGAAACTCACGGGATCTTTGAGAAAAGCCTTGAAAAAAGCAAAGGACGTCCACCTTATATTTTCTATGAAGGACCTCCTTCCGCCAACGGGATCCCCGGCATTCATCATGTCATGGCCCGGACGATCAAGGACATCTTCTGCCGGTATAAAACCATGAAGGGATACCATGTCGACCGGAAGGCCGGATGGGATACCCATGGATTGCCGGTTGAGATCGGTGTGGAAAAGAAACTGGGTATTACCAAAGAAGATATCGGGAAAAGAATTTCCGTCGAAGATTACAACAAACAGTGCCGCAGCGAGGTCATGAAATACAAGGATCTGTGGGACGACCTCACCGTGAAAATGGGCTATTGGCTTGATCTTGATGATCCTTATATCACCTTTGAAAACAAATATATCGAATCGGTTTGGTACCTGTTGTCAAAGCTTTACGAAAAAGGTCTTTTATACAAGGGTTTCACCATCCAGCCTTATTCTCCCGCTGCCGGTACGGGTCTCAGCACCCACGAACTGAACCAACCGGGCTGCTACAAGATGGTCAAGGATAATACCGTTGTGGCTCAATTCAAAGTAGTGCGCAACGAGGCTTCAGAATTCCTTTTCAACGATCTTTTCGGAGACCTTTGTTTCCTGGCCTGGACGACGACGCCCTGGACACTGCCTTCGAATACGGGTCTGGCCGTCGGAGCCAACATCACCTATGTCCTGGTAAAAACCTATAATCCCTATTCCCACCGTCCGCAGACCGTCGTTTTAGCCAAAGATCTCCTGAATAATTTCTTCCCGGAGAAGAATGCACAACTCAGCCTGGAAGATTACCAGGAAGGTCAGAAGAGCATCCCTTTCCGCGTTGTCACCGAGTTCAGCGGATCGATGCTGGAAGGGATCCGTTACGAGCAGCTGTTACCGTATGCGCAACCCGAAGACGGGGACCCGTTCCGGGTAGTGTTGGGCGATTTTGTCACCACCGAAGACGGTACCGGTATCGTTCATATCGCTCCCAGCTTTGGCGCTGATGACTTCCGGGTAGGGAAACAATACGGGCTGGGTTCGCTCACCCTGGTTGACAAGAACGGAAAATTTGTTGAATCGATGGGCGAGTTCGCCGGACGGTTCGTGAAACCCGAATATGACGAAAACTACGACCCGTCGAAAGATACCGTGGTGGATGTAGACATCATCGTCAAACTGAAGCACGAAAACAAGGCTTTCAGAAGTGAAAAATACGAACATTCTTACCCGCATTGCTGGCGTACCGATAAACCCATTCTTTACTATCCGCTCGATTCCTGGTTCATCCGTACCACGGCTTTCCGTGACCAGATGATGGAACTCAACCAGACGATCAACTGGAAACCCGAATCTACCGGTATCGGCCGTTTTGGAAACTGGTTGGAGAACCTGGTCGACTGGAACCTTTCCCGCAGCCGGTTCTGGGGTACTCCGCTGCCCATCTGGAAAACCGAAGACGGAACGGAAGAGATCTGCATCGGCTCGGTGAAACAACTCCACGATGAAGTCGTGAAAGCCGTAAAGGCCGGCACGATGAAGCACAATCCGCTGGAAGAGTTCACCCCCGGCGACTTATCGGAAGAAAACTATCATAAATTCGACCTGCACCGTCCCTTTGTGGATGACATCGTCCTCGTTTCTCCTTCCGGGAAACCCATGTACCGTGAACCCGACCTCATCGATGTCTGGTTCGACTCCGGTTCCATGCCTTATGCCCAGTATCATTATCCGTTTGAAAAAGGGGAGGAGCTTTCCTCCTTCTTCCCGGCCGATTTTATTGCCGAAGGTGTTGACCAGACCCGTGGATGGTTCTTCACCCTGCATGCCATTGCCGTGATGCTCTTCGGATCGGTGTCGTACAAGACCTGTGTATCTAACGGACTGGTGCTCGACAAGAACGGGAATAAGATGTCGAAGCGCCTCGGGAATGCCGTTGATCCGTTTGAGACCATCAATACGTACGGTCCTGATGCCACCCGCTGGTATATGATCACCAACTCGCAGCCCTGGGACAACCTGAAATTCGATGTCGATGGCATCTCCGAAGTGCAGCGTAAGTTTTTCGGGACGTTATACAATACGTATGCGTTCTTTGCCTTGTACGCGAACATCGACAAGTTTACCTATAAAGTGCCGGATCTGCCTTCCGAAAGAAGGCCGGAGATCGACCGTTGGATCCTGTCGGAACTGAATTCCCTGATCAAAACAGTGGATGAATGTTATCATGATTACGAACCCACCCGGGCAGGCAGGGCTATCTCTGATTTTGTGGATGCCCACCTCAGCAACTGGTATGTGCGTCTCAGCCGTCGTCGTTTCTGGAAAGGCGAGTATTCTGATGATAAGATCTCAGCTTACCAGACATTGTATCGTTGTCTCGAAGTGATTGCCCGGCTGATGGCTCCCATTGCTCCGTTCTTTGCCGAGCGGATGTTCCTTGACCTGAACAGCGTCACGGGGCGGACCGCGGAGGAATCGGTTCATATTACCACCTTCCCCGAAGTGGATGAAACGATGATCGACAAGGATCTGGAAGAGCGTATGGAGCTGGCACAGACCATCTCCTCGCTGATCCTTTCCATCCGGAAGAAACTCAACATCAGGGTTCGTCAGCCCCTCAACCGCGCCTTGATTCCCCTGATGTCGGATCACGTGCGGAACCAGGTTGAATCGGTGAAGAACCTCATCCTTTCCGAAGTCAATGTGAAAGACCTGGAATACATCTCCGATACCGCCGGCATCCTCGTGAAAAAGGTGAAACCCGATTTCAAGAAACTCGGACCGCGCTATGGCAAGATGATGAAAACGCTGGCAGAGATGCTCACCACCATCGACCAGGCCTCGATCGCGGAGTTGGAACGCGAAGGCAAAATCACGCTGATGGTGAACGGCCAACCTGCGGAGATCTTCACTGACGATGTAGAAATCCAGTCGGAAGATATCCCCGGATGGCATGTCGCCAACCAGGGTTCTCTCACGGTCGCCCTTGACGTGAATATCACGCCTGAACTGTGGAAAGAAGGAATCGCCCGTGAAGTCATCAACAGAATCCAGAACTTGCGGAAAGACAAAGGGTTTGAGGTAACCGACAAGATTGAGGTTGAAATAGAATCGCACGAGGAAATAAATGAGGCACTGAATAAGAATGTTTCCTATATTTGCTCAGAGATATTAGCAGAAAAGTTTAATATCGTACCCGGGATTGAAACAGAAGACAAAGTTTTGGTCGGGTTAACTGATACGATTGCAACTTCAATTTCTATCCGGAAAATGAATCACGAGTGAGCGACAGAAAATAGCACTTCTGCCGTTATGGTTTTTCGGACACTGATCAAAAAAGATATTGTTGATTTAACTTTTGAGATATGAAGAAAGCAGCAGCACCGGAAATGGAGAAGAGCAGGTACACTGATGAGGAACTGGAAGAGTTCCGCCAAATCATCCTGCAGAAACTTGAAAAAGCTCGGAATGACCTGAAGTTACTGACAGAATCATATACGATCAGCAATGAACATGATACCACTGACACCTCTCCCACCTTCAAGGTGCTGGAAGAAGGGTATCAGGTCTTTTCCAAAGAAGAGAACAGCAAGTTTGCCATGCGTCAGGAGAAGTTCATCAAATCGTTGGAGAATGCGTTGGTGAGGATTGAGAACAAAACATACGGTATTTGCAGAGTCACCGGGAAACTGATCCCGAAGGACCGGCTGCGTGTTGTTCCTCACGCCACCTTGAGCATTGAGGCGAAAAAGAACCAGGCTCCTCCGGTTCCCAGGTCAACGGGAGAACCTGTCAACGAATAATCCAATCACAATTTGTCCCAGCATTGAAAAAAGCCGGTATTATTATCTTTCTGATCCTTCTGGTTGATCAATGCCTGAAGATCTGGATCAAGACCCACATGTATCTTGGCGAGAGCTTTTCCGTTTTCGGCCATTGGTTTTATATCAATTTCACCGAGAATGAAGGCATGGCTTTCGGCATGACATTCGGAGGAGATTGGGGGAAACTAACACTCAGTTTGTTCAGAATCATCGTCGTGATCGGCATGGTCTGGTGGTTGTACAAGATCACCCGGAAGCCGGTTAAAACAGGGCTGATCGTTTGTTTTTCCCTCATCATTGCCGGAGCGATCGGTAACATCATCGACAGCGCCGTTTACGGGCTGATCTTCACGGAGAGCAGTTTCAATCAGGTAGCTACGATCTTTCCTGCCGGGGGTGGTTATGCTCCCTTCCTTCACGGGAAAGTGGTGGATATGCTGTATTTCCCGCTGATCACCGGAACATGGCCAGACTGGTTCCCGGTAGCCGGTGGACAGGATTTCATTTTCTTCCGGCCCATATTCAATATTGCCGACTCCTCTATCACCATCGGGGTTCTGTCGCTGGTGATCTTTCAAAATAAATTTTTCCTGAAAAAGTAAACGGACCGGTTACCTGACCCGCAATGTTTTCCCGACGCGAAGGGTAGTGCTGGTCCTGATCTTGTTCCGGGCGCAGATCTCTTTCACCGACGTATGGTATTTCCGGGCGATGGTGCCGAGGGTGTCTCCCTTGCGGATCTTGTGATAAACTGCATTCACATCATGATCGTTCGGGAAGAAGATCTTTTTGGAGACCTGGAAATTGGCGGCAAGCAGTTTGCCATAATCAAAATCGATCAACCGCAACGGATCGAGCGCCACGTCTTTGTACCTGACCTCAAAATGAAGATGAGGGCCCCGGCTACGTCCTGTGGAGCCTGCCAGTCCGACAAGGTCGCCGGCGTTGACTACCTGGTTGACTTTGACTTTTATTTTGGAAAGGTGGGCATAATAGGTTTCAAGCCCGTTGTAATGGCGAATGATTACCAGGTATCCGAAACCGCCGCGGTTATACTGGGCATATCTTACAACCCCGTCAAACGAGGCGCTCACGGAATCTCCGGTGTTGGCCCTGATGTCCAAACCTTTGTGTGTGTACATGAAACCCCGGAGTAATTTACCCCTGAGCGGCATCTTGAATTCATGATCGGCGGATGCCAGCATCAGCACGGTATCTTTAACGGAATCGGCCGACATGCGCCGGAAGCCGAAAATCTGTTCCGTATTCCATCCCTCCGACATCAAGCCGGTGGAATCATCTTCCATGCTGAGCATGACGGGCTCATCGCCGAGATATTCCCATGAGAAATCTTTATAAAGGATGACCGGACCTTTGTCCGTTTCAATCGTATCAATGACCTGCGACTCATTTAACTGTGAAAAACCTGTAAAAGGCACCAACAAAAGACCTGCCGCAAGTGATAAAATTGCTCTGCGTATCTGCATTAAAACCTATTTGGATTGTGTTATTTGAATTTACAAATCTAACGATTTTTTTCAACTTATTATTATCTTTGCATCTCTAATATTGTTGTTATCATGCAGGAAAAGCAGACAGGTAAAATCTCCCAGATTATCGGACCCGTGATAGATGTCGTTTTCGATGAAGGTGTTACCCTCCCGAATATTTACGATGCCCTGGAAGTAAAAAAAGAAGAAGGCGATCCCGTTGTTCTTGAATGCCAGTACGGCACCGGAGAGAATACGATTCGTACGATTGCCATGGATTCCACCGACGGATTACGCCGCGGAATGGAAGTTGTATCCACCGGAGGTCCCATTTCCATGCCGGTAGGCGAGGAAATCAGGGGGCGGCTTTTTAATGTTATCGGGAAGTCGATCGACGGGATGACCCCTGTGAAGACGACGAGAACGTATCCGATTCACCGTGATCCTCCTACTTTCGAAGAACTTTCTACCCAAAAGGAGGTGTTGTTTACCGGTATCAAGGTCATCGATCTGATCGAACCTTACTCCAAAGGTGGTAAGATCGGGCTTTTCGGTGGCGCCGGTGTAGGCAAGACCGTTATCATCATGGAATTGATCAACAACATCGCGAAGAAATACTCAGGGATGTCCGTTTTCGGCGGCGTTGGAGAACGTACGAGGGAAGGGAACGACCTGCTTCGTGAAATGATCGAATCGGGTGTTATCAAGTACGGAAAAGAGTTCTTTGAGGATATGGAAAAGGGAGGCTGGGACCTCTCCAAAGTTGATCAAAATGAACTGGCCAAATCACAGGCTACCCTGGTCTTCGGGCAGATGAATGAACCTCCCGGATCCCGTGCCCGTGTTGCCCTTTCAGGTTTGACCCTTGCCGAATATTTCCGCGATGGCGACGAAGAGAGTGGCGGAAAAGATATCCTGTTCTTTATCGACAATATCTTCCGTTTCACTCAGGCAGGATCCGAAGTGTCAGCTCTGTTAGGCCGTATGCCTTCTGCTGTAGGCTATCAGCCGACACTGGCTTCCGAAATGGGGATCATGCAGGAACGTATCACCTCTACAAACCGCGGATCCATTACCTCGGTACAGGCTGTTTACGTACCTGCCGATGACCTTACCGACCCTGCACCGGCAACAACCTTTGCCCACCTGGATGCTACGACGGTACTCAGCCGTAAAATCTCCGAACTGGGGATCTACCCGGCCGTAGACCCACTCGACTCCACCTCCAGGATCCTCTCTCCCGAAGTGGTCGGCGAAGAACATTACCGGACTTCCCAGCGAGTTAAAGAGATCCTTCAGCGGTACAAAGAACTGCAGGATATCATCGCTATCCTCGGGATGGATGAACTCTCGGACGAAGATAAAATGGTGGTGCACCGCGCACGCCGTGTACAACGTTTCCTGTCACAGCCTTTCCATGTCGCCGAACAATTCACCGGTATCCCCGGTACGTTCGTCAACATCGAAGATACGATCAAAGGTTTCAATATGATCATGGACGGAGAAGTAGACCAATATCCCGAATCTGCTTTCAACCTGGTGGGAACCATCGAAGAAGCGATTGAAAAAGGCAAGAAGATCCTTGCTGAAAATAAATAGCGAAAGCGCATGAAACTGGAAATAGTAACCCCCGATACTGTTATTTATACAGGAGAAGACATCAACCTCGTGCAACTGCCCGGGATTGACGGTTCTTTTGAAGTGATGGATCACCACGCTCCTCTGATTACGGTTCTGAAGAAAGGACAGGTAAAGGTGGTGAGGAAAGGAGAGAAACCGGAGTTTTTCGATATCAAAGGCGGTGTCATCGAGATGCTGGAAAACAAGTTGCTCGTACTCGCCGAATAAGAGAAGGGGAATAAAAAAAAGAAGGGGACATCAACCGATGTCCCCTTCTTTTTTATTTGTTCCGGTCACTAGTAGAACAGCAACCGGTTGTCTTTAATTTTAGCTGTCTTTTTCAGGGCATCAAACAGACCGTTGACAACACGACCCTGGATACTCTGGGCGATCTGTTGATTTTCCATGGTAAAGTCGGCTTTTGGAGCAGCTTCGATCACGTCATCGATGATCACCACATAAACGCCCATCTTTCCCTGGAGAGGTCCCTGAATGGTGTGTGTCGGCAGCGTAAAGAGTTTTCCGACCACGGGTGCATCGCGGGTAATAGGATACTGGTTCATGGAGATGAAGGTCACGACCGTGGTATCGATTCGAGCGTTAAGCCGTGAGGCAATAGCAGCGAGATCTTTGGTGCTTTTCATGATGTTCTCCACCTCTTTGGCCATTATTTCGATCTTCTTGGCGTTTTTCACAGCCGGTTCGATCCTTGATTTCACGCTTTCCAGCGGGCGGATGCCTTCTTCGATCTTTTCTTTCAATACAGCCACCACATAACGGCCGGTGAGGTCGAAGACAGCGGAGACTTCGCCGATCTCCGTTTTTTCGCCATAGGCCCATCTTACGATTTCGCGAGCGTTCTGGAGTCCCTGGAGATTGTTATCAACTGAACGTACCGTCGGGGCATTCCGCTTGGGGACACCGGTTTTCATGGCCAGATTTTCGAAAGCGGAAGTATTCCCTTTCAGTTGACCCTGGAAAGTACTGGCCCTCAAATAAGTATTCTGGAAAGTCTGGGTGCTGGGTTCGATGTTACGTTGAAGAATGGCGACCTGTACTTTTTTCACAGGTTTGGTCTTTTCCGTCAGTTTGAAGATCGAATATCCGATAGCGGTTTCCACTACGCGGACATCATTGGGTTTCATGGTCAGTCCTTCTTTAAAGAAGAGGCCGTATTGTTGTCCGCCATCCATGAACCAGCCGAGGGATCCGGCATCATCTTTTGCATTGGGGAAATCGGAGAGTTGACGAGCCAGGTCGGCAAAGGGAGTCTTGTTGTTCTTGAGGGTAGCGGCGATGCTGTCGGCCCGCACTTTCGCCTGTTCTTTCGTGCGTTTTATGTTCTGGTTGAGGTTGGTGCCGTCCCAGGTGATCATGATATGCGATCCCTGCATGGAATCGGGACGATCCTGAATATCCAGGAGCTTAGCCATCTGCCAGGCGTTGTTGCCGGTTTCGAAAGGTTCCACGAGGGTTCCGATCTTCGAATTGAACATGAGGGAATCGAGTTTCCCGGGCAGAGTGCCTTTTTTCACAAACCCGGTATCGAATTTGGCATCGGTATTGGCGCTGGTGTAAGTTTGGGCATCAACAGCGGCGGAGAATTCGGTATAGATCTTCGCCACGTCAGCAGCGGTATTCTTTTTGTCCACTTCGGAAGGGGTTACTTCGAAAACCACATAGTCGATATCGCGGTAAGGTTCCGGGGTTGTGAAGAAATTCGTGTTATTATCATAGAATTTCTGGTAATCTTCGGGGGTCAGTTTGATCAGGCTGTCGGAGATGCTGGCGTAATTTGCAGCGATATACCTGATTTTCAGCGATTTGGTTTGTTGAACATGATTCAGGTTCAGCAGGGCTTTGGGCGTGTAATATCCTTTCGCAATGAGGTTATAGAATTTCGTATCGCGGCGGTCTTCCTTGATGGCTTTTTCAAACTGAAGCCACTGGGTTTTGTATTTCGGTTCCATCTTATCGAGGTTCTTCAGGTAGTTCAGAACCAGGGCCGGGTCGTAAACGCCGGTTTTCGGGTCGGTGAAATACTGCAGGATGAAACGGTGGGGGTGTTTGCCTTGCACCTGATCAAAGAGTTCCGCGTCAGAAACGGTCATACCCAGCTTGTCGAATTCTTCTTCCAGGATAATATTCTTTACCAATTGGTCGAAGGTCCTCTGGCGGGTATTGAACGTTTGATCTTCGGTGATGCGGTCGGAGCCTGAATTTTCTTTCTGCATTTCGATCGCCTCATCAACTTTGTTATTGAATTCGGTGTAAGTGATCTTCTCTCCATCCACAACTCCTATATCGTTTGCACGGCCTCTGTTCTTCTTACCGAAGTCTCCGATAATGAATGCCGCGATGGCAACGCCAATGAGGGTAATAGCCAGTCCTGAATGTTTTCTGATTTTTTGGATTACAGCCATTCTTCTTATTTTTTTAAATAGTGTGCAAAGCTATAGAAATTAAACGAAATATCAAAACGAGGGCGGGTCAGAGAGAGTCTCTTTTAACATCCATTTGACCATGAGGCCTGATAATGGTATATTCCGAGAACGATTCATCGGATTCCATTCCATCGCCGAATAGCACTTTTCCGGGGGTTGTGATCTTCACCGGGACGTTTGAATAGATGGTGCGTTTTTTTTCGTCCCATATCAGTGATTCGGTATTGAGTTGTTCTTTTTTTCTGGTATTGATTACGACCACATTCCCTTTGGCCTCCATGATCCGGGTTTTTTCGACACGTTTTCCATAGTCACCTGTGATGGTTGTCTCGATGCGTTTGAGGGAATCATAGATATTGACGACGAAGCCGTCGGGGAATTCGAGATAGGGGTAACTTCCTGTGATGCTGTTGGCGATCGGGGCGGTCACGCGTGCCTGCAATCTGCCCGATTCGCTGAAAAGGACATCGATATGTTTCGCCGATACCAGGGAGGCAGGAGGCACATTCGTAAGTTCTTTCAGTTTTCCCTCGTCGTTTTTGCAGCCGGCCAGCAGCAGGAAAGGGAGAAGGAAGGCGGCTAGTAATATTTTTTCTTTACAAACCATTTTTCGTGGATTGAAAAGCCCACAATAAACTTAAAATAGGTTTCCTGGATGAGGTTCTCGGTAGTCGTTCCCCGGCTTCCCACCTGCGCCCCGAGGTTCAGAGTGGTCTTGCTGCCCTTGAGAGGGAGTCCAAACCCGATAGTGGCCGCGAATTCTTTCAGTTGCCGGTTGCGTAAGCTCAGGTAGGTTCCCTGGTACGTGAAGCCGATCCGGTAGCTGACTCTTTTCAGGTATTTTGAGTAGTTGTTGATATCGGGGATGAATTCCGCGCCGGCGCTGATCCGGTAGCTGTTGATCAACGAGTCGCTTTTACCGAAAGCTTTGTATTTTTCCCAGTTTTGCCATTTTGCATCCAGTCCGGCCAGCCATTTATCGGTTTTTCCGATCGAGAAGCCACCGCCGATCATCATGGGGATCAGGATGTTGCCTTTATAGTCATTTCCAATGGAAATAGTGTCTTTGATATATTCGACGCCCGAGCTGGAGAGGAAGTAGGTTTGTGCCAGGTAATCATCCCGGGAGGCAATATTGGTGGACGGGGCAAAGATGGCGCCGGCGACGATCTCGAGGTCGCTTTTCGTTTTTCCGTAGTACTGCAGTCCGAAATCGAAATACACATCGCTGACGGTGATGAAATTATCAACCATGAGGTTGGAATAATAAACCGAATCGGCGTAGATCACGTCCGAACCGATGTCCATGTTTCCGAAGAGGTAGGAGAAGTTGAGTCCTGCAGAAAAGTTTTTTGTGAGTTTAAATCCGCTGCCGACGATAAAGCGGTTGACACCTCCGTCGCCGGTATAGGTATGGGTAACTTTACCGATATCGTCCCGGGTTTCGAGGGTAGCCACGTTATAACCGACATCGCTGAAGGGGAGCAGTCCGATTTGTGCCTTCCACCATTTGGTGATCGGGAAGCCGAAATTGAGGTACCCTACCGAGGAGTAAGAGCGGGAGGCTGATTCGACGTTGGAAGTAAGTTTGACGAACCTGGTGCTGAACCCTCCGTCGAAGACGAAGGAGAGCGAATCGAAAGCGGTGTAGGAAGCAGGGTTGCCGAAGTTGATGTGCAGGGGATGGCGGAGTCCGAAACTAAGTTGGCCCATCGACAGGTTCCAGGCGTTATTGATATCGCTCAAGTCGCCGATTCCATAACGGGAATACGGAGAGGCAATCCGAACCTGGGCTGAGAGCGTCAACGTGCAGCATAGCAGGAAGACGAGAATGGAAAGGCGGGTCCTAACGGGCATTTTTCAGGTTATATTCAAGAATTCTGTTTAATCCTACCAACACGATGTTCGGGAATGCAAAGATGCGAATTTTCATGCGTTTGTCCAAATATTCAGCATCTCCGCCGCTGAGAATGACCTGCAGGTTGGGATATTGCTGTTTATACATCCTTACCACTCCTTTAATTTCTTCCACCGCCCCGTTGATGACGCCCGACAGGATAGAGTCTTCGGAATTATCCCCGACCAGCGGTACTTCTTCTTTCAGATCAACTAACGGTAATTTTTCGGTAAAAGTATTCAGGGCCTTGAAACGCATTTTAATCCCGGGGGAGATGCCGCCGCCGAGGTACTCATGGTCGGTAGTCACGAAATCGTAGGTGATGCAGGTGCCGGCGTTGATCACCAGCACATGAAAGCCGTTAAAGAGCGAGGCCCCTGCCACTGCTCCTGCCAGGCGGTCTTTACCAAGCCGGCCGGGCGTTTTATATTTGTTGATGAGGGGTATGGGCGTTCTGCTGCCCAGTTCAATGAACTGCCCGAGGTTTTGTTCCAGAAAGTTTTTCAGGTAGGCCGGAATGGTGACCACCGATGCCATGATTCCGGCATGGATTGCCGGATAATTGGCAAGGATCTCTTTTAGTGTACGAAGACTGAGCTGATCGCTCGTTTCCATGTGAACGATCCTTCCTTCCTGAAATACACAAATCTTCTTATTGGTATTTCCAAGGTCAAGTACAAGTTTCATAATTAAAGGCAGGTTTGAAAGAGAATGGTTCGTGACTTATGCTGATAATCTGTTGAAATCAAACCAAATCATACATTGAACGACCCGGATAACATTTTTCCGATTTGGTACAAAGTTATAGGAATTTTCAAAATTCTTACTAATTTTGCACTCCCGATTCTGAAAAGTACGGGTATGGCGTCGTAGCTCAGATGGTAGAGCAGAGGACTGAAAATCCTTGTGTCACTGGTTCGATTCCAGTCGATGCCACCAAAAACCGAGACCCTGTTTCTGAAAAGATTCAGGGTTTTTCTTTCAGAAAGAAAAAATTCAGTTGCCCGAAGCGGCACTTCCCCCCTTTATTTTCGAACCACATTTTTAAAAATTAGACTCTTTTGGTGCTCTGATATCCAATTAGATGTAAAATAATACAGAGAGTTAAAATATATGACAACCCGGCTTGCTTTTTGCCGGGTTTTGTATTATATTTAGATCGGGTTACAAATAATTAAATATCAGTGCCATGAAATACGAAAAAACGGTGAATACGATCCTGCTGTCGGCCTTAGCAGCGACTTTTGGCTGCAAGCAGGATGCAAAAAGCGATGCATCGGCTTCTGCAGGAGCCGTGCCTTTTAAAGGCAAGATAGCTCTTGATGTGAGGGAATCGGTAGAGGACTGGACTCCTTTTCTTCCCAAGGTGGCTCCTAAAGGTGCCCCGAATATTCTTTTTATCCTTTATGACGATACCGGGCTCGCTTCATGGTCAACATATGGAGGCCGGATTAACATGCCTACCCTGGACAGGATTGCTGCCAACGGACTTACCTATACCCAATGGCATACCTGCGCTCTTTCTTCCCCCACCCGATCAACGTTGCTGACAGGGAGGAACCACAACCTGAATGGCACGGATGCCATTATGGAAGTAGCTGTTGGATTCCCGGGAGCAAACGGTCATATTCCCGCCCAATGTGCCGGCCTGGCCCAGATTCTACAGGACAACGGCTGGAGCACATTCTGGTTGGGGAAAGACCATAATGTTCCCGAGACGGATCTTGCCTCCGGTGCAACCAAGAAATTATGGCCGTTACAAATGGGTTTCGATCGGTTTTACGGGTTTCTGGGTGGTGAAACCAGCCAATGGTATCCCGACCTGGTTGAAGACAACCGGTACATTGAACCGCCATACGGCCCTGACCAAGGGTATCATCTGTCAAAAGACCTGGCCGATAAAGCCATTGGAATGATCCAGGATCAGCAGGCAGCGAACCCGTCACGCCCCTGGTACATGTGGTTTTGTCCGGGAGCTAATCATGCCCCGCACCAGGCTCCTGCTGATTATATAGCCAAATACAAAGGAAAGTTCGATGATGGTTATGATGCCTATCGCAAATGGGTTTTGGAAAGAATGATCCAGAAAGGCATCATCCCTGAAAATACAAAGCTTACTGAGTTTAATCCCCTGCCCAAGGAAGTGGCTAATCCCGGCGATTACGTCCGTCCCTGGGAAAGCCTTAATCCGGATGAGAAAAGGCTCTTCTCGAGACTTGCAGAGGTTTATGCTGCCTTTTCTGAGTATACGGATGTACAGATCGGTCGCATCATCGATTACCTGGAAGAGACCGGTCAACTGGAAAATACGGTGATCATCTATGCTGCCGACAACGGTGCTTCCGGGGAAGGATCTCCGAACGGTTCGGTGAACGAAAATAAGTTTTTCAACGGATACCCGGATGAGTTGACCGAAAATATGAAGCTGCTGGATGAAATGGGCGGCCTCAACACCTATGAGCATTTTCCTACCGGTTGGGCTGTGGCCTTTTCAACTCCGTTTAAAATGTTCAAGCGGTACTCGAACTTTGCCGGAGGAACCTGCGACCCGTTGGTGATTTCCTGGCCGAAAGGAATAAAAGCCCGTGGAGAGCTCCGCCATCAGTATCATCATTCCGTAGATATTGTGCCGACCATCCTGGATATCTGCGGACTGGAAATGCCAAAAGTTTACCGGGGAGTTGAGCAATATCCTTTGTCGGGGATATCCATGCGCTATACTTTTGATTCCAAACCGGATGACCCGACAAAGAAGCACAAACAGTATTATGCTATGCTGGGAACACGCGCCATCTGGGAAGACGGATGGAAAGCAGTCGCCATACATGCGCCTCTGACGGGGAAAGGTCACTTTGACCAGGATGAATGGCAGCTCTTTCATACTGACGCTGACCGCTCCGAATCAGAGGATCTGTCAAAGCAATATCCGGATAAACTGAAAGCTATGATCAAAGACTGGTTTGAGGAGGCTGATAAGAATTTTGCCCTCCCGTTGAACGACAAGTCGGCCCACGAAGCATTACGTGCAGAAAGACCCACGGGAGAGCCTCCGCGGGAACGTTACATTTATTTTCCCAATACGGCACATGTGCCCGAAGGTGTTGCAGTGAACATCAGGGGACGTTCCTATAAGATCATTTCGGAAATTGAGGTCACGAATCAGAATTGTTCGGGAGTGATTTTTGCGATTGGATCGAGATTCGGCGGCCATTGCTTGTTTATCAAGGACCATAAACTGTACTATGTATATAATTTTCTTGGCATCAAGCCTGAACAAAAATTTGTATCATCGGTGACACTCAAGCCGGGCAAGTATATAGTCGGCGTGGAATTCACCAAAGAAAAATTTGGCCAGTATCAGGAATCAATCGGCACGGTAAAACTTTATATCAATGAAAAAGTGGTGGCCCAGGGGCCCATCCGGACCCAGCCTGGTAAGTTTTCTCTGGCAGGGGAAGGATTCTGTGTGGGATACGACAGCGGGGATGCTGTGAGCCAGGAATACAAGGCACCGGGAACTTTCAAGAATGGGAAAATCAACTATTTCTGCGTCACGGCTGAAAAAACCGATTACCTGGGTCTCGAACAGGAAGTAAAGCGGATCATGATGAAAGAATAGAAAATGCCTGCAACGTCTATTTATGAAAATTACTTTTGATCCATTCTTTAAATCCTTCTACCTGATGGCAAAACCAATAGGTTCTGTTTGTAATCTGAATTGTACCTATTGTTACTATCTGGAAAAAGAAAAACTCTATCCCGGGGCTGCAGGCCGTTGGGAAATGGATGATAAAATCCTTGAGACATTCATTGCCCAGTACATTTATTCAACAAATGCGCCGGCTGTTCTCTTTACCTGGCATGGCGGAGAACCCATCATGCGTGGCATTGAGTTTTTTGAAAAGGTTATCAGGTACCAACAGAAATACAGTGGGGGCAGAAGGATTGAAAATTCGTTACAAACCAACGGAACCACCCTGACGGATTCCTGGTGCAGGTTTTTCAAAGATCATGATTTCCTGATCGGATTATCTATTGATGGCCCTGAACACTGCCACGATCGTTACCGATTGCACAAAAACGGTCAGCCCAGCTTCTCCAAAACCATGAACGGGATCGCACTACTTAATAAATATAATATTGAGTTCAACACGCTTTCGGTAGTCAACGACTATAATTCAAAATTTCCCCTGGAGGTGTACCGGTTCCTAAAACAAGCCGGAAGTCATTATATGCAGTTTACACCTATCGTGGAATGCCAGGATAGAAGCTCAAAGCCTGACGAATTGACCCTTCTTCCTGCCGGGACCGGTAAAGCAGGCGAAGTAACGGACTGGACTGTTGATCCTGTTGATTATGGGAACTTTCTGATAGCCATTTTTGACGAATGGGTGAAAAGGGATGTGGGAGAGTATTTTGTTGTGACCTTTGATTGCATTCTGGCTAACCGGATGGGGGAATCTCCCCCGGTCTGCGTATACGGCAGGACCTGTGGACACGCCGGGGTGGTTGAATACAACGGGGATGTTTACTCATGCGATCATTATGTTTTTCCCGAATACAAGCTTGGCAATATACGGGACAAATTTCTGCTCACCTTGATGGAATCGGAGTTTCAGCAGCAGTTTGGCAGGGACAAATGGGACAAGTTACCGGCGTACTGCCTCAAATGCAGGTTTCTGAGTTTGTGTACAGGAGAATGTCCGAAGAACCGGATCATACAGACCCCTGATGGCGAGCCGGGGCTCAATTATCTGTGCAAAGGATTTAAACTGTTTTACCAACACGTGGAACCCTGTATGGATTTTATGGCCAATGAACTGATGCATGACCGGGCTGCATCCAATGTCATGAAGTGGGTAAAAAGCCGTAAGTAAGCGGGAACAGGCATCTATCGAATGAAAGTAACAGATTAACAAAATCAGGAAAAACAACATGAAAAACCGGATAATGAAAATAAGCGTAATTGTCACTATCCTCTTTTGCGGATTGGGCTTCTCCGGAGCAGTGGCACAGATGTCACAGGAAGAATTAGCCAAGGCGGCCCAAAACCCGTTGGCCAACGTGATAAGTTTGCCTTTTCAGAACAACACCAATTTTAACCTCGGCCCTCATTACCGGACTCAGGATATCCTGAATATTCAACCGGTTATTCCTTTTTTTAACGGCCGACTGATTACCCGTACCATTTTTCCCCTGATATGGCAGCCGGAGATGGCTCCCTCGGGAACGTACTTCGGTTTGTCCGACATTCAGTTTACCGCATTCTACAGTCCGGATACGAAAGGTTTCAATATCGGGGTTGGTCCAATCATCGTCTTTCCCGCTGGAAGCGGTTCATTGGGAAGCCATAAATGGAGTGCCGGACCCTCACTCGTCATTATTACGATGCCCGGGCATTGGGTAATCGGGCTCCTGGCGAACAATATCTGGTCATTTGCCGGAAATCACGATATGTCCGATGTCAACCAGATGCTGGTCCAGTATTTTATCAATTACAACCTGCCCAAAGGGTGGTTTCTCTCATCAGCGCCGTCGATTACCGCCAACTGGATGGCAGCAACCGAAAATCAATGGACGGTGCCATTTGGTTTAACTGCAGGAAAACTTGTGAAATTCGGTAAGTTGCCGGTGAATCTCTCCGTGGGCGGTTTTTATAATGTAGTGAAACCTGATTATGCATCCGATTGGACGGTGAGAGCCGTTGCCTCTTTGATGCTTCCAACAACCATTTCTAAAAAAGACCAATAAGATGACAGTGTGTAAAAATTGTGGCAACCATTTTGAAGGGAACTATTGCAATTTTTGCGGACAAAAGGCAGATGTAAAAAGGTTTTCATGGTCACATATGACCTCTGTATTCATGACCGGATTTTTCGGCGAGAAGACAGGACTGGTTAACACCATCAGGCAATTATTTTTTCACCCCGGGAAAATGTTGCGCAGATACATTGAAGGACAACGTGTTGCGCACATTAATCCATTTTCCTTTCTGACGCTGATATGTCTTTTTGGGGGATTCCTGTATCCCCATTCCGGGATGGTGGAGCATGTCGGCGCAAACATTTTTGCTTCGCCGGAAACCATCAGATTTACCAATGAACACTATCTCTACCGGATGTTGTTCACCATCCCTGTTTGTACTTTCCTGTGCTGGGGTGTGTATCGAAACTATAAATATAATCTGTCAGAATATTTTATCATCAACACATTCATCATGAGCCAGACCATTCTGATCATGGTGACATGGATGCTTGCATTATGTTTTATTACATTGAAAGACAGGGATTTTGAGATTGTGCTCCTCTGCGTCTTCCTGCTGAACATCATTTATCCTGCGATCGCGCTGGCCAATGTATTTAATTCAGGCAACAGGGCGATCCGTTGGATTAAGGCTATAACCGTAGTTCTTGCAAGTTTTATCCTGAGTTTTGTCGTAATAAATGGGTTAACCAGACTTTTTACTTTCCTATAAAAAGATGAAATCGGAAAGGCATCGGATTACAAAATATTTTCAACCATTATCAGCAGCGGGCATTCAAATCGTAAAGTCAGAAGTGGAATCCGATCTGGAACAGGGTCCTGATACCGATACTGAGTTTATTAAGTTTGCCATCGTCCCTGAATGATTTATTGATAACATAATCCTCGATCATCGGATATTTTTCCTTGAGCTTGTTGTAGATGACTTCATGGAATTCTTTGACTTTCTCCTGGTCTAATGGTCCGCTGATAGACACAATCCCATAATAATAGCTGATAGCCGGTCCTAAAAGAACGAGGTCGACAGTTAATCGTTTCCAGAATACAAACTGATACCCCAATTCTACGCCTGTATTAAAAAGATTAAAATCACCCTTCAGCTTGCCGTTATTTAACGTTGCCAAATGGAGAATCTCAAAATCATTTTTACACTGGTACCAGGCATAACTCAGGAACGGGGCCAGATACAGACCATCAGGAGTGGGCCGTATATTTCGTTGTATCAGGTAAAAACGATATTCAAGGGCGATATTAATCCCGTATTTGTCCCTGCTCGTTAAGGCAGCAATGTCGGCAATTGTATCCTTAAAAAGACTGGGGAACTCAAGATATCCGACCGAAAAAGTAACCGATTGTTTAGCATTCAATATCCGCTCATAACTGATGGTCAAATCTTTTTTACTCCATAATATCATGGGGGTAAGGTTGATCTTAATGACATTTTTATGAATGGGAGGCGGAAAAATCCGGACAGAATCTTTTTCCTGAGCAGAAAGAAACAGAGGATTGGAAAGAAACACGAATAAAATAAGATAAGACGGCCATCGTGCAACCGATGCAGAGGTCGAAACCGATGTGAAACCAGGAATCATAAAGGAGGGTGATTAAATGGTTGACGATTCTTATTTACGGGTGAACTTACAGGTTTTCTGAAAATCTTTTCCGTTAATCCTGACCAGGTAGATGCCGGGATGGAAAGCGCTGATGTCGGATACAGTGAGTCCGGTACAGTTTTCCATTTTTGAAATCACCTGGCCGGTCAGGTCAACAAATTCAACTTCGACGGGTTCTCCCAGGGGGAGGTCCAGGTAAAGCTTATCTCCTGCGGGATTGGGGTAAACAAGTGCCCCGCCGGATTGCAGCCCGTGGTTTATCCCCAACAGTGAGGAGCAGAAAGCGTTCCATGCCGCCTGAACCTGGTCGGTCGTCCAGGAGAAATCGGAGATCCTGATATCGGAAACAAAACCCGGTGATGCTTCGTCAGCCAGAACAGAGGGATCATCCCTGAACCAGATGATGAAATTGGTGGTATCCTGGGGTACGTAAGCCTGGGTATAGCTGTCGTCGTATTGTGCGAATTCACTTCCGTTTACATACACCGTGATCATGCCGGCCAGATTCCTGACGAGGATCATCTGGTAATAATCCACCGTGTTGAAGAAATCATAGGTCCCTGCTTCTCCGTAAGGCCAGAACTCCAGGGTGCCGTGGTTGGGCGGATCGGTCAGGTGGATATAGAGTCCCACGTCATCGTAGTGGGTGAAACTCATGACCCGCACCCAGGCGGGAGGGCTGATGAACTCATCGAAGTGGAAATTAAAGGCGATGGTATATTCCTGGCCGATGAAGTCCGACGGGTTGTGGAAAAGGAGTCCGGCGTCATCTTCGAAAAAATATCCGGGGGCATTACCTTCTTGTCCGCAGGTCGTCGCCGGTACTTGTTGGGTGGTGAATTCTCCGGTCAATGATTCGTTATTCGGCACCTGTACGAGGTCGGGCGCCCCCGTCTGCAAAGCATGGAAATTTTCTTTCAGCAGGTATTGGTATGTTTGCTGGCCCTGACTAACGAAAACGATCAGCAGCATACCGGTTATCAGGATACCCTGTTTATAGATTGTTCTCATGATGTATCGTATTATGTGATTACATCAAATATACAAAATATTCAGGGCTAAATCAAGAATTGTCTGTGTTTTATAAACATGCAATCAGACGGTTATACAGAAAGGCTCAGTACATGACAATTTTCTTTAAAATGTCATGGCAGGCGTTTTTGTATCTTCTCCCTAGCCCTCTCCTTGCGAGCAAGGCGAGGGGACACGTGCACCGGAACCTCCATCTTTCTTATTATTCTTTCGGGATTCGTTGCATAAAAGAGAATTTGCCGTTAGGTCCACCCTTGAAGGTGAGGCAAAAAGGCAGCGGTTTCAAAATTGCCATTGGCTTTTCGGCGGGGCAGATCAAATGCGAAATGTAAAATGCGATAGGCGAGGAGCAAACCAAATGTAAAATGTAAGGAGAGGAATATCACATTTCGGACTTCACAGTTCGCATCTGGCCAGGTGGGTCGTCGAAAAGGCACGGCTGTCGTTTTTCTTTTGGTTCGTTTTCTTTTTGGACAAGCAAAAAGAAAATGAACAAGAAAATCAGAAGGTTTGAAAACGATAAAGAAAGATGTAAAATGGTGTATAACAATTAAATATACTTCATTTCGGAAATTTTGTTATGTACATTGACAGAAAGGACAAAAGTAAATGCTGTTGCGATGATGAGAGCAACAACAAAAACGGGGAAACTCTTGTCAGCGTTTCCCCGTCATCAATGGTTTATTAAACCGGAGTGTACGTTCAGTTTGATCCGATATTTCCGTGGCAGATGATGGAACTGTTGGAAATGGAATCATTATAGATGTTGATGTAGCCATCGTAAATCAGCCAATCCTCGTACCGGATGGTGTCGCCGGTTTCGTTATCAAGGATCCGGATGTTGGAGTAGCTTTTGCCGGTGGATCCGTTGACATCGCTGAGTATTTTCACGACAGGGCCTCCGCCGACGCTGGTGATGGAGCCGAGGTTGATGGTAGCCGGGTAAGTTTTCCCGGGGAGCAGACCGTCGACATCAATGGTTACCACGGTAGAGCCATTCAGCCTTTTTTCGAACAAAGCGGTCCCGGAAACGCCAAAGTTACCGATCGCCACCAGTGGATAGGCCTGGCTGAAGTTTGTCAGCAGATTCCCTCCGATGTCGGCCTGAGCCAGAATCACTCCGGGGTTTTCTTCACTTTCGACGACCTGGATATATCCGTCATAAAGGACCATGGACGAATAGGGTAACGGGTAAACCGTTGTGCTGGTTCCTGTTTCGTCGATGGGATTAAGATTTGCGATGAGGGTGCCGCCTTCAATAATCGTACTTGTCCGGAATTCAACCGGGTGGGTTCCTGAAGGAGCTCCGGTGAGTGTGACAACGATGGTTGTTTTATCTTTGCCTGTCTGGGTAAAGGTGATGATGCCGGAAACGCCCAGTACATCTTTTGCTTTCATCATGTAGCTGATCTTTCCTTCCGGCGTGGTGTTATCGGATTCGCATCCGCTGGTGAACATCAGCAGAACGATCGCCGACACCATGATCAATAATCCGGTTACTTTCCCTGTTCTGAACATAGCTGTTGATTTAAGTTGATACTATTTCCCGCTTCTGGCGGTTCAGTTGTTAAAACGAAATCGCCGGATAAAAATAGTCATTTTCCTGAATCATCCGGCTTGTTATCCTGATCATTTTACCGGATGATGGTCCGTATAATGTTCACGGGGATATCCACCCTCATCATGGCCCTGACGGGGCATAACTTGTCGTCGGACAGGGTTACCGCTTTTTCGAATTCAGCCTCTGTAACGTCAGGCGATTGGAGGATGATCTCCAGGGTGATGGAGGAAAAGCAGGTGGGATGCTGTTCTCTGCGGACCCCGGATGCTTTGATATCGAAGCCGTTGATGGTTCTGCCCATTCTTCGCACCAGGGTCAGCACCAGGCTGCCTACGCAGGAGGAGAAACTCAGGAGAAACAGTTCCAGGGAGGTATACCCGAGATTATCACCTACAGGGGCTGTATAATCAATGGAAACGGGATCATTCGGTTCGACCTTCCCCATGAAATGGAGTTTGTTGTTGACCAGGGTAATAGTGGTTTCGAGTTGTTTTGATTTATCAGTAGCCATGGTGTATCTTTTTTGCAATATTAATAAATTTTCAATTCGGAAATATAATCTTTATTCTTCCTGGAACCGGAAGCGTCAAGAAGCCCTCTTTTTGTATTTTAGCCGAAAAAAGATCGTCATCCGTTTATTTGATATCCATGAATTTCTTTAGATCATTTCTCCGGATCGTTGTTGTCATCCTCCTGTCTGCAGAGATGGCGGGCGCTCAACTGACGGGCGCCACGTATCCGTTCACTCCGGTTCCGTTCACGTCGGTGAAGGTGAACGATCATTTCTGGGCCCCCAGGATCCGGAAGAACCATGAGGTCACTATCCCCATTGCCATCCGGAAAAGCAGGGAGACCGGGAGGATCCGTAATTTCATGATCGCGGGGAAGGTGGTGCCTGGTTCTTTCTGTTCGTTGTATCCGTTTGATGATTCTGATGTATATAAAATCATCGAGGGAGCCAGTTATTCTTTACAGACATTTCCTGATCCGGAATTATCGCTTACCCTCGATACGCTTATCCGGTACATCGCGCTGGCGCAGGAGCCGGATGGTTATCTGTACACCAACCGCACCATTGATTCTACCCACATGCATGAATGGGTGGGGAAGAAAAGATGGGAGAAAGACCCGGAGCTCAGTCATGAGCTGTATAACCTGGGGCACCTGTACGAGGCTGCGGTAGCGCATTATCAGGCGACCGGGAAACGGACCCTTCTGGATGTCGCCCTGAAGAGTGCTGACCTGGTGTACGCTGATTTTATCGGGAAGCAGTTGCCCTGGTATCCCGGTCACCAGGTCATCGAGATGGGATTGGTGAAATTGTACGGGGTCACCGGCGACAAGAAGTACCTTGATCTGGCCCGATATATGTTGGATATCCGCAAGGGCGGTGAGGAATATAACCAGGCGCACCTGCCCGTCACGCAACAGCATCAGATCGTGGGACATGCTGTGCGGGCCACGTATATGTATTCGGGAATGGCGGATGTGGCGGCCATCACCGGGGACAAAGCGTATACGGAGGTGTTGTCGGATATCTGGAACGACCTGATCCGGACGAAGTTTTATATCACCGGTGGCATCGGTTCAGGAGGCGACAACGAAGGTTTCGGCGAGCCCTACTACTTGCCCAACCAGACGGCTTATTGCGAGACCTGTGCCTCCATCGGCAACGTGTTCTGGAACTACCGGATGTTCCTGCTGCACGGGCAATCGGCATACATCGATGTACTGGAACGTACGCTCTATAATGCCTTGTTGTCGGGTGTTTCATTGACCGGCGACCGCTTTTTCTATCCCAACCCGTTGGAGTCGCAGGGGAAGCATCAACGTTCGGAGTGGTTTGGATGTGCCTGTTGTCCTTCCAACATCTGCCGCTTCCTTCCTTCCATTCCCGGGTATATCTATGCTTATGGTCCATCGGTTATCTATCTGAATTTATACATTCAGAATACCGCAACCATTGATTTTCATGGGAGCAAGACGATCCTGACGCAGACGACGGATTATCCCTGGAGCGGGAAAGTCACCGTGACTCTTGAGCCGGGTGAGAGAAGGGATTTCTCGTTGGCTTTTCGCATTCCCGGATGGGCCAGGGGAGAAGTGACACCTGGATATCTGTACCATTTCCGGCAGCAGGAAGCATTTCCTTTTTCGCTGACTGTTAACGGGGTTCCGGCGAGGTATATCATGAAAGAGGGTTATGCTGTCATCGCCGGTCACTGGAAAGCGGGGGACAAGGTAGAGTTAGACCTGCCGATGCCGGTGCAATGGGTGGAAGCAAACCCATTGGTAGAAGCCGATCGGGGTAAAGCAGCCCTGCAGCGTGGTCCGCTTGTATACTGTCTGGAGTGGCCTGATCAGCCCGGCAGCCAGGTGTTGAACATGGTCATGGACACCACGGCCGTTCTGAATGCCACCTTTGATCCGAAGCGGTTACAGGGAGTGGAGATCATCACCGGCCGGGCGCGTCAGGAAGTCAACGGCCAGGAGACAATCCGGGACATCACGGCCATTCCCTATTGTTTATGGGCCAACAGGGGTATGGGAGAGATGAGAGTCTGGATTCCGGTGAAGTAAGCGGATTATTTACGGCAGGCTTTTGAAGCGCCGCGTCCACCGAAGAATCCCCATCCTCCGCTACCGATCACAAATCCCAGGGCGTACCAGGCGCCATTGTTGTTGGGTGCATACACGGAAACGTCATCACGCCAGATCATGGCGATGAGGTCGACGGGTGCGATGATACCATGCCATAAGCCGCTCCAGAAGCCATAAGTATGCCCTTTCAGGCATTCACTGATCACCTCGTTGTTGGCACATCCTCCCAGGATCAGGAGTGCCGCGAACAGAAACAGCGCCATCGCCGTTCTGTTGAAGGGAATGTGTTTTTTCATCTTACTACATATTAAAAATGTTGATATTATTCAACAGCCCTTAGTCCCCCAGATGGTTCTGAAGAAACATATCGGCCGAGATCTTATCAATGGCTGCTTTTACCATTACATCCAGTTTGCCGTCCGGTGAGTAATCTGCCGGAGCGATCCCGTTCACCCTGCTTTCGTTGAGCAGTAGTCTGGCTTTTCCCCTGGCGCCCTTCGTCATTTTCTTGTAGACGGCGATGGAGAAGCAGCCTTTCTCTTTGACCAGGCTCATGCAGGGCACATCCGTTTCGCCGTCGCCCAGGTAGATCATCCGGCTGAAAGGGATGTAACGGTCTTCCTCTCTGACGAATTTATTAATCAGCGAGTTGTCGTATGCATTAAAAATGCCTTTGTTGATGCGGAAAAGGAACTGCGTTTTGGTCGTATAATTCACGGCCATGGCTGGTCCGATGGCAATGTTGTCGGGGGAATAGAGGAAGGAGGAGGCGAAAACTTTTTTAAACTTTTTAAAGATGTCGGTTCCTTCAATCATCTCGTACAGTCCGGAGGAAACGATATAGTGTTCAATCCGGATATTTTTTTCCCTGGCATATTCGGTGATATGATCGAACCATGATTCAACGCCGGGGAAGAACTGAATACTTTTCCCGTATGTTTTAAAGGCATTGCGGTGAATGGATTTTGATTTCTCGGATGCCCTTTTCAGCATAAGGTACAGGTAGATCAGGATCTCATCAGCGCTTTGTTCTTTGGCCAGTTCCCTGACTTCACCCCAGAATTTTGACGGAGTTTGCTGGATCTCGGGCAGGAAGTCATATTCCTGCATATTTTTTGTCGCCAGCGTTCCGTCAAAATCATAGATCAACGCCATAGTAGTTTTCAGTACTGTCATAAACAAAACCTTAAAACTGTATTAGCAAAGATAAGATAATCAGGAAACAGAGAGGACCGGGATATTTTGCTTATTCCGGTCAGCTTGCCAATGTTCCTTCGATATATTCTGTCAGTTTCCCCAGGCAGTAAACGTAGCTTCCGAATTCGTTATCGTACCAGCCGAACAGTTTAGCATGGGTCACGGGGATGCTGAGGTGGTTATCTGATTTCAGGCCATAGGCTTCCAGCAGGGAGGAAGGGATTTGCAGGAGGCCTGTGCGCGTATGGGTTTCGTGACCTTCGACGACGACAGCAGCGCGGAGGCCGATCATATCCGACGAAACATTCTGACGTTGGGAGAAGAACAGTAACCCTTTCTGGGAACCCTCGGCTGCTTTTTGATAAAGGTTATCGAGATGAGCTTTATTGATCGCCGGTTCACCGAATTCGTTCATTCTTGAGTGGAAGGTGATATTCAGGGTGATGAGGGAGACGGTGCTGGTAGGTATGCGGACCGAATCGGCCATGAGGCCGATCTGTGAGATCTGCGGCAGCACTTTTTCCAGAGCTTTGCCGGCGCCGGTGGTGGAGAGGATGATGTTGTTCATGACCGACCGGTTTTTCCGGAGGTCTGATGCTCCGGTGGAGGGGACGGCGTCGAGTACGCTTTGGGTATTGGTGGCGGCGTGGACGGTCGACATGGAGGCGGTCAATATCCGGGCGGTTTCCTCGTCATCGAGAAGGGGTTTCATCATGTGAGCAAGGCCGGTGGTCGTGCAACTGGCGGCGGAGATGATATGGTGTTCGCGTGGCATGAATGACAGGTGATTGATGCCATAGATGAGCGTAGGGCTGTCAGACGGTTCAGGTTTTGCCGAATCTTTGATTTTGAAAGGAGCGCTGGCGATGACTTTCCGGGCGCCGGCGTCAAGGTGTCCGCGGAGGCTCCCCTTGGGATCGTCGGCCGGAACGGTAGGATCGAGAAATTTGCCGGTGCAGTCCACCACTACTTTCACTCCTTCTTTATGCCATCCGATATTTTTCGGGTTGCGTTCTTTCCGAAGAATGGTGACGGGGAAGCCGTCAATCTCGATCATTCCTTTATCAGCATCGATGATATGAATATCACAGGTCTTCCCGGTCATGCCATAGAGAAAGCGGCTGAGAGATCCGTAGGTCGAATCAGTATCGATGGTACGGATCAGATCTTCAAGGTTTTTTCCGACTTCTCTTCCGACGTTTACTACAGCTCCTTCAAAATAGCGGGACTGCAGGTGATACCAGAGAGTGAGTTTTCCAATGCGGCCGAGGCCGTTGATGCCTAAAAGTTTCTTCCCTTTCAGTGTTTCCATGATCAGTTTTTATATTTGATGGTTATTATAATTTCTCCACCTGTGTCGGGTAATTTCCTTTATAGATGATTCCCAGTCTTCCGTCGATAGCTACTTTATCGAAGGAGGTGAAGGGGAATTCGTTGATACGGCAACGTTTGTTTTTTTCGTCGACGATGAGGTCGGTGCAGTTGACCACGCAGATCTTGCCCATACTGGCCGCGGTGACAGCTGCGTGGGAAGTGACGCCACCTCTTCCGGTCAGCAACCCGTGACATTCGAAGATCATCTCGATGTCGTCGGGTACGGTGTCGGGTCTGACGAGAATACAGTGTTCATTTTTGAAGTTTTCCTTGATCATACGGATGTCCTCCATATCAAAAGCCAGGCGTCCGTTCATGACGCTTCCTCCAATACCGATTCCCCGGCCGGCCATCTCCATTTTTTCCGGAGGCACTACAAACATAAGCTTTTTCGTCTTCCTGGCAATGTTTTGATCTCGGGTCTGAAGGATATACAGGTGATCCGGCTCGGGTGTTTCGAACGTGAACTCTATCTCCTGATGACTGAAGCCCAACTTTTCAGTCAGTTCATACACGATCTCCTTCAGCCGGTTATAGATTTTCGGGAAGTGTGTCTCGAGGGAGAAAGGACTCTGGGGTGAATACCTCAGTCGTTGTTTTTCGCTGATGGGAAGGGTGTTGACCAGTCCGGCCACGATATCTTCTCCCTGGGTCAGGAAGCTGAAGTCGCCGTAAATGCTGATTCCGGGCGTGCTATCCTGGGGGTCATGGGTAAAAAGCACCCCTGAACCCGACTCGCGATGGATGTTTCCGAAGACCATCTGTTGAACGATAGCGGCTGTTCCCCATTCATAGGCGATCTGGAGATGGTTCCGGTATACGATGGAGCGGGGAGTATCCCACGAATCGAAAACCGCATGGATCGCCTGGATCAGTTGGCGGAACGGATCTGGTTCGAAGGGGATATGATGATCGGCCAGCACCTGTTTATACGAGAAGGACATCTCGCGCATGATCTCCGGGGAGAAATTGATCTTCTGGCTGACATTGTACCGCTTCTTGTAATCGAGCATAATCTGGTCGAAGACGTCGCGGTCGATACCGTACGACATCCCCCAGGTCTGGAGCAAACGGCGGTAGCAGTCCCAGGATGTCCATCCGAAGTTGTACTGTTTGCTCAGGGTCTCGGTGATCTCGTCGTTCAGCCCTACGTTCAGGAACGTGTTCATAGCGCCCGGCATAGAAATGGCCGATCCGGAGCGTACGCTCAACAGGAGGGGATTGGTCGGGTCGCCGTAGATTTTGCCGGTCAATTTTTCCAGGTCCATCAGGTGTTTTCTGACCATCAGGTCGATTTCCTGGTTCAGGGCCGGGTGCTGGAAGAGTGAATCTTTCCGGCGGAACACCTCGGTGGTGAGCACGAATCCAGGCGGGACCGGATAGTTACGAAGGTAAAGTTTCTTCAGGTAGAAGGCCTTGGATCCCAGGAAGACCTGGCTGTCCATGTTTTTGGTCCGGCGATAGAAGGGGCTGATGACCATCTCGGGGTTGTACGACATGATGTGTCGCACTGTTTCCGGGGAATAGTTATCCACCATTTTCCGGAGGTTGTTCAGGATGACCCCGATAAAATTATCCAGTGATTGGATGAGGAAGGCGTTGGAGAGGAGGTCGCGGTAGAACGATTCGGAGCGTTTCTGGATGAAGGTGCTGCGTTTTTTCGGGTCACCCGGCACTTCATCGGGGAAGACCAGCGGGATGATGATCCGCAGGGGGGATTCATAGGGCCGCAGGAAGTAGGTATTGATGATTTCCTTCACGCTGTCGGCCATGAACTGGAAGATATTCACGTACTGTCCCACGGTAAAACTCCCGGAGGTAAGGCTGTACTGCAACATCTGCAGGTTGGAGTTGAATCCCTGGTCGGAGATGCCGTCCAGTTCAAGTCCTCTGCGGAATTGTTCCAGGATGGTAAAGATCTTTTTCAATCCCTGTGCCGTCAGGTATTCTGTATTGACATGGGCGGAAATGCGTTCCATCAGCCGGTTGGCGATGCGTTCGAGGCGGAAGATGACCCCCAGGGCCTCGAACTTGTCTTCGCGGTATTCGCCGTACATGGAAGGGATGCCGAAGGCAATGTGGCGTTTGTGGTAGATATTTTCCCATCCGTGACTTGGTTCAGGGTTGAAGATGACCTGGTTAAGGCGTTCCATGAAGACATAGATGAGGTGCAGCGCGTCGCTGTCGCGTCCTTTCCCCAGGTATTCCTGCAACTGGGCGGTTTCGGCCGAGTTGAAGAATCGGTAGCGGTTGAGGATGCCTTCAATATGTTCGGTGTCGAAACTGTACTTTTCTTTGAGCAGTCCGTACAGCTTAATCAGCAGCAACACCCGTTTACGGTCGTTGGGGGTGCCTTTATCCGAATCCTCCAGCAGTTTCTCCACCCGTTCGGCTCCCATTTCGGGCAGGCTGAACTGGTCGACCCTGCATTTCTGGCAGAGATCGGTGATGACAGCATTCACGCCGGTCACCCATTCTCCCGCCGGATCAATGGAGTTCATGACATCGGGGGGTACGATCGACCTCAGCCGGTCGGCATGGAGGTCGGTCCAGAATTTCAGGATCTGTAAGGTGATCCCGATGTGTGAATTATTTCCTTCGGTGTGGATCTGTTTGCGGAGGAAATGGATGAGTTTGTCATTTCGCTGGGAAATTTCGTCCAGCGTCGTCGTTACCTCGCGCAGTTCTCCTTCCGCCCCGATCTCGTTGAAGTAAACGGGGAAGATTCGGGCCAGTTGTTTGATCTGCTTGTAAAGGGGAGAGATATCGGAGTTGAGCAGCCGGGTCACATCGCGCTGGAAGAGGTCGGTATCGAAGATAAAGATGCCTCCCAGCCGGAGGTTGATGATGAGGGCTGACAGCAGTTTCTTCATCCGTTCAGGTCCGTACTCGATCAGTTCGAGCCATACCCGGATATTTTTAATGTGGTTCCGGTCGACTTTCAGTTGCCACTCGGCGGTCATGTAGAGCAGTCCGGGGTTGACAAATCCCATTCCGACGAGTTTATCTTCGAAATAATGGATATGCTGCAGGTTGGGGCTGTTCATGATTTGCTTGCCGAGGGTGAGCACCGAATCGAGGACCGTGCTCATATGTTCTTTCCTGAATTCGCCAAAGAGGACAAACAGGTCATCGATGAAGGTGACCATTTGGTCTTCGGTGAGTTCCCGGCTCAGGTTCGCGATGACCTTATTCAGGTCCCAGAAGAGGTAATCGCGGTAGCTTTCCATCCCTTTCAGGTGGAGGAGGTAGAAGAGGTAGTGAAACTTCTCGATGGCGCGGGTGAATTCGGTATCGAAGTTCCGGAAGCGGCTGGCGATATCATCGAACGACAGGGTAGAGCGAGTCAGTTCTTCCCAGCCGGTTGCACTGCTGATAGCGTGGTATTGTTCTCTGAAGAACGGT